>Ga0268290_100011_pt1 | contig 348340 bp, 344 predicted proteins | sample MetspRMADM_FD_191346 | JGI IMG/M metagenome (GOLD analysis project Ga0268290, IMG submission 191346) | Soil microbial communities from San-Diego area, Southern California, United States - Methylocaldum sp. RMAD-M | ecosystem: Environmental > Terrestrial > Soil > Desert | place: USA: California... | reverse complement strand
GCGGGAACGGGGGCGGCAACGGGAACGGGGGCGGCAACGGGAACGGGGGCGGCAACGGAAACGGGAACGGGGCGTCCAACGGTAATGCAAGCGGAAATTCAGGTGGCCAGCAAGGCAATTCAGGCGGCAGCAGCCCTGCGTCTGCAACGCCCGACCTCCATGCGGCTGACGGCCCGCCTTTGGAAGTCCGCCACCGAAATGGTGCCCGCGAGCGCCTCGCCAACGGCCGCTATGTTATGCGCGACCCTCGCGGCCGGAAAATTGTCGATCGGTTGGCCACGGGGACCGATAGAACGCGGCTCCGGTCCTTGATCGACCAATGGTCTTCGGATTGATCCACGACAGCCGAAGCTACCACACCCCTCCTCCCGCCTATTCGATCGTAGACGGGCAGCAAGGGCGTTGCGAGGATTGCCTATAACTTGAGGGCAACCAGCAGCCTCAGTCGATCGACAGCTTTTCGGATACCCGGTTACATAACGAAAAACTGGCTGCATCGGTGATCTGAGAACTGTCACGACCATGACAGCACCGTCCACTTGTTGACGGCCAGGAGAACCTTCCCCGCCAGCGAGGTTCAAACGGGAAAGGCAGCGGCAGGCAGATCAGCCTCATGTCCAAAACTCGCCCACAGTGGCAGACGAAACCTGCAAAGGGCGACAGTTTGGCGAGGCTTCTCGGCAGGAACCTCCCCTACCATTTCCCTCCGTTCGAATGATTGGCTCCCTCCCCTAAAATCCCCACCAATGCTCATGCAGCGTTTCAGAGTGCATCTTGCTGAATACTCCGACATGGCTCTCTTATTGGTAGTGACTGGCGCAACTAAACCAGGACAAAATCCCCCGCCGTCAGGCCCGGATTCGTCGCAAGCATGGCAAACTGAACCGCGGCATGCCCAGAAAGGCTTCCGTCTGCGTCATAGTAGAGAGCCCCAGTTGTCGTGTCGTAGATGACTTTCTGGTTCGCATTTTGCGCCCCGGTAGCACCGGCCGCGGCGTAAAACTGCGTCGCAGACAGCGAACCGCCACTCAACGAGGTAAAGACACTCTTCGATAAAAAGAGCCTGTCTCCCGATGTAAAGTCCGAAATTGAGTCAACATTGGTTGCTCCGAGAGCGAAATCGAATTGGAAGATATCCGCGCCCGCTCCGCCGAAGAGCGTGTCACTCCCGCCGCCGCCAGAAAGGAGATTGGCGTTCAAATCACCGATCATGCTGTCATCGCCGGTTCCGCCCCAGATGTTCTCGATATTGCGGATCGTATCCTCAGCCAGGCCACCGACCGTGACGGTTGAAAAGGTGACGCCATTAAGCGTCACGGAGATCGATGCCGTCTTGTCTCGATAGTTGGCAGTGTCAGATGCCACACCGCCGTCGAGAGTGTCTGCGCCGCCGCCACCGCTAAGCAAATCCTTGCCCTCGTTGCCGTTGAAGGTGTTGGCGAAGTCGTCGCCCGTCAGCGTGTCATTACCCTTGCCGCCGAACACGACCTCGATATTGCGGACTGTGTCTTCAACAATTCCGCCCACGAAGACGAAGCTGTCATTGCCGCCAAAGAGGGTCACATTCACGGAGGTGCTTTTTTCCCGGTAATCGGCAGTGTCCACGCCTGCACCACCGTCGATCAGGTCGGCGCCGAGCGCCCCGCGGAACATGTTGTTGGCGGCGTCGCCGATTAGAGTATCGTTACCAGAACCTGACAGGATACCCTCCACACTGCGAATGGTGTCTTCGGCAACGCCACCGACAACGACGGTGGCGTTGGCCGCTCCGTTGAGGGTGATGGAGATCGCGCCAGTCTTCTCGAGAAAATCCGCGATATCCACGCCGATGCCACCATCCAAGACGTCGTTGCCAAGGCCGCCTTTGAGTGTGTCGGCGCCGTCGTTGCCGGACAGAACATTGGCAAGGCTGTCGCCGGTGAGCGTATCGGCGGCGGAGCCGCCGGAGATGTTTTCAATATTGCGGATCGTATCCTCTACTAAGCCGCCCAACCTAACCGTTGCGGGGTTGGCCCCATCTAGGGTGACGACCACGGACTTGATCTGGTCGCGATAATCGGCCGTGTCCATACCGGCACCACCATCCAGACTGTCGGCGCCGGCACCACCGCGGATCGTGTTGCTGTTATTATCGCCTGTGAGCGTGTCGGCGGCGGAACCGCCGAAAATGTGTTCTATATTGCGGACGGTGTCCTCGGCTACTCCGCCGATCGTCGCGATTGCATTGGCTGCGCCCGCCAGCACCAGAACGACCCCTGCAGTCTTGTCGCGGAAGTCGATCGTGTCCGATCCGATGCCGCCGTCGATGACGTCTTGTCCGCCTCCGCCCCTTAGCAGATCTGCCCCGCTTCCTCCGAGGATGGAGTTTGCCTGTACATCACCGTTTACCACGTCCGAGAGGTCCGTCCCGATGACGTTTTCAACGTTGCGCAACGTGTCCTCCGCAGCCCCGCCAACACTCACCGTTGCATCAATGGCGCCATTAAGCGTCACTGCGATTCCCTTGATTGAGGTTGAATAGTCGACGGTGTCGTTGCCGCCGCGGCCATCGAACAGGTTTTGGAAACCATCACCAGAAAATAGGTCATTGGCTGAACCGCCAATAATATTCTCGATGTTGCGTAGCCCATCCTCAGCCACGCCGTCGATCATGACGGTGGCCAAATTTGCGCCGGCGAGTGCCACGACCAAAGGCCCCGTCCTGTCGCTGTAGTCCGCTATGTCGCTGCCGGCACCTCCATCCAGCAGGTCGGCGCCCAAGCCGCCATTGAACATGTTGGCGAAAGCATCTCCGGTCAGTTCGTCGTTGCCCGATCCACCCATGATGTTCTCGATATTGCGGACGGTATCTTCCGCCGTTCCACCGATTGTCACAAGAGCGTCAACCGCACCGTTGAGGGTGAGCACCACGGCCTCCGTCTTATCGCTGAAGTCGACCGTATCGCTGCTGCCTCCGCCGTCGAGGACGTCGGCACCGGAGCCTCCGCGAAACGTGTTGGCAAATGTATCGCCGGTGATCGTGTCTGCGCCCGAGCCACCGACAATGTTTTCGATCTTTGCGATCAAGTCCTCCGCAATGCCGCCTACAGTCACTGTGACGGCATTGCTCCCGTTCAAGGTCACAGCGATTGCTGCCGTTTTGTCGCTATAACTGGCCGTATCGATGTCTTCGCCACCGTCCAAAGTATCGGCGCCGTCTCCACCCATGAGCAAGTCATTGCCGCGGGCGCCAGAAAGCTTATTTCCAGCCCCATCACCAAGGAGCGTATCGCCAGCCAACCCGCCGACGATGTTCTCAAAATTCGCGATGGTGTCCTCCGCGGCGCCGCCCACGAAGACTGTGGAGGCATTTGCGCCGTTCAGCTGCACCACAATTGAAGATGTTTTCTCGCGCAGATCGAAGGTGTCCACCCCAACGCCGCCGTCGGCGGTGTCGTCGCCGCTGCCGCCGAAGATCGAATCGTCGCCGGCTCCGCCGTTAAGAATGTCATCTCCACTTTCGCCGCGAAGGATGTTGTTTCGGTCGTCACCGGTCAAGGCGTCGTTGCCCGCCCCCCCATATACATTTTCAAAGTTGCTGATTGTATCCTCGGCGACCCCATCCACGAAGACCGTCGAAGGGACCGACCCCATAAGCGTAACCACGACCGAGGTGGTCTTATCTGTGTAATCAACTGTGTCGTTTCCGCCGCCGCCGTCGAGCACATCGCTTCCACCACCTCCCCTGATGAGGTTGTTTTGCGCATCCCCGGTGATTTGGTCGTCACCCGCGCCGCCGTAGACGTTTTCGATCGCGCGCAGGATGTCCTCGGCAGCGCCGTTGACCAATACCACGGCATCGTTCGTCCCGTTGAGCGTAACGATGATTCCCGCTGTCTTCTCACGATAGTCGACCGTATCGACGCCGGAGCCGCCGTTGATGATGTCTGGTCCTGCAAGCCCCTGAATAAGATCGTCGCCGGCCAAGCCGTTGATCGTGTCATCCAGAGCCGTTCCAATGATGACGTTGTTTCCGGATGTGCCGTTGATGACTGCCATGGGTAATGTCCTCCATATACCCGTGCTCCCCGGCGGAGAGCGTCGCAAACCCCGCCCGATGTTTCTGGCTGCCGCTTTTCTTTGCAGCCGGCTCGAACGTTCTTTTACTCAGCCACATGTTAGCCCTTGCAGCGCCACTGACCTTCACGTGCAGTCAATTTGTCACTGCATGCCGAGCGGCAAAAGTGAACCGTACACGGCATTCTCACCGCGCTAGAGGCTCACGGAAGCATTCTAGCTGCTGAAGAGGTAGAAGGAGACGGGGCCAGCACCTGCTCCGCCCAGTGCTTTGCGCATTCGCTTAACGCAATAAACATTGTCACGCAGGTGTTGCTGCGGGGTAATCACGATTGCACGGAAGCGTTGGCTTGCAAATATATCGGACGATTTAGCCCAATCCTCTGCGGTTATCCGATCGGGCCGCGAAGATAATTCTATCGAGCTATACCTCGAAGAATCACTCTATTGGCTTGGATTCATGAGTGAGAAAAGAGTTTACAATGGCTGTTTAAGATGTTTTCTTAGTAAGCAAACGCTAAATTGCACTCCCACCTAAAGGATGCTTGAGCTACGGGCACTTCCTATGGGTAACGTGCTGGCACGCGCAACACGCGAATTGGTGGGCTAGGAGAAGCCGCTTAACCCCACGCCAGAATGGATAGCGAAAATATTTCCAAGCAATCGGAGCAGATGCTGGGCAATTGAGTAGTGAGGATTCTGGTATGATATTTATCGATCCACTATTTCTTTTTTTATTTCTTCCCGCTGTTTTGTTTACATTCTACACTGCCGCCGCCATTTGGGGGAGAAGCTGCGCATTAATCGTTTTGTTTATTTCTTCCCTCATATTCTATATTCCGTATGGAATCTTCTCGGCCATCTTATTGCTGACGGCATTGCTCGTCAATTTCGCCATCGCTGCTGCGCTTTTACGGTTGCCTGACGAAAATCAATGGAGGGCGAAACTGTATGGCGTGGGACAATGCTACAACATTTTCTCCCTCTTATACTTCAAATATAAAATTGTTTCAGTACTCCTAAATACCAGCGGTTGGCTCATGACCGATGTGGCCGCTGTGGCAATTCCAGCGGGCATCTCATTTTACACTTTTCACCAAGCGGCGTTCCTGGCAGACGCCTATGGACGCGAAAAAAGCGTCGTGGAGCTCTTTAGGGAAGCCCGCTCTTGGAGAGCAGGTTTTTGGACGTTTTGCCGCTATGGCGCCTTCGTCAGCTTTTTTCCGCAACTGATAATCGGGCCGATTACGTATTTCCACGAATTCCACCCACAGGTCAGATCGAAAAAGTTTCTGCGCTTCGATCCCGTAAACATCGCCGTAGGGTTAGCGTTCATCTCAATCGGCATGTTCAAAAAGATCGTCATAGCTGACAACATTGCGCCAACGGTGGATCGCGTGTTCGGCGCGGCACAGGCCGGCGCTGTTATGGACCCCGCTCACGCGTGGATCGGCGCACTTTCGTACATGGCGCAACTCTACTTTGATTTCTCTGGTTATTCCGATATGGCACTCGGACTGGCACGTATGTTCGGCTTGCGCTACCCCATTAATTTTTTCTCACCCTTCAAGGCGGTCGGCATCATCGACTACTACCGGCGATGGCATATGACATTGACGCGGGTGATCGCGCGATTTCTCTTCACACCCTTATCTATCGCTGGGACAAGGTACAGCGTACAGCACAGGCTTTCCCCGGTGCCTACGCAAATTCTGAGCCTGTGGATCCCGATTATAATCAATTTTCAAATCATCAGCCTTTGGCACGGCGCGACATGGACGTTCGTCGCGTTCGGTCTGATACACGGCTTCTGGTATGCCGCCGAAGCGCAAATCCGGTCCAGCAAAAAATATAAAAGCCTCAGCAAAACAACGAACCCGGCCATCCGGCGGCTGGTTGAGCGGGCAATATTCTTCTTGCTGCTCTGCCTCAGTCTCTCGATGTTCCGCGCAGATAGCCTCGGGGCGGCGTTTCATCTCTATGCACAGATGTTTGGAGCCTCACCGGGAGCGCCATCCACCTTCGAAATGCGCGAGCCTGTCTTCATGCTGCTCTGCGCATTTTCCATCATTTATGGGATGCCGAACGGCGTCGAATTGCTTCGTCGTTATCGTCCGGCGATCATGACCTATGACAACGAAAGTTACGGCTTCCAATTCCTGCGCATCCTTTGGAGGCCATCGTGGACTTGGGCGACGTTTGCAGGCGTTCTTGCGCTTTCGTCGATGTTCTATGTCAGTCGGCAGCCGCCATTTCTCTATCAGGGTTTTTGAGCAACAACAGGGGGAACTTTGTCATGTCCGCAGAGGCGCCGTCCCCATCGGGAATAACCAGATTGGTGGGGGTTCGCCGAAATCCTGTGTCGAAAGGCAAAACGCCAAATCCTCAAGGCCGGGGGCGATTGCACGCCGTAAAGCCCATGCTGGCCGTCTTCGCAGCGATTTGGCTGACATACCTGTCCGTCGTTGCAATGGTTCTAGCGATAGATCCCTACGACATTTACCGTTGGGGCTCGAAGGTTCAGTTCGCTATGAACGATGTGCCGCGGGACAATGTCGTTCGCTTGATTGACGCCTTAGCGAAAAATCGCGACATCAAAACATTCCTTGTCGGCGGTTCGACGACTGCCATGTATTCTCCCGATGACATTGAAACTGCGCTTGGCGGAAAGACGGTTGCATATAACCTTAGTTATGGCGGGCCTCGACCGATGGATCGCGACATCGTTCTTGACCAACTCGCTGCAAACGCCCGTAGTGAGCGTATCATCATCACGTTTGACTGGATGTACATCCTCGAGTCGGAGACTATGCGTCCCGATTTTCCCCAGTTCCTCTATGATCATGAGATCACCGACGATATCCGAATGGTGGATCTTCCCGCCATCTCCCGGACGCTGGAAATTTTGGCTGGCCAAGTTCAATACGATTCCGGCGATCACGATCGATATAGCCGGTTCGTCAGTCGCCAGTACAGAGGGTTCCAAACGCCGGCTCAGATGGCCAAGCTTCAAACGCTCATCCGACAATACCGTCCGATGATAGACGCTCCTAGCGGGCGGTCTTGCTCAAGCTTCACTGCCATAAACGAGCAGCTTGTGCCAAGGATTCGCAGATTTGCAGAAACGGGCGTCGAGATTGATATACTGATACCCATTCTATCTTACGCGAACTACTATCTACGTATGAGCGAAATAAGCCCGACGCTGCTCGATGAAGTTTTGCTTTCGCGACGGTGCCTCGTCGAGGCTGTAGATGGCCTGAGAAACGTCCGAGTTTTTGCGTTCGATGACGACCCGCAGATCGCAGGAGATCTAGGTAATTTTCGGGATCCGGGTCATGTCTACGATCCGGATCTGCTGAAGAAAACCCTCGCATCTATCTACAGCGGCAAGGGCATGCTTTCCAAGGCAAATATAGATAGCTACGAGAGAAGGATCCGGCAGGAAGTCAAGAACTACAACGTTTGGAACAGCTACTTGCGCATACACTAATAGCTTTGGACGATTATTAAAACGATCACCCTGCATCAATGTAACTGTGTAAAACGGGGACAAAATGCCGACACGCGAGGCTTACTTAACTCAACTTACAGAACTGATCCTCAACCTGTTCGACGAATTTGACGGTCGAATTACTGAGGAAACGACGGCGAGGGATGTTCCGCAATGGGACAGCCTTTCGCATGTGAAGCTAATGGTGCTTGTCGAGCAGGAATTCGAGGTCCGCTTCAGCACTGCCGAAGTTCAGGGATTTAAAAACCTTGGAAGCCTGATTGACGCACTGGTCACCCGTAAAGGTTAGCTAGGTTGGGTTACGCGGCCAGCTTTTCTGGGAGCGCATGCCATGAATAAACATAGCCAGGACGCCTCATGAACACGCTCTTTCCATGGCGAAAGCCGCTCGATCGTGATTGGGATGCGCAGGCCGCGGCAATTGAAGACGCCCTGCGCAAGGGAGAGATCCCTCCGTATGAGCGCATCAAAGGCCTCGCTAACCAACAGCTACGTTTGCGTGAGCAACTCAAAACAGAGCGTGTGGCCGAGCGTATCGATAACGCCGACGTCAACGGTTTCACCCGGATGGAAATCGGTCTCCTTGGCAGCCGTACGTTGACTTACCTCATAAGCCCCCTTCGGGCTGCGGGTCTGGCGCGGGGCCTCCTGCTAAGGCCTCACGAAGCGCCTTACGATCAGGTCGCAAGCTTTGCCTATTCAGCCTATAACTGCTTCAACCGCCAACTCGATGCACTCCTCGTTGTTTTGGACGAAAGCGCCTTTCCAAGTCCGCGTCCGTTATTGAACAGGGAAGCAGAAGACGAGACGCTTCGGCAGGCGGAGATGCTCATTGACGCGATTGCAGCGGCCGCACGGGCCAAAACGGACGGTCCGGCAATCATTGCTACCTTGCCGCTCCTGTATCCTATTTCCTCGATGGACACTTCTACACCTGGTTCAAACCTTCGCTTCAGGTTGCGGTTCAATCTGATGCTTGCCGATGGGGCGGCGCACGGGCGCTGGCTGCTTTGGGACCAAGCAGCCCTTGCAGCAAGGGTAGGACTCGAGCGTTGGCTCGATCCTATCTCCTTCTATTCGGCGAAAGTTCCCTTCAGTATTCAGATGTGCCCGTTAGCAGCGGACAATATAACGGCGTTGCTCGCCGCGATGAAAGGCAAGTCGGCGCGTGCCCTTATACTTGACCTCGACAACACGCTTTGGGGCGGAGTGATTGGCGATGATGGAATAGCCGGAATCCGACTTGGCCAAAATTCCGTTGAAGGCGAAGCTTTCATCGCATTTCAGTCCTTTGTGCTAAATCTGAGAGAACGCGGCGTCGTCTTGGCGGTTTGTTCAAAAAATGACGAGCCGGTGGCCCGTGCGCCCTTTGCAGATCACCCAGAAATGGTTCTGAGGGAGCAGCACCTTTCAGTGTTCCAAGCCAATTGGAACGACAAGGCGACCAACATCAGCTCAATTGCGCAGCAGTTGAACCTCGGCTTGGAGTCTCTTGCCTATGTCGACGATAATCCCGCCGAGCGGGAGCGAGTACGGCAGGAACTCCCACTTGTGGCAACGATAGAAGTCGGCGAGGATCCCTCCCTCTTCATAGACCGGGTTGTGCAGTCTGGACTATTCGATCATTTACCTTTGAATTCGGACGACTTGGCACGAGCCGACAGCTATAAGGGTCGCGCCAAAGTGGCGGAGCTGCGTGCACAGATAGGCAACTATGACGAATACCTGACTTCGTTGGAAATGCGAATGGCCATTTCACCTTTCGATGACATCAACCGGCCTCGCATCGTGCAGCTCATAAACAAGTCTAATCAATTCAATCTGACGACACGTCGATACAGCGATGAAGACATCAGGCGGATGGAGGGCGATGCGAGCGTTGTCGGTTGGCACGTCCGTCTCGACGACAAGTTCGCGAATCATGGGATAATCGGTATCGTCATCATCCGATTACGAGGGTCAGATTGGGAGATCGACACGTGGCTCCAGTCGTGCCGCGTGCTGGAACGCGGCGTCGAACAATGCCTGATGAACACGCTTTTCGAGGAAGCATCCAAGGCAAAGGTTGAGCGGGTGATAGCCCGATACATTCCAACCAGCCGCAATCAAATGGTAGCGGGATTTTATCCGCGCCTCGGCTTCGAAGTGTCCGCCCGCAATTGCGACAACTCTGTCGATTTTCATTGCGCCGTACGCACATACGCCCCTCACCCTGTATTCATGAAAGTGATTGGCCCGTCTGGGTATGCCTCTCCCTATTGACGGATCGGCCAGGGCGGCCACGATTTGGATCCTGTGATCGTAAGCGTCCGACGCCACAACGTCTCCGCGTCGCGCTCCAACTCTGGTCATAGCAAGTGCATTCAATTGATCTGACGTCGGCCCCAGTGGAGTCCTCGGGAGCTGGAATGCTTATGATACTGCGCCGGCGTTCTCTTCCCAAGCCTTTCGAAGTAGATGAGCGCCCTCTGGCTTCCTTCTTTTTGCTGAGCGCCAAAACCCCTTGGTTCCAGTATAGCCTGTAGTGTCAATTGCCGGTCGAAGCTTTTGAAAGTAGCTTTAACGCTAGCCATGCATCACCGGCGACGGCATGCTATCCAGGAGATCTCCGCTCAGGACCGGGGAGAGGCACGTGAAACCTAACCTTTTCATCGTTGGGGCACCCAAATGCGGCACAACTGCTTGGGTGAAATACCTTGGGTCCCATCCGCGCATCTTCTTTTCGAAGGCGAAAGAGCCGCACCACTTCTCGCACGACTTTCCGAAATGGTGCTGGGCCCGAACGCGGGAGGATTATCTCGCTTTGTTCCACGAGAGCGGGGACGCGCCTGTGGTTGGCGAGGGCTCGGTTCGCTACCTTTATTCGCGAGTGGCCGCGCGGGAGATTGGTAAGTTCAATCCCAATGCCAAAATCCTCATATTCTTGCGAAGTCAGGAAGATTTTCTGCCAAGTCTCCATAACCAGCAGCTTTACAATCGCGACGAGTCGATTGAAAATTTTGAAGAGGTCTGGCGGCTTTCCGGCAAGCGCCCCGTAGACACCATACCGGCATGTTGCCGGGAGATTACCTTTCTAGATTACAAGGCAATGGGCCGGTTCCGCGAGCAGGTGGAACGGTATCTTGCTGTTTTCCCCGTCGAACAAATACGGATATTTGCGTTTCGCGATTGGATCGCCAATCCGCGTGAGACATATCTTGAAATCTTGCAATTTTTGAATTTGGAGGACGATGGACGGACAGAGTTCCCGCCCGTCAATGAAGCTAAGCACCACAAAAGCAAGCTGGTGGCTACGCTGACGCAGAACCCAGCGCCATGGGTGCGGGGGATTTCAACACGTCTGACACAAGCGGCAGGCCGACAGCTTGGCCTTTTATCGTGGCTACGCGAATTGAACCGCGGTGCTGGATACCGGTCGTCATCGATCAACCCCTCCCTTAAGCAGGAAATCAAGGAGTATTATAAGGACGAAAACTCGTCGCTGCTACCTCTGATCAGCAGTCGTGGCGCCGGTCACGACCAGCGCCTTTAAAGCCGCTCAAGCCAAGCTGCCTGTGGTGGCTAGATCGCCTCGAGCCGCCCCAACTGGTTCGGTGAATGTTTCTATTACTTCCGGCGACGGATGTATATTCGCTATATCTTGCGGCAAAACGCTTGATAAAAGAATTTGAATATTCAGCTGAGCTATAATTTCGAAACCGGTCTAGCTTACGCTTTCTTCATGCGGAAAGGCCTGCCTAGGTGATTTTCAACAAGATGAAGGGGAAGTTCGCGAAGTTGTGGCGATCGCTTCACAAGGAGCGGCGGCTTCGAGATCGGCTAACACACATTGGACATCTTCTAACCGGTAGTTTCTTATCTTCGATTATCGGACTTGTCGGTTTCGCTCTAACAGCTAGAGCTCTCGGCCCGCAAGATTACGGAATACTCGCCCTTTGTCTTACCTATACCAGCGCAATTGAAGGATTGGTCAGCTTTCAGTCGTGGCAGCCGCTCATAAAGTACGGCGCTGAAGCAGATCGCGTCGGAAACATTGAGGAGTTGCAGTCTCTCCTGAAGTTCGGCTGGTTGCTCGACATCTCTGCTGCGGTCGTCGGTTGGCTGATCGCGGTTATTCTAATCCTGAGCGCCGGCGCGTTTTTTGGAATTTCCGGACAGTACTCAAATCTGGCAATCATGTTCTGTTCTATCCTTCCCCTGCGGATCTCGGGAGTGCCGCTGGCGGTGCTGCGGCTGTTTGGGCGCTTCAGATCCGTCGCCTACGGTCAGGTGATCTCAAGCATTCTTCGTTTAATTCTCTGTGCCCTAGGGATAATCTCGGGGGGCGGCCTTTTCGAATTTGCTCTAATCTGGATGGCATCTCAGACAATAAATTCACTCATTATGGTCACATTTGCCCTCTTAGAGTTACGCCGGCAAAGAATACTAGCGGGCCTTTTTAGAGCGCCGCTGCGAGGCATTACATCCCGTTTCCCCGGGATTTGGCGTTTTGCTATATCTGCGAATCTTTCTCTCACCATTGGCTCGAGCGCCAATCAAATTGATATCCTTTTGGTCGGATATCTCGCAGACCCGGCATCCGCCGGGTTGTATCATATTGCAAAGCGTATTGGACGCATTGCGCGACAAACTGGCAATCAAGTTCAGGCCGTGCTTTATCCAGAGCTGGCTCGCGCCTGGGCATCTCAGGCGATCGACGAATTCCGGCGCGCGATATCACAAATGCAGGGTCTGCTCTTGATCTTCGGCCTAGCGCTAGTCGTGGGCCTGTATTTCACGATTGCTCCGGTGCTTCGTTGGGCGGCAGGCCCTGGATTTGTTGGAGCGGCCCCGCTGGTGATCGTTCAGTCCATCGCCGTTACGCTAACCTTGTGCGGCGCGGTTACACGCTCCGCACTTCTTGCCATGGGGCGTGAAACTCAAATACTTTGGACGGTATTGATAGCCACTGCTGCCTTTTTCTCGACCGCGTTCATTTTAGTGCCGCAGATGGGTGCCATCGGCGCAAATATCGCTCACGTCGTTCTCGCATTTATCTGGGTGAGCATGATGACCTGGCAGAGCCGTCGTGAATGATGGTAGACAAAACCGCGCTGAGGTTAGGTTTTCTCTTTCCCCTGGCGGCCATAGCCCCTTTTCATCAGTCATCTAGCGCACTATCCACGATCCAGCTGGTGCGGCCGCAAGAGACCAATGTGGTAAGGAACGGCATTGTGGCCTGGTGTCGGGTTCCGTAAAAAACTCTATTGCATCCTGCCTCCGACGGGTGTGAAATACCTCAAGGAATTTCCGCTCAATACTTTCAGGCTTGGCGGATAAACTGTGGTCTTGTGGCTCGCACTTCACCGACAGGCGTCGTCCGGCGACCTCCACTGGTGGTGTGCCAGCAAAACGTACGACGAGATCGGCCAGTGTATTGGAGAAACGCGTTCAAGACAGGACGCAAGCCAGCTCATTAGTGGCTAGCACACGGTGGGGAATGGACGTGCAATTTCGCGACATCGACTTCCTCATTATCGGCGCGACGAAGAGCGCGACAACTTGGCTCCAGCAGTCCTTGCAGCAGGATGCCAACATATTCATGCCAGACCCCGAGTTGCACTACTTCAGCCGCTATTACGACCGAGGAGACGATTGGTATTTATCGAATTTTGTTGGGCAAGAGCACCGGCGGCTGCGAGGCGAAAAATCCAACTCCTATCTCGGTATGTCCCAGTCGGCAGAAAGGATACGTCAAAAGCTGCCTCAGGCCCTCCTTGTCGCGCAACTTCGCAACCCTGTAGACCGGGCCTATTCCGACTACTGCATGCTTTATCGCCGGGCTGAGGTCAGTCGTGACATCGCGCAGTACCTGGATCCGCGCCAGGCCGCGGGTGGCCGATTCTTGGATCGCGGCCTGTATTACCAGCAGTTGCAACGCTACATCGACCGATTTCCGATGGAGCAGCTTCTTGTACTATTCTTCGAGGACCTAAAGGTCGATGCCGGCGCGCAACTTTCTCGTGTGCGCCGCTTCTTGAACCTCAACGACGACTTCCCGCCCCAGCCACTCGCGAAAAAGGTGAAGGACAAGTCGCAACCGATTATCGGCCCAAGACTGCGCCTCCTCCTGCGCCCAGTGAAACCAGCTCTGGCTCCCTTTAGACAGACTGCAGGCTTTAGACGGCTGCACTCAATGATGACCAAAGAGCTTCAATATGAGCCGCTCAGCGGAGATCTGCGCGAACGAATGGTTGAATATTATGCCTCTGAGACGGAAAAGCTTGGAGCCCTGGTCGGCAGAGATCTGACTGGTTGGTTAATGCAGGGGAAGTGACACCGCTTGAGCTAAGATCAAGCCGGCGACGGTGACGATCTGCGATCAAACAGGAACTCGTGGGGATTGGTGATGTTAGATTCCAACAAGGCGGCCGCTCCCCAGCGATATCTTGGAGAACGCTCAACCACCTCTGATCCCTACTTAGCAAAAATTGAACGTCCTGTTGTTTATGCCGCCGTTTTTTTAGCGCCCTACGCGACTTTTCGGTTTTCGGACTTATTCTTTACGGTTAGCGATTTTTTCTTCTGCGTTAGCCTTATCCTTCTGCTCGTCAGCGGGCGAACCAATAGCAAGCCGCTCGATAATTTGACTGGGCTCTGGCTTTTGGCATTCATGTTCCTCTTCGTTGGAATAATGGTGAGCAGCTTGGCTCGCGGCAGTCCCGAGCGTGGGCTGATTGTGATGGCGCAGTATGTCTTTGCGTACCTCATCTTGATGCTCATTTTAATGCGTCACGATCATAGAGAGATCTACAAACTAGCCGCAATATTCCTCGTCAGCGTTCTCATAGTAGATGCGCATGGAATTATCACTTTTTATACTGTTGGATACGTCGCAGGGGAGGGTAAAGGGGTCGTAACCGGAGGAAAACGCCTTGCCACGGCGCTTCGAAATCCAAATCTAGCGGCCTCGATCAACGCATTGACGTTGCCAATTCTTCTATACTTCTGGTCTTCCGGCAGGCTTAAATTCTTTATTGCTTTGCCGGCAGCCGGCCTCATCCTTGTCACCGTTGTTCTGACAAGTTCCAACAGTGGCCTTTTCGTGACTATTCTTACCATGGCAGTGTTTACCGCCGGCATCTCTACGCCACGGCTTCTTCTGCGGCTCACGTTCGGAGCGGCCATCTTGATTGGAGCATTTGCTCTGTTTGGCAATAAAGAAATGCTGCCAAAGACATTTCAAACCCGCGTTCTGAGCGCGCTTTCGTCGGGTGACATTTCTGAAGCAGGAACCTTTGCATCGCGAACTGACCTTATGCGCGAGGCAATTCAGATGATTTCTGATCAAGGTATCTGGTTTGTTGGGGTTGGGGCTGATCAATTCCGAGAGAAGAGTGTACAGGATGCTCCCGTTCACAATCTCTATCTTCTTCTTTGGGTAGAAGGTGGATTGCTCGCCTTGATCGGCTGGTTGATGTTTTCGGGAGTTGGCTTTCTGCTTTGGCTTGCGGTCAAAAGGGCTGGCGGCGACAGGTATGCAATGGCCGCAGTTTCGACGACCGTCGTGGCGCTCTTGACCATCGCGATGTCTAATCCGCACATGTACGCAAGATACTGGACGATACCGGTCTTCTTGTCCTTCGCGCTAGCGCTTGTAGGATTGAAGCGCGCTGCACTTCGCAGCTGAGGCTAACGCCATCGAGCCGATGCCACCAATGGAGTAATTGCGCCACATCTAACATTCAAATAGACTTTCGGAACGGAGAGGGTCGATGACAACATTCGTTTCGAATGACAGCCTAACCGCTCGCGCCCGATATCGCGAAGGCGTGGAATTTGCCATGGATCAGAATGGCCAGACGGTGGGCCTGTCTGACGTCTGGGCATCAATAAAGCGCCGTCGTTGGCTTATTTTTTCGGTAGTCGTCGGGTGTACTTTGTTGGCTGTGGCTGCCTGCTACGTCCTTCCGACGACATACACGGCGAGTTCCGTCGTAGTACTGGAGCGGAAAGACATTCGACCGTTCGCCACTGATGCGGCGTTAACCTCCCTTGAGCGTGATCGCTCGGCTGCGGAGACCGAAATGGACGTGCTTCAGTCGCGGCAGTTCGCGGGTCGTATCGTGGACCAATTGAATTTGATCAGGAATCCGAGCTTCAATCCATACGCTACCAATGGGCCAGAACCGAAGTCTCTTAACCAGCAGCTTCTCGAATATCCGAAAAAAGCCATGGGGGTTGCTCCCTCGACCAAAGCTGCCAGAATCGTTCCGGATGAACAAGAACAGCGAGATCGCGCGATCTCTGTGCTGCTTTCTCAAATCGATGTCAGCCGCACCGGAGAAAGCCTTGCCGTTCGGATCACGGTGTCAAACCCCGAGCCTAGGCTTGCAGCGGAAATTGCAAACACCATGGCAAAGCTCTACGTGGAATCCTCGCTTGAATTTAAACAAGACGAGCGGATCGCCGACACGCAGCGCGCGCTCAATACCGGCGGAGCCGTGGCATTTCTTCGCCAAAGCACCACCCAGCCCCTATTGATCACCTTGCGCAACGAAGAGGCTCGGCTGCTGCAGAACAAGGCCGAGCTCGGAGCCAAGTTCGGCAAGAACCACCCGCAAATGATTGAGGCGGATTCCCAATTGGCAGGCGTCCGTGGAATGATCGGAGATGAAGTTCAACGCATCTTGTCTGACCTGGAGGCCGAGTCACTGAAGCCCAGCGCGCGAATTGTTTCAACCGCAGCTCTTCCCACCTCTCCCTCGTTTCCCAAGCCGGAGATCATTATTCCGGCGGCGTTTGCCAGTTCCACACTTCTTGGCCTATTGCTCGCCCTCTTGTTGGAGAGCACTGACACTCACGTTCGCAGTGGTCAACGCACCGCACAACTCCTACGCGTCCCTCACCTTGGCTATGTTCCTAGAATTCCAAAGCAGAGGATGAAGCGATTTCACTCTAGTCCCGGCTGGAACAGTGTCACGTTTGCAGAAGCAGAGCGGGCCGTCTACATGGCCTGCCGCTATTCAGATGCAAAACAGGCTCATCGCACCCTGATGATAACGTCGTGTCGTCCCGACACTGCGAACGCGTCAACGGCGTGGGGGATCGCGACGGCCGCAGCATCTGACGGCCGGACCACTGTATTCGTGAACCTAGATGTTCACCAACCCAATGCGCCAGCGTCTTATCCGGGCTCTATCCCACGTGCGGAACGGATAGAAAGCTATCTTAGGAAAGAAGCTCCATTGCAGGAGATTATACAAACCATTCCTACGTTGCCCGGATTTGGCTTCATCGATATGGCACCAATAATGATCGAGCCATTCATAACGATGGACGCAGATAGACTAAGCGAATTGGTAGCAGACCTGAAGCAGAGCGGTTACGATCTGATCGTGCTTCACGCTCCGCCAATCCTTGCAACGGGGGACGCGAGCTGGCTGTCACCCTTCGTTGATGGAGTCGTCGTCATTGCCAATTGGGGCAAAACGACGGAAGAGGAACTGTTAGATGCGGTGTCGCAGCTGAGGCTGAACCACGCGAACCTGATCGGCACCGTCATCAATCAAGTGAACGCGAAAATTCATGCACGGCATCACTACGGCGGGTTTGTTTTGACGGCCAAACGCGCGCCCACTCCGTTATGGAAACAAGGACGCCTACGCGGCCGGAATGGTAGCTCGACGCGGTGGGAGGCAACCATCGATCCCTCGCCTGCTCCAACGACACGAAGTTCGCTCGATGGTTGAACGCACCTAGGCCTCAGGCGATGTCGCGAAAATTCACCTGATCAAGGCTTCAGGAAGGCGCAAGGTTTCTTGAGCTCGAACCCCAATCTCTATTTTGTTGGTTCTTGAGGCGTTCTTGCACTGACGTCGCCCGCCATGAAATGGAGAAACTCTTCGAGATTTGTCCATCCGTCGCCGTCCAGATCCTGGCGTCCATCGTCGGAATTTTCAGGATCCAGCGAATTTTCAAACTCCCAATCATCTGCAATGCCATCGTTATCCCGATCACTGTAGGGTGCTCCGGCAGCAAGTTCTGGCCATCCACCGACCTCAGTCGGATCCGTTTTGAGCAACTGGCCGCTACGGCTTTTGACCAGTTCAACAATTCGTCGATCGACCGCATCACGTTTGGGCTTCGTTGCTCCAGCGCTTTTCAGGACATCCTCGTAAGCATGCCTCGGGTCGGATGTGCGGACGGCGGGGGCATCAAATCGAGTTGATGTGATAATTTTTCGCTGCTCCGCGGCGATCACCAAAGCATCAGGTTGCTGGGCTTTGGTGCGATAAGGTTCGTCGTAGTTGTCTTTGAGATAAATCGAGTGTCCGAGCCCGCTTTCGTCAAAAACATGCACGGTATGGGCGTCATTGTTTTTTCTGCCTGCAATCTTGTAATTGCCAACAACGTTGGCCTGGGTCCGAGCCCATTCATCGCCAAAACTTACAACATATTGCCACACTGGTGAGAAGAACACGTTGTTTACAACATCCGCCACTGCCCCAGGTATTTTCATTTTGATTTGTGGATTTCGAAACTTTCCGAGGGCAAAGAGGGAGTGATGTACAGAGATGTTGCCCCCTTTTGTGAACAACATGTTTCGCGCCCGGTTCCTTTTTTTTGGCCCGCCTCGTAACAGTGGCTCGCTCGTAATACCCCATTGCCAAGTGACGTTGGTGGCGTCTTCTGCATCGATCGTCTCGTCGGATCCCCAACTCGCAGAGATATGATCCAGCATGATATTTCTTGCCGCCGGAGTGTACATCCCGAGCCCTCCCGAACAGCAAGCCGCTATGGCATGGGGACCCGGGCGCAGGCGGAGGTATCTGACGATAACATCATTCGTTACGATCTCGATCGATGGACGGATTTGTTTTTCACCGTTGCGGATCGCGATCCCGCCACCGGGCGCGGTCTCTCCGGCGATAGTCAAGAACGGGTTGCTGACAACCAAAGACTGCTCACGAAGAACAATAGTGCCGCCGGTGCGGAAGACGCACACTCGAGGTCCGGATGCTTCTATACAGTCGCGCAATGAACCGGGACCTGCCTCGTTTGTATTAACCACCTGGATCACCCTTCCCGCCCTGCCTCCAACAGCGGCGGCGCCAAACCCTTCAGCCGTTGGAAAGGCGCGCTGTCGACCATCCGGAAGCTTCGGCGAAAGCGGCTCCTGAGCTTTTGCCTGCCAAGGCCCTGAGGCAAGACCGATAATGATCAGTGCTCCAAAAGTTCGACGACGCATGCTCTCCGAGCGACAGATGCTGGCAGCGCGCACTTGGCTTTTGATTTTCATGCACATGTCCCGCCTCTTAGAAAACTCATATCCGGCAGCATCTCTCGAAGCTGTGCCCCCGTAGAAGCGCAAAGCGAAAGAAGCGTTCGACATTGCCCCGACCGAGGTCGGTAGACAGAGGTCAGTTAAACGTACTCAGAGATAGCCATAGCGCCTTAGCATCCAACCGCCCAACCGCTGGAACGATAGCTGCTGACTGACCGGCATCCGCGTTTGCCAGGACTCGTCCTTTTTAAGTTCGATGGACGACGTCATCCGCAATCGGTTGCCGGCGACTTGGTGGCCCGGCCCCATCGGCTCGCCTCTTTGCAGAGATGAGCCGATCTGACTGAGGTCGAGCTTGAGAAATGAGCCTATTTGCTGTAGCGTCGCCGCCGGGTTGGAGGTGAAATCCTCGTATCTCACGCGGATGATCCTTTCCGGGCCTAATGTTCGCGAGAGATATTCGACCGCCAAATTGACAATGCTCCATCGCAACGCTGTTCGAAATACAGATTTAGGCTTGATTTCTTTCTGTAGTCCCGATTTCGCGTCTCGCTCATAACCTTTGAGCAGCGACCAAGCCACTCCGCGCCCGTCGCGCACCAGATGGATGATACGCATGTCGATCCCCGGCATCCGGGAAAGGGCAATTGCCCTTCCCGGTAATTTTGAGGAGTCGACGATCATCTCCTTGTTGGAATAGGAGAGCATGGTGGTAAACAGCCTTGTCGTATGCAGTGAGTATTCTTCAAACTGCGGGCCGAGCCCTATTCCAGAGATCGATTTCAACAACATTGAGAGCCCTTCGAACTTCTTTTGAAGAACGCAATAGTCCCGAATGAACTCTGCTTCGCGACCGTTGGACCAGTGTCGGCTAACGGTGCTCCAAAAACCGCAATCGGTTATTGCACTTCCGCAGGCACAATATTCATTTTGGGCCAAAACGTGTCGTGTAAGCGCTGCAATCTCACCTGCTCCGACTACCGCAGCATGTTGTCCCAAGGCGATATCAAGGATCGTCGAACCGCTACGTCCATAACCGGCAATATAAGCAATGCGAACTGACTGCGACGGCATTTGGAAGCCTTCCATTGAGCGACATGTTCGGTGTGGTTTAAGGAGCCACCCCTCCTGAACTATTCCTCTGCGCTTCAGGTGATCCGCGACCGTCCCCAACCTTTAGGTTTGTGTTATCTTCGACGACATGACACGGGCGCCGGTTATGTCTTCCGAAAGTCCAGAAGAAGCCTTTCAATCTCTGAGCCGCCTCGCACACGCCCCAAGACGGCAAACGAGCCGTCATCCTTCAGTTCAAACAGCGTCCCATTGTTTTCCTGCGTGCGACTAGTCCTTGTGACCATGACCATAGCTCCAGGGCCTCGGAGATAAGAATAGACGTTGGCAATAGCTGTCTTGAGCTGATCGACGGAAAAATAGTTGGTATTGAGGATATTGGCGGCTCTTACCAAGTCAAAACGGCCGCGGAGATGCTCCGAGGGGCTCATTATATCATCCTCGATGAAGTCTATCTCACAGTGCTGTGGCAGCGACCGCGTAATCATTTGCACCTTGTTGCTCCTACCCGCGCGAATTCGCGAACACAGTCGTGGTTGCAGCGTGGTGCGCGCCAGAAGCAGTGGGATGAAGGCGAAAGTTGCGTAGTCTAGCCTCCTGATCCAGGGACGAATGGGAACGCCGAAGAGCTCATATTGCAGGGGCCAGCCCTCGGGGTCACAGAAGACCGTGACTTCCGGGAAGAGTTCGACGATATGAGCCTGCACGAAAAGATCTGTCGCCGTGATTTGAACTGTGGCTCCGCAGTCTTTCAGGAAGTGCGCAAGTTCAACTGTCGTCAGCCCAGTGGAGACGCCGACATCCAGAACCTGATGCAGAGAATGAGCACGATCCATAATGATCGACCTAAAGGCGACCTCTAACTCGCGGAATCTCGAGACCTGAGTCAACTTGAAGGTGCCATTTCGCATCTTCAGTCGTGAGAAGAAAGCTGACTCCGCCGCCAAATCAGCCGCGTTGAAATTGGCTGAATAGAACTTTCTGGCACTGACCGTCATGGCCCCCACTCCAACCCAATCCTCCTCAGCGGAAACTTAATCGCGCTTTAAGTGTCCCATCCCAGGGTTCCGTAATGCCACTCACTATTCACATCTGGACAATCCTCGCACAACGCGGAAGGCCCGCGAGTGAAAAGGCGGAATAACGTCCTTCAGGCTCATCCAGGTTAGTGAAAATTCTTACGCGATAGTCTGTGAACCTGACGTGTTTACTGCCCCCAGTCTCACAACTTGGGTCGAGGTTTTGCTCAAGGCGAGGTAACGCCCCCTCCTACTGCCGAAGATTGGGTGCCCGTCTCAAATCTCCATTTAGGTTAGTAAATGGGGAATATATCGAGTATAATGTACTTCATCCCCGTCTCTTCGCCAACTCTTATATTAGAGAAATAGGGGTCACGAAGCTTCGCTTTCACTCGCCGCGATTGTGATAGACATTGGGCCTTCGCATGAAGATCCCTCGCCAAAGCAGGCGCGGAGCCGGCCTCTGTAGTGCCTCATTTTCGACTTTTAACCAGCGACCTCGCAAGTTCTAAAGGAGAAGACGGTGAAACTTAACGGGAACAATGCGGCCAACCAGCTTCATGGGACGAGCCTCTCGGATACAATCCGTGGCTACGACGGCGACGACGAAATTTGGGGCTACGCGGGCGATGACTACCTTGATGGTGGTTTTGGAAATGATCGGCTGTACGGAGGGATCGGAAACGACTTCTTCAAGGCCGGCAGCGGAGATGACTATGCCGAAGGCGGGGATGGTAACGACCGCTTTGACGGTGGCGCGGGTGCAGACACTCTCCTAGGTGGACTGGGCAATGACACTTTCGACGGCGAAGACGGAGACGATACCATCGACGGCGGTGACGGTCACGACCAAATCCTCGGGGGAGCCGGCAACGACACGATCTATGGCGGAGCTGGTGAAGAATACATCGACGGCGGAATTGGCAACGATGTCATCTATGCGGGATCTGGAGACGACGGATTCCTCAACCGGATAAACCCCGCTACCGGCAAACTCACCCAGCAGGCGGTCGGCGGGGGGGCCGGCAACGATACGATCTACGGTGAAGAAGGCAATGACGCGCTGAAGGGCCAGTCAGGTGACGACAAGGTTTATGGCGGTATCGGCAACGATGTCGTCGACGGCGGTGACGGAAACAACTACCTCGACGGCGGTGACGGCAACGATATCCTCGATTCCGAGGCTGGTGTGGACGTCGCACGGGGCGGCCAAGGATCCGACAGGATCAGCGTTGGCGGAGGCAACGACCGGGCAAATGGCGACGCCGGCAACGATTCTATCGCCGGCGAAGCTGGCGCGGACATCCTCGACGGTGGCGTCGGCAACGACCTCCTCTACGGCGGTGACGGCAACGACACCTTGTTAGGTTCTGCAGGTGAAGACACTTTGCTTGGTGATGCCGGAGCTGACATTCTCTGGGGCGGGTCCGACACCGACCGATTTGTATTTAAAAAAACGAGCGCATTGGCGGGTCAGGATGTCGTAATGGACTTCCAAGACACGATGGATTTACTCGTCTTTGAGGGTCTTGGAATCAAGCAGTATTCGGGCTCCAATGCAGCGGGGACGGTGTATGCTTACGACGTGGTAGATGGCGATGTCCTGCTGAAGGGCTTTGATGCCACTGGCCAGTCCGTGTCGGTGCTCATCGATGATCCTGCGGGTCAGTTGACAGCTTCCAACTTCTCGAGCGCTGATTTTCTATTTGCCTAACATCGAGGAGGAAGGACGCTGGGTGTTGCGCACCGAGATTCTGCCTCGGAAGGATCCCGGAATTCATCGGGATCCGGCACAGATACTTCAAGCTATTCATCGATTTTCAACGCTGCGGGTAGGTGCTGCCGCTCCCCCTGAAGCCAGCAACGCGTCCCAAGCCTGCAATACATGTTCCTGCGAATAGGCCTTGGCGCTGCAGACCGCATTCCTCGCCAGGCTTTCCCTCAGTCCGCTATCGCGCAGAAGCAAATCAAGTGCATCGGCAAGATCATCGACACTTTCTGGTTCGACCAAGATCCCGTCGTGTCCGTGGACAACCATTTCGCCGGGGCCCCATTTGCAGTTATAGCTGACTACCGGAATGCCCGCTGCCATCGCCTCAAGAAGGACAATACCCCAACCTTCATAGCGCGACGAGAGAACGAAAACATCTGCTGTCTCGACCCATTGCCCAGGCGATGAAGTAACACCTGGCATCTCCACCCGGTGCTGCAGTCCAAGTTGAGTGCAAAGAGCCTGCAGCCGGCCGCGCTCTTCGCCCTCGCCCCAGATGACGAGCTTCCACTCCCGGTGCTGCTCGGAAACTTTTGCGAACGCTTTTAGGAGCAGATCAAAACCCTTCTGATGGGTCAGCCTGCCGACCGCTGTCAGCGTGCTGCCGGTCCGCCGATCAGTCCAATTTGCCGGAAGATCGACCGCGTTTGGAATGACGCGCGCCTTTCGTTTGACGGCGTCGGGGAAATAGGCAAGCGCCCCATGCGTCATCGTTACAAGGCAAAAAGCACGGGGATAAAGCAAGTTTCTCAGCCGCCGCCATATTGCTCCGAAGGGCTGAGCTGCGGGGTTATTGCGTTCTGAAACGGCAGTTGGAACATCTGAACCCAACATCGCAATTAGCGTAATGACGTTTGTGCGCGTGAGGAAACTGACTACGAAAGCCGGGTCAGCTTGGCGGATTGCGCGTCGCAGGCGCCAAATCCGCTGCCAGACCGAAGTGGCGGAGGAGAGCCTGCTCCTCTGCCCAGGAGGCAGGCCGAGCCGGATTATGCGGACATCGCTCCGGAAGCTGTAGTAGGGCTTAGTGCCCTGCGCTTCGAACGTTATGATTGTCACGGCATAGCCCAATTTTGCCCAATGGTTTGCAATAAGGCTAACCACATGTTCTGTGCCGCCTGCGGATAAGCCGGGGATTACAATGGCCACCCTGGCGTTCGGCGCTTTGCCGGGGATAGGAGCTGACGCAGTGTGCAGACTGCTATTTGCAAAAGTCATTGCCGGTCCCTTCCGGCTCGCCATCCCTGGAAAGCTGCCTTCTTAGTCAGCTCAATCGCGTTAGACCACATGACCGGATCATTTCGCATCGCCTAGACCCCGCGCCAACCTTGGCGATAAGCCGAGCATGTCAACATGCTGGCCGATTTCAAAACAATCGGCAAAGCCAGTCTCCACTTTCCAAGCTTCGATCCCCTCACGGAAAGAACGCGGCCGATATCCCAGTTGCTCGGTTGCCTTGGTAATGTCCATCGCCGAAAATCCGATCATTGTCCCGTCCTTGCGTTCTCCTTCGACGCTGATAAGGCACGGGTCCGCGCCGAGCGCGCCGGCTATGATGCGAGCCGCCTCTAACGACCTGCACGCTTGGCCGCTGCCCGCATTAAACACCCCGGCACACTCTTGCTCTACGGCCGCCAAAGCCAACGCGATCACGTCGTCAACGTGGACGAGGTCGACGCGGTAATGTCCGCCGTCCTTAAGAATCACGGAGCGCCCGTTGCCGAGCGCACGGATAAACGTGAGGACCATGCCGGCACCATGCATTGCCGGCCCATAGACCGAGCCGAGACGCAGTAGCGTAACAGGCAGTGCGTTTGCGGCTCCAAAGGCAGACAAGCATATCTCCGCTGAAAGCTTACTCGCGAGATAATAACTGCCACGATGGATGGGAAAGGTCGGGCTGGTCTCAGACACGGGGGTAAGAGAGGGCGTGTAGACCTGACCCGATCCGAAGAATATCAACCGCCTTACGCCCTGTGCTAGGGCATCCATCGCGATCTGTAATGCCCCATTGGTATTGACGCTGAAGCATTTTGCAGCCTGGTTGGCGTCGTTGAAATCGGTGGGAATAAAGGCAGCGAGATTAAGAATGGCATCGGCTTTACCCACCGCCGGTAAGGGATCGCCACTCGCCCACTTTTCGACAGTTAGTAGAGGGCTTTGTCTCCGCGCCATCTGCTCCGGGTCCCGCGCCAGGGCCGTAACGCGGTGACCTTTCAAAAGCGCGTGGTCGATCAATCTGGAGGAGATGAAACCTGTCGCGCCGGTAACAACGAGCTGCATCGACGTCAGTCCCACATTGCCTGATAGCCCGAGAAAATCATGCCGGTTCGATAAAGCCGCAGGGACACCCCGATGACTCCGTGGTTTTTCAACACCTCAACCAAAGACAAATGCGCAGGTCCGGCAAACATACGTCATGCCTCTTCCTGCAGCGACTTTGATGGGGTGATCAACTGGGCGGGCGTCACGACTGTCTCCGACCAGTGCCGCAAGATCGTTACCTGTCTGATCTCTGGCTGCTCAATTGGTTCGTCAAAGAGGATATGCCGGATGCACATCTCCACCTCATTGAAACCCGCATGGAGCCTAATGGCCGTAGTCCCGGAAAAACGGGCATTGATCTCGAAAATACGTGGAACGCCGTCATCCAGGCGGAACTGGAAATTTGCCGGGCCATGTGCGCCCAGAGCATTGGCGGCCTGTATCATGGCGGCGTTCAGCTCGGGGAAACGTTCGGCAAAAGCCCTGTAGGTGTTGCCGTCCCGCAAGTCTCTTCGCATGACAATTGTCGCATGACATTTTCCACCGAAGGTGAGAGTCCCTGCGGTATATTCGGTCTGGTCTGAACCGACATATTTCTGGATGACCACATTAGATTGCGCTGCGATCGCGCGCTCCAATTGTTCCCGGCTATGTACAACGTTAACCCCGATTGATCTCGCGCCGACGCGGGGCTTAACGACAAGAGGATATCCAAATTGTTCGAGTAGCGCTTCCTCGCCGCCGGGCAGGCACGACGGAACATAACCCAACCCTTGCTCCCGAAGGAACTCGGAGGTCATCCATTTGTCGTTCGCGATCGATACAACACGTGGGGAACTGATGATCACCTTGGCGCCATAAGTTTGCTCAATCAGCTCTCGATTGGCTGCAATGATGGGGAGTTCCACGTCGGTCCCGGGAATGAGTACGTCAGGCCGTTCTACTTGCAAAAGTTCGAGCAGGCGGTTGAGATAGTCGGGATCTCTGGCCATCGGCAAGAGATGGGCTATATCGCCCCAATAAAGTCCGGCAGAAAGGGGGCTTGGGTCGCCCACGACAACCGTCGCATTCAAGCTCGAACGCTTTAATGCGCGGATGATCCCTTGCCCTAGGAGGGCGCCGGCGCCGGTGATAAACACCTTCATGACGTGCCTAGCCCCAGTGCCATTAGCTGGTCCCTGCAACGCGCGAGTTCGCTCACCTTATGGGCATCGGATCCAATCGAAACGAATGGATTGACCTCTTCGCACAAAGTTAAAAAAGCCGGCATATCCACGAGATAGGAGGAATTGATCTCGATGGCGATCTGCCTGTCGAGGGATGTGTTCATCAGGGCTCGAAAATACGCCTCCGGAAAATGGCCATGCCGCCTTAGGCTCATGCCCCCTGGATGCCCTAAAACGTCAATTGGGGCCTTGGCAATCATCCCCATCGACAGCCTGTACTCCATCTCAGAGGTCTCATCGGCGGAAAGGTGCTTGAAGTCGAGGTAGCCGCCCCGGCTGTCGGGCAAGCGATGAACAACTCCCAAGACTATGTCGCAAGCGTTGATCACTGTGTCCGATACGTCCAATCGACCGTCATAGTCCGTCGCCTTGGTCTCACAGCCGACATAAATTCTCATCCCTTCGAAACCTGGCGCTGCCGAAACAACTTCGTCTCTAAACTCTGAAAACCACGACGTCTCTTCCCGAACATGCTCCGTGAACGCCAGGGCGCCGAGATCGAGTTCCTTCGCTGCTCGTAAGATCTCCAGTACTGATGCCTGCCCATCGGTCCAGTTGGTGTGGACCTGGAATTCGACATTCAATTGCTCTCGAGTGAGATCACGAAACCTGCAAAAGGTAAGTTTATGGGTTTGTCTTCTGGCTTGCAGGTTCATTGCTCGGTCTGCCTTTTGTCTTTTGGGCGGTGAGGTTTGCCTGTTTGAACCCGCCGCAATCAAGCGAGCAGCAAAACGAGCGATCAGACTAGTGTAGCCGGAGCGGCTGCCATTCCGCCCCAAGCGACGAAGTGTGGATTGGCAAAGTCGCTGTCTTCGGTCTGCCCGGTCTTACCGTAGAGCAGTCGCGAGCCGTCGAGCCGCAAGACTGAGCCGCCGGCGCAGCTCAAGACGGCATCCCCGGCCGCCGTGTCCCACTCCATCGTTCGGCCAAAGCGCGGATAAACGTCCGCTTTGCCCTCAGCAAGCATGCAAAATTTCAGCGACGAGCCAACGGAGGCATATTCAGTAATCCGGTGCTCGATCAGGAACGCTTCAGTCGCGGAATTATCGTGCGAACGGCTGACGATCCCCGTAAGCCCTGCGCCAGGCTCTCTCACGCGTATCGCCTGCCTTTGCTCAATATCATGACCGTGACCGATGAAGAGCTTCTCCGATCTACCCCCGTCGGCCACATAGGCGCAGCGTTGCGCGGGCGCATAGACGATACCGGCGATTGGCACACCTCCCTCAATCAGTGCGATATTCACCGTAAAATCGTGGCGCCGGTTGATGAACTCCTTTGTCCCATCCAGAGGATCGACAAGGAAAAAGGAGCCGTTGCGGATGTCGGGAACGTGACCGGATGAAACAGCCTCTTCCGCAACAGCTGGAATAGTGGGAAACGCGGAGGCAAGACAGCCGAGAATGATTTCCTCAGCCCTTTCATCCGCCTCAGTGACGGGCGAATGGTCATCCTTGTAGGAGATATTGGGGCCGTGATCGTAGACTTCGAGGATAGCTGCGCCTGCCTCAAGTGCAATTCGTTCAAGCAGTTCACAAAGAGGTGTCATTTCTCCCCCAATCTCAAGTCAAGAAATTTGTCGATCTTGAGTGCGAGGGCGATCGGCTCGTTGCCGACTGTGTGAAGATGCAGTTCCGGATTGTTAGGGGCCTCATACGGCGAGGAGACACCAGTGAAGTTGGCAATCTTCCCCGCGAAAGCTTTCTCATACAATCCCTTCGGATCACGGCGCGCGCATTCCTCGATTGGAGTATCGACGAAGATCTCGAAAAATTCGCCCTCGTCCATCAGTTCGCGCGCCATCCGTCGCTCGTCGCGAAACGGTGATATGAAGGAAACGAGAACGATCAGACCGGCATCTGCCATAAGCTTCGCCACTTCTGCCACGCGCCGAATATTTTCAACCCGATCCTCCTCAGTGAAGCCGAGATCACGGTTGAGGCCATGGCGGACGTTATCGCCATCTAGAAGATAAGTATGTTTACCCCTTACATGCAAAACCCGCTCAAGTGCGTTGGCAATGGTTGACTTGCCGGAACCTGAGAGCCCTGTAAACCAGAGCACCGCGGGCCGCTGGTTCTTCATCGCACTGCGGGCATTTTTGCTGACATCGGTTGCCTGCCAATGGACATTGTCCGCCCGCCGTAGCGGGAAATCTATCATGCCGGCGCCGACGGTTGCGTTTGTCAACCGATCGACGAAGATGAAGTTGCCGGTCGCGCGGTTCTCGCTGTAGGCGTCAAAGGCGATGGGCGACTGGGTTGAGATGTTGCAGACACCGATCTCGTTCATTCGCAGGGATTTTGCAGCTTCGCGGATGAAGCTATTTATGTTCACGCGGTGCTTCAGCGCCGTTACCGTCGCACTAACGCTGTCGTTTTCGGTCCGCAGAATATAGCTTCGCCCAGGCTTCATGGAATTGCCGTCGAACCAAACGACGTTTGCTTGAAATTGGTCTGCCACGAATGGCCTAGCCGTCGGCGAAACAAGCATATCGCCTCTCGAGGCATCGACCTCATCGGAAAGAACCAGCGTGACGGCCTCGCCTTCCTCTGCCGAGGTGAGGTTTCCGTCCTGCGTCACGATCGATTTTACCGACGAACATTGCCCGGATTTTGCGACCAAAACGGCGTCGCCGACAGAAACCCGCCCCGAGGCAACCTGCCCCGCGTATCCGCGAAAATTCGCGTTGGGCCGCATCACCAACTGCACTGGGAAACGGAGCGGCTTGTCCAGTTCTAAAGGACCTAGTTCTACCGTCTCTAAGTAATCTAGTAGGGCTGGCCCGCGGTACCAAGGCGTGAATTCCGACAGCCGTATGACATTGTCGCCCAAGCTCGCCGACATAGGGATCGGCTGAATGCAGGTAAACCCCAGATCCTCAGCGAATACGTTGTAATCGGCGACGATGTCGTCAAAGACCTGCTGACGGAAATCGACCAAATCGATCTTGTTGATCGCGAGGACAATATTTCGAATGCCAAGCAATGACGCGATATAGGAATGGCGCCTGGTTTGCGGCAGGATACCCCGGCGGCTATCGATGAGAACGACAGCTAGATCGGCAGTCGAGGCACCCGTCACCATGTTTCGGGTATATTCCTCGTGGCCTGGGGTGTCGGCGACGACGAACTTGCGCTTCGCTGTAGCGAAGTAGCGATAGGCGACGTCGATTGTGATTCCCTGCTCTCGCTCCGCTTCAAGCCCGTCCAGTAGGAGGGCTAAATCTAGCTCTTTGCCGTTGGCAGTGCCTACTCGACCGAGGTTTGCAAGCTGGTCCTCAAAGATCAACTTCGCATCGTAGAGCAGCCGTCCGATAAGCGTCGACTTCCCGTCGTCTACGGAACCGCACGTAATGAATCTAAGGATCGATTTGTCGTCTTGCTCGGCCAGCCGAGCCTTGATCTCCTGCTGGCGTACAGTTTGAACATACGACATCAGAAGTATCCCTCACGCTTCTTTTTCTCCATGGCACCGGTCTCATCGGTGTCGATGAGGCGACTGTGCCGCTCGGAGGTGCGCACGCTCAGCATTTCGTGCAAGATGTCTGGAACCGTGGTCGCCTCGGACTCGATTGCGCCAGTTAGCGGGTAGCAACCGAGCGTGCGGAAGCGGATCATCTTCTTCGAAACGACCTCGTCCGGCTCAAGCGGCATCCGCTCATCATCGACCATGATAAGCATGCCATCGCGGCGAACGACGGGCCGGCGGGCCGCGAAATACAGCGGCACAATCGGAATGTTTTCAGCCAGAATGTACTGCCAGATGTCGTATTCGGTCCAATTGGAGAGCGGAAAGACCCGCATCGTCTCGCCCTTGCCGATGCGAGTATTATAGGTCTTCCACATTTCTGGGCGCTGGCGTTTGGGATCCCAACCATGCTGTGCGTTTCGAATGGAAAAGATGCGTTCCTTCGCACGCGCTTTTTCTTCGTCCCGCCGAGCTCCAGCGATCGCCGCGTCGAAACCATATTTTTCCAGCGCCTGCTTGAGCGCGATTGTCTTCATAATGTGGGTGTGAAGGTTTGAGCCGTGGGAAAAGGGGCCGATGCCTTGATCGATACCGTCTTGGTTGGTGTGAACAAGGAGGTTAAAGCCAAGCTCTCGTGCCATGCGGTCGCGGAACTCGATCATTTCACGGAACTTCCACGTGGTATCCACGTGGAGGAACGGGAAAGGTGGTTTACCGGGGTAGAACGCCTTCATGGCCAGGTGCAGCAGAACCGAGGAGTCTTTGCCGATCGAATAGAGCACCACAGGTTTTGAGAAAGTTGCGGCAACCTCGCGAACGACATGGATTGCTTCAGCTTCCAGCCGCCTCAAATGAGGAAGAGACATGTCATCATCCCTTTAATCTTGGACGAGAAGTTCTTGCCTGCAACGAAGCTTTGCAAAACGACTTACAAGCGTGGTCAAGTAATTAGGGGTCAGACAATGCTGCCATCTCGCGCAACCATTTGGCGCCATGAGGAGAGTATTTAGGGGGGAGACTTTCCGCAACCTAACAAAAAGAGCGATTTTTGCTGCCCCCCTCGTCCGAAAGGATGAAGGAGGCTCAGCCTTTGCCAGCCGACTAATGGGACACAGCAAACTCTCAATGGTAGGCTGAGGTGCCCGACCGTCAGATCGAGCCATTTAAGGTTGCTAAGATATTCGTGGTTGCTGACAATGGTTCCCCCACGATAGGTCTGCCGGATTCATGCAAAAGATGCAGCGGCTCTTTCACAGACACATCGACATCATGCAGACTGTCGTGCTGCGCTTTGCCTATTACGGCGGCTGCTCAATAGACACCGCTTCCCTTATGGTGTTTGATGAAGCAACTGCTTTGGCTGTCGATCAGGATCTCGCTCGTTCCTGGTTCCAATAAAGCAGTCTGAGATTTGGAAGCGACCCTTGCTGTTTGCGTTGGTGCCCGCTCATGCGTATTGCACTTGTTGGTGCGGTTGAAGCCTCCAATATTGCGTTGAAAGCGCTAATCGAAGCGGGGCACGCGCCTACGCTGGTTGTGACACTGCCCGAGGATGCATCGGCGCGACATTCCGACTTCGTTGACGTCGGCGAGCAAGCGCGTGCAGCGGAAAGCCTCATTCACTACACCACTGATATCAATGCGCCCGACACCATAGAGGCTCTGAAACTCACCTGTCCCGATTTAACCCTGGTGCTCGGTTGGTCGCAGGTGTGCCATAAACCGTTTCGAGATATTGCCCGCCATGGTACTGTCGGCTTCCATCCCGCTGCGCTTCCCCGCTTCCGTGGGCGGGCTGTCATTCCTTGGACAATCTTGCGTAGCGAGCGCGTCACCGGCTCCACATTATTCTGGCTCGATGACGGTGTGGATTCCGGGCCAATCCTGATCCAGAGACTTTTCCCGGTCTCCGCTGACGAGACAGCCCGCAGCCTCTACGACAAGCATGCGCTAAACCTTGCCGCGATGGTCGTCGAGGCCGTTGCCCTCTTTGAAACGGGGAGAGCGCCTCGGATAATGCAGGACGATCGCCAGGCTAGCTATTGCGCCAAGCGAACACCGGAGGATGGTCTCATTGACTGGAACGCGTCAGCCGAGGCGGTGCAGCGCCTGATCCGGGCGGTCGGCGACCCTTATCCTGGTGCTTACACCTGGTATAGGGATGACAAGATCCACATCTACCATGCAAGACGACTTGAAAATTCCGATCGATTCGTGGGTCTTGTCGGCCAAGTCCAGGCTCACACCGAGCGCGCCTTCATCGTCCTATGTGGAGGCAACGACTGCGTTGAAGTGTTGGAGTGGGCTTCGTCCTCGGGAAAGCGCCCCCCGGTCCATTGCAAGTTAGGGAGTATGCAGTAACTTCGGGGCAACGTCAGCGGGCGCCGGCGAGTGGCTCCAATTAGAGATTTGGGCTAAGGAGCGGCACAACGGCCAGGCTTGCAGGTGCCGTTCGAATGAGTTTCGTCAAGCACCCACCATCCTCCCGATGCTGGCGCTGGCACACACCTCTTGTAAGACATGCGCTGCCTTCTCCAACGCTGAGGATTCTTGCGAGGGGTCGACTAAAAAAGCAAGGCTGGTCTCGCCAAGCTCGCGCGCAACAGGCAGTCTTTCCGCAGGCGCCATTCCAATGGCGGTAAAAGCCTTCTCCAGATAGATTTCGGAGCAACTACCGCTGAAGCAAGGGACGCCGGCCGCGTTGATCTCGGCGATGATGCGATCTCTGCTCCAGTTCGGCTTGAGACGTTCCGGTCTAACGAAGGTGTAAAATCGATACCAGGCGTGGCGTATTCGCGTTGGCGGCCGCGGGGTGCGCAACACCTCGATTTCTTCCGTCGCTCTGGCAAGGATCGCGGCGTTATGCGCTCGCATCCTCCTGTACTGCGTCAGACGTTGCAACTGCCGAACGCCTAAAACCGCCTGGATCGAAGTCATCCGCCAATTGGTGCCGATCGTCTCGTGCAGCCAACGGAAACCCGGCGGGTGCGCTTTGTTATAGACGGCTTCGTAAGACTTGCCGTGGTCCTTCCGACTCCAGGCCCTCTTCCATAGTTCGTCGTCATTCGTTGCCACCAATCCGCCCTCACCTCCTGTGGTGATGATTTTGTCCTGGCAAAAGGAGAAGGCAGCTACATCGGCGAAACTACCCACCGGCCGACCGTCGATCTCGGCGCCATGGGCCTGTGCACAGTCTTCTATGACCCACAATCGCTTTTCCCGCGCTAGCGCCATGATGGCGGGCATATCGCATGGCCAACCGGCAAGATGCACGACGATGATCCCTCGGGTACGTGCGGTTAGCTTTGCGCGTATGGTTTCCACTGTTATATTCTGGCTCTCAGGATCGACGTCTGCAAAGACGGCCACGCCGCCTGCCATTGGAACACTCGAGGCAGAAGCAATGAAACTTCGAGGCGTTACGATCACCTCGTCACCGGCCTGAAGCCCAAGGGCGAACAATGCCAGGTCAAGTGCGACAGTGCCGTTTGCAACGGCAACGGCATGCTTAACGCCTAGAAACCGCTCGTATTCAGATTCAAAGTTACGCACGTGAGGCGCCGTCCAAGCATTCACCTCACCCGAACGAAGTACGGAAACGACGTCTTCGATCTGCTCTTCGTCATATACTGGCCACCGTCCCACTTTCGCCTCCTGCCTTTGGTGCCCCGAGCAGATTGGCAGCGTCAAGCGCTGGCATCTTCTCAAGTGCCAACTCCTCGGCGTCAGGCGATATGCCTGACCAACACAAATGCTTCCGCGGCCTCCAGCATTACGGTCGCTCCGCGAAGTGTCGCCAGCGCGCGCAAGGCGTGGAGCGACCGCTCGTGCGGCGGCTCGCGCAGCTGCGACGCGAAACTCTCCATCGCCTTTAGTTTGGTTTCGACGTCCTTCGAGATATCGACGAAGACGTTCGGAGCGAATGCGGGCGATAGGTATGGCGCATTCCAATTTGTCTCCGACAAGGTCTCGTAGGCCAGGATGAGTTTTGGAAACTCCAATTGGTGCGGCCGGCAGGCAACCAGCGCTGAATTGAAGGTCAGTTGATGGTCGAAATGCATATCGCCTATGAAGGGCAGAAGCACCGTTTGTGGGCACAAATGGCGAACGATTTCGGTCAAGGCTCCGTTGACGGTTGCATGTGGCGTTTCGGCAAGTTGCGCCGCCGGCAATCTCAGCCAATAGGTATCCTTAACGCCCAGCACGCGGTGCGCGTCGACCGCTTCGGCCTGCGTGCGAACGACGTCCGAAGAACTGAATGTCGGTGGCTTGCCTTCTGTCATGATGACGACAAAGACTTCTTGGCCTTCGCGCGCTAGCCTTGCGATCGTACCGCCAGCGCCAAGCACCTCGTCATCGGGATGCGGTGCTACGACGAGAGTTCGTCCGAAATTAATCTGCGAGCCAGTCATCAAAACCCTCAGCTATTTCTGCAATCGCATGCATCCAAGAACCAGGTTCTAAAGCCGCTCGCGATCAGCGTCGTCAGAACGTCGTGTCCGCAGTAGTATGGATCTATCGTTCCCTATTCGGCCGATGACATCCATCGATCTGACAGAAACTCCTTGGCAAGTCTCAGACGACCGACATGCACCCGCTCTCCTGCTAAGAGCATTTTGAGCGTCAGCAGGAGAATTTTGATATCAAGCCAGAGACTGGCATTGGCGACGTACCAGAGATCAAGTGCCACCTTGTCTTGGTCAGACAAACGCGTATTGCCGTTAACCTGCGCCCAGCCGGTTAGGCCAGGAGCGACTAAACTGCGTATGCGGCCAAGGTCACCGAACGCGGCGACCGTCGCGAAGGGAAGCGGGCGTGGTCCGACCAGCGACATGTCGCCGGAAAGCACCGAAAGCAACTGCGGCAGTTCATCCAAACGTAGTCGGCGCAAAAGGCGCGTTGCTCCGGTCTGCCGCATATTGTCGGGCAACAATAGACCATCTGGACCGCGCTGATCGGTCATCGTGCGAAACTTGCGAACCGTGAAAACCCTCATTCCCGCACCAACTCGGGCCTGATGGAAAAACAGGGGGAGCCCTAAACTCGTCCAAACAACGAGGGCCGTTACGGCCATTAGCGGCAGGCATAGGACGAAAAGGATGCCGGCTAACAGGCATTCAAGCCGCCGCTTGAAACTGTGAGGTCCCGAGGCGGCAGGAAAATCAAAAGCGGCGGCATGCTCTCGACGAGATTTCAACGCAATGCCCCTCGGCGTAAGTACAACCATTTTCCCGTGACGATGATCACGTTCCGGCAATAGCCACCAAAAGCACATCGCCAGGCAGCAGTTCCGTCAGAGGCGAGGCCTTAATGCTGGTATGGGAGCCGTCTAAAATCTTTCGCCGGACCTCGTAGGTATAGGAGACTTCGTTTTCCTTGGCTTCTTCGTCAGCCTCTACTGCAGCGAGCAACAAGATTTGCTCTTCAGCTGCGCGCTTTTGCGAGATCAGCTTCTGAATGGCGATCTCACGAGCTTGGAGCTGCGTTAGGATGTCCTTTTCCCGATCGGCCGCGAGCTTTGCCAACTGCAGCTTCAACGCACTGACCTCTTGGCGCGACCGCTCTAGGGAGGCGAGGATTTCAAGAAGATGGGCCTTCTCAGTTGATTCGGTATTCTCTGCGCGAGAAAGGTCGCTTTCCGTTGTTAGACCGCGCTTGCGAAGATCGGCGACGCGCCGCAAATCATCCTCGCTGTTCTTGATCACTTGCCTTTGTTGCAGAACAAGTTCATCCAATAGCTTGATGCCATTTTCGGAATGCATGATCCCCTCGGCCAGAATCTGGGATTGAGACGTCCTTGCGGTCAGATCCGCCTTAAGGATCTTCTCCTCCACCTCCACCAAGCCCTCCAGTGGTGCTCCGTCCACATAGGCGCGCGCGATCTTCGGCACGGCACTTAGATCGACTTTGTCACTGGACTTTAACTGCGCCACCAGTCTGGCGGCATAAATGGCCTCGTGGACGATCTCGGCGGTCGCCGATTCGATGTCTCCACGCAAACGGGCCCGCAGGATAATCCGGTCTGAGGCGTTTGCTGCAACCACCTGCGTCCCACCGGCAAGGCCAATCGCCTGATCAACGGTCAGGTCGGAAAAGAATGCGAACGAACCCGGGTTCTTCACCTCGCCAAGAACAAAAACCGGTCGAAACGTCGCAACCTCCAGCGACACCTTCGGGTCGACGAGGAGATCGCGGGTTCGGTATTCGCCCTTGAGTTTCGCCAGCGCCTCGGGAATTGTAAGACCCATGACAGTTACCGCACCGATAAGCGGAAATGAGGCCTCGCCGTTGCGGGCGACCGTTGCAGTCACAGGCAGTTCAGTGTCATCGAGGAAGTCGAAGGTAAGCGCATCGCCCGCGCTTAGCCGGTAGTCTGCCGCGATCGAAAGCGACACGGGGCCGCCAGCAGAATACGCAATTCCAAGGCAGGCCACAAGGAGCGGACGTACGGCTTGGCGCATCCTGAAGGTCATCCAGGTGAAGGCCTGTGACACATTCATCTCAGCAGCACTCCATCAGAGTCGACAGGGATGTCTTAGAAAATTGTATTACGCCCCGTGCGATCTCGTCAAAGGAATTTCAAGTACATCCTGGAGATCGGCAACGCGGCGCAGAGCCCGCATCCCAATCCCTAGGCGAACGCCCGCCTTGATTAATCCAGAACACCTAAGTGAAAATCTACATGAATTTTCCTTCTTTCGAACCTATTTATGAACTATTCCGAAATACGAACAATTATTATCTGTATTCTTTGCATAAATAATTTGAACATTTACGTACAAAATCAATTTAAGTCCGAACCTATATCTATCTGGGTCGAAATTATTCATGACAACTCTACAGATAATTACTATAAGTTCATCTTGTCGACGCGAAATTGCCGGTAGACCCGAAGCACCATCCATAAAGCACCTACACCTTAAGGAGTAGGTTAGGGCAATATAGCAACCCCCTTACGTACTTTGAATTAGATTAATGTGACTATGGCTGTCGGACGGATGGGCGGTTTACAACCAACCCGTTCGATGCTTTTACTATGACCCCAAGATTAAGCCGAGTTCGTCGCCATCTAAACCATGGTGAACGCGATGTTTCTTGACGTTATGACGTCGCGCGTGTCGGGGTCGCATCCACGATAACAATGTCGGAAGCACTTTGAGTTCTCCCCCCATGAGCTTTGCGGGGAGTGTGCTGCCGTTTTTTGTGGGTGCGGCGGGCTTATCGACGTTAGGAGGGGCACTAATGCCGCGCATCCACGCCGCCGCGAAGGCAGTTCGTGATCAATTCCTAGGGCTACAGTCGATTATATCAGAAGGCAAACGCACGCGAGCAACTGGCGACGCTCTCGTAGCAATGCGCGATGCCGCCCTCGATATCGGCATATGTCGTCTACAGACAGCCATTCGCCGGGTGCGCAAATATTGCGCATTGTATATCGCTGACCTCGGGTCTGCCAGCCTTGCACTGGCCACCGCCCTGCTGCTTCGTTACGGCCCAGCAGAACTGAATGCTCGGCCAGAACTGATCTCGATTCTCCTATGGTCCGGAGCACAATATCTCTTCGTCTGCGCGCTCGTTTTTCCCTTGTGTGGCCTTTACAGTCGCAACTGGCGGTATGGCTCTGTTTCCGACCTCTTCACTATTTTGCGTGCGGTGCTGCTAACATCCATGCTGCTGGTTTCGCTACTGTTTTTCTCTACTCGCTTGAGCGACATGCCGCGCACAGTCGTTCCAATGCAGTCCCTCCTGCTGATCGCGTTCTTGTCCGCTGCCCGACTGAGTTTTCGCGCGGGTGAGTTTTCGCTGGCCCGCCCTGGTTTCAAGACTCGACGCAGTAATGCGGTGATCGGGGATCACCATATACCGCTGCTGCTGGTTGGAGCCGGTGACGCTGCCGACCTCTATCTGCGCGCGCTCTGCCGCGATCCCAATTCCACTTATTTGCCAGTTGCCTGTATCGACAAGAACGAGGATCAGATCGGTACGAGCTTGCGTGGCGTGCCGGTCGCAGGTCGCATCGAAGATTTCGAGCGGGTGGTGGCGGAGCTGCAGCGAGCAAACAAGCAGCCGCGTCATGTTGTTTTCACGGAGGCGCCAGCAGCCTTTGGCGAAGCCGCCTCGGATAACCTTCTGCGTTCGGCCGAACGGCTCGGGATTGCCGTCTCGCGCTTGTCGCAGATAACGGAGTTCCAGCGCGCCGAAGGACACAACCCGTACGAGTTGCACTCCATCGAACTCACTGATCTCTTGGAACGACCACAGGCAACGCTCGATCGCGAGGCGATTGAACGGCTCGTGCGCGGACGGCGAGTCCTTATTACAGGCGCCGGCGGCTCCATTGGCAGTGAGCTAACGTTACAGGTGGCTCGGTGCCGCCCGGCAGAACTCGTGCTCGTCGACAATACCGAATACAACCTCTACGAGATCGATATGACACTTTCGGAGCAGGCACCGGAAGTGCCCCGGCGGAGCTATCTCTGCAGCATTCGGCGTAGCCAGAGGGTTGAGCAAGTTTTCAAGCGGCATCGACCCGAACTGGTCTTTCACGCCGCGGCTCTCAAACACGTCCCCATGGTGCAAATGAATTCGTGTGAGGGAATTCTCACCAACGTCATCGGCACGATGAATGTCGCCAATGCGTCGAAGAAATATGGCGCACTCGCCATGGTTCAGATATCAACCGACAAGGTCGTGAACTCGACAAGCGTTATGGGCGCAACCAAACGCCTGGCCGAGCTTTACTGCCAAGCTCTGGACCTCGACGGCCTCAAGGCTGAAGGGGGGACCCGATTCATGACCGTACGGTTTGGAAACGTGCTTGGCTCGAGTGGTTCGCTCATTCCGCTCTTCAAACGTCAACTGACGAAAGGTGGCCCGCTCACCGTAACGGACCCCGGCATGACACGGTTTTTCATGACGATCCGCGAGGCGGTCGAACTGACGTTGCAGGCTTCCGCCTACGGCTTCGAAAAGCAGCTCGGCCAAGGTGAGATCTTCGTTCTCGACATGGGAGAGCCGATCAAGGTCATCGATATAGCAAAGCGTATGATCCGGCTGGCGGGTTTTTCCCCAGACAAGGACATCAAGATCAAGATCGTCGGCTGCCGTCCTGGGGAAAAGCTCTTTGAGGAGCTTTTCGACGAGACTGACAAACGCATAGACTCGCCCGTTCCAGGCGTTCTGGGAGCGGTACCGGCGCCTGTACCGTTGCCGACGCTGAAGAATGCTTTCATGCGGCTGCAGCATTACGCGGAGAGAGGTAACGAACCGGCAGTGGTTTCTGTCATGCGCGAACTGCTCCCGCGTTACGAGCATGAGGCCACGACAAAGTACAGGCCATCGAACGAAAGCAAACTAGTGGGCCCCTCACGGAAGAGCAGGCCAAAAGTCCCTGGTTCCGGGAATATCCAGCAGTCAAATGCGCAGAAAACTGCCTATTAAGGATGTCTATGGGTAACGATAAGCGAGAGCGAGGCAAGCAAACTAAATGCGAGGTGCCGCTTGCAGGTCGCTCTCAGGAAAAGTTTTTTGCAATCCCCAGCAGATCCAGTTCATCCGCTGGCCGTTTAGCATCGCGTGTCGGTCCCTTTCCGTTCGGCGCAGACGGCGCCAAGTTTTGGCGGGAGATTTTGTCTTGAGTCCAAAGCTCTCTTTGAAGCTCGTCACCGCTGACCACCTTGTCCTCCTACCCCCTGCGCGACTAGGGGAAGAACCGGATTACGAAATACAATCAGAGCAACGCAAGCGAGTGATTGCAGTCATAGCAAGCCTGACCGTCTCATTGACAATTTTCCGACTAGAATTGCTCAAACGAATGGTACGGGCTGGCCATAAGGTTTTCGCCTTCGCTCCCGACAACGATGTGCGGGTTGAACGCCAACTGGCTGCGATCGGTGTCGATTTCGTTCGCATACCGATGGCGCGCACCGGCCTCAATCCGTTTCAAGATTTGGCCACTTTGTGGGCGCTGCGACGGCATCTACGGCAACTGAAGCCAGACATGGTGCTGCCTTACACCATGAAACCGATCATCTATGCCGGGATCGCAGCCAGGACATTAGCGGTCAAGGAACGCTGTTTCCTTGTCACTGGACTTGGACACGTGTTTTCCGACCAAACTACACCGGTAATGAGATCCAAGGTCATTCGCCAACTCTGTGTTGTCCTCTATCGGATTGCGTTTCGAGGTGCCAAGGTCGTCTTCGCCTATAACGAAGCTGATGCCGATGACCTGCGACGGTACCGGATGCTGGAGGACAATTCCAAGATCGTATTAGTCTCTGGTTCCGGCGTTGACCTTGAGCACTTCGAGCTTTCAAGGCCACCTCAGCGAGGCCCAGTTTTCCTTATGATTGCGCGTCTTTTGCGTGACAAAGGAGTAGCAGAGTTCGTAGACGCTGCGCGGCGGTTGCAGCGTGAATTTCCTCAGGCACGGTTTCAGCTCCTGGGACATTTCGATTGCAATCCGACGTCCATTTCGCACGATCAGATCAACAGCTGGGTGAACGAAGGCGTCCTCGAATACCTAGGACACACTGACGATGTCCGCCCCTATCTTGCAGCGTGCACTGTCTTTGTCTTGCCCTCCTACTATCGCGAGGGCATCCCCCGAAGCATCCTAGAGGCGCTGGCGACCGGGCGGCCCATCATCACAACCGACCTGCCGGGTTGCCGTGAAACCGTGCAGCCTGGAGTGAATGGATTCCTGGTCGAGCCTCGCGATGCTGAGAGCCTTGCCGATGCAATGGCCGCTTTTGCTCGCCAACCAGAATTGGCTGTGACGATGGGACAGCGTTCGCGTGAGTTAGCAGAAGCAAGGTTCGATGTGCACGAGATCAATCGGGTCCTATTTGCTTGGATGCAGCTTGAATGACTGGCCTCCCTACGGCTCCTCCGCTTTACGTTGGCGGCCACAGAATATGCACCCGTCCATGCTCTGCGATCGTCACCTCCAATGGGACGTTGCTCGATATCCGGTTAAGCCTTCCGTCTGAGGATAGAACCGATGGCCGTTGATATGAAATTGAGCCCCTCCCAGAGCAATCTGGCCGGCAAAGCCAAACCGTCAAGCCGCCATGCTCCACTTAGGACGATTATGCATATCATCACCAACTTTACCGCGAGCGCCGGGGCCGAGACAATGTTGGCTCGCCTTCTCAGAGAATCGCGCACCGAGCGCATTATCGTTGTCTCTTTGCTGGATATTTCGGAGCGGAACCGAAATCTCGCCGATAACCCCAACGTATTCTACTTTCCGCTCAAGGCGGGTGGCGCTGCAACTTTTCCGATGGCGATACTGCGCTTGGCCCAGCTCATTCGCGAGCATCAGCCTGATCTAATCCTATGCTGGATGTACCACGCGATGGTCGCTGGAACTATCGGAGTTCGCGTTGCGCGCAAGCGTACTCCTATTTTCTGGAATGTCCGCCAATCATTGGACGACCCCGCGTCGCTCTCGCGAAGTTCACGCGCGGCTATCACGATGGGAAAGTGGCTATCGGGGACTGCCTCTGGCGTTATCTACAACAGCTATCGCGCTCGCGAATTGCACGAGGTTTACGGCTATAGCAGGCGCAACGCGGTGGTCATCCCGAACGGGGTTGACTTACCCCCCTTGGTTCAGTCGAAGCCTAGAGAGTTGCTGCGCATCGGCATCGCCGGCCGATTTCATCCGCAAAAGGACCATGCCACGTTTTTTCACGCAGCTGCATCCGTCCTGAGAACGCACCCCAACGTCAAATTTTATGCCGCCGGCCACGGTCTAACTCTCGACAACCCAGCCGTTAGAAGCCTCATCGCTGAGGCAGAGCTCCCGCTAAACTCCATCGAATTTTGGGGTGAAGTCTCGGACATGTCGAGGTTCTATGATAGCATTGACCTCTTCGTACTTTCGTCAAGGACAGAAGGGTTTCCAAACGTCATCGCGGAGGCCATGAGTCACTCAAAGCCCGTTGTTACCACCAATGTGGGAGACGCAGCGGCTTTAGTTGGAAGAGCCGGGGTAGCAGTTCCCTCTCGACGTCCAGAGGCTCTGGCATCGGCTATTCGTGCGATGATTGACTTGTCTCCCGACGAATATGCACGCTTGGCTCGCCGTGCACGCAGACGGATTGAAGTTGAATACACGCTGGCAGCAGTTGCGCAGAAATACGACGAGTTTTTGCACCCAACTTGATGACGTCTCCCTTATCGGTCCCCCAGACCCCGATAAAAAAGGCACAGTGATGATAGGATCAACGTCAGCGTTTCGTTTCGGTGAAAGCAGCTCCGCCTGGACAATGGTACCCGCGCTTATCTGCATGAGAACCAGTCTAACTACGAAATCAAAATATCCTGTCAGGTAGATTGGGGATAAATTTCCGTGCTCCTCGCCGAAAAAACCATGGAACAACACGGTCCGCTCCCGCGCAAAATTACTATCGCTTTTCCGTTCGTGGGCGACAAGTTAGGGGGAAGCCATATTTCCGCGGCCGGCCTCATTGCGGGCCTCGACAGGACAAGGTTTGACCCGCTAATCGTTATCCACAGAAGCGGCTTGGTCCTTGAGAGATACATGCACGAGCGTGGACTTCCGGTCACCCTGGCCCCGGAGGTCGATATCTTATCTCCGACGAAAGATCGAGGACTAAAAGGCGGCATTGCGAGGGCTCGTTCGCTCATGCGGAACACCGCTCGTCTAGTTCCATTTCTGCGGGCCAACGCAGTCGACATCGTACACACGAACGACAGCGAGATGCACGCGACCTGGGCTCTGGCGGCACGTCTGTCTGGCGGCAAGCTCCTGTGGCACCACCGGGCAGATCCGCTAGCGCAAGGCGTCAACACTCTAGCGCCCCTCTTGGCAAATCACATCGTGGGGGTGTCAAGGTTTGTTCAACCGGCGAGACCCCTTTTGCCGATTGGCCACAAGTTCACGGTGCTCCATAGTCCGTTCGACCATCCCAGCTCATTGCCCGACCGCGAGGCCTGCCGTAGAGCATTTGTCGACGAATTGCGCCTCCCCCTCAATACACGTTTCGTCGGGTATGTCGGCGGATTGGTCGCACGCAAGCAACCGGTGGCATTCGTTGAGGCGGTACACGCGTTCCTTCAAAGCTATCCCGACTTCGCTCTTGCCGGCCTGATCTTTGGCACGTCTCCTCCCAACAGGCCGGATCTTGGCGAAGATGTTAAACGGCGCGCAAAGGCGCTCGGGATATCGGATCGGATTCATCTGATGGGCTTTCGAACGCCGGTGGCTCCTTGTATGGGTGCCCTGGAAGCTCTCCTGGTTCCCGCTTTGAACGAACCATTTGGGCGCACGCTGATCGAAGCCATGCTGCTCGGGACGCCTGTTATTGCGACTAATCATGGAGGAAATCCGGAGGCCATTGAAGATGGAATCACGGGTTACCTAGTAGAGCCAGGAAAGCCGGACGCATTCGTCGCGCCACTGACATGGCTTCTCACCGATCGGCAGCAATGGCACCATATTAGCAGCACGGCGCGAACTCAGGCGCTGATCAAATACGGGGATAAAGCGCATATCGATGGGATTAGTAAGCTATACGAACGCCTCGTCGCCCATAGAACCCAGTCGGAATGCAGTCAAAGCAGATGATCATCATTTTAGCGTCCGTCTTTCGTGCTGGGCCGTGGCGATATGGGGGCGCGATCGCAACGAAGAAGAGCCGCGCTTACCGCATCTGGCTAGCCGAGAAAGAAAGGTGAGCTGGGGCAAGGAAACGGCTGTTACCGTTTTTTCGCTCTGACAGTCAGGACCGCCTACGTCCGTATCGTCCGAAGCGACAGCGAAATTTCTCGAAGGGCATAACCTACGCCTTTCGGATGAAGTCTGAAACAAGTCGGGAAATGGTCAGTTCTGTTAGGTCACGGCGGCGGACGCCCCCTTCCCTCCATCATTTTCTGTGTCCGTCTCCGTGGCGATCGACAGAGACGATGCGGAGTGCAGGGTCATACCTGCTTGCGAAAGCGCGGTGTCCCCCCCGCCGCGACCCTGCGCTCCACCACTTCCAAGCCGTCGCTTTCGCGCGGCGGCGCAAACCGCTTGGAACTGTGGAATTGACCTGACAATATAGGTTAGATCGGGACGCCCCTGACGCCATAGCAATCCTAGTATTGCCACCGACTGGCAGACTTTGCGGGTCTAATTATTTGGTACCTATCCAAACATAGCCCTCATTCGTCGATATGCCTATCATTTGATTGATGCCGATCTCAGTTTATCATTCGGATGGTTAATTGCCTCTGCGATCTGATAGCAGTATACTTACGGTCTGGTGGGCGACTTCGAAAATAGACCTAGGGATAAACACAGATCAGACGCCGTTTCGTCTCTGTTTTGACCTGCGCAGGCCGCATTGTCCTATGGCGAGTTCATGTAAAATACTACGACGATCTAATTTTTTGCGCAAGCCGGCAGAACTGTTCGTTTCCGTCGCGCTCCTTGTGTGAAATACGATGGAGGAGGAAAAATGACTGTTCAACAAAATTATGAAGTCGGCCTTTGGCAAGTCCCAGTCTATGTCAGGATTGGCTACGGTGCCTCCGAAAGCGTTCACGGTCCGAACGAGGCACTAACCTATCTCGAGGATCGATGGCCGGCCGAACGCGGGCCCCACTACGATCGGGCTCACCAGACCTGCCAGCTGGCGACCATAAGAAGGAGACCGGGTGAGCTGGCGAGAGAGGCCTTCATTGCCGCCGCAATCGAAGCGAGAATCATCGCCTAATTGTTGCTTCGTGCTCCATCCCTCGCAGCACTGCTTTATCAGCACCCATTTGTTAGTCAGCCCAACCGCGTTCGCCACAAGGTTACCAACGTCGCGTTGACGTTGATGGCTCGCGATATGGTTTATAGATCCTCAGCTCTCGCCTCACCAAGCGGTTGATTGGAGGTCTCTGACCGAATTTCAGCGGAGTTTACGGGGGATAAATGAACGGCGGCCGGGTGGTGAAACTCGTCGGTACCGTTGGGTCTGACAGGCTTGCCTGAGGCCGGGGTCCTTATTTTGTCAGCCCATCCAAACGGCCAGTTTGATCGTGCATCGGTGTTTGGATGGAGTGATTTTCCTGAGAACTTGCGGTCTACCCCCGACCAGCAATCTCAGCGGTCAGCGCCTGCGGCGCTGGCCGTCTTTTCGGTAGCTGATCGTTTGCTCTAATTCTTTCTAGTTAGTTTGCGGCTGCAGCCGGCTAAGCTACCATCATTGCATCACTAGGCCGAGCATAGAAGAGTCTCAGGCTTAGGAAGAGCCCGCGCCGGGGGTCTGCGCGGGCTCTTTATGTCTGCAAAGACCATCAGCGGCAGCCCTTTGAAAAGCGCCTGCTACCCGAGCGGATCGTGGTTGAACCAGTACCCCAACGAAGTCCTGCTCAATTTCAGAGATTTGCGGGATGTGACAGAATTCCGGGCGTCGGGGCGTACCGCCATCGCAAGGGCTGTCCGGCGCGTCGGCGAAAGCGCGTGTTCTGACGTTCTGCACCGAAGCACGCAAATTAAATCATTTCCCACCTCGACGACCGGCAAAGTAGCCAACTCGGTCGGCTGACGTAAACGATCTACGAAATCCACCGTCGCCCCGGCTTATTCGAACCGGAAACTCTCGTTCGCGATATGCGCTCGAGTTAACTGCGCACCGTCGTGCTTTCGACGCCAATCTGCTCGGCGATCGCGGACACCGACGCCAATAAAATTTCCAGAACCATCGTTGTCGCCCTTCAGATCGGATCTCCGACTTCCGCTTCAGACTATCGGAAAGAGAATTGGTAATGACGTGCCGCCGCTCTTCTGGGGCACCGGAAGAACACCCGCACTCAGACCGCGCGAGAATCAGACGACGCCTCCGGGGAAAATCTTCCGGTAGTAGCAAGACGCTGGCGCCAATCATCGGCTTGGAGTGATGGCTGGCGGGGAAGGCGTGGTTACGGGCGGAGGCGTATCAGCCGGCGCTACCACACCTGATCGGCTTGGCTGGCTTGGTCCACGCATCAAAACCGCCGCCACCAGAACTATAACCACGATCAGGAGCAGGCCTATCATCCCATTCTTCGTCATGGGGCCGTCCTCGCATGGTTGGCCGATGTACCGGTCCTAATCTGCAACTATGTTAGAACCGATTTTGAGGCACGCGGGTTCCCTAACGAAAGCTCCGCTCGATTGTTTGGACGGCCATCTGGCGCGGACTCAACCGACGGGACGAAACGGATGGGTTTGAACGGTAGCGAGCCCAGCATCGTGGCCCGCGAAGCCACCATTCTTGCGGATAGAAGATGGCCTGGCGCGAACATGCGAAATCTCGCAATTTACAGTGGCAGCGGCGCTTTAATAAGATAGGGGCTTTACTGGCAGCGGGAGTGGTGTCGTCTTGATCGACCGGTCCTGCGAAAGACTGGAGGTAGTCGGAGCTGACCTCGATAACTCAGCGTCGCACCTCTCGGCCGGCTCATCGAGCTCTGGTCTGAGAGGCGTCCCGCTGCCATGGATGGGTTCAGGTGGGCCGCCACAATTATATCTAAATCTCCAGCGGCTCCCCCGCCCTATGGGACATATCGTCAGCGGCTCTGCCAAGATCACCAGCAATGGAGCGCGGAGTTTGAGATGTTATCGGCGAGTTTGCTGCTTCAGTTTTGCGAAGCTTGTACCGCAGCGCGGAGCCCAGCGGAAGTTTCGGCTTTGGTCGAGCGCGTCACCGCATCGTTAGGTTTCGAGCGATTTGCCATGGCAGGATATCCCCTCCCTCATGAGAGTCTGGAGGCCTACTTTCTCTTGAACGGCTGGTCCCCTGGATGGTTTAAGGTTTACGTTGAGAAGAACTACTTTTTTAGCGACCCGATCGTAAACCTTGTCCGTCGCGCCGACCGCACAATCGTCTGGTCGGAGGCCATCAGGGGGCAGGCCCTGTCGTCCAAAGGCCGTAAGATCATGCGCGAAGCTGCCGATTTCGGGCTAGTGGACGGCGTGACGGTCCCTATTTTCTCGCGGTGCGGTCTTGTAGGTCTCTTTTCTCTGGCCGGCCGCCAAGTCTCATTGTCTGTCGCCCACCGAGACCTCCTGCGAATTATTGCAATATGCGCCCACACCCGCCTTCAAGATCTCAGGGGAACAAACGACAAAAAGATGACCGATGTCATGATTACGCCCAGCGAGAGTGAATGTCTCGCCTGGTGTGTTGCTGGCAAGACGGCCAAGGAAATAGGAAGCTTAATGCGACGCTCGGAGCGAACCGTGGAGACGCATCTCGCCAACCTGCAGCGCAAGCTCGATGCAGGAAATCGGGCTCAGCTAATTGCAGAGGCGTTTCGACGCGGACTGCAACGATGAAATCTACGAACTTTTACGGATAGAATTCAGTCACCTCCGGTTGCACAATGACCACGCTCGATCGGAGGAAATTCGATGCTTGAAATCATAACAGGCAGCCAAATCGGACAAAAACGGACAACCATGGAGAAGGTCTGGCGTTTTCGCCATCAGCGCTTTGTCGAAGAGCTTGGCTGGGAAGCACTCCGACGGTCCGATAAGCGCGAACAGGATCAGTTCGATACGCGGTCCACCATTCACCTGGTACTAATGGAAATGAGCGAGGTCGTTGGATATTCTCGCCTGCTTCCGACGACAAAACCGCACCTTCTCTCCCATATTTATCCGGAATTACTTGGTGGAAAGAGTTATCCAAAAGGACGGCATGTCTTCGAATGGGGACGTTGTGCAACCGACGCTCGTGTTCCTTGTATCGGGGATGTCGCAACCGCGGACATCTTGATGACCGGAGTTCTTGAATTCCTTGTCCGTCTGAGAGTGGAAACGGTCATCATCCAGACAAATCCGATGCTCGTAGAGATGATCCGGAAGAGAGGCTACCCTCTGCAGGTTCTTTGTGAACCGATGTTTTCCTGCGGCGAAATGCTCATGGCGATTGCCGCCAAACCCTCGCCCCAACTGCTCGAACTGCACCGGAAAACGCATGGGATACGGCAATCCCTGTTATCCATGCCATCTGCCGAGCAACCGAAGAACGACGTTCCGTTCAGAAGAGACGCAGACAGTGATGTGGCGCTCAACTTCTCAGACGGCGTCGTGAGCACGGGATGCGTCGAAAACGGACACGGTCTGTGAGGAACTTCGTGACTTTTTTGACGAATGCAGACAAGGGCTGCAATGTCACAGTCGCTGCGCCATTAGTTTTCTGTTTTCGGCGGCAATCTGGTCATTGCATCGACCAGCGATAACAATGAATCCACGGCGTCGGCCGGAAGGGTTTCGACAATCTTGATCAGTTCCCGGCGCCTTTCTGCTTCGCGTTCAGTTTTCCCAAATCGATATGGGGCGGCGGCCATGACGACATCAATCGGCGAAAAATCCAAAAGCTCACTCAGATGAATGAGCCGCGTGACATTCATCTTCGTCTCGTTGCGCTCATATCGACCGTAGACTTGAGGGTGAAGTCCAAGCAAAGGCGCAACATCAGCATGGGTAAGTCCGGTCCGCTCCCGCGCCTGCCTCAGCGCATCCGAAATTCGGCTGTCGAGTTCGGAAAACTCAGGCACCCCTTCAAACCCCGGCCCCCGAAAAATCGGCTTGTCGACCTCGGGATCTCTCGTCTGAAGGAGACCTTTGTCCTCAATGTATTTCTCAACTCTGCTTCTCATGAAAGGCGCCTATCATTGTTTTCTAACCCTCATACATCAACGGCGCTTCCAATGGCCAGACGCGAAGGTCCGGCGTCAACCGAGAGTGACAACCAAGCGATCAAATCAGGTTGGACGATGGATGATAGTAACGTTCTGGACAATCTTACGACCCTCATCGCGCTCCATCGGAGGCTCCTCCTTGCACTGAAGGGGCAGCGCAATCCTGCTCGAGACAACCCATTTGCCGCGCAGCTTCGGAACGCCGAACGTGACGTTCGCAGCAGGATCGTGTCATGGCAACCCTTGGATGAACACGAAGCCCACCTGAAACTTGAGCACTTGGCGAGCTACATATTGGCGACCGGGACTCATCTTGATGCGGTGGAGATCAAAGCCATTTGCCGATCAGTGGCAAGATTCTTCTGAGCTTACTCTTAGAAACATCGCTTTGATTGAAGACGGATCGAGTTGCCGGCAGACTTCCAGACGCTATGAATGCGGGATCCTCGGGGTCAGAACCACGCTACCATTACGCCCTTGGTCATCTCTTTTTCGAAGCCATTTAGCTGCTTCAGCACATTACCGTTTTGGCGAGCTTTTAGCCTTATTGCCCGGTCAAACTTTGGCGCAACTCTGGTTCTCGCTCGTCCTGGCGAACACGGTTTCGGCCGGCGGACTTCGCCTCGTATAGCGCCTTGTCGGCATTCGAGTATAGGGCGTCGAAGGAACTGTCGGCTGCCCTTTGCCAAGCCAGACCAATGGAGACTGTCATCCGGCATGTCCCCGCCGCCGATAAGACGGGCCGCTCCTCGATCTCACGCCTCACCTGTTCGCATATCTTAAGTACTTTGGCCGGTTCGACAGCCGGAAACACGATCATGAATTCCTCACCACCGACACGGGCAAAGGTCATCTCGCTGGACGGATCGGCGGCGATGATCTCCTGGATCGACCCCGTCAAGGATTTCAGAGCGGTGTCGCCTGCTGCGTGGCCGAAGGTGTCGTTTACGCGCTTGAAATGGTCGACGTCGAGGACAGCCACGGCGAGTTTGCGGTGACCGGCTTTCGCTTCGTTGAACAAACCGTGGCCAACTGCGAAAGCATGGCGGCGGTTGAACGCACCGGTCAGTTCATCGGTCACGGCCAAGAGGTGTAGTCTGTCCTGGATCATCTTTAGATCGGTAATATCCTGTAGGAGAAGCTGAACGACTGGGTTGCCTTCCCAAGGCAAGGCGCCTGCGATCAATTTAATCGTCCGTGTTTCACCCGCGGCGGTTTTGACCTCAGCCTCGGTCGGCTCAACACTGATCCGCCCGTCAAAGGCCTGCTCCATCTGTCGGGCGGCGTCTTCAGCATGTGTGGTCAAAAAATCGAGGAAGTGTTTGCCGACGACTTCACTTTGCGGCACTTGCAATAGGCGTGCCGCCTCCTGGTTTCCGAAAATGATTCCCTGCCTGGTATGAATGAGCAGCCCCATCGGCATGAGATCGAGCATCATGCCCATCCTCTCCTGTGTGTCGACAAGTGTCTGCTTGGTAAGCTCTGCTGCTTCGAGTGCTTCGTGATCTTCATCCAAGAACATGGCTGGACTTTCGTAGAAAAATCTTCCGGCTCGGCATTCGAGGGGCGCCACAGATCGGACGATAGTGATGAAAACATAGATAACTTAATTAGAAATAACGTACCGACGCCTCCTGGAAAAAAGTGTAAGTCCTCAGGTACTACGAGCCTTCATACAGACAGTGCGTCAGCGACCATCAGCTGACACATGGCCTGCCCGTATCCGATGAAGGCGTCTCTATCGCCGGCGAGAAACAAACGCGCTAGCCACCCCCCGCCCTTAAATCAACGCTGACCTGCTCCCGGATCGGCCCACATCCCAAAGGAGCCATTCTTGCCGATTTCCTCCGCCGGTTTAAGATCTGGACGGGCTAAGGTTCCATCGGGCTTTTTTATAAGACGGAGCGCGCCAAGCGATACAAGCTGCTCCTCGAACATGTCGATGCTGTCGAGACTGCCCGGAAAATAGTGATACGCATAACAGGTGGCGTTTTGAATCGGCGCGTTCGTTTCAGTGAAGAACGCCCGACAGAAGACCACCTTGGGATTTTTCAGCATGATTGCGAGCTGTTGACGGGCAAAATCAATGCAGCGTCCGGCAAAGCCGTCCCGCCGATTGACCATCTCGCCTTCGCAAGGCTCGACACCATAGAGATGGATGACCATCGTATCGTGGACGCGGAAGTCGGTCCCCGACAGCACTTCAAAAGAGCCTGAAGTTGCATATCCCTTCCGCTCCAACACCTCGCCCTGGCCTTCGTAATATTCGATCACCAACACAACCTTTCCTGGTGCCGCCAGCGACCGAACATAGTTTTCGTCGATCGGCTGAACGGCCCACGTGGGACGGGCGAGAAGGCCGCTGCCAATCGCAACAACCATCACAAGCCTTACGAGACGTACCATATCAACTCCGTATACAATTTTCCCGAGAAAGGGTCTTGAAATTCTATTCTCTCTCTGCAAAACTATACTCATACAGTATAGCACCTCGGACTGTAGCCTACCCAACATCGGAGCTCAAGTCAAAAGCGAGCCAGAGAAAAATGCGCCACGACCGTCGCCTTTCCCGATGCGTATGCAGGGCGTTCCTAGCCCTCACGGCAGGCTTCGCAGCTGCGACAGGTGAAACTAATGCGGAGGAAATTTTCCAAAAAACTCCTTTACTTTCTGGTATTTACGCGATCTCACCTCTTTCATCGGGGAAGATTTCCCAATCTCTCATCTCTGCGCCTTCGGGTGACACGAACCAGCCCCCCTGCCCTTCATCTAAAAAGATCGTCAGCGCTGCCGGCGTAAGCTGCGGACGCTCGATCATTGATAACTATTTCAGTGATATTCCACTTCAAAGAAAAAGAATACTAAATTCGTCTTCAAACATGACGAGTGGTGCCAATCCTGAAGGGTCCGGCGTCAGACCCTCAAGCTTAAAACCTCCAAGGATCAAAAGTGGGCAACGGGCTCTCGAATGCGGTCCCTCGCCGTTGATGCCAGCCGACGTCCAACGTCTCGTCGCCGAAACCGCGAGACGCTACGAGGTCAACGAAGACTTGGCAGTGGCAATTGCTTGGGCCGAGAGCGATTTCGACACGAAGCGAAATTCCCCGAAGGGCGCGCGTGGTCCGATGCAACTGATGCCCGAAACCGCTGCTCGCTTCGGCGTTGAGGACATTTGCGACCCAACACAAAACGTCGAAGGCGGGGTAAGATACCTGCGGGTACTACAGGAGGAATTTAAGAATCCTCTCTTGATTGCGGCCGCTTACAACAGTGGCGAGCAGCGCATTTACCAATATGCCGGGATTCCGCCCTTTCCCGAAACCGTCAGATATGTCGCAAAGGTAATCAACTATCAACTCGGTCTGAGGATGCCCACGCCGAAATCTCGCGTTGGGATCAGCGGGGCTCGCACGTTTGCGGGGACCGATCGCGGCAAAGATATACGCATTGTCCCGATTGAAAAGAATGGCCGGTTTATCGGCGGTGTGATGCATTTTTGAAGGAGAAAAATCGATGCATACCCCATTGCAGAAGATCGAGCGACGGGCACCGAAAGTTGTAGCCCTGATAGGCATCATCGCCCTCCTCCAGATCATCACCGCCGATGCCGTCCTGGCCCAAACCAGCGGTGGCGGTGCTTTCGCACCGCTTGAAACGGCCGTTCAGATGATCGTTGATTTCATTACCGGCCCCTTTGGCCGGCTTTTGGCGATCATTGCAGTGATCGGGCTTGGATTTTTGGCCTTTGCTGGTCGCCTTTCCTGGTTCACGGCTGGGGCCGTCGTCATCGGTATCGGCTTGGTATTTGGCGCACCGGCGATCGTCGACCAGATGATATCAGCGGTCGGACAGTGACCGATGACTGCACTTGTCGAAGATGAAAGGCCAACTCTCACGCCACTTGCGGTCGGCTTGACTAGGTCACCGACGTTATGGGGCGTTCCCTATATGGCGGTCGTCATCATCGTGGGCATCACCATTATCGGCTGGCTCGCGACGAACGATCTTTTGGCACTCTTGATCGCACCAGCCACCTATCTTGTCTTATTCTCGCTCTACGCCTTCGACAGCAAGATACTCGACGTGCTGCAAGTGGCCTCTCGCACAACCCCCCGGACGCCTAACAAGCATTTCTGGGGCTCGAACTCTTACGGGCCGTAACCATGCTGAAGGTGGTCAGGCAAGAGCTTGGTTTCGGCCCCATCGCCCGAAGGGAGCGGCCGATGTCGCGACATATCCCGTATCTGCGGCATGTGTCGGATACCATCATTGGACTTGAAGACGGATCGCTCCTGAGCGTCATCAAGTTGCAGGGGTTATTCTTCCAAACGGAAGACCAGGCTGAACTCAATATGCGTTCAGTCGTACAAAATACAATGATCCGGGCTCTCGGCTCCAGCCGCTATTCACTTTGGTCGACGGTCGTGCGGAGAGAGGTCGAAACCGACCTTGATGCCACCTTCGATGATGGGTTCTGCGATCTTTTGAACAGACGCTATATGGACCAATTGCGCGACAAGCGCATGTTCAAAAACGAAATCTACCTTACCATCATACGCTCGGGGATGCGTGGTGTTCTCGGCATTGGTGATCGTTTCAACAAGATTTTCAGGCGTTCGGACAGGCGTGGCAAACGACAGCAGAGCCCTGACGACATCACCGAGCTTGAGGAGCTTGTTGCCACCATCGTGCAGGATCTCAGCAAATATGGTGCGCATGCGCTTGGCATCACCCATCGGACGCGTCACGACGACCCCATACCTGCAGAAGAGCAGACGGACGGGACGCGGGCAGAACCTTTTTCTGAACCCTGTGAATTCTTCAATACGATCCTGACCTGCGGCGCGCCAAAAAAAATGCGCTTGCCGCGCATGGGGATCCGCAACTTTGTCGGCAGCTCACGACTGCATTTCGGCAAGCGGACCATGCAGGCGCAAGCGGCTGTCGATGAAGACAGTCGCTATGGCGCTATATTGTCGATCAAGGAATATCCCCCTTTTACAGGCCCCGGCATGCTGGATGGTCTTTTACAGGTCAACCACGAGTTTATACTTACCCAGTCATTCACCATCGCCGACAAGCCGATTGCGCAGGAGCGGATTTCCCGACTGCAAAGACAAATTAGGGCCTCGGATGAAGCCGGCAGCTCGGTCGAACTTGAGATCGACTATGCGCTAAATAGCCTGATGAACCAGGAGGCCGTATTTGGCTTCCATCACCTGTCGTTACTTTGCCTGTCGCGCGATCTGGACGGCATCAGCCGCAGTGTTTCTGAGCTTGGCGCCTGCCTCACCGATATGAACATCAATTGGCTGCGCGAGGACCTCAACCTTGAAGCGGCATTTTGGGCGCAGCTTCCAGGCAATCATTCCTACATTGCGCGCAAGGCGATGTTATCGAGTGCAAATTTTTCGGGCCTGTCCTCTATGCATAATTTTGCCACCGGACAGGCGGATCGCGCACATTGGGGCCTGCCGATCACCATCCTCGAGACGACGTCGCAGACCCCCTACTGGTTCAATTTTCATCGCCGTGACATCGGCCACTTCTTGGTCACCGGCCCGACGGGATCGGGGAAGACTGTTGTATTAACCTTCCTACTTTCGCAGGCCATGCGTGTTTCACCGAAGCCAAAGGCTGTATTCTTCGACAAGGATCGGGGCGCAGAGATCTTCATAAGAGCGATCGGGGGCTCGTACGAGATCTTGGTGCCGGGAACGCCGACCGGCTTTAACCCGCTGCAACTCGACAATACAGGTCCGAACCGTGATTTCCTCCTCCGGCTCACCAAGGCGATGCTGCGATCTGGCGATCGCAGCGAACTCACCCAGGAAGACGAGGACACACTGGAAAGGGCAATCCTGCGCCTGATGCAAGAGCCGCGGGCCGAGCGAAACCTTATAAACCTCGCAGGCCTTCTGATCGGCCGCTCACGGGCGGATGCCAATGACCTTCATTCTCGCCTTCGCGCTTGGATCGATGGCGAGAAGGCCTGGCTGTTTAATGCCGCAGACGACGTCCTGTCGCTGTCGTCCCGTCGCGTCTTCGGTTTCGACATGACCCACATTCTCGCAAACGAGGACGTCCGCACGCCAGCGCTGATGTACCTTTACCACCGCCTTGACGAGCTGCTCGATGGAAATCCCGCGATGTTCTTCATGGACGAAGGTTGGCAGCTTTTAATGGACGAGACGTTTAGCAACTTCATCATCGACAAGATGAAGACGATCCGAAAGCTGAACGGCATTGTCGGCTTCGGCACACAATCTGCGGCCGACATCGCTAAGGCGAAAGCCTCCAATACGTTGATTGAGCAGACGGCCACCCATATTCACTTTCCCAACCCCCGAGCCGACGAAGAAAGCTATATCAAACGCTTTGACCTCACGATGAAGGAATTCAACTTCATCAAGGCCACGCCTCCGGAAAAAAGGACCTTCCTGATCAAGCACGGCAATGACTCCGTCATCGCCAGACTCGATCTGTCGGCCATGCCCGATCTCGTCAAGGTTCTGTCTGGGCGTAAAGAGACGATCGAGGAATGTGCACGCCTGCGCGAACTTCATGGCGAGGAACCGGAGCGTTGGCTTGCTCGGTTCTGTGGATGGGAGACGGGCGAATGAAGGGGCGGTCTGTCCTATGGCTGTTGAGCAGCGCACTGGCGCTCTCGATTGTAGATCCGGCCTCTTCTCAAGTTCCGGTCATCGATCGGGCGGTCCTGACAATCGATACCCACCGGGACCGGATTTCCTCAAATATTGAGGAAACGGATTATAACCGTTTTTCCGTTGGCAAGAGCGTGACCTGCTCGATTTATCAGCCCGGTCGCACCGGAGATGCCGCCTCGACCGCGGCGGCCAATCCAGAGATCACGGAGCTCGTGAGGCGTATCGCTCGGGAGGAGGATGTCAACGAGAGCCTGTTTTTAGCTTTGGTTTATCAGGAGAGCCGTTTTAATCCCTGTGCCAGATCGCCGGCCGGAGCAATCGGACTAGCGCAGCTCATGCCGGAGACGGCAAGAGAGCTTGGGGTCGATCCCTATGACATGGAAGACAACCTGTCGGGCGGAGCCCGATACTTAAAACAACAGCTGCAACGGTTTGGCGGTAATCCAAAACTTGCATTGGCGGCCTATAACGCCGGTCCTGGCCGTGTTGTCACATATGGCGGCATTCCGCCTTTCAAAGAAACACAAGGTTATGTTGCGGCTATAACCCAAAAATGGCTGCCCGCCTTCGGCGGGGCGAACGTTGCCGGCATACCGGCTCAGTATGGTGGCGATGCGACCGCTTTTAATCAGATGCGAAATTCCGCCATTAGGTCGATGGCGACAGGACAAGCTATCTCCGATGGGAGCGGCAACGTTACCTCGTGGTTTCAGCAGTTGGGCCAGATGCCGAGCGGCGCCGTGCAGGATAGTTGGGATCATAATTCGGGCGCCCGGAACGCAAATCTTGAAATGCTGAACCAGGTCATTCGTCTTGGGATAACGATCGCAGATCTCGCCAACTCCCGGAATGCTCTTCAGATCAGCGGCTTGTCCGGCTCATCGCACACGGGAAGCTATAGCCAAAACGGCGGCGATGGCGATCCCGGGGCTGGTTTTTGCGATGGCCGTCGGGGGGTTGCATGGAACCCGAAGGAAAAGGCTTGCGTGCAGGTGCGCGAACGGTTGGCCGATATAGCACTGATGTTGAACGCTCGATGAGGAGACATGCCATGAAGAGAATGATGTTCGTTGCATTCCTGCTGCCCATTGCATCCGCCGCATTCGCGCAGGTGCCTGTCATCGACAATGCAAATTTGCGCGTTGCTAGAAAAACCTCTGAGACAACAGACAAGATCCTCGAAACCAACAGGCAAGTTCTCAAGACGGCCGAGGAAACCTTAAAGGCCGTAACTGGCGATCGCGGCAACGACGCCAGCCCTCTGCAAAACCTTGCGGTGGGCCGGGGTTTCAGTGTCTCGCAGCTACCGTCTTTTGACCGCCTGATGTCAGGTGGGGCCGCAAATCTCGGGAGCGTGAGCCCAGATGTCGCGGAGGTCGCAACGACGCTCATCAATGGCCTCAAGCTCGTCAAAAACCTTTCGGGCCGCGAGGACAGCTCGTTTTCGGGAGACAAGTCCTACGAAGAGATGGTGAAGACGGTAGTTGGCGTGGCCGCCCTTGTCGCCGGCTCGCAGCAAGCCGTTCAGACCCGCCGCACGTCGCTTGAACAGGCGGGTTCAAAAATTGGTCAAGCCAAGGATATCAAAGGCTCGATCGACCAGAATACGCAGCTCCAGGTCCAAGCCGGCCTCACCATCAACGAATTGATCGGCGTCATGAATGGCGCTGTGTCTTCGCTGCAGGCCGACAATCAGCGTCGGCTGACGGACATGTCTAACTCCAAAAAAGCACTCAGCTATACCGAGGAGTGAGCTCATCATGACCGCCAGGATGTTTGCTTTCCTACTTGCTGCTGGCGCCCTTGCCGGGTGCGGTAGCGCTTACAAGGAAAAGACCGCGCCCTGCAGAAGACCCGCCAATCTGATCTCCTATGCACCTCATCCTCGGCCGGATTGCGGTCCGACGGCGAGGATAAATAGCAACGCATCGAGCGTTTTGGCGGCGATCGATGCGATGGTGGTAAGATAGGAGCTGTCGGCATGCACGATTTCCTTGGTGATCTTCTGGCAAGAGTTGAAAAGACGGGAGCAAACTTCACTGAAGAGGCCTTCGGAATCGTCGGCGACGAAGTCGTGCCATTCCTCACCATCCTCTTCATTGCCTATGTCAGTTATTACGGCGTCCAGCTGGTGATGGGAACGGCGCGGGTCAGCATCAGCGAGATCATCAGCCGGGTCGTGCGGATGCTGGTCATCCTAACGCTTGTCAGCGAGTGGAGAAATTTCAACAGCCTTTTTTACGCCTGGCTGACGGATACGCCCGAAGATGTCGGACGGGCGATTCTAACCGCCACTGGCACCGGCATCACCGAGCCCACCAACGGGCTTTCGCTGATCTGGAAAACGGCAAATGAAGCCGCCTCTGCTTTTGCCGAGCAGTCTGGTTTTCTTTCCGTCCTTCCTTCCATGGTCGGATTTTTAATCCTGCTGTGTGTTGCGGTCTTCATCGCGGTGGCGCTGGCTATCCTTTTGCTTGCAAAGGTAATGATGTGGGTGCTGATCGGCACTGCTCCGATCTTCATCGCCTGCATGCTTTTCGAACGGTCCCGAGGCCTCGGCGTTGCCTGGTTTCAGCAGGTACTGATGTATGCGCTCATTCCTTTGTTCGTCTATGTCGTTGCCGCTTTCTTGATTGCAGCGCTGGATCCAGAGCTGACCAAGGTGACGAACGCCGCTGGTCAGAAAGAGCTTCGGCTGAGCGACATCTCCGCCCTTCTTCTGCTCTGCTGCGCCGGTGCGTTTGTGCTTTTCAACATCCAGGTGCTTGCGCAGGGCATTACCGGCGGGGTTGCCGCTGGAATCGGAAGAGTTGCCCGCGACACGGGACGGTTCGTGTCCTGGACGCTGCCGAAGGCGGCGGTCGGGGTGGGGCGTACATTATTAGGGATTGCTGGTGATCTCGGGATGAAAGCGAAAGCCAGAACGATGGAAGGCATGAGAACAAATATTCGAAATGCAACTGCCGAAGCGATGCAGAACCGCATCAGCAGCAACAGCCTTCCCCGTTGAACCCGTTATTCGTCATTGTCTTGGAGTACCACGGATGACCCAATCGCATGAGGCTGCTCTTTATAGCTATTTTCAAGATGGCCAGCGCTGGGAACAGGAAATCTTGAAGCAGGCGGAGCGATCGCGAACGATCGCCTGGTTCCTTACCACCATCTTCGGCACGATCACATTGTTGTCGTTGACGGCACTCATCATGCTCGTGCCACTCAAGACGTTTGAGCCCTATATCATCGAAGTCGATAAAAACACGGGCTACCTCGAGGTTAAATCCGGTCTCACCCGATCTGGGAAGCTGACCGACCAGCAAGCCGTCACCCAGGCCAATGTCGTGCGCTACATTCGTGCGCGCGAGAGCTACGATCCTTTTGCGATCACGGAAAATTTCGGCATTGCCGCACTTCTTTCTGCGGAGCACGCGGCCCGGGAGCTGCAGGAGCTTTATAGCGCGGCCAATCCGGATAATCCAGCAAAGGTCTATGGCAAAAACCGGCAAGTGACAGTCGAGATCAAGTCCGTCTCCTTCCCAAATTCTAGCACCGCCTTGGTCCGGTTTTCGACCACCGAAAAGTCAGACACCGATCAGATCATGCGCCATTTTATTTCGGTGGTTCGGTATCGTTACACCGAAACCCCTGCCACCAATGAGTGGCGGTTTGAAAATCCGCTCGGCTTCCAGGTCTATAACTACCGTCGCGACCAGGAGACGGTGACGCCGGGAGAGGCCGGATGATGAGGCGACTTACCCTCCCAGCGACCTTTATTGTCGCCATGGCCAGCGAGGCTCTTGCCGCCCAAGTGCCGCGAGCGGGCTCGCTTGATCAACGGGTTACCAGCGTCGTCTACCAGGGCAACAATGTGGTGAAGGTTTCCGCCACCTACGGCATCTCGACAATGATCATTTTCGACGAGGACGAAAAGTTCGAAACCATCTCACTTGGTGACACTGATAGCTGGCAGGTCGCTCCATCGGAAAAGGGCAATATCCTATTTGTAAAACCGGTCGCAAAAGATGTCGCCACCAACATGAATGTGGTGACCTCGAAGCGGATCTATTTCCTCGAACTCAATGACCACGCACCGAGCGACGACAAGCAGGTATTCGGTATCCGCTTTATTTATCCCGAGAAGGATCTGAATGCGCGATTGCGTAAAGAAGCCGAACATAGGGCGGTTTTTCCCAATGTCTGGAATATCGACACGGCAAACCTCAACATCGACTATTCGTTTTCGGGCGATCCGGCGCTGAAGCCGCAGATGATCTTTGATGACGGCAAGAAGACTTTCTTCAGGTTCCAAAGGCGGGTACCGGCCATTTTCGCCGTCCAATCCGATTTTTCCGAATCGCTGCGCAACTTTCGCAAAGAGGGCGACTACATCGTCGTCGATGGCGTTGCCACACAATATACACTGCGCGATGGCGACCAATGGACCTGCATTTTTAACCTCAAAAGATCTGACTTCGCTGTTTCGGACCCAGACACCCTGGGGCCGGTTTTCGACACGCAAGCAACCACGCGTTGGAGGAGCGGCAATCGATGAAGCTAAGCCCCGAATTGCAGGCAATGGTTGCGGCGGACGACGCGGCAGTCAGCGACAGGAACGCCGCACGCAATCAGACGCTGGGAATGGCGACCCTGTTACTGGGTGGCGTCATCGCTGCCTATTTTGCCCTTACAACCTCGACGCAAAAGCCCGAAAACAATGTCCAGAGCGACGAGGAGTTTCAAACAACGACTTTTCAGCCGCCGTCATTTTTAAGAGAGACCGAAAAACCGAACCCTGAGCCTCCACAACCGGTCATCCATCTGCCGCCTCCCCCACCGTCGGTCGAACCGTCACCTCAAACGACGACATTCGACGTTCCTCCACCGCCCGATGTAATTTCGCCGCCACAGGCCTCGCCACCTGTCGAGCAGGCCTTCCCGGAGCGATACAAGTCAAAGCTGGTCACGCTTAGTCAGGGCAAGCCGGGTGGAACAGGAAGCGAAAGCGAGGAAGATCCGTCAGGACTGGTGGTTGCCGGAGAAGACCGCAACAGCAAATATCTTAACGCTGCTGCCGGTCTTTCCGACCGCAGTGCAAGGGCAGGCCGGATCGAGCGGATTGATGCCATGGTCCCGGAGGGGACCTTGATTCCCGGTATTTTGGAAACCGCGATCAACAGCGACCTGCCCGGCCAGATCAGGGCACTTACATCTGAGGACGTCTATTCGTTTGATGGACGGCGTATCCTCGTCCCGGCTGGCACACGCCTCATTGGCGAATATCAGTCGGAATTGACGCGGGGCCAAAAGCGGATTTTTGTCATCTGGAGCCGCCTAATTCGCGATGATGGCGTGTCCATCCGGCTCAATTCGATCGGCGCCGATAGCCTGGGGCGTTCAGGGCTGACCGGCCATGTGGACAACAAGTTCCGTGAACGGTTCGGCGCGTCAATGATGCTGTCGATCGTTGGTGCCGGTGCCAGCTATCTGACCGGCTACGGAAGCAGACAATCGTCCGGTAACCGCGATGACGCCGAGCGCGGCGCAGAGCTTGCACGCGAAACCATCGCCGAAACTTTCAGCGATATGGCAAATACGGTCCTTGCCGAAAACCTACGCATCCCACCGACAATCAGTGTTGATCAAGGGGAGCGCATCTTCGTCTATGTGCGCCAGGACCTCGATTTCAGCGGCCTTTACGACGATCCCGTAACCGAAGCGATGAAGGAGATCAGACGTGAACGTCGCGGCAGGTAATCCAACCAGGATCAGGCACGATCCCCATTATTTCCTCAATCGCGCTCTTGAACCGATCAGGCAATTTCTCGACGATCCAAACGTGGTTGAAATCGCGGTAAACAAGCCCGGCGACGTTTATGTCGAACGTTTTGGAAGCGACCATATGGAGCATCATCCGATCGTTGCTCTGACGGCCGACGAGATCCAGAACATCGGCGAGCGGGTTGCCGCTGCCACCAACCAGTTTATCAGCCGCGCAAAACCGATTCTCAGCGCCTCGCTTCCGACCGGCGAACGCATCCAGGTCGTCTTGCCGCCTGCAGCGCCGCAGGGCGGCTCTATTTCGGTCAGAAAACAGGTCGTCAGTAATTTCGCGCTCGAGGACTATCGCGACAGAGGCTTTCTGGACCAGGTGTCGGTTGCGGTCGGCGGCCTCAGCGAGGTCGATCGAGAACTGATCGAGCATCTGCATGAAAACAGGATCTACGACTTTATCCATACTGCCGTTACCAGGCGGGTTTCGATCCTGATCAGCGGCGGCACGTCTTCAGGCAAGACGACATTCCTGAATGCCTGCCTGAAATGCGTGCCGGCATCTGAGCGGATCATTACGCTCGAAGACACACGTGAACTGTTTCCGCCGCAAACCAATATAGTCCACCTGATAGCCTCAAAAGGCGATCAGGGGACGGCGGACGTGACGATCCAGAACCTGCTTGAAGCCTCGCTACGCATGCGGCCAGATCGTTTGTTTGTGGGAGAAATCCGAGGCACAGAAGCTTTTTCCTTTCTGCGCGCCATCAATACCGGTCATCCCGGCAGCATGTCGACGATCCACGCCGATACGCCGGTTGGCGCCTACGAACAGATCATCATGATGATGCAACAGGCTGGCATGTCTGCGAGCGTCTCAAAGCTGGATCTTATGTCCTATATCCAGATGGTCATCCCGATCGTCATCCAACTTCGCCGCGAGGGGGGAAAACGCAGTGTCTGCGAAGTCTTCTTTGCTCGGGATGCATCATGACCAAAGGCCTGCGAACCATTTATCTCATCTTCTGTGCCGGGATAGCATTTGTCGGCTGGATGCTCGGTTATGGTCTTGGGCTTCAGTTTTTTTACAAAGACGGGCGGATACTAGAAGCCACGATCAGCAGCAATCCGCTGGCGCCGATTGAGCAATTGTGGTTTTACAAAACGAACCCCACCCTGCAGAAAGTAGCGCTCGGATCGGTGATGCCGGCGCTGTTTCTAGCCGGTCTTGTCGCCTATGCTGGTCTGAAGTCCGCGAGCAATCCTTTGGGTAACGCGGCGTTTCAGAACATGGCTTCGCTTCGGCGCGGCAAGTGGTTCCAAAAGCAGGGTCACGTCTTCGGCCGAGTGGGACGGCGCCTTCTGCGCGTCAAGGATGACCGCCATCATGTGATTATTGGCCCGACGCGCTCGGGCAAGGGCGCCGGTTACGTCGTCCCCAATGCCCTGATGCACGAGGGATCGATGATCGTCACCGATCTCAAAGGTGAGATATTTAAAGCAACAGCCGGATACCGCCGCCGACAAGGCTCCCAGGTCTTTTTATTTGCGCCGGCGTCAGAGAGGACAAACCGCTATAATCCGCTTGACTTCGTGCGGGCGGAACGCGGCGACCGCACCACAGATATTCAAAACATCGTCAGCATCCTTGTCCCTGAAAACATAGACTCTGAAAATTCAGTCTGGCAGGCGACTGCGCAACAGGTTCTGGCCGGCGTCATCAGCTACATTCTGGAAAGCCCGCTTTATAAGGATCGCCGCAATCTCGGCGAGGTCAATTCCTTCTTCAACACGGGACAGGATCTCCAGTCCTTGATGAAGCTCATCAAGGAGAAAGAGCCTTTTCTTTCGAAGTTCACTGTGGAGAGCTTCAATTCCTATATCGCGCTTTCCGATCGCGCTGCAGCTTCCGCTCTTCTCGATATCCAGAAGGCCTTGCGTCCCTTCAAGAATGAACGGGTTATTGCCGCGACCACCGTCACCGACATGAATATCCGTGCCTTGAAGCACCGGGCGATCTCGATCTATCTGGCGCCCAATATCACCGATCTGACGCTATTGCGTCCCCTACTAACCCTGTTCGTGCAGCAGGTGATGACCATGCTGACGCTAAACCACGACCCAAGGTCTGTGCCGGTCTATTTCCTCCTCGACGAGTTCGTTCAGTTGAAGCGGATGGACGAGATCGTGACGAAGCTTCCCTATGTCGCGGGCTACAATATCAAGCTCGCTTTCATCATCCAGGACCTAAAGGCCCTCGATGAAGTTTACGGCGAAACCGCGCGCCATTCGTTGCTTGGCAATTGCGGTTATCAGCTGATTCTCGGGGCCAATGACCTGGTGACGGCGGACTATGTGTCCAAGGCGCTCGGCAAGCGTACGATCCGCTATCAATCGGAATCGCGAACGGTGGAATTGCTCGGCCTGTCGCGGCGGACCAAGATGGAGCAGATCCGTGAACGGGATCTGATGATGCCGCAGGAGGTCCGGCAAATGCGGGAGGATAGGATGGTGCTCCTCGTCGAAGGGCAGATCCCGATCTTCGGAGAAAAGCTTCGGTTCTTCCAGACGCGTCCCTTCAAATCAGCAGAAGCCTATTCGCAGGCAAACATTCCAGATGTGCCGCAGGTTGAATACTTCTCGCCAAGACCGGTTCCGGCGACGACCGCGCAATACGCAAGTCAGGGGGATTCGTTATTCGAGCCGCCTCTTGCCCCATGATGTTGCAAGAGAAATACCCACTGAGACCGGAGCAATCCAGGGGATGATCTCGATCTGAACAGTTAGTCGGAAGTTTCCGGTAAGACCGGCGCTTCGCTTTCAAAAAAGACCACCTTAATCCCAATACACATATCTCGTTCAATGCCGCAATGCTGCAAAGGCAACATCAGCCGGAACCTTCTGCGTAAAAATATACAAAGCCGATTTTGCCCCGGGCAGTAACATCATGGCAGATAGCACGCCCGTAAGCCAACGAAGACCGAAAGCAGCGTGAGATGCTGCTCAGCCCATTGTAGATCTGACCCCTGCTTACCCCTCAAGCAAGTTGTTCAGCCTGTTATGAATGTGCAGGTTCGATATGATGCCGTTCGAATGTGCAAATCGGTAGCTCTCGCGAAGTACAAAGAAGCTCGTTGACCATAACAGGAGACTGATCAGCAACGCAATTATATACGCCTGAACTCTCATATCGCTCCTCCTCTTGCCTTCCCAGCGTGATATTGTCCCATTCTGGAAAGCATGTCGAGGTTCAAACACGCGCTCGCCGTTCGGCTGACCTTTGCGTTTGTCCCCTCAAGGTGAGGTGGTGACTAGCCGATTATCGGAATACCAAACGAAACGAAGGGCATAGCTCTGCATTGGGGAGAGACTGCCGCAGATACACGGCTCTTCTTTATTGGCGAAAGCCATCTCATCGGCAGCAAACAAGTTACCTGCCATCGGATACATCCGTAGGTCGACTTCCCGGACTTGCTGACCAGCGCGCCGGGTCACCATCGTTATTCGTCGTAACAGCCTCCTGAATTTTGCCAGTAGCCCACCGGCCGCAGCATGTGTGTGGGCGCCCATTGGCGTGCCTATGATTGGCACGACACCCGGCTAAACACGCGCGGTACCGGCCAGGGCAAGGCGACTAGGTACATTCAATCTTGTGGTCCGTGTTTGCGGTGGCCTACGGCGCAAATCAACACATGCGTCAAACCGTTGCTCGGAGGCCATTCCATCAACAGTCCGCGCCTGTTCGCGTGTTCGTGCTAATCACGCCGACATGGCTCTCCTCGAGAAACGACCGATAGACGCTCTCAATTGCCTGTCTCAGCTCAAACTTCGGAAACCACCCTAGACTAAGAAGCTTTTCGGAGCTCATCATCTTGCGAGGCGTACCGTCTGGCTTTGAAAGATCCTTGACTATGGCGCCCTGAAATCCGACGATCTTGCAGACTAGCCGCGCCAATTCGAGGATCGTCAAGTCTTCACCAGATCCCACATTGACATGAGTGTCACCAGAGTAAACCTTCATCAGGTGGACGCAGGCGTCAGCGCAGTCATCCACATGTAGAAACTCGCGCCGTGGCGTTCCCGTGCCCCAGATGGTAATTTCAGGCAGATTGTTTAGCTTGGCCTCATGCGCCTTGCGGATCAGAGCCGGCATAACGTGGCTGGAATTCAGGTCGAAATTATCACCGGGACCAAAGAGATTGGTCGGCATCGCGGAGATAAAGTCGCTCCCATGTTGCTTACGATAGGCCTGGCACAACTTGATGCCGGCGATCTTAGCAATCGCATACCATTCGTTGGTCGGCTCTAGCGGCCCAGTCAGCAATGCTTCTTCGACGATCGGCTGGTCAGCAAATTTCGGATAAATGCAGGATGAGCCGAGAAACAGGAGCTTTTCTACGCCCACCTTGTGGGCAGCGTGTATGATGTTCGCCTCGAGGATCAGGTTGTCGTAAAGGAAATCGGCGGGATAGGTATCGTTGGCGAGGATGCCGCCAACCCTGGCAGCCGCCAGGAAGACAGCATCCGGTTGATTCTTCTCCATCCAGGCCTCGACCTCGCTCTGGCGGGTCAAGTCCACTTCGGAACGTGTTGCCGTTAGAAGTTCGCAATCTTCAGCGACCAGGCGACGAACGAGCGCCGAGCCGACCATGCCGCGGTGGCCGGCGACATAGACCCTTTTGCCGGCAAGGCTGTAGATCACTTCAGGCATGGGAAAGACCCTTGTTGCCGCCGGCGGTCGGCACATTGCGCGCCATGACCTTCAAATCTTCGCGGACCATTTCAGCAACGAGCTGGTCAAGATTGGTCTCATGCCTCCAGCCAAGCTTCTGATGGGCTTTCGCGGGATTGCCTATCAGCAGGTCCACTTCCGTCGGCCGGAAGTAGCGGGGATCGATTTCGACAACACACTGGCCGGATGTCACGTCATATCCTTTTTCGTCGACGCCCTGCCCCCGCCATTCGATCGGCATGCCGACCTTGGCAAAGGACTTTTCAACGAAGGAACGGACGGTGTGTGTTTCGCCGGTTGCGAGCACATAATCGTCGGGCTCGTCTTGCTGCAGCATCAGCCACATGCCGCGCACATATTCGCGCGCATGGCCCCAGTCGCGCTTGGCATCCAGGTTGCCGAGGAACAGCCGCTCCTGAAGGCCCAAATGAATGGCAGCCGCTGCACGGGTGATCTTGCGGGTGACGAAGGTTTCGCCGCGGATCGGGCTCTCATGGTTGAACAGGATGCCATTGGATGCATGCATGCCGTAGGCTTCGCGATAATTCACGACGATCCAGTAGGCGTAGAGCTTTGCTACGGCGTAAGGAGAACGCGGATAAAAGGGTGTCGTCTCACTCTGAGGCACTTCCTGTACCTTGCCGTAAAGCTCGGAGGTGGAGGCCTGGTAGAAGCGCGTCTTCTTCGTCAGCCCCAAAAGGCGGATCGCTTCCAATAGACGTAGCGTTCCAGTACCGTCTGCATTGGCAGTATATTCAGGCGTTTCGAAGGAAACCTGGACGTGGCTCTGCGCCGCGAGGTTATAGATTTCATCCGGCTGCGTTTCCTGCACGACGCGAATGAGATTGGTCGAATCCGTCATATCGCCGAAATGCAGGATGAAGCGCGGATTCTCGATATGCGGATCCTCGTAGAGGTGTTCGATGCGATTGGTATTGAAACTTGAAGAGCGCCGCTTGATGCCGTGAACGGTATAGCCCTTCCGGAGAAGCAGTTCGGCAAGATAGGCACCGTCCTGGCCGGTGACGCCGGTGATCAATGCAACCTTGCCGTTGCCCTTCGAAATTTCGCTCATAATGTCCCTCTGCCAAATGCGTCCGCTATCGAAGCACTGCTTCCTTGATTCGCATCATTTTGACGCGGGAAGTTGGCATCAACCTTGCGCAATACCATCGAAGCGGTGCTCCGTGCGCGAAGTGTAGTCATTGTGATCGGTTACGTCGTGTCAAAATTCGTTTTCTTCTCCGATGCCATGCAGGTTCGAGCCAAGGAGGATGTCGTAGCCGGAGCGGTAACCGCTCTTATGATCTTCCACCAGCCACGGCGGGCAGCTCAAAAACAATCTAGATTGATAGTTCTCACTGCTAGAACATTATAGGAACTTGCAAGGTGAGCTGGACGCGGTCATCCACATGTTATCCACAGCTTAAGAACGTGCAATTCACACGTTTGACGACCGTTGCCATTGGCCTGAAAGCAGACATGTCGAGCTTGATTGAGACTGCGCAGGCCTTCCCCTCGATGATGCTATCGGCGATCTCGACTGGCGTTGAAGGTTGATTTCTACCTCCTAATACATAACGGTGTTGAGCGTCACATGAACAGGTTCGCCCGCCTTGAATTGTGTGCTGCCCCGCGCCAGCAGCCAGCCATCCGCGCGCTCCAGGCGCGCAATGATCTGCAACGTCGGCGACGCACTCGAGCTGACCGGCGGCGTCAAGGAAAAGGCTATCGTCTTCGACCCGCCATTGCTTTTGACGCGCGTCTCCGTGACGCGACGTCGCTTACTATCCTGAACGGCGGGGTCCTCCAGATATATCTCGATATGACCTTCCGGGATAACAGCGCTGCCCTCGAACGTGACTGCGCCGCGAATATCCGCCGATTGCCCAGCGGCTGGGCCTGCGACCGCGGCGACAGCCGCAACTCCGACGGTCATCAATACTGTGCGGCGGTCGGTCGGGCGCTTCATTCCACATTCTCCACTATCGCCCCGCAAGGCGCTTAGCGGCACTGCCGCTCATCTTGTGGTTCGAAAATCGTACGGTTGCATGTTTCCGGCAAACATAGGCCGTTTCAAGGATGAAACGCTGGCGCCGGAGGATGCCGCACTTTTTGGGCATCTGAAAAGATGGTCGCGGGAGGGCGTCTCAACGGCGCCCTCCCGGAGTTACGCTAGATGATAATGAAATCGGACGCCGACAACCTCAGATTTGCGTTCAACTGCGCAAACTGAATGGCTTCGCCTTCTCCACTGCCATCGATGTCATAAAACAGGGCGCCGCTGTCGGTGTCATAGACGATGCGATCATCGGCGTCGTGAGCGGCGCCTGCCGCATTCCCGTAAAACGCCCCCAGACCTAGGACTCCGTCGACACCCACAGTCTCAAAGATGAGATTGTCCAGGAGGATCGTGTCGTCGATGACGTTGAAGTCTCTGATCCAGTCGATATTGCCGTTCCCAATCTCGGTCGAGAAGCGGAATGTATCCTCTCCTGCGCCGCCGATGAGCGTGTCGGCCGCCAGACCGCCATCCAGCAGATCGCTGCCGGCACCGCCGGTGAGCTTATCGGATCCCGCCTCTCCTGGCTGAGCCGGTGCCGGGGGAAACTCGACCGATACGTTCAACTCGTATGTCGAGCCGTCCGGTACAGCTTCCGCCCAGCCGTCACCCGGCACATCGGGGGACCAACTGCCCTCCAGTATGTAATAGGATCCGGTCTCCTGAACGACGAATACCAGGCTTGAATCCCGGTTGCTCGCTGAGCCCGGATCGCCGCCGCCATCGTCATTCTGAGCGACTATGTTGCCGGCGCTGTCGAGCAGCCTGACCCAGCTGTCGTGGACATTGGGATCGGCAATCCCGTCAATATCGATCGTAATGACCGTACCGGCGGCCAGATCGACCTTGTAATATCCGCCCTGGCCGTTGCCCGTGGCGTTGACGGTCGTATGAAGAACGGTCGTCGAATCGAAGATATCGGGATCGCTGGCGAGCGAAAAATTATTAGAAATGTCGAACGCGGCTGCGACCGAGTTGTTGGTCGCGTCCGGCCCCAGCGTAGCATAACCGGTTCCCATGCCCGGACGTGGCGGCGCGTCGCCCTGATAGGCGAAATCGCCGAGCAGGATGTCGTCGCCGCGGCCGCCATCGAGCACATCGTTCCCGCCCTGGCCGGTCAGGACATTGGCTGCGCCGTTGCCGGTCAGACGGTCATTGAATCCAGAGCCTGCAAGGTTTTCGATGGAGATATATCTATCTCCGCCGGACCTGCCCCCGGCAAGACTAAGCCTTAGTCCACTTGTCGCGTCAGCATAGTCTGCCGTGTCGCTTCCGGCGCCGCCATTCAATATATCGGCCCCGCCGCCGCCGGTCAGCGTGTCGTCGCCGGTGCCGCCGGAGAGCTCGTTGGCGAGCGTATTGCCGATGAGGTGGTCGTCGAAAGATGACCCGACGGCATTTTCGAAGCCGACGAGTATATCATGACGGATTACTGCACCTCGGCCAACGATTTGCACCGGGCCATCACCATCGCCACCATTGGCCGTGCCGTTCATAAGATCGATCGTCACACCGTCGGAACTGCCGGCATAGACGACCGTGTCGATACCGGAACCACCATCCAGATAGTCCTGGCCGGCGCCACCGATGATCGTATCGTCGCCCTCCTCGCCATAGAGGATATCGCCGTCATTGCCGCCATCCAGGATGTCATTGCCGCCGCCGCCGTTGAAATAATCACCGCCGCCCTGCCCCCAGAAATGGTTTGCGTCGGCCGTGCCGATAAAGCGGTCGATGCGGTCGTCGGAACCGATCAAGTTTTCGATACTGTAGAAAGTATCTCCCGAGGCGGTGCCTCCGCTGGCGACATTGGTGGCAAGGTTGACGAGCAGCTGGAAAGGGCTCTCCTTGCTGTAATCGACCGTGTCGACGCCAGAGCCGCCCCTGAATATGTCAACGCCGTCCTGGCCGCTCAGCGTATCGTCGCCGGCGCCGCCATCCAGAATATCGTTGCCCCGGCCGCCAAGAATGGTGTCATTGCCGCCGCCGCCGTAGAGCGTGTCGTTACCGTCATCGCTTTCGGTCTGGTCTTCAAGATCCTCGACATCGATCGTGTTGTTGATGTCACGGCTGGCGAGCGAGTCGCGGCCGCCGATGATCAGGTCGTCACCGCCCTGGCCGAAGATCGTGTCGTCGCCGGCGCCGCCATCAAGCGTGTTGTTTCCATTGTCGCCGAAGATGATGCTCGTCAGTGTATTGTCGCCAAAAACGGGCGCGGGTGCGTTGTCGCCCGCGGGCGGCTGAAGCGTCGATTCGTCGGCATAGATGATATTTTCGACGTTGGCGATTCTCCGAATCCTCAGATCTCGGGACAGCAGAATGACCGTGTCGTTGCCGCCGTTGGCCTCTTCGCGAACGATGTCATCCAACGAGTCGACGAAATAGATATCGTCGCCGCCGTTGCCGGCCATGCGATCGGCGCCGTATCGGCCGTCGAGAACGTTGGCGCCGTCATTGCCGATCAGAATGTCATTGTAACCGCTGCCGATACCGTTTTCGATGTAGTAGTCGGTCCCATCCGCATTGTGTCCGGCAAAGATCGATACATTGTTGCTATGACCGTTGACGCTGGAGAACTGTCCCGCACGCAGGTCAAGGATCGTGCCAGCCGTCGAGCCCGAGAAGTCGATCGTGTCGGTGCCGCCGGTATCATGGATCGCAAAACCGATGTCATGTTGCATGCCTGATGCGGTCAACTGATAGCCATACTGCGTGCTCCCGAAGCCGTAAACATTGTCCCCGGTGTTGAGGTCGATGTGCTGATAGGTGCGCACGCCGTTCTCGTCGACGGTTGAAAAGAAGCGACGAATGACGGCTTCGATGTCAGCCATAAGCGGCGTCGCTGCAGACCAGCGGGTGGTTTCGCCGACATCGATCCCATCGAAATAGGACATGACGCTGTATTGCTGGCGGTCATAGGTCCAGGTCGCATTGTTCAGATAGTTGATCTGCACGCCACCGGGGCCGCTGTAGTTGTAGAGCCCGGGATGGTTCAGGCCGAATTCATGGCCGAATTCGTGGATGAAGGAATCGAAGACATATCCGCCGATATCGGTCTTGTTTGGCTCCGTATCGTGAAAACGCTGACCGATGCTGACATAGCGATTGCTCGAATAAGCGCTGCCATCGTCCTCCTCGCCGAGTTCGGGGCTGACAACCTCCATCCAGTCCGTTGTGCTGTCGAACGGCACGTCGTCGACGATCTCGAATTTCAAGGGCGTGACGGACGCCCACATCTGTAAGGCGCCGATCGCGGCGGCCTTGTACTCTGGATGGTCATTGAGCTCGTAAACGTTGATCCTCAGCGTACCCGCGGCGATCTCGGGCGTCAGGCTGCGCGGCAATGCCCCAAGATAATCGAGAAAGGATTCATAATCCTCGCTTTTCCCATAAGGGTTGTCCGGTGTCTGATCGTTTTCCCACCATTCGTCGCTGGTCTGGCTTGGGTTCGGCATCGTGAGGCTCCTCTCCGACGATTGTGCGCAGTAACGGCTAACCCGTTCTGCGGCGGCCAATTTTCAACAGGCAACGCATGCGTCTGCCTGTCGGTCCCGACACCCCTTGAAGTAGTGTAGTGGGAAACTTCAACTTGTCACCCCTGCAAAGGCGCCTGGGCCACGGTAGATCTAGCAATTGAAAATCCGGTCAGCTGCCCTAGCGCGGCGTAACCGGTGTTCTCCCTTCACATTGTCCTCCGCCGTCTGATCTGTGATCGGCTGTCCATGGAAGAGGTGATCGAGCCGGAAAGCCTGATCTGCGGCGGTTGCCTGCATTGCATCGGCGAGGATGTGTCCGAGCGCTTGGACGTGGTCCCGGCGCAGTTCCGGGTTATCGTCACGCGTCGTCCCAACTATGCATGCCGCGCCTGCACCGACGGCATCGTTCAGGCCCCGGCTCTACCAAGGCTGATCCCGGCAGGACTACCGACCGAAGCGACCGTCGCCCATGTGCTGGTCTCCAAGTATGCCGATCACCTTCCGCTCTATCGGCAGGCTCAGATCATGGGCCGCCAGGGCATCAATCTCGACCGCTCCACGCTTGCCGACTGGGTCGGCCGGGCAGCATTCGAACTGCCCCCGTCTTCGATGCGCTGATCGCCGACCTCAAGCTCTCGACCAAGCTCTTCATGGACGAGACCCGTGCTCCGGTTCTCGATCCCGGCTCGCGGAAGACCAAGACTGGATACTTCTGGGCGCTGGCGAGGGATGATCGTTCATGGGGCGGCGATGCTCCGCCAGGTGTCGCGTTCACCTATGCGCCCGGTCGCGGGGGCATTCATGCCGAACGGATATTGCAGGGCTTCTCGGGCGTCCTGCAGGTCGATGGCTATGCCGGATACAACAGGCTGATCGCACCAGAGCGCGTCGGCCCGGACATTCGGCTTGCCTATTGTTGGGCGCATGCCCGTCACAGGCTGGTGGAGATCACCCGAAACGCAACAGCGCCGATTGCTGAGGACGGCGTTAAACGGATCGGCGAGCTATATCGGATCGAGGCCGTACTGCGGCCTTGATCCGCAGGCTCGTCTTACTGGTCAGCGCCACTGGTCGCCGAGATGCAGACTTGGCTTGTCCATCACCGTGCCCGTGTCGCCAGGAAGTCCCCACTCGGCGAAGCTTTGGCCTACCTCGCCAAATACTGAGATGGTTTGAAGCTCTTTCTGACCGACGGGCGTATCGAGATCGATACGGATGTTGGTGAACAGCCCCTTTCTCAGCCCTTTTGTGGTTTTGTGGCCTATTTCTCCAGGCTTCGACCATGGCCGCGTAGGCTGCCTCCGCCTGTGCAACGAGCTCCATCTCTCGATGGCGGCAGCCATGTTGTTCAGTGTAGTGAAGCGCTTGCCGCAAGCCGCTCATCCTTGTCGTGCAGCGCGAAGCGGTCAATCATATCAGCACTCGCTTCGTTAAAGCCGAGAACCTCGACCTCGTCGCCCGCCTCACGGAACTTCAGCACGATCTTATCCAACGCGCCAATTGCGGTGATGTCCCAGAGGTGGGCCCCTGTGAGATCGATGATAATCCGCTTACCCTTATCCGTGAAGTCGAACGCGTGGATAAAGGCTTCTGCCGAGGCAAAGAAGACCTGCCCCACCACTGCATAGGTGACACTGTTCTGTTCGGGATTCTCCCGGCGCGTGATCCTGAACAGACGGGCTACCTTGCCAGCAAAAAAGATGCCGGACAGCAGGACGCCAACGATCACGCCTTTTGCCAGATCATGCGTTGCGACGACGGTGATGACCGTCGCCAGCATGACGACGGATGACGGAAGCGGATGGCGTCTCAGGTCGAGGATCGACCGCCAGGAGAAAGTGCCAATGGAAACCATAATCATAACCGCAACAAGCGCGGCCATGGGGATGATCTGGACGAGGTCGTTAAGGACGACGATCAGGAATAACAGGAAAGCACCCGCGACGAACGTTGAAAGCCGTCCTCGACCGCCAGATGTTACGTTGATGACCGACTGTCCGATCATGGCGCATCCGCCCATGCCGCCGATCAGTGCCGAGGCGATATTCCCCGCGCCCTGTCCAACGCATTCCTGACTCTTGTTGCTGGGCGTATCCGTCATGTCGTCGACGATCTGCGCGGTAAGCAGCGATTCCAGCAGTCCTACGGCGGCGAGCGTCACTGAGTATGGGAAGATGATCTGCAGCGTTTCCCAGGTCAACGGAACCTGCGGAAGCATCAGGAATGGGATCGAAGACGGAAGTTCGCCGAGGTCGCCGACGGTGCGCAGGTCCATGCCGAACCACCACGCCATGGCCGTGAGGACCGCGATGGCCACGAGCGGCGATGGAATAGCCTTGGTCACGTATGGAAAGAGGTAGATGATGGCGAGGCCGCCCGCGATCATCACGTAGGTGAGCGTCGGGACCCCAATAAGTTCAGGCAACTGGGCCATGAAGATCAGGATCGCAAGTGCGTTAACGAAGCCCGTGATGACCGACCGGGAGACGAAGCGCATCACGCGGCCGAGCCTCAGCCATCCCGCGACGATCTGGATGGTGCCCATCAGGATGGTCGCGGCGAACAGATACTGAAGGCCGTGCTCCTTGACCAGGGAGATCATGACGACAGCGGTCGCGGCCGTTGCAGCAGAGATCATGCCGGGCCGGCCGCCCACAAAGGCCGCCACGCAGGCGATTGCGAAGGAGGCGTACAGGCCAACCTTGGGATCGACACCCGCAATCACCGAAAAGCCTATCGCTTCCGGGATAAGCGCGAGAGCGACGACGATACCCGAAAGCACGTCGCCACGGATGTTGGAGAACCACTCCTGACGGTAGTTTGAAAGAGTTCGCATTGATGATTTTTCACAGTTGAGGCAACGGGCCGAGCAAAACTCGGTCCTCGAAAATGGAATAGGTTGCGTTGCTGTGTTGTCTGGCGGATCGGCGGCCAGAAGAGCCACCCGGAGTTTCACCGGGTCCTTGTGGATGACGCTAAGTAGCTCACGCAGTCCAGTTTTGCAATTACGTCTCGGTCTGAACCAGCCACAAAACATAGGACGCGGCGGTCAAGGTGCGGATGCGACACCGGTTACAGCGCGGCAGGTGAGGTCCGATGCCGTTAGCTGCGCCCGACCAGCTCTTACCGCCGGGTGTTCTGCGGTCGCGCTATCGAAGGCTGGGCGTGTAATTTTTCTATCGGCGTCTACTTAAAATCCATCTCCGCGCGGCAATTGCATGCGCACGATTGGTATGATGGTCTTGCCGCTTTCGGGATCGTGGATCGCCTGGTTGATCTGGCCAAAGTCACAGAACTTCATCAGCTTGGCCGAAGGGGAAGCGGCTCTCAGGCGTAGAGTTCGGCCAGCATAGGAATGAAAGCCGGAGATTTGCCTCAGCCGAGGCACTCAGGCGCGCCGAAGCCGAGCTCTATCACGCGGTAACATCTCCGGCCGCGTGAGGCGGCCGGAGATCAAATCATGCATTTAATGTCTTGGTGAAGGGCATGACGCGGATCCGTTTGCCCAACGCTTTGTAGATGGCATTGGCAACTGCAGGTCCGATCGGCGGAACACCCGGCTCGCCGATACCTGATGGCGGATTTGTGGAGGCAAGAATGTGAACCTCCACCGCCGGCATCGCATCGATCCGTAAAGGCGTGTACGCGTCGAAGTTACCTTGATCGACCTTGCCTGCGGTCAAAGTGATCTCTTCGCCCAAAATGGCGCCCAAACCGAAACCTATGCCTCCCTCAACTTGGGCACGCACCTGATCCGGATTGACTGCAAGGCCGCAATCGACGGCGGCAACGACACGTTCGACCTTGATGCCCCCGCTGCCATCGAGAGAAACTTCGGCAATCTGTGCAACGACCGACCCGAAGCTCTCCGCCACGGCAACTCCGCGGAAACGGCCTTCCGGCAAGGGCTTTGTCCATTCGGCCTTTTCTGCTGCGAGCTTGAGGACCACCGCGTGACGCGATTCCGGCTCAAGCATCGACAGGCGGTATTCGATCGGATCACGCCCTGCCGCTTCGGCCACTTCGTCAATAAAGGCTTCGGCGGCAAAAGCGGTATGCGTCGAACCCACCGAACGCCACCACAGAACCGGAACCCCGACCTCGGTGGTCGTCAGGCCGACCATCTGGTTGGGAATGGCATAAGGCAGGTTGTTTGCCCCTTCCACAGACGTCGGGTCGACGCCGTTCTGTACCATGCCGTCAAAGGCCGTCTTGGCCATGATCGACTGACCCACAATGTGGTCGCTCCAGGCCACGAGCTTCCCGTCACCATCGATCCCGGCTTTGAGCTTATGCACATAGGATGGCCGATAGCGACCGGCGCGCATGTCGTCCTCGCGGGTCCATTGCACCTTTACAGGCGCCCGGAAGCCGATTGCCTTGGCGACATAGACGGACTCGACGACCACGTCGCCGTCGAACACCGCGCGCCGACCAAAGCTGCCGCCTGTTTTCATGACATGCAACTGCACCTTGTCGGGCGCAATACCGACGATCTGGCTGGCAAGCATCTGATAAACATCGGGGAACTGATGTCCGCCCCAGATCTCTAGCGTGCCGTCATCGTTTTTGCGCGCCACCGCGTTGAGCGGCTCCATCGCGGAATGCGCCAGATAGGGGAACTCGAAACTCGCCTCGATGACCTTGGCTGCTGCCGCAAAGCCGGCATCGGTATCGCCGTCCTTGCGCGCAACGGCTACTGGGGCCTTGTCTGCGAGTTCGTTATACATCGTCATAAGTTCAGCTGTGCTGCGCTTTTCGGCGCCTGTCTCGTCCCAAACGACAGTGACCACTTCGCGGCCCTTGATCGCGGCCCACATATGCTCGCCGACGACGGCAATACCGCGCGGCGTCTCGACGACATCGACAACACCTTTGACGGAACGTGCGGCCGCAGCGTCGAAGGATTTTACCTTGGCGCCGAACATGGGCGGATGGATCATCACGGCCGTCAGCATTCCCGGCAGCTTGATGTCGATCGTATATTGCTCGGTTCCGTTCGTCTTGCGCGCGCTATCGAACCGCTTCAGTTTGGCGTTGCCGATAAGCTTCCAATCGCCGGGCTGCTTGAGTGTTACATCGCTCGGCACAGGCATCGCCGCTGCCTTGGCGGCAAACGCTCCGAACCCGCCGCTCTTGCCCGATGGATGCGCCAGGACCCCGTTTTCGACGGTAATCTCTGCCGGTTGGACACCCCATTCGGATGCGGCGGCAGCCACCAGCATGGCGCGCGCCGCCGCGCCTGCCTTTCGATAGCGCTCCCAGGAAGTGACCATGGAGGTGGACCCGCCCGTTCCTTGAATGGTACCGCCGAAGGCGACGTTGCCATAAGCCTTGACGTTGCCGGCGACGCCGCGGACATCGATGGAATGCCAATCTGCGTCGAGTTCTTCTGCAACAAGGGTTGCAAGGCCGTTATACGAGCCCTGCCCCATTTCGAACTGGGAGGAAAGCACCACGACTTTACCGTCACCGTCGATGGTGAGGTAGGGTGTAAAGGCGGCAGCTGCTTTATTAGCATCAGCGGCAGTTTCGCTCGCGGCCGCAGGCGACGAAGCCAGAACCTGGTAGCCGATGGCGAGACCGCCACCAGCTGCGAGCGCGCCGAGCATGAACTGCCGGCGAGACGCCGGTGTCTTTGCGACGGGAAGGGCAAGCGATTGCATCAGTTTCGGGATCATGGTTCAGGCCTCCAAGCGCTTGGCAGCTTCGTGAATCCCGGCACGGATTCGGTGATAGGTGGCGCAACGACAGAGATTGCCCGCCATCGCAGCGTCGATATCATCATCGGTCGGCTTTGGATTGTTGGTAAGTAAATCGGTGGCCGAGATGATTTGGCCAGACTGACAGTAACCGCACTGGGGTACGTCGAGATCGGCCCAGACGATCTGCACGGTTTCCGCCACTTTGCCCGCAAGCCCCTCGATGGTCGTCACCTTTGCGTTGTCGATATCACTGACGAATGTCTGACAGGAACGCACCGGCGCGCCGTCCAGAAGAACGGTGCAGGCGCCACATTGCGCCATCCCGCAGCCGAATTTCGTTCCCGTCAATCCGACTAGATCGCGGATCGCCCAGAGCAGCGGCATATCCGCTTCGGCTTCGATTTTATGTTCTTTGCCGTTGATCGTTAAAGTCACCATGGCGTTCGTCCTACGTTGCGACGGGCGGAATTTCGCGCCAACCCGACCGGTTTCGACCTTCCGATTTCGTCATTTGCGCCGCAAACTTAAAAGACGACGCTCACTGCCGATAGGTTCGATCCTGCCTGATTATTGCTCAATCCTGTCGTGATCAGTCACGTTCTGTTTATTTTACCCGTTACACTACAGGCAGCCCGGATCGCTTCATCCGATCGCCGATCGCTCTAACCGACGGAGTTGCGCCTGTTCGGCTGATCCGAATTGAGGATTGCCTTGACGGCACGTAGCGGCGGGTGACCGAACATTCGCCGGTATTCCCGGTTGAATTGAGTCGGGCTCTCGTAGCCGACCCTGAGCGCGGCCGTCGCCGCATCGAGGGATCCTGACAGCATCAGTTCCCGCGCATGATGCAGCCGCAGATGCTTCTGGAATTGCAGCGGGCTCATGGCCGTCATCGCCCGGAAATGATGATGCAGCGTGGACACACCCATATTTGCAATCTCCGCCAGTTCGTCGAGGCGAAGCGGCAGAACGTAATTCTCCTTTAGCCAGGCGACCGCCTTCGCCACCCGATTGCTATTCGTTCCGGCAAGTGCATAACGGCGCAGCCTGGCCCCCTGTTCGCTGGTCAGCAGTCGGTAGAAGATCTCATCTTGGATGTGTGCTGCCATGAAGGGCATGTCGTCAGGCGAATTCGCAAGCGAAATCAAGCGCAAGAAGGCGTCGAACAGTTCCGGCGTGGCCCGACCCACCACGACGCCGCGGTCTTGGTCACGGTCAGATGAAACTGGCGGATGCAATTCGTAGTTTACGATCAGGCGCCGAAGTGCCTCAAGATCCAGGCGCAGCATGGCGGCCACATACGGCTCCGACTTGCTCGCTTCGCAGATCTGACCTGTCATCGGCAGACCGATGGGGGTTAGGAAGAAACAGGACTCGTCGTAGACAAGCGTTTTATCCCCGACGCTGACGCGCTTGCTTCCTTTGATGATGATCGAGAGACTGGGCTCATACAAAGTGAAAAAAGGCCCGACGGGCTCAACGACGCTATAGAGCGAAAGCCCTGGAATTTCATGCTTGAACCTGAGGCCATCCCACGGCAATTGCGCCAGGACATCAAGGATGCGGATGCGAATTGCGCTCGCTTGAGCTTGAAATTCGTCTTGGTCGCGCAAAATTTTCTCCATCAAACCTTTATTTCCAACTATCGCTGAGCAGAAAGAGCCGTCGCCACATTATCATATCGGTTTGATTTCAACAGTATCAGGCAATGATGACTGCGCCCACACAGTGCCTATGTGGCGGTAGTGCGGATTCGCCAACGATGCGGAGGCCCAGCGACCGCCACTGTCAGTGTTCCGGACCTATTTATATGTACCGTCAGCGAGCCCCATTGGGCTCAACCGATGTTTCGCCACGAAGACCGAGTTGGCCGCTTGGTCCTGACTTTTTCCTGTACAATCTGCTGGACTATTCCAGGACATTGAAGTGGGTTTTAGGCAAGTTCGTTGCTGACGAGGAATGGCCTTTCCCAGGTTCGATCGCGCCGCGATAGGCATCAGCCAGCAATCGCGACAAGTCTTAAGAACAGCTAATAAAAACTTCTGTCAGGCAACAGATTCGGCGGCTGGACGCGTCAGTTCATCCGCCGCCAGGCCTCCCACTCTTGCCAGGGTTCGCACCATCCCCAAAATACTGGCGCGAACCGGTATCGGCAGATCCTGGAAGGCATCCACAAGGTGCTGCCCCTCGGGCGTCGAGATATAGGCAAGCCTTCCTGCCCATTCAGGCCCCATTTCGGCTCCCTCGCGCATTGGATTTGGCAGCGCACTGAAGAAGAATTCGACGGGAACTTTCAAAATGAGGCTCATTTCATAAAGGGTCGAGGAATTGACCCGATTGGCGCCGGTCTCATATTTCTGCACCTGTTGAAATGAAACCCCCAGCCGCTTTCCGAGCCCTGTCTGCGTCAAACCGCAATGGGTGCGGCGGAGTCGGATTTGCTGGCCAACCAACTGATCGACGGTTTTTTCCCCTGCTTGCAATGATAGGGCTCGGCGAACGACTGCATGCGTCATGAACTCCTCCAGGGCGGACGTTTCGCCCGCTGGTTAGAAAACCTGGTGATCGGGGAGTTCGAATGCCGATAGATTCAGCCCCTGCGGCCTTCGGCTAAGCCTGTTTTATACGCCGCAGGCTCCCCGACCATAGAGGAGTGTTGCCTTCCGGTGGCACGGACCGACCTATGGGGATTCGAAGCCCCAAGCAGCATGGCTGCTCAATATTCTTATACACTATCAGATTTCCAATGCAAGCATTACGAGCATAAAATTCTCGATTTTTTGACTGTCGAAAGAACAAGGAAGCTCTTCGTCCCAAAACATGCCGAACTAAACAGAGGATATTCGATAGATATATCAAGATGATATAAAAGATATCACTTTCTCCGTCTAGCTTCGCCCCTATGCTCGTTACAGTTGATCTGGAGGGTAAAATGGCCATAAATTCAATTCATGAGGGAGCCGCTGCTGTCTCCATCACAGCCACACGCAACACCCGTGCAATGATCGACAAGGCCCGCCCGCATTTTGATCTCGCCTACCAAACAGAAGTGATGGGATTGTCTGCCAGACCTTTGGAGAAAAGGCACGTTTCTGTTGATCTTAACTCTGGTGCTCGCAGTCTCCTGGATTTCGTTCGTTGCTCCTATCTCGGTCTAGACAACCATCCAGAAATCGCCGCTGGCGCAATCGACGCCGTAAAAGACTATCGCTGCCTGCATTGGTCTTGCGCCCGTACGCGTCTCAATTTCGCATTATCGACGACGCTTGAGGAGGATCTCGCCGATCTGTTTGGGGCTTCCGTGATTGTCTATTCGAGCGTTCTTGCGGCCAATATGAGCGCACTTCCGCTTCTTGCATCGGGCCATCTCACAAAAGAACAGAAACCGGTCATCGTCTTTGACCGCTTCGCGCATGCAACGCTCGCGTTTCATAAGGCAACGCTTGGCGCAGAAACCGCCGTTGTCACGATCGACCACAATGACGTTTCCACACTCGAAGAGATCTGCAGACAAAATCCCCTCGCTGCATATATTTGTGATGGTGTCTATTCCATGGGTGGCGCAGCACCTCTTGATCAGCTTCTATCCCTTCAACAGAAATATGGGCTTTTCCTTTACATCGACGATGCGCATGGCATCTCGCTCTTTGGCCGCCAGGGAGAGGGTTTTGCACGTTCGCAAATTCGAGGTGCTCTAGGCGATCGGACGATCATCGCCGCCTCTCTCGGTAAGGGTTTTGGCGCGTCAGGCGGTCTTTTGATGTTTGGTAGCGAGAACCATGAAAAACTCTTCCGCCAATTTGCGATAGCACATGCGTTTTCCGCCTCCCTCAACGTGGCCGGTCTCGGCGCTGCACTTGCCTCAGCAAGACTGCATCGCAGGGTTGACCTCTTGCACCGCCAGATTGCCCTTGGCGAACGAATTGAGCAGTTCGACCGGCTATTTGAGACACCTCAGCGGGGCCTGCCGCTTCCCATCCGCACCATCAGGATCGGCGATGAGGCAAGCGCGATCAGCACGGCTCGAAAGCTGATCGATCGAGGCTTTTACACCTCCGCAATCTTCTTTCCGACGGTACCGCAAGGTGAGGCGGGTCTGCGGGTTTGCGTAACGGCAAGCCATACCCAGGAAGAGATCGCAAGTCTCTGCCGTGCGCTCATTGAGGTCCTGCCGCAAGGTAAGGAGCCCTAACGATGTCGGTTGAACGTTCACGAGCCGCATATTTGCAAGCGCTGGATGTCATGCCGGGCGGCAATACCCGCGCATCAAACTTCGAATGCCCGCACCCAAGGCGCGATCACCGGCCAAGGATCGCTTTTCCGCCTCTTTATCGGCTCTGAACAGATTTCGAGTTACGCCGACACTTTTGGGTAAGCGCGCGATCCCCGACTGAAATCAGTTGTCATCCGAATGCGCCAAAACGGAGTGTTGTTGTCGCCGATCGGTCTTGGAGCACTCTCCACTGCGATGACGGAGACCGACATTTCACATCTTGGCGAAATTTTCGAAACGGTGCTGCGATCACTGAAACGCTAAGGTAACGCTGGATAGCGATGGAGAGAGCGTGATGAATCTGGAAACAGAAAGGCTGTTCATGCGGCCAGTTAGCGCGCGCGACGGCGATGCGCTTTATAGACTGCATTGCGATCCGCTGGTGGTGGAGTTGATCATGCAGGGCAAGCCGCTGAGCCGCGAACAATCCGACGCAAGGCTTGCGCTTTATCTCGATGAATGGCGGCGGTACGGCTACGGCTTTTGGATGCTTTACCAGCGCCAAGCCAATGGCGACCTCACCTTTGTCGGGCGGGCAGGTCTCAGACACTATGATGAACACGATATCGAGATCGGCTGCTGCCTCTTTGGGTTCAGTTCCGGCAAGAAGATTGCGCTAGAGGCTCTAAGACCAATCGTCGCCTATGCGTTCGAACGTCTTCCGATCGATAGGCTCGTCTCCGTTATTCGACCGGAAAACATCCGCTCCCAGAAGATGACAACGGCACTTGGCTTTTCCTATCGCGGCATGACCGAACATCGGGGCGTAACTTTCCGATTTTACGAGATGAAGCGCTCCGACACCTCTCTGCCTTCCCCACATTGAGTGGATCGCTGCTATAGAAATTAGCCTTGGAGGCGTTTTGTGGCCGCAATCCCGACCAAGCCAGAGACGCGTTACCGGCTCGTCTTGCGGCCTATAAGCTCTGGTTTAATCGTAATGTGCGGAACGCCTCGCTTTCCGTCGAGCAGATCGAGGATCAGTTTACCCGCGCGTTCGCCGATTTCGTGGGCAATCAGCGCGCCGATGAAGACTAAACGGCCCGCGCGTGTCTCGGCGGTGACATGAGCTTGCAATGATAGCCATTACTGCCAAGGAACCGGATCTGCGCATTTCCACGAAGAATTTGCAACCACGATCCGTTTGATGCAGGGCAGCCTGATCGATGTCAATCCGTTGATGACCCATACCTTGCCACTACCGGATACGCGCAAAGCCTTCGAGATGGCCTCACAAGGGACAATCGATCAAAACCCAGATCGACTTCAGTTGATATACGAAGCAACGAACCGCTTCGGGAGGAAAAGATGAGCACTGAACTTTTTGATCTAAAGGGCAAACGCGCGCTTGTCACTGGCTCCTCACAGGGCATCGGCTTTGCCTTGGCGCGCGGTCTGGCGGGGGCCGGTGCGGAGATCGTTTTGAATGGTCGAGACCAGGCTAAGTTAGAGGCGGCCGCCGAAAAGCTGGGAGCAAAGCATATACTCGCTTTTGACGCCACCGATCACCAGGCCGTGCGCGCAGCTATCGACACTTTCGAGGCGCAAGTCGGGGCGATCGACATCCTCGTCAACAATGCCGGGATGCAGCACCGGACACCGCTGGAGGATTTTCCCGCAGATGCCTTCGAGCGCCTCTTAAAAACGAATATCTCGACCGTCTTTCATGTCGGCCAAGCCGTTGCACGCCACATGATCAAGCGCGGGGCGGGCAAGATCATCAACATTGCGAGCGTGCAGACCGCACTTGCCCGTCCCGGCATTGCCCCCTATGCCGCGACCAAAGGCGCCGTCGGCAACCTTACCAAGGGTATGGCGACGGATTGGGCGAAATACGGCCTGCAATGCAATGCGATCGCGCCTGGCTATTTCGATACGCCATTGAACGCCGCGCTCGTGGCTGATCCGGCCTTTTCCACATGGCTCGAAAAGCGCACGCCAGCCGGCCGCTGGGGCAAGGTGGAAGAATTGGTCGGCGCTTGCATCTTCTTGTCCTCCGGCGCGTCCTCCTTTGTGAACGGACACGTGCTTTACGTCGACGGCGGCATCACAGCTTCGCTTTGAGCTGCCGCGACGTATCGTCCTCACGGGCGTCGCCGGTTCGGGCAATCCGTCGTGGGTGCTGCGCTCGCCGAGCGGCTAAGCGCGTCCTATCACGATGGTGACGGCCTGCGCTCATCGAAAATCGTCGCCCAAATGAGCCGTGGCCAACCACTGACGGATGACGATCGCTGGCCGTGGCTTTCCCTCTTGCGTGGACCAAGGCGCCATATTTTCAATCTCCTTAGCCATTGGCGTCTGCGCCAGGATATACGGCGGATCACCGTGGAGGATCTATTCTCCCTCAGGATGGAGCGCTCATACTGCTAAGCAACGGCTTGGCATTTGTTGTCGGTCATCGCCCTGACACCAGCGTAAACTACCGCAGTGATCTTAGATGAATCGACTTCATGCTCGGGCCAAAAGCGAGACTTTTCATATGAAAAGATACCCTTCTTGTAGTAGCCCACTCCCGGTGTTTCGACGAGCAGCGGCGTTGCGATACCGGCAAAGTTCATCGTGAAATGGTATCCGGATTTGACAACCACAAAATCCATGGCGCCGATGTCAATCCCTTGGCTGGTGAAGACTGCCGGATCATGGCTGAAGGCCGGTTTGCTGGTTAAAACCAGGAATATCCGTTCCTCGATCAACAGGACAGCCGTGTCACCGAGCGAACTGGCCTCGCCGCCATGAAACGGACCAGCCAGAGTGAAGGTGCCATCGCTGACATGGATCACCTTTCCCGTCACCTGGCGCGGAACAAAGCCCGGTGTGATTTGCCCTCCGACCTCCAAAGTTACCGTAGCCCCCATCCCGGCAGCGACGGCAGTCCTGGCGTTATCCGGATCGGTGATCGTCAACGCGCCCTTGAGATCGGTGAACTGGTCGAGTGCAGCCGACAGCAAAATTACGCTATCGCCTGGAGCGCCGGCAAGAATACGGTCGCCCATATCCGCCATGACATAAGGCCTTGCTTGCGCGTGATCGCGAATCCTTAAGAAAGCAGCGTCAACCGACAATAGGTCATCCTTGAACCGTTCCCGGTATTGCCAAAAGTCTGCGGCCAGATCGCTTGCGATCTTCGCTGCAACGGGTCGGGGTCCATTCGTCATCACCGTAATGACCTGGCCGATATGGCGATCGTCTGCGTAACGAAAGACATTGTAGATCGACAGATCGATGATCTCAGGCAAGACCTTCTGGATCGCTCTCGCTTTTGCATGGATTTCCCCAAGCGGCCCGGAGGCGGTTTCGCCAGCCCCGGGCAAGATCATTGGCACGCGAATACTGGTGGTGACGGGTGACAGCGAACCCCGAAGAACCTCAAGCACAAGCTTTGCAACCTTGGCGCCGCATTCTACCACATCGGAATGCGGATTTTCCTTGCAGGCAATGCAGATATCGGTGCTGCGTAGCATCGCATCGGTAAGATGCGCATGGAGGTCGAGACCAATACCGATTGGCACCGCCGGCCCAACCAACGCCCGCAACCTCGAAAGGAGATCCCCTTCTAGGTCGGCAAGCCGACTCGTGGCAGCAGCGCCATGCAGGTCGAGGACCACCGCATCAGGCTTCAGTTTTTCGATCTCGTCCAAAAACTCCTGGGCGACCTGTTCGTAAAACTCATGGTCGATCAAGCCGCTCGGCGGCGCGGCGACGGAGACTGTCGGCTGGACGATCGCCTCGCCCTGAAGTTCGCTCACAATTCCGGCCAAGGTTGAACCGGAAGCGTTCAAAACGGCCCCGCCCCGCTCGATCTCAAACTGCTCTTGTGCAGCCGGTTGCGGGTTAAGCCGATTGGACTCGTGATAGAACCGACCGACAGCGATGCAAAAAGGTCCACCTGTCATCATATACCTCCCATAGGTAGCCAAATGAAAACTATTGTTGGTTCCATTCATTCCAGCGCTCGATCAAAAGCTGGGTATTGGCATTGATCCATTCCGCATCCGGCTTGATCAGCCGGTCGAACACTTCCGGCGACGTCGGAACCATGGCGCGTGCCGCCTCCCCCATGGCCATCGCCGCAGAATTACGAGCAGGCGTGCAGACCAGCGCCTCACACACCTTGGCTTGTGCATCTGGATGATCGAGGAAATAGCGAAGAAAACGGATCGCGTTATCGCGATTGGGTGCATTCTTGATCAATGCCCATCGGTCCCCGACCAAAAACGCCTGGTCTTGGCGCCAGGCGAGCGGCTGGCCTTCCTGCTTCAAAGCCGCCGCACGGGTCTGCCAGATTTGCCCGATCACATATTCGCCGGTCCTGAACCCTTGCGTCGACTGATCGCCGGTCTTCCACCAAAGCCCGACATGCGGCCTCAGGTCATTAAGCTTCTTCAGGGCCCGATCGACATCCAGCGGAAAGAGGACTTTTGGCTCGACACCGTCGGCAAGTAGCGCTGCTGCCATGACCCGCCAGGGATCGTTGAAATTCGGTAGGGCCCTTGGACCTGGATATCGCTCGACATCGAAAAAGTCCCTCCAGTTCGAAGGTCCACCTTTGGGAAAACTCTCCGTGTTATAGACCATCAATGTCGTGCCGTAGCCAGACAGCACGCCAGACCGGTTGCAGGCATCTGGAAGCAGATCTTTGTCAGCCAGATAGTCGGCGCAAAACGCCGTCATGTCTTCGTTGAGGGTCCGGTGCAGGTCCGAGGCGGCTTGTATCTCGCCTGCCTGATAAAGATCCCATTCGATCTTGCCGGTCGCCACCATCGCCTTGACGCGGGCGACATTTTCCGTCCCCGTGCCGGAGACCGTCACGACCTTGATGCCGGTTTCTTTGGTGAAGGGGTCAAAGAAATGCTCCCGCATCTGGCGTTCCCAGGTGCCGCCGGTGGTGGCAATCACGATCTGCTGGTCCGCGAACGAGGGGTTAGCCGCAGCAATGGAGAAAGCAAGCAAGCACGTGGCAAAATTCAAATGCGCTCGAGGCGCCGAGATAGCTTGGTTGTTCGATCTGCACAAATGAACAGGCACAATAGACATTGGAATGCCCCCTTTGGTTTATGCTGTTGATGATCTTTGTGCTCAGCGCTGTGCTGAGACGGTAGCGCGGTTGAAGGCCTGCAATACGCCCATCACGATCAGCGATATGACGGTGAGTACCACCGACACCGCAGCGATGACTGGCGTCAGATTAAAGTCGATGTCCTCGAACATTTTTCGGGTAATGGTCTTTCCTTCGACGCCGGACAGGAAGAACGCAACCGTCGCCTCGTCGAAGGAAGCCAGGAACGCAAATACGGCTCCGCTGGCAACGCCGACCCGGATATTGGGCAAGACAACTGAGAAGAAGGCGCGGATGCGACCGGCGCCGCAATTGAGAGCTGCAAGCTCGAGGGTCGTGTCGAAACGCTCAAGGGCGGCAACCACCGTCAGCACGACATAGGGCACCGCAAGCATTGTATGGGCGATCAAAAAACCGAAGAAATTACCGGACAGATTGAGCGGCGAAAAAGCGATAAACACGGCCACCGCGATGACGATGTGGGGAATGATCATCGGGCTTAGCGTCAAGGCCTGAAACAGGCTTTTTCCCAAAAACTTGCCCCTTGCGAAGGCGATGGCGGCAAGCGTGCCGACCATCGTCGCCGAGAAGGTCGTCGCCAGCGCAATCTTGACGCTGAAAAAGGTGGCGGCGCGCCAGTCCGGATCCGACAGATATTGCCGATACCAGTTCAGCGTCAGGCCGCGCGGAGGAAACTCAAGATAGCTGGCGCTGCCAAACGACATGGGAAAAATGACAATGATCGGCAAAACCAGGAAGAGCAGAATGAGGAACAGAAAAAAGCCTGCAACCGTCGAAGTGAGGAAGTTTGAAAGCGACCGGCGGCGGCGAGGCAGCAGCAAAAGGCCCTCACCACCCTCTTCCACTTGGCGCGTTGCAAGCGCGAACTCCGCGTCAGGCGACATTGGAAATCCCCCTATTGTAAGAAAGTGCTTTGCGGAACAAGAGAACGATCAAAAGGGTAACGCAAAGCAGGACGGTGGAAAGCGCGCCGGCAAATCCCCAATCGAGCGTCTCTGTTGTCTGCTGGCCGATTAGGGTTGCCATCAGGAGGCTGCTTGGACCACCGACGAGAGCCGGCGTCACGTAAAAGCCAAGGGCAAGGATGAAGGTCATGAGGCAGCCGGCGAAGATACCGGGCAGACTGAGCGGGAGGAGGACTTTTGCAAATACCGTCGTCTTGCCCGCTCCGAGATTTCGCGCCGCCTGTACCAATTCCGGCTGGATTGCCCGGATCGCTCCGAAGACCGGCAGGATCATGAAGGGCACGAGCACATGCGTCATTGCCAGGATGACGGCACCTTCGGTATATATGAGCTTGATCGGTTGGGAGATCACGCCCGATGCCAAAAGCACGTCGTTGACCAGACCGCGCCGTTGCAGGATCACGATCCACGCATAGGAGCGCACCAATGCCGAGGTCCAAAGCGGCAGCAATACACAGGCCATGACCAGGTTTGAAAGACCGCGCCTCAGCCTTGCCATGGCCAATGCCACCGGATAACCGAGGACCAGGCTTGCCGACATTACTACCAAGGCAACGAAGACCGTTCGGGCCAGTACGCGCATATAAAGTGGTGTTTCGAGAAGGCGGCGATAGTTGTCCAGCCCGAATTCCGGCGCAAAGAAGCTTTGGCCCAACAGGCGCCCCACCGGATAGACAAATCCGAAACCGAGTAGCAAGCAGAGCGGCGCGATTAAAAATACCGACACGCCGAGAGGATATTGGCGCCATGATGGACTGCTGGTCATGGATGCAGCAGCCCGCCCAGCAAATTTTCCGATGCGCATTGGTGTCGTCATGCCGCTTGCCTTTTTTGATTGACAAAGACCCGCAGCGCATGCGGTTCAAAGGTGATGTTCACTCGGTCGCCCGCAACGAATGGCTGCGCCCCGCCGGCGGCTGGCAACCGTGCCTCAAAGACCTTGCCGGGACGTTCCTCAATCGCAACCAAGACGATATAGACCGCCCCCACAAAGAGGGCCGCTTCAACTGTGCCTGCTAAGCCCTGCGACGATGAACCTTCGCGTGGCGTGACGTTTAAATCCTCGGGACGAATGGCAACGGTCAAACGCTGACCGACAGCCGCAGGTGCGATGGAAACCGGGCCCTTTATCGTCGCTGTTTGGGTAAGGCGGACCACCGCCTCACCGCCATCTTGACCAAGATATTCACCGTCGAGGAAATTCATCTTGCCGATGAAACCGGCAACGAATGCATTGGTCGGCCGGTGATAGAGGTCGGCCGGAGCGCCGATCTGCATCAATTCACCCTCCGCCATAACCGCTATGCGATCCGACATTGTCAGCGCCTCCTCCTGATCATGGGTGACGTAGACGACCGTGACGGCGAGACGTTTTTGGATCCGCTTGATCTCGATCTGCAGGGTTTCACGCAGCTTCTTGTCAAGGGCGCTTAAGGGCTCGTCCATCAACAGGACCGGCGGCTCGGCAACCAGGGCTCTTGCGAGCGCGACCCGCTGCTGCTGTCCGCCCGACAATTGCTGCGGCAAACGGTTGGCAAACCCCTCTAGCTGTACCGTGGCCAGCATCGCGTCAACACGATCGCGAGCCTCCGCTTTACCAAAGCGGCGCATTCGCAGTGGAAAAGCGATGTTCTGCGCTACCGTCATGTGTGGGAACAGCGCATATCTTTGGAACACCATGCCCACGTCGCGTTTGTTTGGAGCTTCAAAGGTGATATCCCGCGCCCCGACACTGATGCGCCCGCGATTGGGTGTCTCAAATCCTGCGATCATCATTAGCAGGGTTGTTTTCCCAGAACCTGATGGACCAAGCAGCGACAAGAACTCGCCTGCCTGGACGGCAATCGAGACGTTGCGAACGACCGCAGTCTTAGCAAAGCTCTTATCAATTTCTTCAAGCGTTACCGCTTCACCTTTCATGTTCAACCTCCTCCTCACGAAAAATTTAAGATCAGAAAGCCTTAGAGCGACTACCAAAGAATACTATTTATTCATTTTTCAAATTATACGAGATATATATTTGAGTATATTCCGTAGATTGATTTTTTTACTACAAGATCGCTCGAACTATCGCGATAGTAGAAGACTTAATTCTCTATGATTTCTTAAAAATACATCGTTATTGACTTTGATGCAACAAAATTGTTTCGGCAAACCGAGAAGGGCAGGAAAAGTATGAGCCAGAACCACGATCCGCGAGACGAGACATCGGGAAAAGGCAACGCCTTAGGGGATCAGGCCTATGCCGTCCTCAAGGAAAAGTTGCTTCGCGGCTCGTTCCGACCGGGCGAAAAACTCACGGTGAGGAAGATCGCCCAAGAGTTTGGCTTATCCAGCACACCCGCCCGCGACGCACTAAACCGCCTGGCGATCCAACACGCACTGGTCTACGCCGGCCCCAAAACAGTGGTCGTTCCAAACCTGACACTTTCGCAATTGCGAGAGGTCACGGAAATGCGGCTTGCACTTGAGGGCTTGGCAGCAGAAAAGGGTGCGGCAAAGGCCTCACCCGAGATCCTTTTTCAACTCGAAGAGGCCCAAAACCGTATCAACTCAGCGCTGGACAAGCACGCCTATACAGATGCCCTGTGGGCCAACAAGGAGTTCCACTTCCTCCTCTACGGCTGCTCGAACATGCCGATCCTGATCTCAACGATTGAGCAACTGTGGCTGCGCATAGGCGCAACCCTCCACCATCTTTATCCAGACTTTGCGATTTCCAGGTCAGGAGTGACTAATCATCGCGCCGCGATGGAAGGCCTTCAAAACGGCGAACCAGCCGAGGTGCGCGCCGCCATCGAAGCCGATATCCGCGACGGCTACCGCCAGTTGCGGCGGGCTATTTCCGAGCAGTAACCACAAAAACAACCTAAGCTCGCAATTTTTTGTTGCATCAAAATTGAAAATCTGGCTTCCTTTACATATTGCTGGCTTACCGCCGGCGCGGAGGAGCCTATGCCGATACGAACACCAGCCCCACAGCAAGCGAGTCTTTCGGAGATCTCTAAGAGACTTTTCGAACGGGCATGCATCGTTATCCCCGATGGCGTCAATCGCGCCACGGTCGATCGCGACCCCTTCCCCGACTACGTGGGTTGGGGCCGAGGCGCCTATCTCTACGACGTCGACGGCAGTAAATATCTCGATCTCAACAACAACTTTACCACGCTCATCCACGGCCATGCATTTGAGCCCGTGATCGAGGTCGCCCGCCGCGTGCTCAAAGACGGCAGCTGCTTTTCCAATCCCACGTTACACGAGATCAATCTCGCCGAACTTTTGTGCGAGAGAATCCCGGCTGTCGAACAGGTCCGGTTCGTCAATACCGGCACTGAGGCCGTGATGTTTGCGATCAAGGCGGCGCGGGCGGCAACCGGTCGTCCCGCGATCGCCAAGATTGAAGGCGCCTATCACGGTGCCTATGACTGGGCGGAGGTCGGACAAGCTGGGACACCCGACACTTGGGGGGCACCCGAGGCGCCCATCACGGTTCCCAATTATGCCGGCCAGCCCCGCTCGGTCACGGACGACGTTATTCTGCTTCGTTTCAACGACGCTGCGGCGGCTCGTCGCCGCATTGCGGCCAATCACCAACGACTCGCCTGCATCTTGATCGATCCGGTACCAAGTCGCGCTGGACTTTTGGCGCCGGATGACAGTTTTCTTGCGGCTATCGTTGAGACAGCAAGACAGTACGGAATTCTCGTTATCGCCGACGAAGTTCTCAATTTGCGACAGGGTTATCAGGGTGCATCAGCCCGCTTCGGGCTCAATCCCGATTTGATTTGCATGGGTAAGATAATCGGTGGGGGATTTCCGATCGGTGCAGTCGGCGGAACGAAGACTGCCATGGCCGTGTTCGGCGGAAGCGGCGGTCCGCCTTTGCTCCCACAAGCGGGCACTTTTTCTGCCAATCCAATTTCCATGGTCGCCGGTCTTGCCAGCATGACGGCCATGACGGTCGAGCAATTCGACCGGCTCGAGCGACTTGGCGATCATCTGCGTGCGCGTTTGCGGCAGGTGATCGCAAAATACGAAGCGCCATTCAGCGTCACCGGCTCGGCATCACTGTTTCGCCTTCACCCAAAGCCCGATGCACCGCGAGAATATCGAGATGCCTATCTTTCAAAAAGCGAGGCCGAAACCATGCGCCTGCTTGGGCGGCATTTCAAAAAACATGGGATTATCCTGCCTTTTGCCGCTGCCGCCAGCCTCTCGACGGCGATGGGCGATACCGAAATCGAGCTGATCATCCAGACCTTCGAGCATGCTCTGGCTTACGAGGAACTGACCCTATGAATTGCGAACCGAATCCCACTGTGGCCGAACGTATTGCACTTGCGCTAAAACGACATGGCGTCGAAACGATTTTCGCCCAGAGCCTCCCGTCGGCGGTTATCCTCGCGGCCGAAGCGATGGGGATCCGCCAAATCGCCTACCGGCAGGAAAATATGGGGGGTGCCATGGCTGACGGTTACGCGCGCCGCATAGGTAAGGTGGCGGTCGTGGCGGCGCAGAACGGTCCGGCGGCAACGCTGCTCGTGCCACCACTTGCGGAAGCGATGAAGGCAAGTGTTCCAATCGTTGCCCTCGTCCAGGACGTCGAACGCGATCAGGCCGATCGCAATGCATTTCAGGAACTCGATCACCTGGATCTCTTTCGGGCCTGCGCCAAATGGGTGCGCCGTGTGATCACTGCCGGGCGGATTGATGGTTATATCGACATGGCATTCACTGCCGCCGCCTCCGGCCGCCCTGGGCCGGCCGTGCTGCTTCTGCCCGCCGATCTCTTGCGTGAGCCAGGAGCACCTGTACTATTTAGCCGCAGCTCCAGTCTCGGATCTTCACCGATCGATATTACCCGACCGGCCGACACCCTGATTTATGAAGCTGCCGAACGCATCGCAACGGCACGCTCGCCTGTCGCAATCGTGGGAGGTGGCATCCACAACGGTCAGGGCGTTTCGGCGCTTGGCGGACTTCAAGAACTTGCCAGCCTCCCGGTGTTCACCACCAATATGGGCAAGGGCGCTGTCGACGAAAATCATCCTCTTTCGGCGGGCGTCATCACCATGACCGGTCCGAGATCCCTCGGCAGCCATTCCCGCGCTTTGATCGACGACGCGGATCTGGTGTTACTGGTGGGCACTCGTACCAATCAGAATGGCACCGACAGCTGGCGGCTTATCCCTCAAGCCGCAACTGTCATTCATGTGGACGTTGACCCACAGGAGATTGGACGCAGCTATGAAGCGATCCGGCTGGTCGGCGACGCCGGCGAGACACTTTCGGCGCTTTGTGCGGCTCTTGAAACTCACGATCTTAGTATCCGCCACGCCAACCGCAAACCAGTAGAGGACACGATTGCGGCAGCCTGGGCAAGTTTTGAGGACGATCGCCGATCGCTCATCGATCCCCGTCAATCGCCTCTTCGTCCCGAACTTGTCATGATCGAACTGCAAAAGCGATTGACCCCGGAAACAACGGTTGTGGCGGATGCCAGTTATTCCTCCATGTGGATCGTTGGCCAATTGCGCAGCCTTAAAGCCGGGATGCGGTTCATCAGCCCAAGGGGACTTGCCGGGCTCGGCTGGGGCCTCCCGCTCGCCATCGGCGCGAAGGCGGCGGTGCCGGAACAGCCTGTTGTCGTCGTCGCGGGTGACGGCGGCTTCGCCCACAGCTGGGCCGAGATGGAAACTCTGGTGCGTTGCAATCTGCCGGTGATCATTATCGTGTTGAACAACGGGATCCTCGGCTTTCAAAAACACGCGGAGACCGTGAAGTTTGGACGCTTCACCAGCGCCTGCCACCTTAACGCCGTCGACCATGTAAAAATCGCCGAAGCCTGCGGCTGCACCGCTTTGCGTGTCGCGGAACATTCAGCTTTAATTGACGCGCTCGACCAGGCCTTTGCGTATGAAGGGCCTCTATTGATCGAGGTCATGACGAGCCCCCACGCCTTCCCGCCCTTGTCGCTATTCGCCCATCTGGAGGATGTGGCATGACAGATGACAACCCTTTGCGCGTCGCTGTCGTCACGGGAGGAACGACAGGGATAGGCCTTGCCTGCGCACAACGGCTCCTGCGAAGCGGGCATCGCGTCGCCGTGTTCAGTCAAAATAGGGAAAAAGTCGACCACGCCCGTAGACTTCTCGTTGAGGCGTTCGGCACTGATCGCGTCATCGCTGCGGAGGTCGACATCCGCAACCTCGACGCTCTCGAGGGTTTTTTCGTCAAGGTGAAGTCGCTCTGGGAGCATCCGAAAGTTCTTGTCCTCAACGCCGGATCGTCGCCCAAATCAAATGGCAAAAGGACCGCATTTGGTTGTATTTCGCAGCAGGAATGGAACGACACGTTAGCGGTCAACCTGACAGGAGCGATGGCATGTTGCCAGCTTGCTGCGCCAGCCATGTCAGCGGCTGGTTTTGGCCGAATTGTCTTTATTGGATCCGTCGCGGCGCGTACCCTTCCGCGCATTGCGGGAACAAGCTACGTAGTGTCAAAGTCCGCTTTGGCCGGTCTGGCTAGATCACTGGTGGGCGAATATAGCGCACTAGGCGTCACCATCAACACAGTTGCGCCCGGGCGCATTCTTACCGATATGACGGGTCCCGCAGATAGTCCGGAAAACACCGCCGCACGTCATCGCATACCCCTTGGACGTTTAGGCCGCCCGGATGAAGTTGCAGCGGTCGTTGATTTCCTCACCTCCGATAGCGCCAGCTTCGTGAACGGCGCAGTGATTGACGTCAATGGAGGAGAATTCGTGCCCCTGTGAACGATGCCTAGACGAGCTCCTCGAGAGGCGTCGGAACATGTTGCGCGCGCAGATGAATGGTTTTCACAAGTTCGGGGAGCATCGACATCGTTTCCTGACATCGTAGCTCAAGCATGCGTAGCGCTTGCTTGCGCGAGCCACTTTGCAAAAGGTGAGCGAGCCTATTGAGATCCGATGGAACGTCAAGTGGGCGGGGCATCGACTTCAGCGCCAGGAGGTGGACAACTCGAGCTCGGTCATTGAATTGGCGCACCGAATGCACGAGACGGAGATTGCCGCCCATGAGCGCAATCCGTTCGTAGAAACTCTCCACATAAGCGGCGCAGGCTCGGGCCAAATCACCTTCGTCCGGCATATGGCTATGATTTGCTGGAAGAAGAGGCAAATCATGTGGGTCGAACGGGTTGGCGCTTCTTTCGATCGCAAATCGAAGCATTAGGAATGTCAATTCATAGTCAGCGCGCAAATCATCGAGATCGAGCGGTTTGACGTAATAGCCCCTACCCGGAACGAAGCCGATCACTCCTTCATGCACAAGCTTGATCAACGCCTCCCGGATCGGCGTCGGGCTCACCTTCATTTTCTCGGCAAGTGTCCGAATGTTAAAGAATGTTCCGGGAAACGACCTATAACTCATCACAGCCGCTTTAAGCCGGGTGTAAGCGTCCGTTGTTTTGTCAGGTGATGAGGGATCTCCAGAAATCGATTTCATAATATGCAGCTGCCATTGATCGAATGCCGTCCAAGGTGATTCCAAATACACGCTGTGGTAGATTAGCACGATCTGCTCTTCCGCCGTGGTATATCCAGCTGATATCGCCGATATATGATTGGTATTTGGATGCCTGACTGAGATACCCATCAGGATCGACAACCGCTCACGGGGAGCCAAAGCGTCGCCTTACCGTTCGTAGTCATCGCGGTTTAATTTGCGCTCACTTGGAGCGCGGCCCCTTTCAACAGTTTGAGACGTTATCCTTGCAGCCGCATCTGGACTTCCTTCACGAGCTGACCGCTCTGTCTCGCCGCCCCTATCCTCCCGAGTTTGAATTGAAGTAGCATCTCGCGCCTGCTCCGGTGAGCGGGGGGGCCGTGGAGCGTTTGGCTCCTCAATTGGAGAGTCACGTTTTTCGCCCAGGATTTCGGCGAATCTGGAGATTCCTGCCTCAATCATGCGTTTAGCGTCCGATCTTGCGGCATCACCGTCATAGTCGTCGGAATGGAAAGAAACCCTCGCTTCACGTGCTCGTCCGATCGCGTCGAGCAATGAGGCCGCTGCGCTTGAAACTGATCGAACGGACCGCTTTTTTTGAACGTCTGTCCCCTCCTTTTCCTGTCGCCTCTGGGGATCGGCGTGGCCCTGTTGGTTTGGGACCGGTGACGACCTCCCCCGTTGCTGTCCGTTGTTTACCGTCGATCCTTCCTGCTCAAAGCGGTGTTGAATTTCCGGTTTTGCGTTTCCTGATTGCTTGCCGGCTGCGCTGGGAAACCCCTCGGCTCCGAGCGATGGAGTTCGCAAGAATGCTGCCTGTTGGCCGTTCCGTCGATCTGCCTCCTCAAAACGAGCCAGAGTGCGCATTGCAAATTGGCGAACCGCTTCTGTACGGCCTTCAATAGCAAGCATCTGCCAATTCTGCCTTGCGAGTTCACTGTGTCGGCCGTAATCCGAACGCGAAAGATGCGGAACCTCCCACCGCTTGTTTTCATATCGGTGCTGTCCCGCGGCACTGGTACCCTCAAACGTGGTGCGTCCCACGTAGTTGGTAGGACGAACTTGCTTATGAGAATAAGCGGGTGAAGAAGCCGTTTCGCGGCGCTCGGTCATTTCCAGGTCGATACCGTTGGCACGCGCATTTTCTGCAAACCGCGTCCGCCACCGCGCCAAATCCGAAATCCAAACCTTAAGCCGATCCCCATAGTCGGAGAGCGTTGCGATCACCGCATGAGCATGCGGGTGGGGCCTTTTGCCTCCGTCATGTAGCGGTCTCGGATCGTTTTCCGGATCATGCACGGCGAAAATATACCGATGCCCCCTGAATTCATGTGCCAGAAAATTTCGGACTGCATCTTGGAACCGCGTCGCGTCGGTTCCGAGGGGAGCCGCAACCAGGACATGGATGGTGTCGCGAGGCCCCCGGCTTTGAAGGCTTGAGCGCCATTCACGCTGGACGAGCGACTTGGCTGCTTTAACGTCTGCGACAATCTCCCCGCGATCGTTACGAACTTGACCCGTGCGGCTTTCAACAAGCCGCCGGAGCAGTGCTGTGCCAAAGCGAACACCATGCCCCTGACCGGTAATGCGAAGTTCAAGCGCATCAGCCTTTTCCGCCAGCGCGTTCTTCAACCGCTCTTTTGCGGCATCGTAATCATCCCCTGTGGCGACAAGACGGCCTTGAGTTGGTGAATAGAGGACGACCACGCCCTCGATCTTGGTCGCATGAGCGGCCTGGCTCACGGCGAATGCGAACGGCCTGTCAGTGAAAACAGATTTCAAGATAGCCTGACTGTCGCTCGGCAGTCGGAGATCAGGAGACCGCCACGAAATCTCGACGGTGAAAAGCCCGATGTCCCGGCTCGCGTGGCGATTGCCAAGAACGGGCCGCCAATCGGAGAAGATGGCGGCCGGCGCGTCCTGCCCGCCATATCTCTCGCCACGTTCGTTCTCGATCGCAATCTCACCACCCCTCGAGACATATTTTACGAGCTTTTTGACACCGGAGCTTTCTCCGAAGCTCAAAACCTTCACAACGGCAGGCTGTGCGCCTGCCGCAAGGCGCGCGAACCTTTTCCGCATGTCAAGTTCAAGACCGCGGTCCTTGCTGCCAGTCGCCGAACGACGAGGCCCCGCTCCGAACCCAGCCGGAGGCTCAGCCGAACCCGCTCTTCCACGCCGCCACCACTCCTCATCGAGAGATGGTGGTTTCGTCGACAGTTCCAGAATAAGACTCTGACGCCGAGCGAGCCACTCTTCCTCGAAGTGATGTAAGCTGGTCCACATATGAGGTGGTCCTCCGCTGTCTCGTTTCCTTTCTCGCGCATCCCGATAGTTCAATGCACAGTGCAGCGATTACGCGCTGCATCGACAAAATTTCCTTCTTCAACGGCAAGTCAGAAAAGCGCTCGGCACGGTTAAGAGCAATCAATGCACCGGTAAGATTGAAACCTTCAGCTCGCAACTCGTCACGCAGATGGAGCAGTAACAAGCGATCCTCGTCGGAGAAAAATGGTTGGATCCCCCCGAATTCGAGAGCAGCCGTTCTACAGAAATTGGAAACCGTCATTCCCGCCTGAGCCGCAGCTTCCTTAATCATCTGCAACTCATGCCGTCCAATCCAGACCGCAACGGTGGTACTCTTATCGCGCTGTCCCATCATGACCTACCTTGACAACTTAGGCTTTAACAACTTGGCCTCGCGAAGATACGAGCAGCCTGAGGCGGATATACCGAAGGCCGCGTGGAAAAGAATTAATAACTTATATAGTTATCACGTCAAGACCACAGAAGGCGAGGCCGCAAGTTTTTATTGCCGTCACGATGCAGTAAATGTCTGTTTTATATAATTTTCTTACTCTCGTGTCGCAACGTTGATAAATTTAATCCCCTCACATACGAATACTAAATTCGTCACAATTATGCAGCTGACATTGACTGTTAGCACTCATGCCTAAGAGAACAGCAGATCAAAGAGTGGGCATGCCCCGCCTGCGGCTCCTCTTCAAAGGAGTGCCATAACGAATAAGAAATCACCTGTTTCCGAGGATCTTTATCGTCTTCCTGCAATAGGTCTGATAGTCCCATGCAAATCCTTCTTAAGACTCCCTTAGGCGCCAATTCCCATTGTCATCGTTGATGACCTTAATAAGACTGACGGCAGCGAGAATGCGCAAACTCAAAGACTGGTTTTCGGGACGTCGCTCCACAAGTGTCGGTAATCTCAAGCGCCGCCGGATCGATCTTGGCCGCGCCATCCCGAGCTATCCGATCTATGTCATCGGTGATGTGCATGGATGCCTCAAAGAGCTTAAAAATGCCGAGGCGCAGATCGCAGCGGATATCAACTCATCCGAGCGGGCCGGCCCTATCGTGCTGCTTGGCGATTATGTTGACCGCGGTCCAAGCTCTAGCCAAGTTCTGGAATATCTCATCAGGCCGAGCGAGTTTGGGCTGAAACGACTTCCTCTGTGCGGCAATCACGACGACATCTTCCTCAAATTCCTGAATGAACCCGAGCTTTATTCCGAATGGCTAGGTTTAGGCGGCGAACAGACCTTGATGTCTTACGGCATCGACCTGCATCACTTGGGCGTCCGTCAGAAATATCGGAATGCGAAACTGACTGAACTGCTGACGGAGGCTGTGCCTGACAGCCACAGACAATTTCTCGCCGATCTGCCCATCTGTCTAAAAATCGCCGACTTGTTCTTTGTTCATGCCGGGATCAGACCCGGCGTCCCGCTCGATGAACAGGATGACGAAGACATGCTGTGGATTCGCGATCCTTTCCTGAGCGAAGGGCCTAAACTCCCGGTTCTCGTCGTACACGGGCATACGCCACACCTGTCCCTGAACCTTGGCCCCGGAAGAATTGGCATCGACACCGGCGCCTATTATACCGGCAACCTTACCGTCCTTAAAATCGACGGCGGACGAGCGACGGTTCTCTAGACTTCGAAAGCTTGGGCGAGCTTCAACCGAAGGCGGCCCAACCGAAGAGAGCTCGGCCTGTGCGTCACCATGCCGGGCGCCCCACTCGGAAACGCCGCGCCCTTAGAGGGCGCGACTGCTTTTGCCTATTGGTCTTCCACTGGATATTTGCTTTTACTCCGCTGCCTGCAGTGCCGGCAGGGCGGCAGCGTCCAGCGAATCTCCCGCCAGTGCCGCGGCAAACTTTGTTTGATCCAACTCGTTCTCCCAGCGCGCGACGACAACCGTGGCAACGGCATTTCCGACGAAATTCGTCAGAGCGCGGCATTCCGACATGAAGCGATCGACACCAAGGATGAGCGCCATGCCGGCGACGGGTACCGAGGGAACCACAGACAGCGTTGCAGCAAGCGTGATGAAACCCGCGCCGGTAATCCCTGCTGCACCTTTCGAACTCAGCATCGCGACCAGCAACAGCAGGACCTGGTCGGCGAAGGAGAGCGGCGTATCCGTTGCCTGAGCAATGAACAGGGCTGCCAGCGTCATGTAGATATTGGTGCCGTCGAGGTTGAAAGAATAGCCGGTCGGAATGACGAGACCGACAACGGAGCGCTTGCAGCCGGCGTGTTCCATCTTGGCCATCAGGCCAGGAAGTGCAGCCTCTGACGACGACGTGCCAAGAACCAGAAGCAATTCTTCCTTGATGTAGCGGATCAGCGCCAGGATCGAAAACCCGTTGTAGCGGGCGACCGCGCCGAGGACGACCAGCACGAAAAGTAGCGAGGTCAGATAGAAGGTGCCGATCAGCATGGCCAGGTTGGCGATTGAGCCGATGCCGTATTTGCCGATCGTAAAAGCCATCGCGCCGAAAGCGCCGATTGGAGCAGCCTTCATCAGGATCGCTACAAGACGAAAGATCGGGGTCGTTAAGGCTTGCAGAAAGTCCACGACCGGACGGCCGCGGTCACCGACCATCGCAAGAGCAATACCAAACAATACCGAGAAGAACAGAACCTGCAGGATGTCGCCATCAGCAAAAGCGCCGACGATGGTCGTCGGGATGACGTTCATCAGGAAGCCGGTGATCGTTGCGTCATGGGCTTTCGCAGTATAAGTCGCGACCGCCTGGGCATCGAGGCTCGCCGCATCGATATGCATGCCGGCACCTGGTTGGATGACGTTTGCAACGAGAAGACCAACGGCAAGCGCCAGGGTGGAGAAGGAGAGGAAATAGATCATCGCCTTGCCCGCGACGCGTCCGACCTTCTGGAGATCGGACATGCCGGCTATGCCGGTTGCGACGGTGAGAAAGATGACTGGGGCAATAATCATCTTGACGAGCTTGATAAATGCGTCGCCCAGCGGTTTCAGCGTCGTACCGATCTCAGGATAGAAATGACCCAAAAGGATGCCTGCGAAGATTGCGCAAATGACCTGCACATAGAGATGGCGATAGACGGGAACTTTGCCGCGCGTTGACGCGGCTGGAATTGCTATGCTCATGGTAATCCTCCATAAAGCCCCCAACCGACGACGGCCTCCCGGGGCAGATAAGCTGGCGATTCAACAGCCTGCGGCGGCTGCATGCATAGCTTCTGCAACCGGCGTGCCAGTCTGAGGCCTATCGCCAACATATTGTTTTGCCTGATACTTTTCCGATTAGCTTAAGAAAGCAGCCCGATTTGCGCGTCTTTTCGCACAAATTCATTTGACCCGTGTGCGAAATTACGCACATTCTCCGCCATGCATCAGCGATCCACCATGCAGAGCTTCCAAACGCAGAAGGACCTCAACTCGCAGACGCGACGGGTCTGGTTCTTCTTCCTGGTCGTATCTGCAACCCTTACCGCCGCAGCACTCGCCGGAGGGGAATACTACGGCCGGCGTTTCGCCATCGAGACACTGGGAAACCAGGGCCGCACCGACGCCAATCTCAAAATCGCGTTGTTGACGGCGGTGCTAGAGCGCCCCCGCGCGCTGCCGCTTCTGCTTTCGGAGGACCAACAGGTTCTCGATGCGCTCTCATCGGCAAATGGCGACGCAGCCGATCGCTTGAACCGCAAATTGGAACGCCTCGTCGCCGGCACGCAAGCCGCCGTGCTCTATGTCGTTGGCCCGAATGGGATAGCAGTCTCCTCAAGCAATTGGCGCGAACCTATCAGCTTCGTCGGCAACGACTACGCGTTCCGGGACTATTTCCGTCGCGCGATGGAGGACGGCACAGCCGAACATTTCGCGCTTGGCAGCGTCAGCAAACGCCCCGGCCTTTACATCTCCCGCAGGGTTGGCAGCGCGGCAGCTCCTCTTGGCGTCGTGGTCGTCAAAATGGAATTCGACCGCTTGGAAAATGACTGGCGCGACGCCAGTCGGCCCGTCTACGTCACGGACGAACATGGAGTCGTTTTGATCACGAGCATACCTTCCTGGCGTTTCATGACGACACGACCAGTACAGCGGCAGGATCTCGCCTCCATTCGGAACAGTCTCCAGTTTGGAGATGCGCCGCTGGCACAGCTTCCCATCATGCCTGCGGTAGCCACCAATACGGACGTATCGATCGTTTCCGCCGTACTGCCTGGTCGCGGTGAAGCCCTGTATCTCCACCTCTCCGCGGCCGTACCGACGACGCCATGGCGGCTGGAATACCTACTGCCGACCGAGCTACCGGTCGCGTCCGCCGTGCGGGAGATGCGACTTATCTCGGTAGCGTTCTTGCTGCCTATTTTTGCAATCGCCGCTTTCTTGCTGAGACGACGGCAGGTCTCGCTAATGAAGATAGCCAGCGAACAAGCCATGCGCGAAGAACTGGAACGGCGGGTTGTCGCCCGGACAGAAGAACTAAGCCGCGCTCGTGATCACCTGCAGGCGGAAATTGTCGATCATCGCGATACGGAAACGAAGCTGCAAATCGTGCAACAAGAACTCGTTCAGGCAAACCGGCTCGCTATCCTCGGCCAGGTAGCAGCTGGCGTCGCCCATGAAATCAACCAGCCGGTCGCCACCATTCGCGCTTATGCAGACAATGCCCGGGTCTTCCTTCAGCGCAAAGAGCCAGGCCCGGCGGATGAAAACCTTGGCGCCATTGCCGAGCTCACCGAAAGAATCGGCACGATCACCGATGAATTGAAAGCCTTTGCGCGCAAGGGAAGGACCGCGGCTGAGCCCGTTGAGCTACGCTCTATCATCGAAGGCGCCATCGTCTTGCTGAAGAGCAGATTTGCCGGGAAGCTAAATGCGCTTGACGTTCGATTGCCGCCGGCAGGCCTTTTGGTGCTGGGTAATCGGATCCGGCTGGAACAGGTCCTGATCAATCTCCTCCAGAATGCGCTTGAAGCGCTCGACGACCGCGCGGACGCAAAGGTGGAGATATCCGTTGCAGAAACGCCCGAACTTGTCGCGGTGGCTGTTTCCGACAATGGCCCCGGCATTCCACCGACAATTCTCGGCACACTATTCACACCGTTCCATACATCCAAGGAAAAAGGCTTGGGCCTCGGCCTCGTGATTTCGAAGGATATCGTTGCCGATTATGGCGGCCGGATCGATGTTACGAGCAACGACAACGGCAGCTGTTTTACCGTCCACCTTTTGAAAGCAAAAGCATGAGCGATCCGTTATCAATCTTTCTTATCGATGATGACAGGGACCTTCTGCGGGCCACCCGGCAAACACTTGAGCTTGCGGGGTTCAAGGTTTCGGCCTTTTCGGTGGCAAGTGAAGCACTTTCTGCTCTTGAGGGCGATCTCATAGGCGCGGTCGTTTCCGACATACGCATGCCGCACATCGACGGGTTGCAGCTCTTCAGGCGCGTACAGGAAGAAGACGAGGACCTGCCGGTGATCCTGATCACCGGCCACGGCGATATTCCGATGGCCGTGAAGGCCATGCAGGACGGCGCCTATGACTTCATTACCAAGCCGTTTGCGACCGAAAGGCTGGTCCAAGCAGTCAAAAGAGCGGTAGAAAAGCGCCGCCTCATTTTGGAAAACAGGGTCTTGCGCCAGGCAGCCGATCAAGCACGCGACGACCTGCCGCTGATCGGGCAGACGCCGACCATGGAGCGGCTGCGTCGAACTTTGCGGCAGATCGCCGACACCGAGGTCGACGTGCTTGTTATGGGCGAAACCGGCAGCGGCAAAGAAGTCGTCGCCAGCCTGCTGCATCGATGGAGCCGTAGAGCATCCGGCAACTTTGTTGCGCTCAACTGCGGAGCTCTGCCTGAGACGGTCATGGAAAGCGAGCTCTTCGGCCACGAAGCCGGCGCCTTTACGGGAGCGCAGAAGAAGCGCGTCGGACGCATCGAGCATGCGAACGGCGGCACGCTTTTCCTGGACGAAATCGAGAGCATGCCGCCATCGACCCAGATACAGATGCTGCGCGTTCTGGAGATGCGGGAAGTGACGCCCCTCGGAACCAATGAAGTCCGGCCCGTTGACCTTCGCGTTGTCGCCGCCGCAAAGGTGGATCTTGGAGACCCGCAACGGCGTGGGGATTTTCGCGATGATCTCTATTACCGGCTCAACGTTGTGACGATCTCCATTCCGCCGCTTAGGGAGCGCCGCGACGACATTCCGCTCCTCTTTGGCCATTTTGCCGAGCGTGCGGCTACTCGCTTCAAACGAGAGGTTCCGGCGATCTCGTCGGCCGTTCATCGCCATTTGCGGGATCATGATTGGCCCGGCAACGTGCGCGAGCTGTCACATTTTGCAGAGCGTTTCATCCTTGGCGTTGAGCAGTTGCCGGCAAAGCTCCCTCTGTTGGAGACAGAAACGGCCGAGACGCTTTCCTTGCCCGAACGGATGGACCGCTATGAAGCCAACATCATCCGGGAGGCGCTCGATTCCAATGGAGGCGACGTCCGCCGTACGATCGCGGAACTCGGCATACCACGCAAGACGTTCTACGATAAGCTCCAGCGCCACGGCATCGTCCGCAGCCGATTTGCAGCCAAATCCGGGCAGCTTTAAAATCAGACGTACCCAGCCTTGCGATAGAGAGATTAAATCATCACATCAGCCGGCGCTGATACCACCACAGCAGAAACGGCTTGATCAGAGAACCGAAGAAGCCGAGGGCGGTGATCGAGAACCCGAAATAGACCTTGGACCTGCGCCGATCGATGCCATCGACAATACGCTCCGCAACGGCCTTTGCGGTCCAGGGCAGAGCTTTGCCCATCAGCAGTTGCGCCTCGGCGGGGCGTTTGGCCAATTCCCGCTCGAACTGCGGCGTGAACGTGTCGGGAGGAAAGCAGATCGAGACGCAGATGCCCGATCCCGCCGCCTCAGATGCAAGGGCTTCGACAAAACCAACCAGTGCGGATTTGGAGGCGCAATAGGCCGTGTAACCATAAAGACCGATGAGCGCTGCACCGGATGAGACAACCATGATGCGCCCCTGTCCGCGCCGCTTCATTTCCGGATAAACGGCACGGACTGCGCTGACAACGCCCAGGAGATTGACCGTCACCTGTTCGGTAAAAGCGGCGCTGGAAAGCGCTTCGAATCGTCCTGGTTCAACGACACCTGCCGATGCGACCAACACGTCGCACGGGCCTAGCGTCGCCTCGGCGGAGCTGATTGCGCTTAAGACCTCGTTCTCGACGCCTACATCGGCCGTGGCGATGTAGACATCCGTCTCCGACATTTCGTTAGTTGAAAGCAGCTCCTGCCTGGCCAGTTCAAGCCTCGCCGGATCTCGGGCGATGAGCGTCAGACGTGCGCCGCGGGCTGCATAGAGCCGTGCGACATCGAACCCGATGCCGCTCGATCCACCAGTAACGATGACGTGCATGAACCCTCTCGTCCGGCGCCGCCGAGACACCCAGCGCTATTGTATGGATAAGTATCAGCGCGGCCTAAGCTTCACCAGTGGTCTGAAACAGCGGCGAAAGCTTCATCACCTTGTCCATATCAAGCGACGCCAGACCGAAATTGCGATCCATCAGATCCTTGAGCCTGCGGGCCGTGACCTCCACCGAATGGCGGATCTGATCTTCGGTGTGATCGCAGGTGATGAAAAACCGGAGCCTTGCCATGCCCTCCGGCACCGCGGGATGGATAATCGGCAGCACGTTGATCCCCTCCTCCAGCAGCTCATTGGAAAGCTGCACGGCGCGAAGGGAATCACCCACGATGACAGGCACGACGGAATAGCCCAGGCTGAGGCCGGTATCGAGGCCCGCTTCCCTGGCGTATTTGAGAAACAGCGCGCCGTTTCGATGCAGTCTCTCGGTGCGTTCCGGCTCGGTGCGCAGAATATGCAGACCGGAGCGGGCTGCCGCGGCAAGAACGGGCGCCAGCCCGACGCTGTAGACGAACCCGCCTGCCTCGGCCTTCAGGACGTCGACAAGTGCCTGCGAGCCGGCAATATATCCGCCGCAGCTCGAGGTCGTCTTGGAGAGTGTTCCCATCCAGATATCGACGTCGCGGGGATCGGTGCCGAAATGCTCGAAGGTACCCCGCCCCGTCTTACCGAGCACGCCGAGCGCATGAGCCTCGTCCACCATCAGCCAGAAGCCGTAACGGGACCGCAATTCCATCAGCGCCGGCAGATCGGCAACATCGCCGTCCATGGAATAGACGCCTTCGACGATAACCAGGATGCGCCGGAAATCAGCGGACAGCGTCCGGAGCACAAACTCCAGATTATCCATATCGTTGTGGCGGAAAAGGCGCCGCGTCGCACCAGATTGCTTGATGCCTGCCAATGCGCTGTTGTGAATGAACTCGTCGTGGATCACCAGGTCCAACGGCCCCATGAGACAGCTGATCGCTGCAACATTGGTGAGATATCCGCTCACGAAACAGACGGCTGCATCAACGCCGTATACGGAGGCAAGGTCGGCCTCCAGGTCGGTATGCACCGGTCGCTCGCCGGCGACCAGGCGGCTTGCCGAGGCCGAAATGCCAAAGCGGTCGATGGCCGCTTTTGCCCGTTCCGTCGTCTGCGGATCCGTATTGGTGGCCAGATAGTCGTAGGATGCGAAATTGATGAATTCGCGCCCGCCGATTTCCGTGGTGGCGCCGGCTGCCTTGTCATGCGAACGGTAGAAAGGATTGGCAACGCCGATCATTTCGCCTGCCATCCGCTGGACATGCACGCGCTGATATTCCGGCAGCTCGTCAAAGCGTAGTACCTGGCGGACTTGCGGCGCGGGCTGCCGGCTCAGCCGGGCCGCGCGGTTGCGGCCGGACGTTTCGCTCGCCTGACGCATCTTGTCCAGCAGGCCGCGCTTTCCCTCCACGCCGAGGCCGGCGGAGATTTCGTCATCCGGACCTTTTTTCATCACTGCGTCGCTGCTTTCTGCGGCTGGGTGGTGGAGTGGCTCTTCACCAGCCGGTCGACCACCTCATTTTGAGGCTCAGCCGCATCTTCCGCCTCATCATTGTGTTTCGATACACGTTCACGCAAGCGCGTGACGACATCACCGACGGTCGTGTCGTCCCCAACGCCGCTCAATGGGATATCAAATCCGGTCTTCTGTTGGAAGCCCATGCCGAGTTCCATGGCCATCAAGCTGTCGAGGCCGATGTCCTTGAGCACCTTGTCAGGTGTGATCGTATCTTCGGTTACCCTCAGGATCGCCGCAATCTCACCGGCGACGAATTTGTGAAGAATCTGCTGCGCCTCTTCCGCAGATTTGCCGTGGATCAGTTCCTCCAGATCGACGGTATCGCCGTCGGCAACAGCATTGCCGCTGCCTGCCTGGCGGACAATCGTCTCGAAGATCGCACCCTTGGCAATCGGCAACATGCGGATTGCATTCCAGTCGAGCTCCGCGATCATGACGGCTGCGGCGTCGATACGTCCGGTATCCGCCACGATATAACGCTCGACCTGCTCCAGCGCCTCACGCGCCTTCATGGCCGTCTTGCCGATGCGCTTGGCAAGTATCTCGTTGACTTCAGCGTTGCGGGCAAGGAAGCCGGTGTCCGCGATTGCGCCGAAGCCGACAGCGAGCGCCGGCAGGCCTGCAGCCCGCCGCTTGCGCGCAAGGCCCTCCAAGTAGCCATTGGCAATAACGTAGTTTGCCTGACCGGGGTTGCCGATCATCGTCGTTGCGGAGGAGAACAGCAGGAAGAGTTCCAGAGCATCCTTGGAGGTCAAGCGGTGCAGGACTTCGGCACCCCTGACCTTCACGTCTACGACCGGTTTGTTCCGTTCGGGCGTCAGATTCGAGAGCAACGCGTCATCCAGCACCATGGCCGCATGAATAACGCCCTTCAGCGGCGCTTCGGAGCGAAGAAACTCAAGCAGCGAAGCGGTTGCCGCTTCGTCCGTGATGTCGCAGGCATATACGGTCGCGTGGACACCCTTCTTTTGCCATTCTGCAATCGCTGCCGTCGTCTCCTCGTCCGCGACGCCGCGGCGCGAGCAGAGCGCGATACGCCGAGCACCCTTGGCCACCAGCCAGTCTGCCGCCGACAGGCCGAACCCACCAATGCCTCCCGCAACCAGGAAAATGCCCTCGGCCGAGAACCGCAAGGGCTTGCCTGCAGCGGCAAGCACTTTGTGTTTGCCCGAAACCGGCGGCCGAACAACGATCTTGCCGATGTGACCCGCATTCTGCATCAGACGGAACGCGGTCCCGATTTCGTCGTGGCCGAAGGCGCGATAGGGAAGCGGCGTCAGCTTACCATCGGCGAACAGGCGCCCGATCTCTGCAAAGATCTTCTTGGTGACTGCCGGCAGGTTGACGAGAAGTTGATCCGCGTCGATCCCGAAATAGCTGATATTGCGCCGGAACGGCCGAAGTCCGATCTTTCGATCGGAGTAATAATCGCGCTTGCCGAGTTCGAGGAAACGGCCGAATGGCTTCACCAGTTCGATGCTTCGCTCCATGGCCTCGGAGAAGAGCGAATTCAGGACAAGATCGACGCCCTCGCCGTTGGTAATGCTGCGGATATGCGTCACAAAATCCAGCGACCGCGAATCGAAGATATGATCCGCTCCGAGCGCCTCCAGGAAGCGCCGTTTCTCCACCGTACCGGCGGTGGCGATCACGGTCGCGCCCTTCAACTTGGCAATCTGCAGCGCCGCAAGCCCGACGCCGCCTGCGGCGCCATGGATTAGGATCGTCTCGCCCTTTTCGATGTGGCCGAGATGGACCATCGCATAGTAGGCCGTCAGGAATGCAACCGGGACCGTTGCCGCGGCGGCAAAATCCATCCGTTCGGGTAATTTTGTCACGCCGTCGCGGCGAACGCGAACATGCGTGGAGAAGGCCGCCGGCGCGATGCCCATGACCCGGTCGCCGGGCTTGAGGTCGGTTACAGCGGACCCCACCTCGATCACGCGCCCGGCGAGCTCCATGCCGATTGTAGCGCCGGCAAAACCGTCCTCCAACGCTTCCTCAGGCAGAAGGCCCATGGCCCACATGACATCGCGGAAGTTGAGGCCGGTCGCCTCAACCGCAATCACAACCTCATCCCTGTCCACTCTCGGCAGGTCGCACTCTTCCCAGGCGATACTGTCCACGCGGCCGCTGACGAGCTGCCGGATGGTCGCCGCGGAATAATCGGAAACCATTACATCGGCAGACGGGAACGGACCGACTGCGGCGCGAACTTCGCGGAGGTGGTCATCGACCAGCATCCACTCGCGATTGGCCGTCGAAGCGGAAAACACTTGGCTCAGAACTGAAGACGTAACGGCGCCCTCAGTTTCGGCATCCAGAAGATGGACGTCGAAGGTGTCGTATTCGTTCTGCAGGACGCGGGCGAATGCCCAAAGGCCGGCATTGGCCTCATCGGTACGCTCCGCTGCCAGAGGTGATCCACCAGGAGCCAAGATGAGAAGCTGTGGTTTTTCGGCTGTCGCAGCGGCATTCCGAAGGTGGGCCGACAACGCCTCTGCCAGAAAGCCCAGCCGGCGCAGGCGATCCTGCTCCAGCGCAGAGACGTCACGCGTCCCCTTACGCTCGGCAGCGTAGAGCAGACGGAGCTGTTGTCCGTCGGCTCGCGCAAAGGCTTCAGCGAGCCCCGCTCCGTCGGCCTCGATATCAAGCACCTCGATCTTCGCCTCGCCAACAGCAACGGCTCGGTCGGGAGATTCGTTGAGCACCAATATGGAGCCGATATGGGCACCTGCGACCGGCTGCTGCGCAGAATCATGCGTCTCGGCCGATGCCAGGATCAGCGCCCCTTCCGGATAGGTCCGCTCCTCCACCTGCGGCTTTTCAAAGCCCAAGGTAACGATCATGTCCTCTATCTGACGCGAGGTGCCAAGCTGACCAACAGGGAAATCCGCAGATTGGCTGCCTGCGAACCAACCCTCCGACTGACCGAATACGAATTCGTTGAACGCAGACGGAGCGCGATCGGCAAAAACGAGAACAGCACCCCGCTCAGAGGCGGCACGGATCGCCGCCCGCACCCCTTCGTGGCTCGACAAGAGAGCCTGACTTTGCGTGCCTGCGGATACGATCAAGTCGACAACCGGATGCCCCGCCAGTTTCTCAATTTCCGGCAGGACGATATGGACATCCTGTTCGAAGGCAATTTCCAGCGTGCGGCGGACGCTCTCGCGCGGCTCGGCGATGATCAGCGAGGCGCCGTTCTGCGCCACGACGGCTGCCAGACGGCGACTGAAGGCAACGGACGCTGTGCCAACCTCCAGAACGTGACGAACCCGGCCCTTGCCGGCAACAAGAACGCCCTCGACAGCCTCAAGAATGGTCGAGAGCCGTCTTTCCGCCAGAGGCGAATGAACGAGGACGTGATCGAGCGTCGCTTCACTGACGGCATCGATCCATCCGGCCTGTTCGGCGTCATCGCGCAGTGCAGTTACGGACAGACGCTCAATTATCGCTCTGTAGGCGTCGTTAACGAGAACCGCCTCTGCCACGCGACCAGCGTTTTCCCGGCATGCCTCCTGCAGGATTTCGCTCACCGGCGGCAGCGTGAACTCTTTCGGGATGTGCCACTCACCTTCATCCGCCGTCGCAATGCCTGCGTCCTCGAGAATGAACAGGCAGTTGGTCAGGAACGAACGAAGCAGCGTATCTGCCGGCAAACGTCTTGCCGAAACGATGCCTCGGTGATCTGCCAGCGTCGCCGCGATTTCATGACAGGCTCTATAGATCGCGGCATCGAGAAGCAGTGTCGCGTTGTCGGTCGTGCCAGCTGGAAAATTGCCAAATGCTGCGGCAAGGCCAGGGCCCAGCTCTCTTGCCGACGGAGGCAGCGAAGCCGGTACCGTTTCATAGTGGAACGCCACGGAAGCCAAAGTATGATGACGGCGCAGCGACGTACGGCGGAAGCGGCAGTCATCAAAGCTTGCTACGGTATTGCCGGATGCGTCCAGCATCTGAAAGCGGACCTTGATGGAGAAGCCGCTAAAGCGTTCGATTTCGATCAATGCCTTGGCGATCGGAGTCTTTTTGCCCGTCACCCGGATCGAGCCGAAGCGGACGGGGATATAGGGGGCTCCCCCTTCATTGCCCGAAAGTTGGTCGAACAGCGCCACCAGGCCGTGGAAGGCGGCATCCACCGAAAAGGGGTTGAGGTTATATTCCACGAAGGGATGAGCCGGCTTGCCGGCCAGTTTCAGATTAACCTCGATAAACGTGCGCCCAAACGCCTCGGCGCTGGAAAGAAGCTGGAACCGAGGACCATATTGAAGCCCGAAACGCTCCGCTGTCCCGTAGGCCAGATCCGACGTTACAAGTCTACCCTCTTCGCCCGCAGGCCGGTTCATCGGCTTGTCGGCTTCAAAACCGATTGAGTGACGGCTACGGGCAATTGCATGCACGGTCCAGTCATCATTGCTGAGCCGCTCGCGGGACCGGATTTCGATATCGCCGGTCTCCGGCGATAGCAACGTCGACAGTTCCACGACCCGGTCTTGACGCAATTCCAGCGGCCGAACAATTTCAAGGTTGGAAATCTCGGCTGAATCCGTGCCGTAATAGCGTTGCGCTGCCGTCACCGCGATTTCGATGAAGCCGCTGCCGGGCAGGATCGGACGCGAATCCACCACATGCTCGGCGAGATCGGGAAAGAGCCGGGAATCGATGTGGTTCTTCCAATGGGAGGCATTGGGATCACTACGCCAGCCCAGAAGAGTGTAGGGTTGGCTGGCGTTGCGGCCGAAGAGATCGATTTCGTCACTTGTCGCTGGCGTCCTCAGATCCATCGGTTCGAACGGCAGGGTCGGCAAATCGACGGAGGCGTTGCGCTTTCCGCTATGGCGAGACAGAAGCGGCGATGCGCCGTTGGCGACAGCACGGGCGAAAGACTGCGCCACCGGGTCCCTGCCCGGCATCGGTGTCTCGCGCTGCAGTGTCGCCGTCACCACGGCCTGCGCTGATTGGCTCTTTGCGATATCGCTGACGTAATTCGAAAGGATCGACCTGGGAGAAATCTCGATGAACAGGTTGCAGCCCATCTCCAATGCGGCCTCAACGGCGGCTTTGAAGAGGACTGGTTCGCGAACATTGTGCCACCAGTATTCGGCATCCAATCCACGGCCATCCTGAATCGTGCCAGTCACCGTCGAGACATAGGTGTAGACGCCGGTCTCCGGTTCGATCTGCGGCAGGTCGGCAAGAAAGGCTTCCTTGGCGCTGTCGATGATCGGGTGATGGAAGGGATAATTGATGTCCAGGACATGCGCGACGATCTGCGCCTTTCGGGCGGCGTCGCGAAAGGCCTGGATTTCCTCCGTGGGGCCGGAGATGGTCACCGAATTCGGAGCATTGATCGCAGCGACACAGACATTGTCAAGACCATGCGATCTGGCAAAGGCAAGCGCAGCCTCGTCGTTCAAGACGACAGCCGCCATCTTGCCCTGGCCTGCAAAGAGATCCTGATACCTCGACCGCTTCGCCACGATCGCAACGGCCTCGGCCGCCGTAAGCGCCTTTGCAGCGTAGGCCGCCGCGATCTCGCCCACCGAGTGACCAAAAACGGCTTCCGGTTTGACGCCTAGTGCGACCAGGCAATCGGAAAGTGCTGCTTGCACTGCAAAAAGCAGGGGCTGGGCAATTTTTGTGTCACCGAGCCTAAGAGCCAGGTCCGGGGAAACGAGCAAATCCGTGAGCTTTTCGCCGAGATGATATTCGAAGAGGGCGCTGAACGACTGGAAACATTGGCGGAAATGCTGGTTTTCCTGATAGGCCTCGACACCCATTCCGGCCCATTGAGCGCCGTTCCCGGAAAAGACAAAAGCGATTTTCGCGGCTTGAGACGGAGCCTCGCCGCGTTCTCCCTGGGAGGTTTCTCCGGCCAGGTGGGCCTCGATTGCCCGCAACACGCCGTCAGTATCCTTGGCCTCCACGGCAAAGCGATGGCGAAGCGTCTCGCGGTTGGCCGCCGTCGCACTAATCACGCAGCGAGCGTGATCCGGCGCCGCGGCAGCGAGGCGCTCGCGGTAGTCCTCAAGAAGTTGCGACAGAGCAGACGCCGTGTGGGCACTCGCAACAAACAGGGAGCTTTCGCCCTTCGGCGGGTCGAGCGGCGCCAGCCGCTCCGGATCGCTGATCACCACATGCGCATTCGTCCCGCCAAAACCGAACGAATTTATGCCCGCAAAGCGGATTTCCTTAGCGGGCAACAATTTCACTGCGGAGGTATTCACCCGAACATTCAAGGCCTCGAAGTCGATATCTTCGTTGACCTTTTCGATATGAAGGGAAGCCGGCAGGAAATTGTTCTGAAGCGCAATCATCGCCTTCAGCAGACCGAACAGACCGGAAGCCGGCTCGGTGTGACCAATGTTCGTCTTGATCGAACCGAGTGGCACCGGCGCGCGCCGCCGCTTGCCGATGACGGTTCCAATCGCCCAGACCTCGGCCGGATCCCCGACGCGCGTGCCCGTACCGTGGCCTTCGATGAATGCGATGCGGTTCACATCGATGGCACTGTCTTCGTAGATCGATTGCAAAAGCGCCGCCTGGGCTTCGCGCGAAGGCAAACTGATGAAATTCGTGCGACCGGAGGAATTGACCGCCACGGCATGGAGCGTAGCGTAACTCCGGTCCCGCTCCCGCCTTGCCTTGTCTGTGCGGCGAAGGACAATCGCAACACCGCCTTCAGAGCGCACGTAGCCGTGGCCATTGGTGTCATAGGCTCGGCAAAGCCCTTCCGGAGAAAGCATGCGCGCCTGGGCAAAACCCACGAACGACAGCGGATGAACGAGCAGATTTATGCCGCCGACGATTGCGGTATCGATATCGCCTTTTTCCAAGGCCGCCACCGCCTGATCCAGCGCGACCAGCGATGAAGAACAGGCCGTGTCGATCGTCATACTCGGCCCCTTCAGGCCGAAGATGTGCGAAATGCGATTGGAAACGATCGACAGCGTATTGCCCGTCATGAAATACGGGCTGCCCGCGGCTGGATCTTCGGAGAGCAGGTTTCCGCTTTCAAGGCTCGATGCGCCGATATAGACGCCGACGCGCTCGTCCGTGAGCTTGCTTGCCGGCAGATTGGCGTCTTCAAGCGCCTGCCAGACCAGATTGAGGAGAATACGCTGCTGCGGGTCCATCTGCATCGCTTCGCGCTGCGACAGGCCGAAAGCTGCCGGATCGAAAGCGTAGATGTCGTCGAGAACACCCGCGGCGAAGGTATAGGTCTTGCCCGGCACACCCTGTCCCGGATGCCAGAAACGAGCCCGATCCCATCGATCGGCTGGTATCTGAGTGATCGTGCAGCGCCCTTCGCTCAGAACCTTCTGCAAGTCATCTACAGAATTTGCGCCTGGGGCAACACTGGCCCTGCCGATGATTTCGATCGTCATGGTCACTCGAATTTTGTTACGTCTAGTCCTAGCGAACCGTTTAACACCCTTATTCGCCGGATCCCTCTAACAACATACTTATCGAAAGTTGTCACTCAAAAATCTGGTACGGTCGACACCTAACGGAGCTAAGATGCCGCAAACTTCTTCGCGGCATGCATGCCCAGCATCGCACCAACCCGGACAATCTAGCTTGATTTCAAGTACAGTGCCTTGGCGGCGAGAGGTTTTAGTTGCCAACGCGCTGAATATTGTAGGCCGCCCCCGCGCCTTGCGCTGCAACTCCCAATGGTGCTCCAACGATCCCCAGGAATTTGGCGAAGTCGACAGACATATGCCGTGCGGCATAGATCACGTCGCGGCTCTTGACCGGGAATGTTTGCCCAACGACGAGGCTGTCCGGATTTCTCATATTGAAGCGATAGACGATCGGATAGCGCCCATCCTTGTTCGGCTTCATGCCTTTGCGAACGAGTTCATCAAAGCGCTGCCGACCGATCAGGCCAAGAACCACGTCGGGTTCCTCGTAACGGAAAAGGAAGTATCCTTCCGTGTCGACGGCATTGTCGTTGCCGCCGCCGCCAAGCGCAACCGCCTCAAGCAGGTTGAGGTCATTGGCTCCAAATTCAACACGGGCATTGCCCTTGATCGCGCCGAGCAAGGTGAATGTGCGCGGATCGCGCGTGACAAAAACCTGGTCACCTGGCTGGACGTAGATATTCTCCGATGGATTGTCGATGACCGACTTCAGCAAGACGGTGCCGGTGCGTTTGCCACGTACGAGCGTCACATAGCTTTCGTAGGGCTGGGCGACCGGACCGCCCGCCTTGGCGATCACGTCAGTGATCTGCTCACCAGTAAGATTGAGTGGAATTTGGGCCGATTTGGCGACAGCTCCCGATACGGTTACACTTCTCGACGGCGTATTGAGGCTGGATACGATGACATCCGGCTCGACAGCTTTGCTTGCCAAAGCGGCCAAGATTGCCTGGCGCGCCTCCTCAAGGGTCTTGCCCACGAAACGTACGGAACCGACATAGGGGATAGCCGCAGTTCCATCGGGCTGCACGACGACGTCAAGGCTCGTCTGCTTCGATTCACTGGTGGAGAACAGACCGTCCGCGCCGGCTTCGAAGATCGTCACTTTCAACTGGTCGCCGACGCCGATAACAGCTCTGCCAGCCCCGCCGCCGCCAAAACCGAAGCGTCTTTTCAAAGCCGTCGATACATAGTCGGATACCAGACGCGCCGAACGGCCATCCACATCAACAACCTCGAACACGGCCGCGTTCGGACGGCCGATTTCGGGCCCGGACCGGCCACTATCGGCGTTGATTGCGGAAGCCAAAGGACCCTCGCCAGGTACGCTCTGGCAACCAGCCAGAACCGCACAGATCATGATCGCAGTCACTCGAACCAAATTCCGACACTCCAAGTCAGCACCGATGCCGTCTGCCGACGATTCAGCACCACACATCTTCCATGAATCCGACTGCCCCTGAAAAGCACAGCGAGCACCGAACAACAAGAAGGATTCCTAACGGTTACCCAAAATAAAATTTCTGTGCGCTTTTAAGGCCATAGTCGCATACAACCTAATATCCGACCTCGAACCTAAACAAGTTGAGTTAAATGCCTTTTAAGTGATTTGGTTAATGCAGAGCCTGTGAAGCCGGCATTTGAAACCGACATCTTTGGTACGAAACAGCTTCATGACCTCAGTTCGACCGGGCCGGCAGAAACTGTTCCGGGCGGCTCGGCAATGTGTTATGCGCCTTGACCATCGAAGGGATATCCATCGGTAGGAAATGAGGTTGATGCCGAAAGAGGCCGAGGCAAATATCGTGACACCTGCCGATCAGCGCCGAAAGCAGCGCTCGGCCGCAATTGTCTTCGGCGTGTTCCTGGTGGTGGTTCTGGCGGCACTCGCGGCAACGGTACTCCTGGTCAACGATGGACGAAACTACAAGCGCATGGTTCGCGAATTCGGATTGGAAGAATACCTTCTTCCTGCGCCGCCGGATCTGCGTGTCGACCGACAACGGCAGATTCGGCCTGCCGGCCGCTATCCATCCTGGCTGCTGAGGGCCAGGCTGGAACGGAAAGCCGTCTTCGAAAACAGCGTGTCATTTTCCCCCGAGGAGCGCTGCGATCGGTTGGGCGAGGAGCGAAATGCCGATCCCGAATTCAGAAGTACCAAGGACGATTGGGAGTGCCTGTTCTTTGAGAGCTTCGGAACAGCAACGGAACCTGCCTCCATTTTTGTTCAGGCCAGAGGCATCTTGCCCGACACGCTTCATAGCTTTCGCGTGAAGCTCAGCTTGATCGATCCGCTCGTGGAACGCGCTATTGCCGACGAAGCCATGGCCACCATCAATCGCTTTGGCATTCCGATGACGGCGGAAACGCGGAGTTACCTAGAAGACAAGATTTCAAGGCGTGAAGACTTCACGTCGGTGCTCGAAAACTACCGACTGACATTCACCCGGGAAATGACGGACGATCGGCGCCACAACCTGCTTATTCTGCCGCGGCCGCCGAAAATCGCCTGCGGCGAACCGGCACTTCCCTCGCCGGATAAGTGGTTCAGACCGATCCATCGAATGCCGATTGGTTGCCTGGCCTTGACCGGCCCGTCTAAGGGCCTGCCCGAATCCTAAAGCCTTTCCAACTGAATGAGATCCAGTCGATCGCCGATTTCCCGTCGGGCAATGTCTACCAGGCTCGTCTGATGCGTGAAGAGCACCGTCTGGAAGATCTTGCCCCCTTCCGCCAACACCCGAATGCCGGCTGCCGTGCGCTCGTCGTCGAATGTCTGGAAAATATCATCGAGGATCAGCGGTACCGGTTCGTTGCGGCTGCAATAGTCCTCCAGGAATGCGAGGCGCAACGCTAGATAAAGCTGATCGCCAGTCCCTTCGCTCAACCCCGGAAGCGGCACCTGCTCGCCCGTCCTGCGCTCCACGGCAAGCTGCAATTCGTCTTTCTCATCGTAAACCTGCACCAGGCGGGAAAAGCGCCCGCCGGTCAGATCGGCAAAAATCCGACCGGCCCGCTTCATCACCGGATCGGCCTGTCGTTCCCGATAGGCTTCCATCGAATTTGCAAGCAGGCTTGACGCGAGCTTCAGCACCACCCAGCGCCGCGCGAGCTCCTTCGCCTCCTGCTCGGCGGCGAGCTTCTGGAAAACCGCGCGCTCGGCGCCGATGCCTGTTTCCAGCTCCCGGCGGCGACGAATATTGTCGGCCTCGGCAGTTCGCAGGGCGGAAATGCGATCGACCTGCCGATTGTCATCCGCGTCTAAATTTTCGATTTCGAGCCCCGCCGCTATCCGGTCGAACGCAACAAGCGCGGCGCGCACCTCATCCTCGTCGGAACCGTCCGCCTGCTCGAAAAACCGGGCGCGACACTGGCGAAGATCCGCTTCGATGCGGCTGCGCTGCCGCAGGTCTTCAAGCACGGTCTGGAGATCGGAAACTGATTTCAATGCCAATGCGGCCAATTCTTCCAGTTCCGACTGACGATCGCTCATTTCCTCGGAAAGCCTGGCCAACGCCAGTTCGGCACGCTGCAGCGCCGCCGACAATGTCTGCCGCTGGTTCTCCTCCGCCTTGGCGGCCATTGCGCGCTCGTTCATCAGACCGGCTGCGACATCTGCAGGTAAACCGGCCAGATCCGGCGCGACGTCACTGCAAATTGCTCTTACCTCGGCTTCGAAATTCTCCATATCACGCGCCATTCCGCGCACGCGGCGGTCGCGGTTTTCCCGTTCCGACAAAAGATCGGGGACCGTTCGCCACACCTCGAGTGCTGCTGAAGCCATATCCACCGTCGCGTCCTCGGAAAGCCCCGCGAGAACGGCGGCGTTGGCGAAATCGGCGCGCCAGCGCAGGATATCACGGCGCAATTCGGCCTCTCGTTCCTCCATCTTGTCGAGCGCCTCCTGAGCGGAATGACGCTTGCCCTCGCGCGAGCGGCTTTCGTTCCAACGATCGGTGATTTCGCCGATCCGACGCTCGAGCGCGCGGGCAAGAGCAATCGGCGGCAGAGCGGTCGAAGCGGGCTCGATCGCCTCGGCGATCGCGAGAAGGGCAGATTTTATCCCCTCTTCCTTGATCCGCAGCGTCTCCAACTCATCCTTTGCCTCGTCCAGCGTTTCGGAAAGCACAAGAATCCGATCCACGGCACGGCGCCATTCGATCATTCGATCGGGGTTGGAGGGCAAAACGGGGGCTGCGTGAAAGAGGTCTTCGAAGTCCGTAACGGCGTCGGATGCTGCAATTTCCGCCTCCCTTGCGGCCATTTCCGCCGCGGTGATCGCCTCTTCGAGATCTCTCCGCCTCAAGGAAAGCTGGGCGTGCCGGGAAACGCGCTCGGCATCCGAGAGTGCGACATCGGAAAGACTATCGGCCTCCCTGATTGCGCTCTTTACCTCGCCCAATATATCCGCGGAAGGTTTTCCGCCTGACGTGTCGATCAGGGCGTCGCGCCTCGCCCGGGCAGCGGCGATATCCTCGCGGGAAACGATCCTCCCCTCACCTTCCAGTATCAAAAGCTGGCCACCGACGGACTTCGCTTCCTCGCGCAGCGTCGCAAGCTTTTGCGCTGCCTTCATGCTTTCGGCTCTCGCAGCTTCGACAACGCCTCGGTGTTTGGTAAGCGTCGCTATATCGGGCAGTGGCGCGGAAAGAAGGCGGGCAATATCCCTGACCGGCGGATCGAGGCGGTCGCAGGCTGCTGCAAGATCGGATTCTGCCCGCGCGACACGCACTTTCGAAGAGTCCATGCCCGAAAGCTCACCGAGCTCGGGACGTAGCGCCGCAAGCTGGTCCGCCCAAGGTTTCGGATCGATCAGCCGTCCATTCGGCCCATCGCTTTCTAGCCGGCGCAATACGTCCTGCGCATCTTCGAGCTGTCGGCGATGCAGCTTCAGGCTGCGATCGAGTTCCATCCCTTCATCCGCAAGCCGCCTGAGGCGGGCAAGGTCGGCATCGGCCGGCTGGGCCTGTTGCAGAAGGTCGAGCCCTGCAAAACCGAGACGCCGCGCGGCCTGCGAAAGGCGCATATCAAAACCGTCGACCTCATGCCGGACCCTGGCGATATCCTCTTTCGCGTTGAGATACGCTCCCTTTTGAGCATGCATGGCAACTATTGTCGGCGCGGCTGCGATCAACCCCTCATCGACTTGGATGGCTCTGATCTCATCATTGAGCCGCGCCACTTCCGCCTCGGCAATATCCCTGGCCTCGACATTCTTGCGGGTGGCCTCGAGTGCGTGTGCAAGCCGCGCTTCGAAGTCGGCCGACAAGCCTTCGAGCGCCTCGTACTGCGCCAGCAGCGCGCGTTCACGATCGATCTCGCGTAATACCGGCTCCAGGCGCATGAGCTTGCGCAATCGATCCAAAGCTCGTTTGGTTTCCTCCCGTTGCGCTTGAACCGCTTTCAGATCGGCCTCAATCTCGGTCTGCTCGGCCAGCAACTTCTTCCAGTCCGCGGACTTCAGCTCATTGTCGCGTTCGGCTTTGCGGGCATCTTCGTGGGCGTCGAGCACCTGGTAGAAGAGCCTGTCCTTCGACTTTCGCGGCGCGTAAATACCGTCCGCTTCCGCCTCGAACTGCCTGCGCAGATCCGAAAGCCCGGTGAGCCCCGAGGCTGCGGAAAATAACAGGCTGCCGATCTCCCCGCCGCTCTTCAGCATCGTTTCTCCGCCAGCTCGCAGAGAAGCGGAATCAAGACCAAAAGCACGTTCGAAGACTTCCCGCGAGAGCGCGCCGAGGAAACGTGCCAAGATATCCTCGGGCAAGGCGTCTTCACCTTCGCTCGCGGCCAGCAGGGTATTCTTGCGGCCTCGCCTGCGGCGGAAAGAAAGCGTCTCCCCGTCGCGCGCAGTTATTTTTGCCCCCACCCGCAATGACGCCGGATCATGGAGAAAGCTGTATTCCGCCGCGTTGGGAAAGCCGAACAGCAGATCCGATATTGCCGAGAGGGCCGACGACTTTCCGGCTTCGTTCGGCCCATAGATCACGTGAAGCCCGGCGTCGGGCCGGAACGCCAGCACCCGGTCCGTCAGCACGCCGTAACGCAGAATATCGAGGCGGTCGAAACGCATCAATCCCTCGCCGCCCGTGCAAGGAGAAGATCGCGAGCCTCCGCCAGCAGCGCTTCTGCGTCATTGCCGAGCGCCAATTCGCCCGCACCGATGCCGCCGGGAAGGCGCGCGGTGATCTCGGCGATCTTGGCATTCGCGTCGGCGAGCAGTTCCGCGGGAAAGCCGGCCACGGGGATGAGGCCTTCGAGGCCGAGCATATCGGTCGCGATCCTTGTTCCATTCGTTTCCGGTTCAAGCCGCATATCGAGCTTTTCCAGCCAGATATCCTCGTGAGAGCGGTGGCAGGCCGCCTGTACCTCGTCCCGGAAATCCTCGGCACGCGCCACGACTTCGTGACGGAAGCGGCTCATGCCGGTCAGCCGGATGCGCAGAGCGAGCGGCCTGCCCTCCATGCGCTCGACAACGTCGTCCAGTGCATTTTCAATACGGCGAAGAATTGCCGGGATATCGGCATCGGGTTCTATCCCGACGGCAAGTTCAGCGAAACGGGCGCTATCGGTAATGATCCGCTCGTGGGTGACGCGGCCATCCTCTACTGTCACCAGAACAGCTCCCTTGGCGCCTTGTTCGCGGATGGAGCGGCCCTGCAGATTGCCAGGGAAAATCACCAGCGGATCGCTCGAAACGACCTCGAAATCGTGGACATGGCCAAGCGCCCAATAGTCGTAACCGCGCGAACGCAGGTCTTCGACCGAGCACGGCGCATAAGGCGCATGCGGTTCGCGGCCGGTGAGCGAGGTATGCAATACGCCGATGTTGAACCAGCCGGGCTCCGGCTTTGGATAGGCAAGTGCGAGGTTTTCGCTTGCCGAACGTTCGGCAAAACCCTGACCATGCAAAGCCACCTTCAACTGCTCCAATCGGAACGTGCCGGGCTTGTTGACCGGGAATTCGCTGACATTCTTCGGCAGCGTGATCGTCCTGGTGATGACGCTTTCGGCGTCATGATTGCCTTTCAGCAGGAAGACTGGAATTCCGGCGCGCTCCAGCCGCGCCACTTCGCGGTTGAAGAACAGCCCGATCTTGTTGTCCTTCCAGTTGCCGTCATAAACGTCCCCGGCTACGACGAAAAAATCCACCTTACGCTCGACCGCCTGGTCGACCAGCGCCGAGAACGCCTTGCGGCTCGCCTCGATAAAAAGTTCGGCAATTGCAGCATCCTTTGCCGCCAGCCCCTGAAACGGACTGCCAAGATGAAGGTCGGCGGAATGGATGAAACGGAAAGAACTCATCGAATCGCTTGTTTTGATTGCCCGATAGGAACAGGTGTTTTAGGCAAATGCCGGGCACGAAGAAAGCTTAAGGCGCCATATCCTGTGGATAGGCCATTTTGGAGGTTATCATGAGAAACCATTCGTTCGGGCGCACAGCCTTCAACGTCAGCGAGATCGGCTTCGGCGCTTGGCAGATCGGTGGTTCTTGGGGTGATGTCAGGGAGGCGGACGGCAGGGCGGCACTTGAAGCCGCGCTCGATGCCGGCGTCACCTTCATCGATACGGCGGACGTCTATGGCGACGGCCGCTCCGAAAAGATCATCGCAAACGCACTTAAATCCCGGGGCGGTGCCCGTCCGATGGTAGCGACCAAGGCTGGCCGCCGGCTTAGCCCGCATGTGGCGGACGGCTATACCAAGGCCAATCTCGAAAGCTTCATCGACCGCAGCCTCAAAAATCTTGAAGTCGACTGCCTAGACCTCGTGCAGCTCCACTGCCCGCCGACGGAAGTCCTTTACCGCCCGGAAGTCTTCGGCGCTCTCGACGACCTTCGCCACGCCGGCAAGATCAAAAACTACGGGGTCAGCGTCGAGAAGGTCGAGGAAGCGCTGAAAGCCATCGAATATCCGGATGTCGTCAGCATCCAGATCATCTACAATATCTTCCGGCAGCGCCCGGCCGATCTATTCTTCAAGGAAGCCAAGCGAAAGAACGTTGCCGTCATCGTGCGCGTGCCGCTCGCAAGCGGGCTGCTCTCCGGCAAGATCAGCCGCGAAACCGCCTTTGCCAAGGATGACCACCGCAATTTCAATCGCCATGGTGAGGCCTTCGACGTCGGCGAGACCTTTGCCGGTGTGCCCTTCGAGGTGGGCCTGGAAGCCGTCGAGGGAGTGCGCAAGCTCGTGCCCGCCGGCGCATCGATGGCAGCTTTCGCTCTCAAATGGATCCTGATGAACGAAGCGGTTACTGTCGTGATCCCCGGCGCCCGCAACGCCGCCCAGGCCAAGGCCAACGCGGCAGCCGCCGAGCTTGCCGCGATTTCCGACGACGTGATGACCGCTGCAAGAGAGATCTATGCGCGGCTCGTCGCTCCGCATGTGCACCAGCGCTGGTAGGAGCGAGTGAACATAAAAAAGGCCGGACAACGCCCGGCCTTTCCATATCTCTTCGTGATGCTCAGTTCGTTCCCTTCAACTCGACCGGGAAGAGTAGCGTCTCGCCCGAGGAATCGTCGATGCCGTCGTTGTCGGTGACGGCAAAGGCCTTGCCGGACTTGTCGAAGGTAAAGCCTTCCAGCTTGTCGAGGACATAGCCGTTGGTCGCCTTCAGATCCGGAATGAAGTCGTGGACTTCTTCCTTCTTTACCAGTGGCAGTTCGCCGCCGAGCTTCACCGGCTTCAGGTCGGCGATCGCGACGCGATAGAGCTTCTTCAGCTTGGCATTGTCGCCGATCTGGTTGTCGCGCTCGACGATATAGACGTGGTCACCGTGCGCGGTGATTTCCGACAGGCCGACCCAGCCGGCATCCGCCTTGTCCAGCGGATAACGGACGGCGCCCCATTCCTTGCTCTTCGGCTTGTAGGAGACGAGCTTCACTGTACTTTTCGGATCGTCCTTCCACTCGCGCTGGATTGCCATCCAGAGCGTGAGGTCGTCGCCGGAGCCGACGGTTGTCACACCCTCAAAGCCGAAGCGGGTTTCGCCGGCAAGGAGGTCGGCCGGCAGGCCGATTTCAGCCTTGATCTCACCTTTGGCGTTGACGTTGTAGAGGCCGTGGCCGGTCAGCTTGGCCGAATCGCCTTCCGACGCCAGCCAGAAACCACCCTTTCCATCAAGCGCTACACCCTCGATATCAAGCTTTTGGGCCGGCTGTCCGTTGCGGGTCACCCGCAGGACATTGGTAATCTCGGCCGGCTTCCTCGTCGTATCGATGGTGAAGATCGACGGCTGCATGTTGTAGACGCTGTCGCTGACCGCATAGAGAATGCCATCCTTTTCAGCGTCGCCGACAAGGCCGGAGAGAGCGCCCCAGCCGACTACATTGCCGTCGACATCCTTCGAGACGAGCGTCGGATAGCTAGGCCGGCCTTCGGCAAGCTCATAGATCATCACATGTGAGCGGGCGCCGCCGTCTTCGCCGAGATCGGCTTCATTGGCCGTGGCGAGCAGGTTGCGGCCAGGAATGGCGACAGCACCTTCCGGCGAGATGCCCGAGGGCAGAAGCTGGGCAAGTTGCGGTTCGGCGCCGGTATCCTTGTAAACGGCCACGACGGAAGCGCGTTCGGAGAGAACAAAAATGTAATTGCGGCCGTTGAAGGAAGCGAACTCCATACCTTCCAATTCGACACCCTTTGACTTCGCACGCTTGTCCGGAAAATGGCCGATTCGAGCGATCTCGCGCTCCAGCGAGGCGCCGGATTCATAGAGGACCTTGCCGCTGCGGTCGAAGATGGTGAAGCTGCGCGAACCGCCCTTCCAGTCGCCTTCGTTGGCGACAGCCAGACGATTGTGGTCGAGCCACTTGATCGCGTCGGGCTCGCGGAGCACGCCTTCGGCCTTGCCCGTAAACGCAAGCTGGCCGTCGGTCTTGTTGTCGATGCCATCCAAGTCGGTCTTGCCGGCGGAGAAGTGACCGATGACCTTGGCCGTCTTGCCGTCGATGATAGCGATATGGTTGTTTTCCTGCAGCGTCACGGCGATTTCGCCGGCATCGTTGATGGCGACGAATTCGGGCTCCGGATCTTCCGGCGCGACTTCGGCAATGCCCCTCAGATCGACATGCTTGATCGACGCGCAGTCGGCAGTGCCCCCCTTGAGCGACACGATGACGAGGTCGCCGGCCGGCATCTGCGGGAGAGCTCCGTCGTTCACATCCTCGTCGCGCTCGTTTTCGATCGCGATCGCCGCAAAGGTCTTGTCCCTGGAGACTGCGATCGAATCCGGCTGGCCACCCAGATCGCAGGTCAGGTCGACCTTCTTCGTGGCGATGTCGACGACGGCGAGCATGCCGGTTGGCTTGGCCTTGCTTTCGCCGGTATTGACGGCTGCAAGGACCTTGTTGCCGACCGCGGCAACCGACGTTGGTTCGCCCTTGAAAGTCACGGCGCCGAGTGCCTTCGGAGCCTTGGGATCGGTGATGTCGATGAAACCGATCGCGCCGAGCGGGCTGTCGGAATAGATGAGCGTCTTGCCGTCTTCGCTGGCGGTGATGATCTCTGCCGATGTGGTTGCCTTCTTGTCCTTATCGGCAGGAAGATTGCTGACAACGGGGAAAGATGCAATGCGGTTGAACACCTGCTCGGCGCTGGCCGGCACTGAGACCGACGCCAGAAGCGCAGCGGTCATGGCGGCACGAAGTGAAAATGTCATGGGAAGCCCCTCCTGTCCTGGAAACGAACAGATGGCTTGTGGGCCAGATGCGTGACAGGCAGATGACAATGCCGCCAAAAGGAAAAGGCCCGGAAACCGGGCCTTTTCTTGTTCGAGACTGTAAGGGTGCCTGAAAGGCAGCGCGTTAGCTGTTGACTGCGTCCTTCAGGCCCTTACCGGCCGAGAACTTCGGCACGTTGCGTGCCGGAATGTCGACTTCAGCGCCGGTCGAAGGGTTACGACCCTTGGACGCTTCGCGACGGGAAACGGAGAAGCTGCCGAAACCGGCAAGACGGATATCGCCGCCCTTCTTCAGTTCAGCCTGTACGGTCTCAAAAACGGCATCAACAGCGGATGCGGCATCGGCCTTGGAGAGGCCAGCCTTTTCGGCCACTGCGGATACCAGCTCGTTCTTGTTCATGTTTCCACCCCTTTCAACGGTTTTGGAACGACTCATGTATTTCGGGGCCGACAATAGTTTTCCGTCCGGCCTTGGCAACCCAAAAGCTCCGCAATCGCCTGAAAAACAAGGGGTCTCCGAAAGTTTTCACAAAAAAAGCCGGCTTTAAGCCGGCTTTTTCAGTGGTCAGTGCCAAATTGGCATATACGGAAGCCTGTCGATCAATGCGCGATCGCGGCGCCGACGTCGTCAACGCCCTCGACTGTGGCGATGACCGGCGTTTCCACCGTGCCGTCCCATTCAATGGGCTCGGGCTGGCGAACGAGCGCATGGCGGATCACTTCTCCCATGCGGGAAACCGGAATGATCTCCATGCTGTTCTTCACATTGTCCGGAATTTCAGCCAGATCCTTGGCATTCTCTTCCGGGATCAGAACCTTGGTGATACCGCCCCGGAGAGCTGCGAGCAGCTTTTCCTTGAGGCCACCGATCGGCAGCACACGACCGCGAAGCGTAATTTCACCGGTCATCGCCACATTTTTGTTGACCGGAATCCCGGTCATGGTCGACACGATGGCGGTTGCCATGGCGACACCTGCGGACGGACCGTCCTTAGGGGTCGCCCCCTCCGGCACGTGAACGTGGATGTCGGACTTGTCGAATCGGGGAGGCTCGATGCCGAAATCGACGGCGCGCGAACGGACATAGGATGCCGCAGCCGAAATCGATTCCTTCATGACCTCCTTGAGGTTGCCGGTGACCGTCATACGGCCCTTGCCCGGCATCATCACCCCTTCGATGGTCAGCAGTTCACCGCCGACCTCGGTCCAGGCAAGGCCGGTAACGACCCCGACCTGATCCTCGCGCTCTGCTTCGCCATGGCGGAAGCGGGGCACGCCGAGATAGTCGTGAATGTTGGCCGCCGTGATTTCGACCGATTTCGTCTTGCCTTTGATGATCTCGGTGACCGCCTTGCGGGCGAGCTTCATCAATTCGCGCTCGAAGTTACGGACACCCGCTTCACGGGTATACTGCTGAATCACCGCCATCAGGGCATCGTCGCTGACCGAGAACTCGTTCGGCTGCAGCGCATGTTCCTTGATTGCCTTTGGCAGAAGGTGACGCTTGGCGATTTCGCGCTTTTCGTCTTCCGTGTAACCGGCGATGCGGATGATTTCCATGCGGTCCATCAGCGGTGCCGGAATGTTCAGCGTGTTCGCCGTGGTGATGAACATCACATCCGACAGGTCGTATTCGACCTCCAGATAGTGGTCCATGAACGTCGAGTTCTGCGCCGGATCAAGCACTTCGAGCAGGGCCGAAGACGGGTCGCCACGGAAATCCATGCCCATCTTGTCGATTTCGTCGAGTAGGAAAAGCGGATTGGATTTCTTCGCCTTCTTCATCGACTGGATGACCTTGCCGGGCATCGAGCCGATATAGGTACGGCGATGGCCGCGGATCTCGGCCTCGTCACGAACGCCACCGAGCGCCATGCGGACATATTCGCGGCCGGTCGCCTTGGCGATCGACTGAGCCAGCGAAGTCTTGCCGACACCCGGAGGACCGACCAGGCACAGGATAGGACCTTTGATCTTGGTGGCACGGGCCTGCACCGCGAGATACTCGATGATGCGCTCCTTGACCTTGTCGAGACCGAAGTGATCCTGCTCGAGGATCTTTTCGGCATTGTGGAGGTCGGCCTTGATCTTCGACTTCTTGCCCCACGGAATGCCGAGCAGCCAGTCGAGATAGTTGCGCACGACGGTGGCTTCCGCCGACATCGGGCTCATCTGCCGGAGCTTCTTCAGCTCGGCATCGGCCTTTTCCTTGGCTTCCTTGGACAGCTTCGTCTTGGAGATGCGCTCTTCCAGTTCGGCCATCTCGTCGCGGCCTTCCTCGCCGTCGCCGAGCTCCTTCTGGATCGCCTTCATCTGTTCGTTGAGGTAGTATTCGCGCTGGGTCTTTTCCATCTGGCGCTTGACGCGCGAGCGGATGCGCTTTTCCACCTGCAGGACTGAGATCTCGCCTTCCATGAAGCCGAGCGCCTTTTCGAGCCGCAGCTTGACGGAAACCGTCTCGAGCATTTCCTGCTTTTCGGTGATCTTGATCGACAGATGCGAGGCGACCGTGTCGGCAAGCTTCGAATAGTCTTCGATCTGGCTTGCAGCACCCACCACTTCAGGGGAGATCTTCTTGTTCAGCTTGACGTAGTTTTCGAATTCGGAAACCACGGAGCGCGACAACGCCTCCACCTCGACCGCATCTTCGTCAGGTTCGGCCAGCACATCGGCCTTTGCTTCGTAGAACTCTTCCCGATCGGTATAACTTTCGATCTTGGCGCGGGCGCGCCCTTCGACAAGCACCTTCACGGTACCATCGGGAAGCTTCAGGAGCTGCAGCACATTGGCGACTGTGCCAACCTTGTAGATCGCGGACGGTTCGGGATCATCGTCGCTGGCATTGATCTGGGTGACGAGCATGATCTGCTTGTCGGATCCCATGACCTCTTCAAGCGCGCGAATTGATTTTTCCCGTCCGACGAACAGGGGCACGATCATATGCGGAAAGACCACAATGTCGCGCAGCGGCAGCACCGGATAGGTTTCGCCGCCAGATGCCGCAGACGTTGAATTCGTCATTTCATTTCCTTTCCATCGTCCCGTTTCCGGGAAACGTTCTGGGCAAATCACCCAGGTATTTCACTCCCGCTCAAAGTGGAGTGTTTGAAAATCGATTTCAAGCCTTGCAAGCCTGCTGCCTCGGAGGATTGTGACAATGCTATTGCAAAGCGTGCTTCAACTCAAACGCTTACGCAGAACGCCAAGGATACGGACATGATCGCCGACAGTCCCACTTGCAATCGCAAACAAACGAAGCAGCCGTAACAACGATGATCTTCCCGCGCCGCTTCTAATGCAAGGCGAATATCGTGCAATTCTTCGCCATGGAAAAATCATGGATAATCAAAAAACAGGAGGTCATGCTGCTTAGCAAAGAGGCCCCATTGGGGCCTCTTCAAGGTTATTGTCAGGTCACTCGGATCAGGCGGAAACGTTCGCCTTCTCATCCTGGCGATCCGCGTAGATGTAGAGCGGACGCGCAGTGCCGCGCACGACCTCTTCGGAAATCACCACTTCACGGACGCCTTCCAGAGCCGGCAGTTCGAACATCGTGTCGAGCAGGATCTTTTCCATGATCGACCGAAGGCCACGAGCGCCGGTTTTGCGGACGATCGCTCTCTTGGCGATTTCGCGCAACGCGTCTTCGTGGAAAGTCAGCTCCACGTCCTCCATCTCGAACAGGCGCTGGTACTGCTTGACGAGCGCGTTCTTCGGTTCGGAAAGGATCTGGATCAGTGCATCTTCGTCGAGGTCTTCGAGCGTCGCCAGAACCGGCAGCCGACCGATGAATTCCGGAATCAGGCCGAACTTCACGAGATCTTCCGGCTCGAGTTCGCGCAGCACTTCGCCGACGCGGCGCTCATCCTGGGCACGAACCGTTGCGGCAAAGCCGATCGAGGTCTTTTCGCCGCGGGCGGAGATGATCTTGTCCAGACCGGCAAAGGCACCGCCGCAGATGAACAGGATGTTCGTCGTATCGACCTGCAGGAATTCCTGCTGCGGATGCTTGCGGCCGCCCTGCGGCGGAACCGAGGCAACCGTGCCTTCCATGATCTTCAGAAGCGCCTGCTGGACGCCCTCGCCCGACACATCACGGGTGATCGAAGGGTTGTCCGACTTGCGGGAGATCTTGTCGACTTCGTCGATATAGACGATGCCGCGCTGGGCGCGTTCGACATTGTAATCCGCAGCCTGCAGGAGCTTCAGGATGATGTTTTCGACGTCTTCGCCGACATAACCGGCTTCGGTCAAGGTCGTCGCGTCCGCCATCGTGAAGGGAACGTCGATGATGCGGGCGAGCGTCTGGGCAAGGTAGGTCTTGCCGCAGCCGGTCGGACCGACCAACATGATGTTCGACTTCGCGAGCTCGACATCGCCGCCCTTGGAGGCGTGCGCGAGGCGCTTGTAATGGTTATGCACGGCAACCGACAGGATGCGCTTGGCCTGTTTCTGGCCGATGACATATTCGTCGAGAACCTTGATGATGTCCTGCGGCGTCGGAACCCCGTCGCGCGACTTGACCATCGAGGTCTTGTTCTCTTCGCGGATGATGTCCATGCACAGTTCGACGCATTCATCGCAGATGAATACCGTCGGTCCGGCGATCAGCTTCCGGACCTCGTGCTGGCTCTTTCCGCAGAAAGAGCAATACAGGGTATTTTTCGAGTCGCCGCCGTTGCTGCCGCTGACTTTGCTCATATCACTTTCCTTCCAGCACTCCGCGCTCACGTCAAACGGGCGCGGTCCACTCTACAGCCCGCCGGCACGCGTCCTGACGGACTGACGCACCGCCTGCCCTAAGGGTACTCTACCGATCCGGCCACACCATGCAGATCGGCGGCAACGAAACCCTCAAGAAACGCATGCTATGTCACAAAAGTTCAACACAGCATTAATAGGTACTAATAGCGCTTTCCGTGCGACTTGAAACCCTTTTTTGCTCACAACGGGGTGAGACGCACAGGATCCGCCATCACACTCAATCTGCAGCGCCACCCTCAAGTTCCAGACGCGAGGTCAGGATCTTGTCGATGACGCCCCAGTCCTGGGCCTCGTCAGGCGCCATGAAGTGGTCGCGGTCGAGCGTCTTCTCGACCTCTTCATAGGTGCGGCCCGTGTGCTTCACATAGACCTCGTTCAGGCGTCTTTTCATCTTCAATATGTCACGGGCATGGCGCTCGATATCTGACGCCTGGCCCTGGAAACCACCCGAGGGCTGGTGCACCATGATGCGGGCGTTCGGGGTTGCAAAACGCATGCCCTTTTCGCCGGCGCAAAGCAGCAGCGAGCCCATCGAAGCCGCCTGGCCGATGCAAAGTGTCGAAACTGCAGGCTTGATGAACTGCATCGTATCGTAGATCGCCATGCCGGCGGTCACGACGCCGCCGGGCGAATTGATATACAGGGCGATTTCCTTTTTGGGATTCTCGGCCTCGAGGAAAAGGAGCTGCGCGCAGACGAGCGACGCCATCTGATCCTCCACCGGACCGGTCAGGAAGATGATGCGCTCCTTGAGAAGCCGCGAAAAGATGTCGTAGGAGCGCTCACCGCGATTGGTCTGTTCGACGACCATCGGCACCAAGGCCATTGCGGTATCAACTGGATTTCTCATGTCCGTCCTTTGTCAAGCTTCTCTTGATCCCGGGCCGAAGGCAGAAAGGCGCTCCGGAATCAAATGGAATGGGTCATCCCTACATAGAGTGTCAACGCCCGGTACTTCAAGACGGAGCATCCGATATCCTTAATCGCCGTAGGATGTGCGAAACTGACCGCTATCGCGATTTTCCCGAGATCGCAGCCGGCCAGAACCTGGTTTTGTCAAGCCGCACAAGTTTTTGACGGATCAGAGTAAAGCGGGGGTGAAGATCGAGAGCGTATTTAAAATCCCTGCTCGATTCCCTCGGCGGATCCGAGCGTGGTCGGCAACGTCATTTTAAAGACTTTCCGTCATGCTGGCCGTGCCCGAAGCTGGGGCGTGGGGGTTTGATGTGGATATTTTGACGGGCCTGGTGATTTGGGCTGCCGAGGCGATGACGCTTGCTGTGCTTCTCTGGTCACGCTGGTTCTATGAGCGAGAACGCTTTTACCTGAGTTGGGGTGGCGGTTTTGCGCTCCATGGGTTGGGTGTGACGCTGCTGGCCCTGCGCGGCTATATCCCCGACTTCGTATCGATCGAGATCGCCAATACTGTCGTCTTCACGGGCGTCGGCTTTTGGATCGCCGGTTTTCTGCAGTTCGATGGCAAATCAGTCGGAGGTTTTGTCGCCATTCCGGCACTCATCTGGATCGCTGGCATGTTTCTCGACCCGGTGCGCGAGAGCTTCCCTAACCGCGTCGTCCTCTACAACGGCGCGGCCATAGTCGGCTATGCGATCCTGATCGGCATACTTGTGCGAAACAACGGCCCCTCCCGCTCGACCCGCCGCTTCCTGGCGGTCTTGATCGGCATCCAGCTTCTCGCAAACGGGGTCAGCGCCGTATTGGCGATCATGCGTCCCCCGGTGTCCTTCGCATCCGCCCCGAATGCCGCGCTCCTCTTTTTTCCCGCCGCCTTCTGCTTCATCGCCTTCGTCGCCGGCACTGCAAGGCTGCTGACGGAACGCTCGGAGGAAAAGCTGAAGGCATTGGCCCTGACTGACCCGCTGACGGGCGCGCTCAACCGGCGCGGCCTGATCAACGAATTCCACGGGCTCTGCGGCGTTTTGAGGAGTGACAGGCCACTGATCGCCATGCTGCAGTTCGATCTTGACTGCTTCAAACAGATAAACGACCGCTGCGGCCATCAGGCGGGCGACGCCGTTTTGGTCGCTTTCTCGATGGTCGGCCAGACGTCGCTGCGAGGCCGCGGTTCGTTCGGCCGGATGGGCGGCGAGGAATTCGCGTCCATCCTGCGGGTGGGCGATATGGTGGAGGCAGCCAGCATCGCGGAAGCAATCCGGCTCACGCTAAAGCGACAGACGATCAACGCCGGCGACCACCAGATCAAGGTCACGGTGAGTGTCGGGATCGCCCTTGCAGTGGCCGACAATGCCGATCTCGATCTCCTGTTCACCGCGGCCGACCGGGCTCTCTATACCGCAAAGGAGTGCGGCCGCGACCGCACCGCGATCGATACCGGCATAGAAGCCTTCATCGTTCCCGCCGTCGATCGGCAGGGCGAAGTCGAATCCCCGACCGACCTGCGCGCCGACCGCCAAGTGGTAGCGCTCAAACAACTGGCCGCCCTCGGTCAGCGCTGACCTCTTGCCCTTCGCGTCCGGACGCCCACATTCCGGTGATGGGCAAAGCGTTGCGGAGGATGCATCATGCGGACGGGACTTTTCAGTGGCATTGTATTTTCCTTGGTGCTTTGGGCTGCGCCGCTGCCGGCCCAGCAAGCATCCGACACCGTGGCGCCGGAACGAGCGACGGGCTTCACCGCCGCAAAACGCGTAGAAACAAAGGACTTCATGGTCGCGGCGGCCAATCCGCTCGCCGCAGAGGCAGGCCGCGAGATCATCGCCAACGGCGGCAATGCGATTGATGCTATGGTCGCCGTCCAGACGGTGCTGGGGCTCGTGGAACCGCAAAGCTCCGGCCTCGGCGGGGGCTCCTTCCTCGTCTATTACGATGCGGGATCTGCTAAGCTGACCACGTTCGACGGCCGCGAGACCGCGCCGATGGAGGCGACACCGAAACTCTTCCTCGATGCGCAGGGCCAGCCGTTGAAATTCATGGACGCCGTGGTCGGTGGGCGTTCGGTCGGCACGCCCGGTACAGTGCGCCTGCTTGAAGACGTGCACAAACGCTATGGGAAGGCGGAATGGGCCGGTCTTTTCCAACCGGCAGAAAAGCTTGCGGCGGAGGGCTTTTCCGTTTCTCCCCGCCTTGCCTCACTCCTTGCGGCCGAAGGCGAACGACTGAAGAAATACGACGGGCCTCGGGGTTATTTCTATGATGCCGCCGGAGCGCCATTGAAAGCCGGGATGACACTCAAGAACCCCGCCTATGCCGATACGCTGAAGGCGATTGCATCGGGCGGCGCCGACGCCTTCTACAAGGGGCCGATTGCAGAGGCCATTGTGAAGACCGTTCGCGAGGCGGCCGGCAATCCGGGCGTTCTGTCGCTTGCCGATCTCGCCAATTACCGGATCAAGGAACGAGAGTCCGTCTGCTTCAACTATCGCGCGCTGGATGTCTGCGGCATGGGGCCTCCCTCCTCCGGTGCGGTTGCCATCGGGCAGATGCTCGGCGTCATCGAGAATTTCGACGTAAAGGCGCTCGGGCCGCAAAATGTGGAAAGCTGGCGGATCATCGGCGACGCCCAGCGCCTGGCCTTCGCAGATCGCGAACGTTATCTCGCCGACGCCGATTTCACGCCCCTGCCGATCAAAGGCCTCCTCAAGAAAGACTATCTCGGCAAGCGCGCCGACCTGCTCGACGGTGGCAAGCCGCTTGCCGCCGATGCGGTGAAGGCTGGCGAGCCGGAATGGGACCATGCCCTGCTCTTCGGCCGCGACGCGGCGATCGAACTGCCCTCCACCAGCCATTTCGTGATAGTGGACAAGGAAGGCAATGTCGTCTCGATGACCACGACCATCGAAAGCGGCTTCGGTTCACGGCTGATGACGAACGGCTTTCTGCTCAATAACGAACTCACTGACTTCTCCTTCAAGACCCATGACGGCAGCCTGCCGGTCGCCAATCGCGTCGAGCCCGGCAAGCGGCCTCGTTCGTCTATGTCGCCGACGATCGTCATGAAGGAGGGCAAGCCGTTGCTCGCCATCGGCTCGCCGGGCGGCAGCCAGATCATCGGCTACGTCGCGCAAGCGCTCATTGCCTATATCGACTGGGGCATGCCGGTGGAGCAGATCGTCGCGCAGCCGCATCTCATCAACCGGTTCGGCACCTACGACATCGAAGCCGGGACCGACGCCGAGAAGCTTGCCGAGCCGCTGAAGGCGCTTGGATACGAGGTGAAGGCCGGCGAGATGAATTCCGGCCTGCATGCGATCGAGATCACCGCAAATGGACTGGCCGGCAGTGCCGATCCTCGCCGCGAGGGAGCCGCGGTCGGGCAATAGCGGCTTTCGCGGTAGAAGAGATTGCGATAGGCATCGGGCATGACAGCACTGCCCGATTTCCTCCGCATCGACCTGAAAGTCCGCCGCGTCTTTCTCGACGGCCGCAACCCGGCATTTTACAGTAATCCCAACCGCGTCTATGCGGCTCTCCACGAGCACTGCCCGACCTTCTATTGGGCGGAGCAGAAGCAATGGTTCTTCACCGGTTACGACCACGTGAACGCGCTTCTACGTGACCGGCGATTCGGCCGCCAGATCCTGCATATCGCCAGCCGCCAGGAGCTTGGCTTACCGGAGCCAGAGCTGCATCTGAAAAATTTCGATCTGGCCGAGCGTCATTCCCTGCTGGAGCTTGAACCGCCGGAGCACACGCGGCTGCGCACGCTTGTCAATCGCGCCTTCGTTTCCCGACACATCGAAAAGCTCCGGCCGGAAATCGCGGACCTTGCGGAGCGGCTGATCGACGGGTTCGAGAAGGAGGGCAAGACGGAACTCCTGTCATCCTTTGCCGACATCATTCCGGTTACCATGATCGCCCGAATGATCGGCATTCCGGACGAGATGGGGCCGCAACTTCTCAAGTGGTCGCATGCCTATGTGGGCATGTACATGTTCAAGCGCAGCCGCGAGGACGAATACGCCGCAGACCGTGCCGCCAAAGAATTCGCCGATTACGTCAGGCGACTGATCGCCGAACGGCGCCGTCAGCCGCGAGAAGATCTTCTGACTCACATGATCCACACCGAGCACAAGGGCCAGTACCTCACCGATGACGAACTGGTATCGACGACCATCGTACTCCTGAACGCCGGGCACGAGGCGACGGTCCACCAGATCGGCAACTCGGTTCGCGTGATCCTGGAAAGCGGACTGCCGGCGACCGATCTCTTCCGCGACGAGGCGGCAACGGAACGGACGGTCGAAGAGACGCTACGCATATGCGCGCCGGTGCATATTTTTCAGCGTTGGGCTTTGGAGGATGTCGAAATCGACGGCGTCACATTCAAGCGTGGCGACAAGGTAAGCCTCATCCTCGCCGCCGCCAATCTCGATCCGGCAAAGTTCCCAAATCCGCTGGCCTTCAAACCAGACCGGCAGGAGGCGCCGAACCTTTCGTTCGGCGCCGGCATCCATTTCTGCATCGGCGCGCCATTGGCAAGGCTGGAGTTGAATACGGTACTGCCGATCCTCTTCCGGCGGCTGCCGGGGCTCAATATCGCCAAGCCGCCGTCGGTCAAGGATGTCTACCACTTCCATGGGTTGGAGAGACTTGATCTTTCGTGGGGACGTTGATCAGGTCGCTGCCGTCTCCGCTCCGACTCCATAACGGGAAGCCGGCTTGCTGAGTGAGAGATGCGGTTGCAATTCGCTCCGCGCCTTTTCAAAGCTGTCATAGAGTGTCTTGTCCGAAAGCGACGGGATGGTGACCAGTTCGCCCTGATCAAAACCGGCCAGCGCGGCATCGACCAGATCGCCGACATTCATCACCATGTTCGGATCCATGTTGTCGAACGATCCGCCGACCCGATCGAATAGTTCCGTCCGGGTGAGCCCCGGTAGAACCGCCTGGATACGCACACCGGTCCCCGCGAGCTCGGTCGCCAGCGATTCCGTCAGGCTCAGAACAAAGGCCTTGCTTGCCGTATAGGTGCCGCTGAAGACCTGAGGCCACAGCGCAACCACCGAGGCCGTATTGATGATAGCGCCCCTGCCGCGACCGACAAATGCCTGCGCTGCGGCAACCGCAAGCCGATTTGCCGCCGTGACATTGAGATCGACCATCTGGTCGAGATAGTCGAGCTCGGTCTTGAGCAGCGGGCCTTTAGGGCCAATGCCGGCATTGTTGACGAAAAGTGTGATCGAATCGTCTCGCCGCAGGCGCATCTCGACCGCCGCGACGTCCCCACGCTGCGTCAGATCTGCGCGAAGCACATCAGCCTTGACGCCTGTCTCACGTGACAAACGCCCGGCGGTGGTCTTCAGACGATCCTCGTCGCGGGCAACAAGGACGAGATCGTAGCCGCGGCGCGCCAGCCGCTCGGCATAAGCCGCGCCGATGCCGGAGGATGCACCTGTCACCAAGGCGGTTCCGAGTTTCAAGGTTTCAGTCATTGTTTATCTCCTGATCTGGATTTTACTGGCATATACCACTAAATAGATGAAAGCGACCAGACGACTGTGCAAGAGGCGCGAAGATTTTTTATTGGCGGTAGCAGAGCCAGGGAAAATCGGGCACTCTGCGTCGCGACGAAACAGAAGTCCCATGACGAAAAAAGATCAGCTCGAGGACGGTATTTGGCTTCACTGCAGCAACAGCGCAGTACGCCGCGCCGCCAGACAACTTGGCCAGCTCTATGAGGATGCCATGGGGGATACCGGCCTTAAGGGCACACAATTCTCACTCATGTCGCAGATCGCCCGCTCCGGCGAACCAACTCTGAAAAGCCTCGCGGAAACCATGGTCATGGACCTTTCCGCGCTTGGTCATACGCTGAAGCCGCTTATCCGCGACGGATATGTCGAACTTACCCCCGACCAGACGGACCGTAGGGTGAAGCGGGTGCGGCTGACGGATGCGGGTACCGCGAAGCAGCGGGACCTAACCGCCCGTTGGCAGGTTGCCCAGGATCACTTCGACAAAGCTTTTGGCAAGGAGAAGTCCGAGGAATTCCGGCGCAGCCTTGCCTTCATCTCCTCGCCTGAATTCGCTAAGGCTTTCAACAAAGAATGAAATCCGCCTCTTAGACCCTGATCACATAGTCCTTGCGAGTCGTTTCAATCACTTCCCAGGTTCCGTTGAAGCCGGGTCTCAGTACCATGCTGTCGCCCGCTTTCAACTGGATGGCCTCGCCGCCATCCTCCGTCACGATCGAATGACCTGAGAGAATGTGGAAATATTCCCATTCGTCGTAAGAGATCTGCCACTTGCCGGGCGTTGCCTCCCATATGCCGGCATAGAGGCCGTCATCGGCCTCTTCGAAATTCCATGTGCGAAAGGTGGGGCTACCGGAAATGACCCGGTCGAGCCCCGGAGCGCCCTCTTCCGCCTCGATCGCAGCAGCGTCGAAAGTCAGCCAGAATGCCATTTTTTCCTCAGATTTTTGACAAAGCCTGTTCGAGATCGGCGATAATGTCGGCAGCATCCTCGATGCCGATCGACAGCCTCACCACGTCCGGACCGGCGCCGGCGGCGATCTGCTGTTCTTCGGTCAGTTGTCGGTGGGTCGTGGAAGCCGGGTGGATGACCAGCGAACGGGTGTCGCCGATATTGGCCAGATGGGAGAAAAGCTGCAGGCTTTCGACAAAGGTCTTGCCCGCCTCGTAGCCGCCGGTGATGCCGAAGGTGAAGACCGAACCGGCGCCTTTCGGCGAATACCGCGTCTGCAGGGCGTGGTTCGGATCGCCCTCCAGACCGGCATAGCGAACCCAGGCAACCTTCGGGTGCCCCTTCAGCCATTTGGCGGCCGCGGCGGCATTGTCGCAATGCTTCTGCATGCGCAAAGGCAAGGTCTCGATGCCGGTCAGGATCATGAAGGCGTTGAAAGGCGAGATCGCAGGGCCGATATCGCGCAGGCCCAGCACGCGGGCTGCGATGGCAAAGCCGATATTGCCGAACGTCTGGTGCAGCACGACACCGGCATATTCCGGCCGCGGCTCCGAAAGCATCGGATAGTTGCCCGATTTCGACCAGTTGAACGTGCCTCCGTCGACGATCACGCCGCCCATGGAGTTGCCATGGCCGCCCATGAACTTGGTCAGCGAATGGACGACGATATCGGCGCCGTGTTCGAGCGGCCGGACGAGATAGGGCGTCGCCATCGTGTTGTCGACGATCAGCGGAATGCCGCGCCGCTGCGCCACCTCGGCGATTGCCGCGATATCCACGAATGTGCCGGCGGGATTAGCGAGACTCTCGATGAAGATTGCGCGGGTGCGGGCGTCGATCTGGCTGTCGAAGCTTGCCGGATCTTCCGTATCGGCCCAGCGTACATGCCAGTCGAAATTCCTGAACGCATGGCCGAACTGGTTGATTGACCCGCCGTAAAGTTTTCGCGCAGCGACGAAATTGTCGCCCGGCTGCATGATCGTGTGGAAAGTCAGCATCTGCGCCGCATGGCCAGACGCGACCGCGAGCCCCGCGGTGCCCCCCTCGAGTGCCGCCACCCGTTCCTCCAGCACCGCCTGGGTCGGGTTCATGATGCGGGTATAGATATTGCCGAACTGCTGCAGGCCAAACAATGCCGCGGCGTGATCGGCATCGTTGAACACGAAGGATGTGGTCTGGTAGATAGGCGTCGCCCTGGCTCCGGTCGTCGGATCAGGCTGTGCGCCCGCGTGAACTGCCAGAGTTGAAAAGCCCGGATTGATTGTCGGCATAGTCTCTCTCCCTCAATGTCTCTCGTATCTTTTCCAAGCCCTGTTATCAGGCTTCCCAAAACCAAACTGGTTGATCTTGGTCAACGACTGCTGTTCTTGTGGGCCTATCCTCTCGACAATAGAGAGGAGAATACCATGACCGATCAAGCCCCTATCCGCCATGAAAGCCTCGCTTCCAGAATTGCCCGCTGGTGTTCCTCGGCGTGGGACACGGTCGAGGAGGCAAAGATCCTCGCAAGCCTTGATAACGAGATGGTCGAAGTGCTCGCCCGCGACAATGCACTATCGAAGGACGAATTCGTTTCTCTGATCCGTCGCGGACCTCATGCAGCAGACGAAATGCTGACCCTCATGCGGGTCCTGAATATCGATCCGGAAGAGGTAAGGCTCCTGGAACCCCTGGAATTCCGGGAAATGCACATCAACTGCTCGAACTGCGGAGAAAAGGGCCGCTGTCGCAGGGAACTGGCCGACGGAACTGCCGCCATCGATTTCGCGAGCTTTTGCGGCAATGCCGATCATCTCAACGAGATGCGCGCCCGGCCGGAACTGTTGGCGGACTGATACCGTCAGGCGACAAGCCGTGGATATTCGATCGCCGGGCATCGGTCCATTACGACCTTGATGCCGGCCGCTTCCGCCTTTGCCGCCGCCCTGTCGTCCCGTACGCTGAGCTGGCCCCAGATGACCTTGGGCTTCGTTTCAAGAGCGATGGCCTCGTCGACGACGCCATCCAGATACTCGGCGGCGCGGAAGACGTCGACCAGGTCGACCGGTTGCGGCACGTCGCCAAGGGTCTTGTACACCGTCTGACCGAGAATCTGCTTGCCTGCCTGACCGGGATTGACCGGATATACCGTGTATCCCTTGCCAAGCAGGAACCCCATAACACGATTGCTTGGCCGGTCCGGATTTGGCGAAGCCCCCAGAAGAGCGATCGTCCTGGTGTTCTTGAGGATGTCGGCAATATATCCGTTATCATAATGGTCGTGGTTCATGACGGCAGCTCCGGTGATGAAACGCCTCTGGCGGCGCGGTCGCTTCGCTCTATGTATGGCTCTATCTCTGTAAATGGGATGCAGGTCATGAAAAAATTTCTCGCAAGCCTTGCGATCGCCTGCGCCGTCGCCGTTGCGTCGGCTGAACCCGCCTTTTCTATCTCACGCTATAATTCGGCAGGCATGTCCTGCGCCGCAGTGCAACGTGTGATCGACCGGGAGGGCGCGGTCATCCTGCGTTATCCTTCCCGAAACGTACGCGGGATGACCCTTTACGACCGCTATGTTGCAGACAGCGGCTTCTGCGATGGCCACGAATTTGCAGATCGCGTCACCGTCCCGACGATGGACACTCCTCGCTGCCCCGTCCGCGCCTGCAAAAGGCGCCCCGATCCCGAAGACTGTTTTCCGCTGCAGCCGGGATGCACCCGGTTCTGACCGGAGGATGGCAGACAGGCCGTGTTCAATAGATGTTCTCGCAATTTTCCGCTTCCGTACGAAGCATATTAGAAGCATCTTATAGTTGAATTAGGCGCACCTACTATTCATCACCCGTGAAAAATCATAGCCATTGATTTTTCGGCCGACATTTTCTTGATGCGCAAAAATAATACTTATCACAAGGCGTTGACAGGAAAATTCGATGTTCACCTCTTTTGCCGATAGCCTGCTATCGGTTTCCGCGGCGCCTCGACGATCTGTGCCCACAGGTTGTATGCAGCATTAGGCCGAAGGTTCTTCGTTCCAGCCGCAGATGTTCCGTTGCCGCAACGGCATCTCTCAGCAAAAACCCACATCTGACCTAGAGTAGCCTGCAAAAGCAGTTCCTACACCATCTGCCGCAAAGAGGCCTGCATGCGAAAATTAAGTGTGGTAAATGCATACCTCATAGATAAACCATTGAAATGTTTGGGATTATTTTTTCTAAGTCAAGATCGGTTGCCTTGACGCATCCTTATCTCACCGGTATAAGCCGCCACAGATTGCGGACCCCTGTGGCCCGCATTCTTTTTGGCGGTTCTGCCGTCGAACCAAGCAACAAGAAACGCCCTGTGTCCGATATCGGATGTCACGGGTCCAGACGAAAGAGAAAACCATGTCAACCTTCGTTCAGAAGCCCGCCGAGGTGGAGAAGAAGTGGGTGATCATCGATGCCGAAGGCCTCGTAGTCGGTCGCCTCGCCACCATCGTAGCAAACCGCCTGCGCGGCAAGCACAAGGCCACTTACACCCCTCACGTCGATGACGGCGACAACGTCATCGTCATCAATGCGGAAAAGGTTGCCCTCACCGGCAAGAAATATTCCGACAAGACCTATTACTGGCACACCGGTTACCCGGGCGGCATCAAGGAGCGCACTGCGCGCCAGATCATCGAAGGCCGCTTCCCGGAGCGCGTCATCGAAAAGGCCGTTGAGCGCATGATTCCCCGCGGCCCCCTCGGTCGTCGCCAGATGAAGAACCTGCGCGTTTACGCCGGTTCCAACCATCCCCACGAAGCCCAGCAGCCGGTCGCTCTCGACGTGGCCTCGCTGAACAAGAAGAATGTAAGGAGCGCCTGATCATGGCCGATCTCTCCTCTCTGAAGGATCTCGCTCCGGCGGCCGAAAGCCAGGCTCCGGTTCACGTCCGTAAGGTCGACAATCTTGGCCGTTCCTACGCGACCGGCAAGCGCAAGAACGCAGTCGCCCGCGTTTGGGTCAAGGCTGGTTCCGGCAAGATCATCGTCAACGGCAAGGACTTCTCGGCTTATTTCGCCCGTCCGGTCCTGCAGATGATCCTGCAGCAGCCGATCGTTGCAGCTGCCCGCACCGGCCAGTTCGACATCATTGCGACCGTCACCGGCGGCGGCCTCTCCGGTCAGGCTGGCGCTGTGCGCCACGGCCTTTCCAAGGCTCTCACCTATTTCGAGCCGGGCCTGCGTTCGGTTCTCAAGAAGGGTGGCTTCCTGACCCGCGACAGCCGCGTTGTCGAGCGTAAGAAGTACGGTAAAGCCAAGGCTCGCCGTTCCTTCCAGTTCTCCAAGCGCTAATCGTCTCTGGATCTTGCACTTTCAAAAGGCGGGGCTTCGGTTCCGCCTTTTTTCGTTTGGGGCTTTTGACATCTCTTCAGATCGGCAGTTCGGTCGTCGACTTCAGTTCGCGCAGGACGAAGCTGGAAACCACGTTGCGCACATGCGGATTGCGCATCAGATGGCGGGTCATGAAGGCTTCATAGGCTTCGACATCGGCTGCCCTGATCTTCAGCATGTAGTCGAACGTTCCAGACAGCGCATAACATTCCATGATCTCCGGTCGATCGCGCACGACGTTCGCAAAAGCTTCGATGGCCTCCTCGTGGTGATCCTCCAAGGTCACATGGGCGATGATGCAGAGCTTGAGATCGAGCTTGGCAGGATCAAGAAGGGCAACCCGCTTTCTGATCACACCATCTGCCTCCAGTTCCTGGATCTTACGCCACGCGGTGCTTTGCGACATCCCGGCTTTCTCCGCCAACTCGGCAAGCGAGAAACCGTCTCCCGCCTGCACGAGCTGAAGGAGTTTTCGGGCGGCCTTCAAAGTTTCTTTCATTCCGGCGCCTCCTTTCGGGATATTTTCCCATCCTTGCATCATAAACCGGCAAAGCTGAAAAGTTTATCCGTGTTTTTCGGGATATTGTGGTGACAGCAGGCCAAGGCTGGAGGAGCCCGGCTGCGGGATCGAAATCGGGAGGCGCTCATGCCCAAGGAAAGCACCTATACGGCGAAGCTGCCGGATGCGGACGGTACCTATCATTACACGACCGAAGAAGATGGGATCTGGAGCGAACTCTACCAACGCCAGATGACGCTGCTGGCCGACAAGGCCTGTAAGGAATATCTGGATGGGGTAAACCTGCTCGGCTTGAAGCCTGACAAGGTTCCTCAGCTTCACGATATCAACCGACGCCTCAACGAAACCACCGGCTTCGGCGTGGAAGGCGTGCCGGCACTTATCCCGCCGTCGCGCTTTTACGAATTGCTGTCGCAGGGCAAGTTTCCGCTGGCGACCTTCATCCGCCGCCGGGAGCACATCGACTACATCGAAGAGCCGGATATCTTCCATGAGGTCTTCGGCCACTGCCCTCTGCTGACGAACCAGAGCTATGCCAATTTCGTTCGCCGCTTCGGTGAGAAAGCCGTCGGGCTCGGCAAGGAATATTCCTGGCACTTGTTCCGGATATTCTGGTTCACTGTCGAATTCGGTCTCATCGACACGCCGCAGGGACGCCGCTGCTTCGGCGCCGGTATCGTCTCTTCTCCCAACGAGACGCGGGCAGCGATGGGAGGCAGAGGAAGCGAATTCCGCCCCTTCGACCTGATGACGGTGCTTAGAACGCCCTATCGAATCGATATCGTCCAGCCGATCTACTACGTCATCGACAGCTTCGCGCAGCTGGAAGCAATCATTGAGGAGGATATCGGCGCTCGCATCAGAGACGCCAAGGCCCTTGGCGATTTTCCGCCCGCCTTCGAGGCCAAGGCCTCCTAAGCATGCCACTTTTATCAGAAGGAGGCTTGCCTTGTCGGCCCTCATTGGCCAACGTCCCCCAAATGATGGAGGGACGCAATGGTGGAAAAGTCGATCGATCACGCCTTCACGGCAACCAGCCTTACCTCTGCCGCGACCGATCCCACCTTTGCGGGCGCGCTGTCTTTCATGCGGCGACGCTTCGCGAAAGATCTGGCGGGTGCCGATGCGGTGGTGTGGGGCATCCCCTTTGATGCGGCGACCTCCAACCGGCCGGGCGCGCGCTTTGGACCGCAGGCGATCCGCCGGGCCTCCGCGATCTTCGACAACGACCCCCAGTATCCGTTCTCCCGCGATCTCTTTTCGGAAATGGCGGTGATTGACTATGGCGACTGCCTGCTCGACTACGGGAACCATCAGAAGACGCCGGCGGCAATCGAGGCCCAAGCAAATGTGATCCTCGACAGCGGTGCTTTTCTGCTGACGCTCGGAGGCGACCATTACGTCACCTGGCCGCTGCTCAAGGCGCATGTGGCCAGGCACGGCCCTCTTGCCCTTGTCCAATTCGATGCTCACCAGGATACGTGGCTCGACGACGACCGTCGTATCGACCACGGTTCTTTCGTAGCGCGGGCAGTGCGCGACGGCATTATCGATGCCACGCGCTCGATCCAGATCGGCATCCGCACCCATGCCCCGGAAACTTTCGGCATCCGCCTCCTCTATGGCCATGAGATCGAGGAAATGAGTGCAGCCGAAATCGCCGCGACGATTCTCGACCATACCGGCGGAAAACCGGCCTATCTCACCTTCGATATCGATTGTCTCGACCCTGCTTTTGCGCCAGGCACCGGAACGCCCGTAGCCGGCGGTCCCTCGAGCGCCAAGATCCTCTCGGTTCTGCGCCAGCTCGGCGGCCTCGATATCCGTGGCGCGGATGTGGTTGAAGTCGCGCCCGCCTATGATCATGCCGATATCACCGCCATTGCCGGAGCGACCGTTGCGATGTATATGCTCGGGCTTCGCGCGGAGCGGCAGGCACTGCGTTAAACTTCTGAATCAAGCGGCTGGTAAACTGAATCCGGCCGTCAAGCCAAGGCACTGACATCACAGGATAAAGACAATGGCAGCGAAAATCTTCATCGATGGCGAACACGGCACCACGGGACTGCAGATCCGCACCCGCATGGCCGGCCGCCGCGACGTCGAACTGCTGTCGATCCCGGAAGCCGAGCGGCGCAATGCCGCGATGCGCGAGGATCTCCTGAACAGCGCCGACATCGCCATCCTCTGCCTGCCGGACGACGCCTCCCGCGAGGCCGTCTCCATGCTTTCCGGCAACAACAAGGTGCGGGTGATCGACACCTCGACGGCTTTCCGTGTCGATCCGTCCTGGGCCTATGGTTTTGCCGAGATGGATCAGGCTCAGGCCGACCGGATCAAATCCGCCCGTTTGGTTAGCAATCCGGGCTGCTATCCTACCGGCGCCATCGGTCTCATCCGGCCGTTGCGCGCTGCCGGCATCCTGCCGGACGGTTATCCGGTAACGGTCAACGCCATCTCCGGTTATACCGGCGGCGGAAAGCAGATGATCGCACAGATGGAGAATCCTGACCATCCGGAGGCTATCAGGGCCAATAACTTTCTCTATGGCCTGCCGCTCAAGCACAAGCACGTCCCGGAGATGAAGGTTCACGGCCTGCTCGATCGCCCGCCGCTGTTCTCGCCGTCCGTCGGCCGCTTTGCGCAAGGCATGATCGTGCAGGTACCGCTGTTCCTGGAGGACTTGAAGGGTGATGCGACGGTTGAGGGCATCCACAGAGCGCTTGTCGAGCATTATGCCGGGCAGGACATCGTTACGGTCGTCCCGCTCGAAGAGAGCAAGGCGCTTCCTCGCGTCGATGCGGAAGAACTGGTCGGCAAGGACACGATGAAGCTCTTCGTGTTCGGAACGCCGGGCGGTGCGCATGCCAACCTCGTCGCCCTGCTCGACAATCTCGGCAAGGGCGCTTCGGGTGCGGCCGTTCAGAACATGGATCTGATGCTCTCGGCCTGATGACCGGCAGCATTCCCTTCCCCTTGGAATGGCGGATCGAAGGCGCCCGCCAAATCGCCGATACGATCGTCGGCACCGTCTACGAAGTGACGCGTGCCGGCGGCGAACTCGATATCGTCAAAGTCCTTAAACCCAGAGCATTGGAAGACAATCTTCGCGGCGCCGATTTTCTTGCGTGGCGCGATGGTGTCGGCTGCGTTCGGCTGATCGGGCGCTCCGGCAACATCCTGTTGATGGAACATGCCGGCGGGGCGACGCTCCGCGATCATCTTGTCGCTCACAGCGACCGCGACGCCACCCGGATCGCGAGCGAGGTGCTGACGGAATACCACCGCCCATCGGACACACCGCCACCCGCTAGCCTGCAGCCGCTGTCCCGTTACTTCGCGAGCCTGTTCAACAAGGCAGAAGCCGACCGCCACCTTGGTGTTGCCAGCCCCTTCGTCGAGGCGGCCGCTATGGCGGAAGACCTGATCGGCAATCAGCAGGACATCAAACCGCTACACGGGGACTTGCACCACGAGAACATTATGCTTGGGCCACGCGGCTGGCTGATCATCGATCCGGCCGGCCTGATCGGCGACGCCGCGCTCGATGTCGCCAACATGTTTTCCAACCCGCTCGACCGTTTCGACCTGACACGCAACGAGGAACGCATCGCTTCCATGGCCGAGGTGTTCTCCGGAGCGCTGAGGCGCGATGTCCGCACCATCCTCCGTTATGGCTTTGCCTATGGCTGCCTTTCCGCCGCCTGGCATTACGAAGACGGCAACGCCAAAGATTGCGAAGACGAGCTTGCCGTCGCTGCAGCGATTGGCAGCGTATTGCGGCAGGCCTAGGCGACCCGCCTTACCGATCCGAATGTCTGTTTCAGACCAAGGTTGAGCGCGAGCCTCTCGCCCGGTCCGTGTACGGCAGCGAACAGCAGACCGGCGAGAAACGTGAAATGATCGACGAAGAAGCCGAACTCCGCCTGATTGCCTTCCCAATGGCTCGGCCCGTGAAAGGCGAATGCCAGAAAGATGACATAGATGCCCGCAAGCAGCGCCGCTTCCGAAAAGAAGGCGCCGGTCAGGAAAGCAACAGCCAATCCCGCTTCGAAGATCGCAGCGGACCATGCGAGGACGAGCGGAAACGGAAAACCGGCGCCGGCGATATAGCCCGCCGTCGACGGCATATCGAAGAATTTGAAGCTCGTCGCCATGACGAACAGGCCGCAGAAAATTAGCCTTGCAACGAGAACCGCGATTGTCCTTGCCATTGTCCTGCCCTCGCTCCTTGGTGCAGCCGTGCGGCTATGCTCCAAGGACGGGTGGTCAGAAGATTTGCCGACAGTCGGGTTGAGACAATTACCCAAAACGGGGCCATTGGGTGATGCCCGTCCCACTTCAGGCTGCCTGCAGGATGTGAATGCCGTGGGTTTCGGTCAACGCCATGATCCGCTCGATTACCTCCGGCGTTGGCGGGCCTGCCGGCGGTTCATGGCTGGCGGCGGCTTCGAAGAAACCCATCATCCCGTCATCAACGATGGCCATCATTATCGCCGGCTCGGAAGAAGAATTACGATAGGCATGCGGCGCATGGGCAGGAATGGTGACGACATCGCCGACCACAGCTTCGATTTCGGCGGGCTTTCCGTCCACCATACTCCATATGGTCATAGTACCCTCCAGAATGCGGAAGATTTCCGGAGAGGCGTGCATATGCGGCGGCGTGCCGCTTCCCGGGGGCACCAGCACGTCGATGACGTTGAACCCGGTGCCTTCCAATTTGCCTCGCTTCATCACCTGGTCGCCCATGACCCAGAAGACGCCGGCGCTCGCGGCCGGATGGACCCTTGCGGAAAAATTATCATTCATCTCTTTCGTCCTTCGATATGCGCCCTTCGCGTCTTGCCGCATCGAGCAGAGCGCCGATCGCCCATGCGGCCGCTCTTCCCGCCTCTTCGCCGGATAGCCCCCAATAATCCTTCATGGTCTGCCAGGCCGTGGCACTGAAAAGCAGCTGGACCGTCGCCTCCAGCTGTCGCGCCCGTTCGGGTTGGAGAAGGCTCGACACGTCCGAGAGACTTCTTTTGAAGGCTGCCTGCCGCTCGTCGTTGGCCTGCAGCCGCATCTGTCGGCCCGGGCCGCTCGCATGGGAGGCGCGCACGATGCCTTCGATGCCATCCAGCGAAGTGAAGAGTGCCGGCGGCAGATCGACGAGATCGCGCTCGCTCTCTGGCCAGAAGCGCACGCCGAGCGAGGCATTGGTGCTCTGCCAGAAGGCCGAGAGCAGATCCTCTTTGGTCGGGAAATGACGAAAGATGGTCCGGCGATTGACGCCACTCACCTCCGCCAGTTCGTCGAATCCGAGAGCGCTGTCCGGATCGCTTTCCAGTATTGCCCTGACGCCGGCCAGGATGCGCTCTCGCGTTTGCTGTGCCTGTTCCGTCCGTAGCGGACTTTCGTACTTTGTCACTTTTAGTGCATTCATGTCACTTGTAATGACATTAATAACGAGAGCCGTCAACCCAAAAAAAAAGGCGGACGGAACTAGATCCGTCCGCCTTGGAAAGGCCTTTGATGATGGGAGATCAGCTGCGGGTAACGACCGCCGTTTCGGGAGGATATTCTCCGATGAAACCGCGCCAGTGGGCTATGGCAAATCCGAGAACGATCATGGCCATGGCCTGATGGGTAAGCGCCAGATGCATCGGAACCTGCATCACCAAGGTTGAAATCCCGATCAGCGCCTGGATGCCGACCAGCACGAAGAGCAGGATTGAACGGCGGGCATGGGTGCTGCCCGGCGCCTTGGAGAGCGAAACGATCATGTGAACGAGTGCGACGGCAAACAGCAGATAGGCGCCGCATCGATGCGCGAACTGCACCGTCTTCGGATTTTCGAAAAGATTGATCCACCAGGGCTCTTGAATAAACAGGTCGCCCGGCACCAGCGCGCCGTCCATCATCGGCCAGGTCGTGTAACTAAGGCCGGCATCGAGACCTGCGACCAGGGCGCCAAGATAGATCTGAAAGAGAACGAGGAGAGCGATGCCACCCGCTGCCCAGACGGACTTTCCAGTCGGTGGCGCGTCATGGCTATGAGGCGACAGGCCACGCATAATCCAGACACAGGCGGCGAAGATCAGACAGGCAATCGTCAGATGCGTGGCGAGCCGGTATTGCGAGACGCTGACGAGTTTGCTGAGGCCGGAGGAGACCATCCACCAGCCGATAAAGCCCTGAAAACCGCCAAGTGCCAGGACGCCCACCAGCGGCCAGCGCAACCGCTTTTCAATGCGGCCCGTTAGCCAGAAGAAGACAAGCGGAGCGGCAAAGACCACGCCGATGGAGCGGGCCAGGAAGCGGTGTGCCCATTCCCACCAGAAGATCGACTTGAATTCGTCAACCGTCATGTCCCTGTTGACCTGCTGGTATTGCGGAATGCGCTGATAAAGGCGGAACTCCTCCTCCCACTCCTCCGCCGAGAGCGGCGGTATCACCCCATGGATCGGCTTCCATTCGGTGATCGAGAGTCCGGAATCGGTGAGCCTGGTCGCTCCCCCGACCAGCACCAGACAGAAAAGCGTGAAGATAACGACCCCCAACCAGATGCGCACCGCCTTGCGGTCGCGCTCGAGGCGCTTCGTCTGTTTCACGACATCGATGATGACTGCGTTCGTCGCGGACATGGGATACTCCCGTCGCTCGTGGCGAAAAGACGTCTTCAGACGCCTTTTGTTCTTTGGCGTTGCTTTGCCTCATCGCCCCATGCAAAACAAGCCCCGACACTTTGCGGCATGCCGTCGCGGATAGGAGAAAACGTCTTGGTCCCGCGTTTGAGAAGTTTCATCGGTACTATTCTCATCATCTTTCTGGTGGTCATTTATGCGTTGGCCGCCACGACCGTCGCCACCTTCATGCTCGCCACCTCGCCATGGTGGGTGCATTTTCTCTATTTCCTGTTCTCCGGCCTGCTCTGGATCCTTCCGGCCATGCTGATCATCAAGTGGATGGCAGGTCCCAGACCTCCCAGGAGCTGAATTTACGGGCGGTTAACCAGCCGCTGCGGTTTGTCCGCAAACCGGACCAACGATAAACGGATTTTTGGCTCCTCCTCCCTATCGTGCCGGCAAAACGGCATCAGCGGGCGAAGCCATGCAGCAGCGGGGAACCCAATACAAAGAACAGATCGTTCCGATGCCCGGAGGCCCGGCGGCGGGCGACGTGGTGCGATTTGCCGATCTGACACTGCACGTCCTCGACAATCCACAGCCGATCGAACCCGAGTGGCGCCGTCTGGAGAAGCAGGAAAAGAACTCCCTGCACCAAGGGTTCGATTGGTGTCTTTCCTGGACGCAGGCACACAAGAGCGAGCTCGCCATCCTTCAGGGTGTGGCCGAAAATCGCACGCATCTCATCCTGCCGCTCGAAATCCTCGCAGAAAAAGGCGTGAAGATCGCGCGCTTTCCTGGGGACCGGTTCAACAACCTCAATTCCGGCCTCTTCGCCAATCTCGCCGAGCCCGACACGGAGGAGCTTCAGAACTTTGTTCACGCCGTGCGGACGGCGTTGAAGGACAAGGCCGATCTGATCGTCCTCGACAATATCCCGCTTGCCTGGCGCGGTACCCGGCATCCGCTTCGCGGACTGGCAACGACCGAAAACCAGAACCGCTCCTTCCAGCTTCCGTTGCTTGGCGATTTCGAGGCGACCATTGCGCAGCTCAACGCCAAAAGCCGTCGCAAGAAATTCCGCTCCTCAACCCGCAAGCTCGAGGCAATCGGCGGGTATGATTACGTCTGCCCCGAAAGCCGCGCCGAAAAGCATGCGCTCCTCGATCTCTTCTTCCAACAGAAGGGCGAGCGGCTTGCACAGCTTGGTCTGCCGGATGTGTTCCAGCCGGACGATATCCGGCAATTCTTCCACTGGCTGCTGGACGTGCCGACCGAAGGTTTCGACACTCCGCTCCGCCTTTTCGCCATCCGCCTGCGCGGCGAACATCAAGGCCATGTCGCCGCGATCGCCGGTCTCTCCCGCAAGGGCGGCCACGTCATCTGCCAGTTCAGTTCCATCGACGAAAGCGTCTGCCCCGAAGCCAGCCCTGGCGAACTGCTGTTCTGGCTGACCATCGAACAATCCTGCCGCGAGGGCGCCGCAGTCTTCGATTTCGGCGTCGGTGATCAGCCTTACAAGCGAAACTGGTGCACGCAGGAAACCGTCCAGCACGACATCCTGCTGCCACTGACTTGGAAGGGATTGCTGCTGCGTCCGCTGATGATGGGATTGACCAGGGGCAAGGCGATGATCAAACGCAATCCCCACCTCTACTCCCTGGTTCAGCGCTGGCGAGCAGGGCATAGCCCGAAAGGGCCAGCGCCCGCCTCGGAAGCGGAATGACCAATCAGGCCGCGCGGCGGCGACCGCGCCGCGGCGAATGCAGGTCCCCCGCTTCGCTCATGACCAACAGGTGCCGATAGCCGGCCATCTCGAAATCAGTGACGAGTTTCGCCACCTCGTCGTCCTTGAAGCCCGGAACCGAGAGAATGATATCCGCAGTCTCATCGCCCGCCAGACGCGAAATGCCGGAAATCTCGGCAGGCCCGCATTCGACCAGCACCAGATCATAGGCGTCGGCCAGCGCATCGATGATCATCGTCAACCGATCGGCGCCGCGCATGGCCTTGCCCGGATCGGAAGCGCCATGTGGTATGATGTGGGCATCGGAGAGACGATCCCGGTGGATCGCGTCGCCGAACGCGGTCTCGCCGCAGAGCAGATCGGTAATGCCCGGTAGTTTCGGATTTTCAGCCATCAGGCGCGTTGGGCAGGCGGAACCGGTCATATCAATCAGCGCCACGGTCCGCCCATGTTCGGCAATCTCGCGGGCCAGCATCACGGTTGCCGTCGAACCTTCGTCACCGCGCGGTGAAATGGCGATCGCCACCGGAACATCGTGACGTTCAAGATAGTGGGCAACCGAACCGATCGTGAAGCCTTCGTCCTTGGCTTCGACCTGCTCCACCCGCTCCTCTGCCGTCGGAAAGACGAATCTTTCCGAGACCTTGGCGCGTGCCTTGGCCGCGGCCTCGCGCACGTCGAAACGGGCGGCTTCGGCCTGCATCTGATGCACCGGCAAGGGGGAATCGGCGGGAGCGACGGCTGCGGGAACCGGTGCCGGCAAGGTTTTCGCCTCACGGTCAAACTCGACATCGCCCACACCGGAAGGCCGGAGCGCGCGGCCGCTGAAGAGCTCGATGATCATGACGATCAGGCATCCGAAAATGAACGTCGCGAGCGACACCACGGTTACGATCGGAATGATTTTCGGAAAATAAGGTTCGGACGGCTCCACAGCGCGGGAAACGATGCGCGCGTCGGCCGGGCTCGCATTGCTGTCGAGACGCGATGTCGCCTCGCGGAAACGGGCGAGATAGGTTTCGAGAAGCTGGCGCTGGGCGGTGGCCTCACGCTCAAGTGCCCGCAGCCCGACCTCCTCCTCTCCGGACTTGGCCGAATCTGCCTTGAGGCCGTTCAGCTGCGTCATCAACTGACGCTCACGCAGCCGCGCCACCTCCGCATCGTTTTCAAGACTGGCAAGTATCTTCTTGGTTTCACTGTCGATCTGCTGGCGAATGCCACCCAGCTGGGCGCGCAGGCCTTTCAGCCGCGGATGGCCCTCCAGCAATTGGGTGGATTGGTCGGATATCTGGGCCTGCAGATTGGCTTCAGCTTCCTTCAGGCGCTGGATGACCTGCGATCCGACGACGTCGGTCAGCGTATCGGATGCCCGCCCCGCTTTCAGCGCCGCGCGAACGTTTTCAGCCCGCGCTTCGGCATTGGCCCGCTCGGCCCGGACACGGGCGAGCTCGGTTGAAATGTCGTTGAGTTGCTGGGTGGAGAAGCTATTGGTTTCGGTCGTCTGGAAAAGGCCGTTGGAGGAGCGGTAGTCCGCGACTTTCTTCTCCGCCTCCTGAACCTTGCCGGTCAGCCGGACGATTTCCGGTTCGAGCCACCTTGCGGTCTCGGAATGGGTGTCCAGCTTTGCGCCGCTCTGAATCTCGAGATAGACCTCCGCCATCCTGTTGGGAATGTCGGCGGCGAGCTTCTGATCATGCGAGGAAAACTCGATCGCGATGACGCGGGAGTTTTCGACGGGATAGACCTGCAGCTTTTCGCGAAATTCCTGGATGACCCGGTCCTCGGCCTCGAGCGTCATCGGATCCTGTTTGAGGCCGATCAGAACCAGGGGATCGGGCAGCAGGGACTGGGCCGCCGGATCGAATTCCTTCAACTGCGCCAGCTTCAGCTCGCGGACCACGCGCTTGATGAGATCGCTCGACTGCAGGAGCTGCGCCTGGCTGGTGACGTTCAGCGAGTCGAGAACCGGATCGTTCGCCTGCGGCGCGCCCTCTCCTCCCGACAGGTTTGGCGAACGAGATTCTATGAGGAGCCGCGTCTCGCCTTTGTAGCTCGGCTTCATCAGGCTCGCCCCGACAAGAGCGACGGCAGCGGCTATGACGGTGGCGCCGATGATCCTGGCTTTGCGTTCCCATACGGCCGCGATAATCCGCCCGAGATCGATATCCACGTCCTGATTGCTGCCGTTTACGCCTGACATGATACGCTCCAACTACCGGTTTGGGCGGATGGTAAAGGATCATGGTAACGCGAGGGTTAATGGCGGTCCGGGCGACCGTTGCTCGTTAACGCTCGCGAAATTGCGCCGTTCTTTACCGGGCATTAACCCTAACAGACCGATAACGGACGCAATGGTATGAACAGCCGGAGCCCGGAACGCGAAAATGTCCTTCGCCCCCATCAGACACGTGACGGTCAAACACGTGCTTGTGCTCGCACTTGGCGTGGCAGCGACGGCACTGGCCGGCTGCACAAGCTACGCCCCGGCACCGAAAAGTTTTCAGGAGGCGACGATCCAGCCGTATCGGCTCGACAGCGGCGACCGGCTGCGCATCAGCGTCTTTGAGCAGCCGGGCCTGTCGAATTCCTATACGGTCGACCAGGCTGGCTACGTAGCCTTCCCGCTGATCGGACAGGTCGCGGCCCGCGGCCAGACCTTGCCTGCGCTGGAGGGCGCAATCGCGTCCCGCCTGAAGCAAGGCTATCTGCGCGACCCCGACGTCACGATTGAGGTTGACCGTTATCGTCCCGTCTTCGTGATGGGCGAAGTGGGGCGGCCGGGGCAATATTCATATGTGCCCGGCATGACGGCCCAGAACGCCGTTGCAATCGCCGGAGGCTTCACCTCGCGCGGCAACCAGCGGGATGTGGATGTCACCCGCAAGATCAACGGACAGGTGATTACCGGCCGAACGACGATTGCCGCTCCGGTGCTGGCTGGCGATACGATCTACGTCCGCGAGCGGCTCTTCTGACGAACCAATGACGGAGAGCGCTCCCCTGCGGATACTCCATTGTTTCCGGTCTCCCGTCGGCGGGATCTTCCGCCATGTGCGCGATCTCGTCGAAGAACACCGGGCACTCGGCCACGAGGTCGGCATACTCTGCGACAGCTCGACCGGCGGTGCGCATGAGGACCGCCTCTTCGACAGCATAAGGCCGCAGCTTTCGCTCGGCCTGATCCGCATTCCGATGCGTCGCGCGATCGTTCCGTCGGATCTCGTGGCCATCTACAAGAGTTACAAGCACATCAGGAGCTTGCAGCCGGATATACTGCATGGGCATGGTGCCAAAGGCGGCGCCATTGCCCGGCTGATCGGCTCAGCACTGCGGGTAAACAGGTATCGCGTAGCCCGCCTCTATTCGCCGCATGGCGGCAGCCTGCATTTCGACCGGAACACCTTGTCTGGTCAGGTGGTGCTGCGGCTGGAACGTTTTCAGGAGCATTTTGGAGACGCGCTTGTCTTCGTCTGTGACTACGAAAGGCGGGCCTACGAGAGGAAAGTCGGCAAGCCGCGCAAAATATCGCGGGTGATCTACAACGGCATCAGGGACGCTGAATTCGAATCGGTCGAAACGGAACCGGCCGCCCCGAATTTCCTCTATATCGGCATGCTTCGCGACCTGAAGGGACCGGATGTCTTCATCGATGCCTTCGCCCGCACGGAACGGGCCGTCGGACGCCCCCTGTCTGCCCTCATGGTCGGCGACGGACCCGACCGGGACCGCTACGCGGCGATGATGGCCGAGCGAGGGCTCGCACGGCGTATCTTGATGCGGCCGGCCATGCCGGCTCGCGAGGCCTTCGCATTGGCGAAGGTCGTCGTCGTCCCCTCGCGTGCCGAGGCGATGCCCTATATCGTGCTGGAGGCCTTGGCGGCCGGCAAAGCCGTGATTGCCTCGCGCGTCGGCGGAATTCCGGAAGTACTGGGACACGCAAGTGCCGCGCTCGCCCAACCCGGAGACGCGGAGGATCTCTCCCGCGTCATGAGAGAGGCGATCGCCACGCCCGATTGGCGGGAGCACGTCATGCCAAAGCCGGACGCCTTCAAGGCAGTCTTTTCCGCCTCCGTCATGGCCCGGGAGATGCTCGGCCTGTACCATAATCTGCTGGGCTCGGACGCTTTGGCAGACCGGCGCTAAAGGCTTCCTTCACCTCTTTTTGCTAGGTCCTTTTTCAGTGCCTCCGTCTTCCTTAGACCGGAGGCGAAAAGGATTGGGCCATGAACAAGCCGAGCAAGTCCGAACAGTTCGACGTCGATAACCTTCGCAGGAAGGTTTCGGAAATCCGTTCCAGCGAAAAAACGCGCGCCGCGGAGGAAGCAACCGTCCTCAATCCGCTCGCCCGGCAGATTGCAGAGCAGTTCCGCAACGACAGCACCTCTCCGGCCATGCTCATCGGCCAGTTCCGCCTGTTCGAGCTGGCAGCAATGCTCGCGATCGGCCTGCTCGTCGGAGCGTTAATGGCTCCCACCGATGCCAGTGGCTTCCTCGCCCGCTTCGCCCTGATCGCCACCGGCGCGACCGTCACCGTTCTATTGCTGCAGCTTGCGGATGCCTATCAGATCCCGTCACTGCGCGGCGCCAGCCGCACGGCCAGGCGTGTTTTCGTCGGCTGGACGATCGGCTTTACGCTGACGGCGGCTGCCCTTCACGTGGCGGAAACGGAGCCCTATTCCGTTGCTGCTCTCCTCGTCTGGTTCGCAACCGGCACCAGTTTCCTGCTTCTGGAGCGAAGGCTTACCGCCTTCGCCATCCGCAACTGGGCGCGCAACGGCGTCATGGAGCGGCGTGCCGTCATTGTCGGCGGCGGGGAGCCGGCAAAGCAGCTCGTGCGCCAGCTGGAACAGCAGCCAGACAACGATATCCGCATCTGCGGCATTTTCGATGACCGAAACAGCGAGCGCTCTCCAACTGTCGTGGCCGGTTATCCGAAGCTCGGCACCTTCGCGGAACTGGTCGAATTCGCCCGTCTTGCGCGTATCGACATGCTGATCATCGCGCTACCCGCGACCGCCGAGCAACGCATCCTCCAGCTTTTGCGCAAGCTCTGGGTCCTGCCGGTCGACATCCGGCTTGCCGCCCATGCAAACCGCCTGCGCTTCCGCCCGCGCTCCTACTCCCATGTGGGCGCGGTGCCGATGTTCGACATCTTCGACAAGCCGATCCGCGATTGGGATTCGGTTGCCAAGCGGGTCTTCGACATCCTGTTTTCGCTGGTCGCGATCAGCCTGCTCTGGCCGGTCATGCTCATCGCGGCAATTGCCGTGAAGGCAACGTCCAAAGGACCTGTACTCTTTCGGCAAAAGCGCCACGGCTTCAACAATGAGGTGATCCAGGTCCTGAAATTCCGCTCGATGTACACCAATATGAGTGATCAGAGTGCGATTAGGGCGGTCACCAAGGGCGACCCTCGCGTGACGCCAGTCGGGCGCTTCCTTCGGAAATCCTCGATCGACGAACTGCCGCAGCTCTTCAACGTCCTGCGCGGCGAACTCTCCCTCGTCGGGCCGCGCCCGCACGCGGTGAGTGCCCAAACCGGCGAGCGCAAATATGTGGACGTAGTCGAGAGCTATTTTGCCCGCCATCGCGTCAAACCGGGCGTTACCGGCTGGGCGCAGATCAACGGACTGCGCGGCGAATTGGACAGCGACGAGAAGATCCGCGCCCGCACAGCCTACGACCTCGATTACATCGAGAACTGGTCCCTGCTCTTCGACCTGAAGATCCTGTTCCTGACGCCGGTCCGGTTGCTTAACACGGACAATGCCTATTGAACGCCATTGCCAACGATCATCCGGCCCTCGGTTATCCGCGCCATTTTGACAGCCGGCTCGCCGCCCTGAGGCTTGCCGGCACCGGCCTGATTGCGTTCGGCGTCTTTCTATCCGGTTTCGTGATTTCGGAGCCCGCCCCCTATGAACTGATCATGGTGATCCAGATCGGCATCTGGTTCCTGATCGGTCTGACGATATCGCGTACCGTCGCACCGCTTCTCGTCTTGCTGCTGGCCTTCAACCTCAGCGGTCTGACGTCCATGTTCGTGATGAAGGACATGAGCGGGGCGCCGATGTATTTCGCGGTCTCGATCTTTCTGGCGCTCAGTTCGGTCTTTTATGCCGCCGTCATCGAAAGCGACCACCGGCGGCTGAACCTTATCTTCAAGGCCTGGGTGACCGCCGCGATCATTACCTCGCTGCTCGGTATCCTCGGCTATTTCAATGCGTTTCCAGGCGCGCATGTCTTCACCCGCTACAATCGCGCCATGGGCGCCTTCCAGGATCCCAACGTCTTTGGCCCATATCTCGTCGCGCCGCTGCTCTATCTTCTCTATCGGATGCTGACCGGCCGGCTCATTCAGGCGCCGCTCCTGATCCTCGGAATTCTAATCCTGGCCCTCGGGATCTTTCTTTCCTTTTCGCGGGCAGCCTGGGGGCTGCTTCTCTTTGCCGGCGCCGCGCTCGTCATCGTTATGCTGCTGAAGGAACGCACAGCGGCCTTCCGATTGAAGATCCTGGCCATTGCTGTGGGCGCAGTCGTCTTTCTCGCCCTCACGCTGGCAATTGCGCTTCAGTTCGAACAGGTCTACGACCTCTTCATGAACCGGGCAAAACTGGTTCAGGAATATGACGGTGCGCGTCTCGGGCGCTTCGAGCGTCACAAGATCGGCTTCCTGATGGCCATGGAACGGCCGCTCGGGCTCGGGCCGATGGCGTTCGGAAAGATGTTCGGCGAAGACGAACATAACATCTGGCTGAAGACGCTCACCACCTACGGCTGGCTCGGTGCCGTCACCTATCAGGTCATGATCTGGTCGACGCTCTGGTTCGGCTTCCGCTATATGCTGCGCGAACGTCCCTGGCAGCCTTATCTGATGATCGCCTGGGTCATGATCCTCGGCCATGCGATCATCGGCAACGTCATCGACACCGACCACTGGCGGCACTTCTACCTGCTGCTCGGTATCGTCTGGGGCTGCGCGGCACTCGAACATCGGTTTCGTCGCATAGGATCGTCCCTACGCCCCGCGAGCACTTGACTTGGGCTCCCGCCGCGCCAAATTGTTCCCATGCTGACAGCTTCTCAACTGCGTGCTGCACGCGCCATGACGGGGATAACGGTGGAGGAACTTGCCGCCGCTTCCGGTCTTTCAAAATCCGTGATCGAGGAAGCAGAGGCGGCCCAGGTCTTCGCAGGCTCCGATGTCACCGAGCGCCTGCGCACCATCTTCGAATCAAGAGGCATTCTCTTTCTCGGTGCCGGTGAAGGCGACGATGCCGGCGCCGGTCCCGGAGTCAGGCTGCGCCAGAAGTCCCACGACGAAGGCATCCGGCCGCAGAACCTGAACGCGGCAAACGACGACTGAAGCCGCCCTACAACGACGATACGTCGGTTGGGCAATTGCGGTCCCGGCATCTCACCTTTCCCCGGTAAAAAACGAGCCGCAACGCGAAGCTAATATCGCAAAAATTGCCGTTTCGACCGGTTACAATTTTTAACGATAAAAGCGCAAAATTCCCAGGAACAAAAATTCACCATGTGAGTTGACGTTCCAATAATTAAGGGGAAGCTGATGACAACGTATCTCAAAACGGATGAGATCGAGGACCGGGGCCTCAAGAAAGTCTGGAGCGTCGCGGAATTCGCCAAGCGCTACCGACTGGACCGAGAAGAGGAAGCCCGCCTTTTGAAACTACTTGGGCCTTTCGCCTCTCAGCAAGAACTGCTGATGAATGCAAGCCGGGCGCCGCGCTTCAGATAGGCTTTCCGACTGTTCTTCCCATCAATTGAACCGGCTCGGTTCGACGCCTGAAACCCGAGCGGATGTAGTTCGATCTTTCGCCCCATACTTTTCCATCCAGCGGAACCTTTACCCTCCTCCCGTCGTTCGCCAAGCGTGACCAGTTCGCGCCGCAGTGCGCAAGGAGGAACAAGATGATGAAAATGTTGTCGAGTACGGGGCTGATCGCAGCCCTTTCGTTTGGCGCCCTTGGCGCCCTCCCTACGTCCGTTTCCGCGCAGGATCTCGAGCTTCGTCTCGGACCGGACGGCGTCCGGCCGGTTATTCGGGACAGAGACCGCGAATATCGCCGCGGCTGCAGCCCCGGCGAAGCACGGGCCGCAGCCCGCGACGAAGGCTTCCGTCGTCCGGAAGTTATCCGCGTGACCGACCGAAGCGTGACAGTGGAGGGCATGACCCGCAACGGTCGGGATCGCATCCGCTTCGCCAATCGACCGGGATGCCCCGAGATTTAATCGGCCAGCAAAAATGGAGATACGAAAGCCCTGCTTCGGCGGGGCTTTTTCCGTGGTAAGTCCGCTCAATCAGGCAATGGGGGAGAGGTAAATGGTCGGGGCGACTGGACTTGAACCAGCGACCCCTTGACCCCCAGTCAAGTGCGCTACCGGGCTGCGCTACGCCCCGACCAGCTTCTGAACGAAGCATGCCTTCCTTACTGACATGCCACTGTCGGCGCAAGAGAAAAATCCGCCAAAAACAAATCTGTTCAACCTGCAGGAAAGACCGGCATGACCCGCCCTGCCGATCCGGCAGGGCGGGCCCTTGTCGAGATCACGAATACGGCGAATAGCACTGACGGCGCGGGCCGCCGTAAGGCTGGTAGGTATTGTCGTAGGCCCTGTAGGATCGGTAGCGAGAGTAGCACCAGTTCACGTGGGCATTGCCTCCGACATACCGGCGGGGTGTGACGTAACGCGGCTGCGCCAAAGCTCCGCCGATGATGGCGCCGGCGGCAAGACCACCGATGATCGCACCGACATTAGAATCGCGGTGGCGGCGATAATAGCGATCCCGGTAGTAGCTATCCCGATAGTAGCGATCACGATAATAGCGCCGCGGACCGCCGTCCCGGTACCGCCAATAGCGGCGGCTCTCCAAGCGGGGGCTCAAAGCGTTCTCGCTCCACTGGACGGTTTGGATCGCCTGCGGGGCTTCGATTTTCGGCGCGCCGACCGTTGGAAAGGCCTGGGCCGGCGCAATGCCGCTCAAGGCTGTAATCAAGGACAGCGCGACGACGGCAAGTTTCTTCCTCATAATTCACCTCCTTTGATCCTGTGGAGGAAATGATCCTCCTTTTCGTATGAACAAAGGGTGAATGGTAAATTTGAGGTAACGTTCCCCGGTCGAGAAAAATTGAGAACCCGCTTATCGGACCTGGTCAAGCAACCGCTTGCATTCCAGAAGGTCGAACAGCGCCTCCTGGAGCAGCGCCCTATCTTCCTTGCCGACACTCGACTTGCCGATCGACACCTCGGGCAGATCATCCTCATGAGAGGAGCCGAAACCGAAGAAACGTCCGCTTGGCTTTACCTTGGGCCGTCCTACGACCTGGTCCTCTTCCGAGGCGCTGATCTTCGGCTCGACATGCTTCTCGCTGTTTGCCGCCATGATTGCTTCCATGGTGGCAAGATCGCCCGAAGCGATTGCGGCGACAAACTTGTTGCCGTTGGTCTTCAGGAGCTTCTGGACGCCCTTGATCGTATACCCATGGTCGTAGAGAAGGTGTCGGATACCCTTTAGCAGATCGACGTCTTCCGGACGATAATAGCGGCGTCCGCCCCCGCGCTTCATTGGCCTGATCTGCGGAAAACGCGTCTCCCAGAAGCGCAGCACATGCTGAGGCAGGTCGAGATCATCGGCGACCTCGCTGATCGTACGAAAGGCATCCGGGCTCTTATCCAAGATCAGTCTCCAACAGCAGCCTGCCGACACCGCGGAGGGCGGCGGCCTTTCACTCATATGGAATTATGCGACGAATCGAACATATCTCAACGGTTTGCGCCGAAAGATTCAAGCATGTTCACAGGATTGGAATGATTGCAGCCGGGGCGGCTCGCATCAGGCAACGGGGCTTGGCGGTTTCTGCTTGGCCTTGCGCGCCGTGTGAGCCTTGAGAATGCGCTGCTTCAGGACGTTCGACGCCTTGAAGGTCATGACACGGCGCGGAGAGATCGGCACTTCCTCGCCGGTCTTCGGATTGCGACCAATACGCTCGTTCTTCGCCCGCACCTGGAACGTGGCAAACGACGAAAGCTTGACCATTTCGCCGCGCACGATGGCGTTGCAAATCTCATCGATGACGGTTTCGACAAGTTCGGCCGACTCCGTTCGGGATAGCCCGACCTTGCGGAATACCGACTCTGCCAGATCCGCGCGTGTTACTGTCTTGCCGGCCATGATCCCCGCCCAATTTTCGAAATTGATCTTGTCAAAGCCGATAGAGAGTATTTTGCTTGAGCGCGAGGGTCAAGCACCTGTGCGCAATGACATATTTGCGTTTCCGCTCAAATTACGCCTCACCAGCGAAGAAGGAGCGCACCCCAGGTGAAGCCGCCGCCCATGGCCTCGAGCATGACCAGGTCGCCCTGTTTGATCCGTCCGTCGCCTGCGGCCACCGAAAGCGCCAGCGGAATCGAAGCCGCCGACGTGTTGCCATGCAAGTCGACCGTCACAACGACCTTTTCGGGCGGGATTCCGAGCTTCTTGGCCGAACCGTCGATAATGCGCCGGTTGGCCTGGTGCGGCACCAGCCAGTCCAGATCTTCCGCGGTCGTGCCCGTTGCAGCGAAGGCGGCTTCGATCACGTCGGTGATCATCCCGACTGCGTGCTTGAAGACCTCGCGGCCCTCCATCCGCAGATGGCCGACGGTTCCGGTGGTGGACGGCCCACCGTCGACATAGAGCTTTTCCTTATGGGTGCCGTCAGAACGAAGATGCGCGGTCAAAACGCCTCGGTCGGCGATCGTCCCCTCGCTCTCCTGCCCCTCCAGCACAAGCGCGCCAGCGCCGTCGCCGAAGAGAACGCAGGTGGTGCGGTCTTTCCAGTCGAGAATCCGGGAAAAGGTCTCCGCGCCAATCACCAGCACACGCTTGGCCATGCCGCCGCGAATATGCATGTCTGCAGTCGCCACTGCATAAACGAAGCCGGAGCAGACAGCCTGCATATCGAAGGCATAACCATGTGTCATGCCGAGGCGATTTTGGATGTTCACCGCGGTCGCCGGAAAGGTGTTGTCAGGCGTCGAGGTGGCGACCAATACCAGATCGATATCGTCCGGGGTCAACCCGGCATTGGCGAGCGCGGCGCGAGCGGCTTGCTCACCAAGCGACGCCGTCGTCTCCCCCTCGCCTGCGATGTAACGTTGGCGGATGCCGGTGCGCTGGACGATCCATTCATCGGATGTTTCGACGATGCTTTCCAGCTCTTTGTTAGGCACTACCCGCTTCGGCAGAGCTGCCCCGTAACCGCGAACCACTGAACGGATCATTCTCTTTCACATCCTGTCGTCATGCTGCTTCGGGGCCAGCAGGCGGCTGGCGGCGGGCATGATAAACCTTCAAATCCTGTACAATCTTGGCGTTCAGGTCGTTACGCGCCATGTCGTAGCCGACATCGATCGCGGCCGCGAAACCGTCGGCATTGGTGCCCCCATGGCTCTTAATGACGATGCCGTTCAAACCAAGGAAAACCCCGCCATTGACCCTGTTCGGGTCCATTTTCTCGCGCAGCCGGTCGAACGCGCTTTTGGCGAGCAGATAGCCGATCTTGGCAAAGATGGTCCGCGACATGGCTTCACGGAGAAGCGTCGCGATCTGCCGCGCCGTTCCCTCCGCCGTCTTCAAGGCGATGTTGCCGGTGAAGCCCTCGGTCACCACCACGTCCACGGTACCCTTGCCGATGTCATCGCCCTCCACGAAGCCGTGATAAGCGATGGTGGGCAGATTGGCTTCGCGGATCAGCCGTCCGGCCTCCCTCACCTCTTCCTGGCCTTTCACCTCCTCAACGCCGACATTGAGAAGGCCGACGGTCGGCCGGTCCACCTCAAAGAGCGCGCGGGCCATGGCACCGCCCATCAGGGCGAAATCGAGGAGCTGCTGCGAATCGGCACCGATCGTCGCGCCGATATCCAACACGATGCTTTCGCCCTTTAACGTCGGCCAGATGCCGGCGATCGCCGGGCGCTCGATATTGGCCATGGTGCGCAGACAGAATTTTGCCATGGCCATCAGCGCACCGGTATTGCCGGCGGAAACCGCGACATCGGCCTCGCCGAGCTTCACCGCCTCGATCGAACGCCACATGGTCGAGACATAACGGCCACGGCGCAACGCCTGGCTCGGTTTCTCCTCCATGCTGACGGCAAGTTCGCACTCATGAAAGACCGATTTATCGCGCAGCTTTGGGTATTTGGCCAGCCACGGCTCACATTCGGCCTTCAGCCCATAGATGAGGAACGTCACATCCGGATGGCGATCCAGCGCCTTGGCGGCGCCGGGAATGACGACCTCGGGCCCAAAATCGCCACCCATGGCGTCAAGAGAAATTCTGACCACGCGTTCCTGATCCTTATCCTTCGCCGTGCACATGATCCAATTACAGGTCATGCGCCGGTTCTAGCGTCTTCTGTGGCCTTGCTCCTGCGCGGCGCTGCCGGCGAATTCGTGGCCAAAATATAGTTTTTGTCGCTGCTTACAACGGCCGTCAGTCCTTTTTCCAGTCTTTCAGGGCAGCAAAGGGATTCGGGCGGCCCGACGTCCCGTCTTCATCGCCTTCCAAATGGGTGGCAAATTCGACACCGGCCTTGCGCGGATAAGGATCGATGGCAAGGGCCGCAAATTCGGCAACGGCCACGCCGGCGTCTATGGTGTCGCCGGCAAATGTTTCCGGGAGGTCTGGCCCTTCCGGATCCAGTACCATCTCGGCTGCCTCGTTCGTAACGATCCGGGCAAGCTTGGAACCCTCCGGCACGAATATCTGCTCGAAATCCTCATCGATCTTCGATTCGACCGGATCGAGCGTCACGACGCAGGACTGCACGATATCTGCCGTAACCCGCCCCTTCAGCCGAACACCGTCCTTTTTCCAGCGCGTAATCTGCAGGTCCGCTATCAACGATTTTACGGACACGACCTGCCAAAGCGTCGCCAGGTCGGCACATTCCCGTTCATTCGCCTCCAGATGCACGGTCACCGGATTGGCCGATATATGCCCTACCTTCACAGGATAGGAAAAGGGAGGCTTCCCGCCCCCGTCATGGATGTTCTTCATGCAACCTCACTTCCCCGGCAAAGGCAGAACGGCCTGCCCGCGGGAAATCTCATCTTCGGATACGCCGGCAAGTGCTGCTTCCGTCGCGATCATCCATCCTGCAAGCCCAAGCATTGCGGGTGCATCTGCCGTTTCCGGATAGATATTGCGCCGAAGCGCATCCGCAAGCTTTTCGGTGTCGCCTGCCTCGAGAGCGGCAGCATAGGTCTCGAGCCTTCCATAAAACATGCCCGCAAGCCTCTTCATGCGCTTGGGCACACCCTGGTCGCCGATTCCGAGTTCGCGGATGGAGTGGTCGATATCCAGGAAAAAGGCGTCGACAATTTCCTGGGCAAGCTCTTGTCCGCTTGCTTCGGACTTTGCGGTGCGGCGGAAGAACAGGATCATCACGATCGACAGCATCTCGAAACGGCCCATGACAGTGTCGGGCACGTCGAGGTCACTGTAGAAGAAAGGAATGCGCGCAGCCGAGGTCAAAGCGGCATATTGCCGATCAACGATCGCGCGGTTGTGGTTCTTCTTCTTGAAAAGCCTGAAAATCATCTGAATTCCCGTTATTTGCCTCCCCGAAGATCTCCGGCTGACGTCGGCCATGTTGCATGGAAACGAAAGCTGGTTTACCGAAGCAGGCACGAATTGCAATGCCGTTCCGCCGGTCAGCGAACGGGGTCGTGATCCTTTCGCCCCGCATAACGGCAAGGATCAGCCTGATGTCCCCGAATAGCCACAATGGTATGAACAGCAGGGACGGGTCGAGTTTTGGGGGATGCGGTTGAACAAGCGGGTTTTCGGGTACGAGATGACATTCTTGAGTAAGACCGCGACGGCGATTGTCGTCGCATCCATGACCGTGTCCGGCTGCACATCGATGCAGCTTGGCGATACCATGTACAACGGCTACGTCATCGACCAGCAGTCGCTGAACCTCATTCCTGAGGGGTCGAGCCGCGAACAGGTGCTGCTGACCATGGGTACGCCGTCGACGACGGCGACCTTCGATACCGAAGTGTTCTATTACATTTCCCAGAAGCGTGAACGCGCCGTGGCGTTCATGAAGCCCCGGCTGGTCGATCAGACCGTGCTGGCGATTTATTTCGACAAGAACGGCACGGTGGCCCGCAAGGCCAATTACACCATGCAGGACGGCAAGGTGTTCGACACCATTTCCCGGACGACGCCGACAGGCGGCCGCGATCTGACCTTCCTGCAGCAACTTCTTTCCGGCGGCGCTGGCGCTGCAGGCGCAGGTGCGGCAGCAGCGCGAAACCTCCTCGGCGCGGGCGGGCTCGGCAACCGCTAAGCGCCGGTCTTATCTATAGAAAAGGCCCGCGGGAGACGCTCCCGCGGGCCTTTTGTTTGTGAGACACGTTTTTTGTCAGGCGGGCTCTCAGCCGGCAAGAACCGCAAGCAGCAGAAGAGCTACGATGTTGGTGATCTTGATGGCCGGATTGACGGCAGGACCGGCTGTATCCTTGTAGGGATCGCCCACGGTGTCGCCGGTGACGGATGCCTTGTGCGCCTCCGACCCTTTGAGGTGCCGAGTGCCGTCCTTGTCCACGAAACCATCTTCGAAGCTCTTCTTGGCATTGTCCCAGGCACCACCGCCTGATGTCATCGAGATCGCCACGAAAAGGCCGTTGACGATCACCCCGAGCAGCGAGGCGCCAAGTGCTGCAAAGGCTGACGCCTTGTCGCCACCGGAGATCAGCAGAACGCCGAAATAGACGACGATCGGCGCGAGGACCGGCAACAGCGACGGAATGATCATCTCGCGGATCGCTGCCTTGGTCAGGATATCGACGGCCCTGCCATAATCCGGACGCTCCGTTCCCTGCATGATGCCCGGCTTGTTGCGGAACTGCATGCGCACTTCCTCAACGATGGAGCCGGCAGCGCGCCCGACGGCAGTCATCGCGATGCCGCCGAAGAGATAGGGGATAAGACCACCGAAGATCAGGCCCGCAACGACATACGGGTTTGAAAGATCGAAATTGATCTCGCCGACGCCGTTGAAATAGGGATACTGGGCGCTGTTGGCGACGAAATATTTCAGGTCGTTGGAATAGGCCGCGAAAAGCACCAGGGCGCCAAGGCCAGCCGAGCCGATGGCATAGCCCTTGGTGACCGCCTTGGTCGTGTTGCCGACCGCGTCGAGCGCATCGGTAGACTTGCGCACTTCCGGCGGCAGATGGGACATTTCGGCAATGCCGCCGGCATTGTCGGTGACGGGGCCGAAGGCGTCGAGCGCAACGATCATGCCGGCAAGGCCGAGCATGGCGGTAACCGCGATCCCGGTCCCGAACAGGCCGGCAAGCTGATAGGTCGCAATGATGCCGCCGACGATGACGATCGCAGGCAACGCGGTCGATTCGAGCGAGACGGCGAGCCCCTGAATGACGTTGGTGCCGTGACCGGTTACCGACGCCTGGGCGATGGAATTGACCGGGCGCTTGTTCGTACCCGTATAATATTCGGTGATGACCACGATCAGTGCCGTCACCACGAGGCCGAGAAGGCCGCAGATGAAGAGGTTTGTGCCGGTGATTTCCCGGCCGGCCACGGTACCGATCGTGCCCCAGCCGATGGTCAGCGAGGTGGCGGCGCCAAGCCCCAGGATCGACAGAAGCCCGGTGACAATCAAGCCCTTGTAAAGAGCGCCCATGATGGAGCCATTGGCGCCAAGCTTAACGAAGAAGGTGCCGATGATCGAGGTAACGATGCAGGCGCCGCAGATGGCCAGCGGATAGATCATCGCGGTTTCCAGCACCGGTGCGCCGGCAAAGAAGATTGCAGCGAGGACCATCGTGGCGACGACGGAAACGGCATAGGTTTCGAAAAGGTCGGCCGCCATGCCGGCGCAATCGCCGACATTGTCGCCGACATTGTCGGCAATCGTCGCGGGGTTGCGCGGATCGTCCTCCGGAATGCCCGCTTCGACCTTGCCGACCAGGTCGCCGCCGACATCGGCTCCTTTGGTGAAGATGCCGCCGCCGAGACGGGCAAAAATGGAGATCAGCGAAGCGCCGAAGCCGAGCGCCACAAGGGCGTCAATGACTTCGCGCGAGCCGCTCGGGTGCCCCAAGCCTGCGGTCAGCACCCAGTAATAGATGGAAACGCCGAGGAGAGCGAGACCCGCAACCAGCATGCCGGTGATGGCACCTGATTTGAAGGCGATGTCGAGACCGGCAGCGAGGCTCTGCGAGGAGGCCTGGGCGGTGCGGACGTTGGCGCGAACCGAGACATGCATGCCGATGAAGCCCGCGGCGCCTGAAAGCACGGCACCGATAATGAAGCCGAGCGCGGCGGTGCCGGATAGAAGCAGCCAGGCGAGAATGGTGACGACAACGCCGACCATGGCGATCGTCATGTATTGGCGCGTCAGATAGGCCTGTGCGCCTTCACGGATATAGCCGGCGATTTCCTGCATGCGCTGATTGCCCTGGTCGGCAGCCAGAACTGAACGCGTCGCCCAGGCGGCATAAATGATCGATAGCAGGCCGCAAACGATCACACCTAAAATTACGGTCATTCGCTTCTTCCTCTCCCTAAGCCCAGGCGGAACATTCCACCGGCCATGCACCCCACAACGTACCACCCTGTCCCCGGGACATTCTGGACCGTCGCTGTACTCCACGCGCATTCTCGCGCAAACGACCGAATCCCCTCCCAAGAATCCAGGGTCGATCACGCGGAGGCGAGATTGCGGTGGACTTGAATTGGCGTCAAGCCCCGAGAGGGCAAGTCTCTAGGCGGATTTTGCGGAAGTGGATTTCAGCATCAAGGCCAGCACGAGAACCAGGCAGACAATGGCAACTGGCCAGATGATCAGGTTCATGAACGACCACCCATAGGCCGTGAATATCTTGCCGGACGAGAAGGAGGAGAGAGCGACCGCGGTGAAGAGGATGATGTCATGGAACCCCTGCACCTTATCGGCCTCATGGGGCCGATAGCTCGAAGCGACGATTGCCGTCGATCCGATGAAACCGAAATTCCAGCCGATGCCGAGCAGCACCAAGGCTCCCCAGAAATTCCAGAGCTCAATGCCCATATGCGCGATGACCGCACAGCCCATCAGTATGACGAAGCCGGCAGCCACAATCTTTTCCACGCCGAAGCGGGAAATCAGCATGCCGGTGAAGAAACTTGGAGCGAACATGGCAAGCACATGCCACTGGATACCAAGCGTCGCCATCTCGGTCGGGAAGCCGCAACCGATGACCATCGCCAGCGGCGCGCCCGTCATCATGAATGTCATCAGCGCATAGCTGCTGATGCCGCAGATCATGCCGGTCAGGAATCGTTGGCTAGTGACAATTTCAGACAGCGGGCGAGCCGGCATGGTTGCCGTCGAGTTGGAGGTCATTGCCGGCAGTCTGAGCGGCAGGAGCATCAGAACCGCAATGAGGAACAGGGGTATGATCGCGATGAAGGCACCGGCAAAAAGCACCGGCGCCGCCAGGTCCTTTGTCCAGATGGCCAGCTGCGGGCCGAGGATGGCCGAAACGATCCCGGCCGCGAGAATCCAGGAAATTGCCTTCGGCTTGTAGAAGGAGGGCGAAGCGTCTGCAGCGGCAAAGCGGATCTTCTGCGTGGCGCCGCCACAAAGGCCCATCAGCAGCATCCCGAGCGCAAAAAGCCAGAAGTTCGATTGAAACAGCGCGACCGCGCCAATGCCGGCGCCAACCGCGCCGAGAACAGCTCCGAGCATGAAACTCTGTTTGCGGCCCAAAAAACGGGACGCAACGGCAATGGCGACGGCACCGACTGCCATGCCGATATTGAAACCGGTGAGAGGAGCCGTCGCCAGCGACTTGTCGTCGCTCAGCAGCTGGTAACCGACCAGGCCGCCCAGCGAAAAGACCACCGGCGGCGCCGATCCCAGGATTGCCTGGGCCGCGGCAAGCAAGGCGACACTGCGACGGGCCGTGCGCAACTGTGTCTGAAGTCCGTCCACCACGCCGTCCATGCCGCTATCCTTCGCTTACTTCTTGGTGTCGCCACGCACCTGCTTGGCGATGCGGTCGAGAACCGCGTTGACGATCCGCGGTTCTTCCTCCGCGAAGAAGGCACGCGCGATCTCGACATACTCTGTCACGATGACCGCGACCGGCACGTCTTTGCGCTCGAGGATCTCGAAGGTGCCCGCACGCAGAATGGCGCGCAGCGTCGAATCGAGGCGGGAGAGCGGCCAGTCCTCCTGGAGCGACGAACGGATCAGCGGATCGATCTTCACCTGGTCGCGGACGACGCCTGCGACGATCGAGCGGAACCAGGACGGGTCGGCCTTCAGATACGTGTCGCCGTCCAGTTCCTGGCCGAGCCGGTGCGCCTCATATTCGGCCACGACTTCGAGAACGCCCGTGCCGCCGATATCCATCTGGTAAAGCGCCTGCACGGCCGCGAGACGGGCCGCGCCCCGCTGGTTGGCCGGCTTCACCGGATGTTCGTCTTCCTTCGCCATAAATTCAACCACCATTCAGCTTTTCGCGCAGCGCGATCATGCTCAGCGCCGCACGCGCGGCAAAGCCGCCCTTGTCCTTGTCCGCCCGGCGCGCACGCGCCCAGGCCTGGTCGTCGTTCTCGACCGTCAGAATGCCGTTGCCGATCGCCAGCGATTCCGAAACCGCAAGATCCATGAGAGCCCGAGAAGACTCGTTTGCAACGATGTCGAAATGATAGGTCTCGCCGCGAATGACCATGCCGAGCGCAACGAAGCCATGGTACTCCGTACCGCCCTCTTCCGCCGCATCGAGCGCCATGGCGATTGCCGGCGGAATTTCGAGCGCGCCGGGTACGGTGACAACGTCATAGGTCGCACCGGCTTCTTTGAGGGCATGGGTCGCGCCGTCGAGGAGCGCATCGGCCATGTCATCGTAGAAACGTGCCTCGACGATCAGGATGTGTGGAGCGGTTTCACGCGACATGGTTCACCTTCATGATATCGGGCCGGTTGAGATCTGGCTTCGGCAGGCCGCGGTCAAAACACGCGACGGACAGAATGGCAAGCGAATTTAGCTGATCGCAGGGATGCGAATCAGGAATATCTCCTTCGGCGGCGTTGTGGAAGCGGCCGCTTTTGATCCACCGGAGTTCGCGACAATGATTCCGACCATCGAAACCGAACGACTGATCCTTCGCCCGCATCGGCTCGACGAATTCGAAGCCTATGCCGCTTTCTGGGCTGATCCCGACGTGGTTCGCTTCATCACCGGCGTCCCCTCGACACGCGAAAACAGCTGGGGGCGAATGTTGCGGGTCACCGGCATGTGGCATCTGTTGGGATTCGGCTTTCTGGCAATCGAGGAAAAAGGCACCGGCCGCTTCCTCGGCGAGGCCGGTTTTCAGGACATGCGCCGAGACTTTCAGCCGACGATTGAGGGGACATTGGAGACCGGATGGGCGCTCATTCCTTCCGTACATGGCCTTGGCTACGCAACTGAAGCTGCCGGCGCCATGGTCGAGTGGGGTGCGGCACACTTTCCGGATATGGAGATGACCTGCATCATCAGCCCCGAGAACGGCGCATCGCTTCGGGTTGCCGCCAAGCTGGGTTTCCGCGAAATCGCAAGGGCCGACTATCACGGACCAATCGTGGTAATGTCGCGCCACTGAACCGACGCTTCCATAGTGTTAATTCTGGCACTTTTCTTCTATTAGTCAGTTTTCATATATAATGAACCAGACAAGCGGGAAGATGGACGGCCTCGTGAATCAGAATCCTTTTCCAGCCAACCGCGTGGACGACCTGATCTTGCAGATGTCCATGGCGCGCGGCATCGACGGGATCATAACAGTGCTGCGTCAGTCCGCCCGCGACTTGATCGGTGCCGATGGCGTGAGCTTCGTCCTTCGGGAAAACGACAGGTGCTACTATGCCGATGACGACGCAGTCGCGCCGCTCTGGAATGACCGACGCCTCCCATCGGAAAGCTGCATTTCCGGCTGGGCCATGAAACATGGCGAACTGGTCGTCATCGAAGATATCGCTCGGGACGACAGGATCCCACACGCCGCCTATCAGGGCACCTTCGTTAAAAGTCTGGTTGTGGTTCCGGTACGGAAGGAAGATCCGGTTGGCGCAATCGAAGCCTATTGGGCCAAGGCGGAGCGCCCCTCGGAAGAGTCCGTCCGCCTTTTGCAGCGGATAGCCAATAGCGCCGCCGTCGCGATGACCAATGTTGCGCTGATCAACGCTCTTGCTGCCGCAAAGGAGGAAGCTGCACGCGCCCGCGATGCGTTGATCCTGGCCATGGCTTCGCTTGCCGAAACGCGTGACTATGAAACCGGCAATCACATTCGCCGCACCCAGCACTATGTGCGTGCGCTCGCCGAAGCTCTGAAGGAACAGGGAGTATATGCCGAGGAGCTGAGCGACGAGGCGATCGACCTGCTCCATAAGTCGGCGCCGCTGCACGATATTGGTAAGGTCGGCATTCCCGACAGTGTCCTCCTGAAACCGGGCAAGCTCGATCCGAAGGAATACGAGGTCATGAAGAGCCATGCCGAGCTCGGCCGGGCGGCCATAGCCACCGCGGAACGCTATATGGGATCGGCCACGCCCTTCCTAAGCGTCGCCAGGGAAATCGCCCATACCCACCATGAAAAGTGGAATGGTACAGGCTATCCCCGAGGACTCCAGGGGGAGGATATCCCGATCGGCGGCCGGATCATGGCGATCGCCGACGCCTATGACGCCCTGGTCTCCGAGCGGATATACAAACCCGCCATGTCGCATGACGAAGCCGTCGACATCATCGTCAGGGACGCCGGAACACATTTTGATCCCGGCCTGGTCGAGGTCTTCGCGAAGATCGCTCCGCGGTTCAAGGAGATCCATGGGCAGTTCACCGACAAGGAATAACTCAGGCCCTCGCCGGAAACTCCGCAAGGCGTGCTGCATAACGCGCCATGGTATCGACCTCGAAATTTACCAGATCACCGGCCTTGCGGTCGCCCCAGGTGGTGACCGCAAGCGTGTGACGGATCAGCAGCACGTCGAAATCCGTCCCATCCACCGCATTGACGGTAAGCGAGGTACCGTCAAGTCCGACGGATCCCTTTGGTGCGACGAAACGGGCAAGATGTTCGGGAGCGCGCAACCGGATACGGACCGCCTCGCCCTCAGGCTCGACCGACAGGATTTCAGCAGTGCCATCAACATGCCCGGAGACAATGTGACCGCCGAGTTCGTCGCCGATCTTCAGAGCCCGCTCGAGATTGACGCGGGTGCCTTGCTTCCAGCTGCCGATCGTCGTCAGCCGCAGCGCCTCTTCCCAAGCTTCAACCTCGAACCAGCGTTCGTTGCTGCCATCCGCCGGCAGGTTGGTGACCGTGAGGCAGACGCCGCCATGGGCGATCGAGGCTCCCATGTCGATGGTCTTCGGATCGTAGTTCGTCGCGATACGAAGCTTGATGCCCTCGTCCATCGGCGTCGTTGCGGCAACCGTGCCGACATCGGTGACAATTCCGGTAAACATCAAAAACCTCTTTCGTAATCGAAACAACGGTCGGGGCCGAAGTTATCCTCTCGGATCAGAGCAAATCCAGCCGGCATATCGGGTGGCGTCAGCGGCGATTCAAGACCGCCCTCTCCGACCGTGCCCATCCCCTGAAACAGCAGGATGCGATCAACAAGACCGGCATCGAGGAAGGCTTTTGCGATAACAGCCCCGCCTTCGATCAAGAGCGAAGAGATGCCTCTGGCGGCGAAAACGGCGAGCAGGATGTCGAGATCACTCGCGTCCATGATCTCGGCGCCGGCCTTGATCAATCGTTCGCGCTTCATCGAGGGCGCAGATCCGCGCGCTGCCTCCGCACCGAATGGAGGTAAAGCAACGACGATGACCGGCACGTCTCTCGCCGTTTTTACAAGTTTGGACTCGAGCGGCAGCTGCAATTGGCGATCCAGCACGATGCGGATCGGCGATCGGTTTTCGAGGCCGGGAATGCGCACGGTCAGTTCAGGGTCGTCCGAGAGCACGGTGCCGATGCCGACGAGGACCGCGTCCGACCTGGCTCGCAACCGATGTACCTCGGCCCTCGCCTCAGGCCCTGTAATCGCCACTTCCTCGCCGCGCCGCCCAAGCATTCCATCGGCGGAAACTGCAAGCTTCAGAGTCACATGTGGGCGACCCTTCGTCTGGCGCATGAGGTAGCTGGCATGTGCCCGCCGCCCCTCGTCCTCCATCAGCCCGGACTCGACCGCAATGCCCGCATCGCGAAGGATGGCGAGCCCTCTGCCCGAAACCCGCGGGTCTGGATCGGTCAGGCAGACCACGACACGCGCGACGCCGGCTTCAACCAGGGCGTTGGCGCAAGGGGGCGTCCTGCCGTAATGCGAACAGGGTTCCAGCGTCACATAGACCGTCGATCCGCGTGCTTTCTCACCGGCCATTTCGAGAGCCTGCGTTTCCGCATGCGGACGACCGCCGGGTGCCGTCACCGCCTTGCCGACCACTTCGCCGTTCTTGACGACCACGCAGCCGACAGAGGGGTTGGTGCCCGTCAGCCCGGTATTCTGTCGCGAAAGGCGCAACGCCTCTGCCATGAACCGCCGGTCGTCAGAGGCGGTCATTCCTCATGGCTCCAGGCCGGGATCGCGGGCGATCTTGGCGTTGATCTCTTCGATCACCTTCTCGAAATCTTCCGCATGGGAAAAATCCCGGTAGACGGAGGCGTAGCGGACGAAGGCCACGTCATCGAGACTCTTCAGCGCCTCCAAGACCTGCAGGCCGATCTCTTCGGACGAAATCTCGCTTTCGCCGGAACTTTCCAGGCGACGCACGATGCCCGATACCGCCCTCTCGATCCGGTCATTGTCCACCGGACGCTTGCGTAGCGCGATCTGGAAGGACCGCACCAGCTTATTACGGTCGAACGGCACCTTCCGGCCGGTCTTCTTCGTGACCATCAACTCACGAAGCTGCACCCGTTCGAACGTAGTGAAACGGCCGCCGCAATCCGGGCAGATGCGCCGCCGGCGGATGGAGGTAAAATCCTCCGCCGGACGCGAATCCTTGACCTGCGTGTCTTCCGAACCGCAATAGGGGCAGCGCATCGCCTCTCCTTAAGGATCACATATACGGGTACATCGGGAACCGGTCGGTAAGCGCTACCACCTTCTCCCGAACACCAGCCTCTACAGCCGCGTTGCCCTCGTCGGAATTGGCGATCTTCAGCCCGTCGAGGACCTCGACGATGAGATTGCCGATCTCCTTGAATTCCGCTTCCTTGAAACCGCGGGTCGTGCCGGCCGGGGTGCCTAGGCGGATACCTGACGTAACGAAGGGCTTTTCCGGATCGAAAGGAATGCCGTTTTTGTTGCAGGTGATGTAGCCGCGGCCGAGCGCTGCCTCCGCCCGCTTGCCGGTGGCGTTCTTCTTGCGCAGGTCGACCAGCATCAGGTGGTTGTCTGTGCCGCCGGACACGATGTCGAGGCCGCCAGCCTTCAGTGCCTCGGCAAGCGTCTTGGCATTCTTGACGATCTGGGCGGCATAATCCTGGAACTCGGGCTTCAGCGCTTCGCCGAAGGCAACGGCCTTGGCGGCAATGATGTGCATCAGCGGACCCCCCTGGAGGCCGGGGAAGACGGCCGAATTGAACTTCTTGGCCAGCTCCTCGTCATTGGTGAGGATGACGCCGCCGCGCGGGCCGCGGAGCGACTTGTGCGTCGTCGTCGTGGCCACATGGCAGTGCGGGAACGGCGACGGATGCTGGCCACCGGCAACGAGGCCGGCGATATGAGCCATGTCGACCATGAGATAGGCGCCGACCGAATCGGCAATCTCACGAAAGCGCTTCCAGTCCCAGATGCGCGAATAGGCGGTGCCGCCGGCGATGATGAGCTTCGGCTTGTGCTCTTCGGCCTTCCTCTGGACCTCGTCCATGTCGAGCAGGTTGTCGCCTTCGCGTACGCCGTAGGAAACGACGTTGAACCACTTGCCGGACATATTGACCGGCGAACCGTGCGTCAGGTGACCGCCCGAATTGAGATCAAGGCCCATGAAGGTGTCGCCCGGCTGCAGCAGCGCCAGAAAGACGGCCTGGTTCATCTGCGAACCGGAGTTCGGCTGGACGTTGACGAAGTTGACGCCGAACAGCTTCTTGGCGCGTTCGATTGCGAGTTCTTCGGCGATGTCCACGAATTGGCAGCCGCCGTAATAGCGCTTGCCCGGATAGCCTTCCGCATACTTGTTGGTCATGATCGAGCCCTGCGCTTCGAGCACGGCGCGAGAGACGATGTTCTCCGAAGCGATCAGCTCAATCTCGTGGCGCTGGCGACCCAGCTCCTTCTCGATCGCGCCAAAAATCTCCGGGTCCGAGTCGGCAAGCGGGCGAGAGAAGAAAGCATCGGTGTTCGACATGGGCGAGGCTCCTCAAAGGGGTGTGCATGCGATTGTCGCGTCTTAGCGTTCCGCCTTCCTGAGAGCAATACGGGGAACGACATTTGCCGGCCGGAAGACGCGGGCGGAGCCGTATGGAAACGAAAAAGCCGCACCCTTTGACGATGCGGCTTTCCAGACGGCAAATCCTCGCGCGCTTATTGCGGCAACATGTCGTCCTCGATGGAGCCCGCGGGTTTTTCGATACCGGTCGTGGTCTGAAGCGCCAGTTCCTGATTGCCGTCGCGCTCGTAGATGTCGTCGCGGAACTGGACGACACGGTCCCTCGCCGACCACGCCGTGATGTAAACGATATAGACCGGCACTTCCTGGGTAAGCTTGATCGGGGTGTTCTGGCGGGTCGAGATCACGCGTTCGATCTCCTGACGCGACCAGCCGGTCGTATCGCGCAGCAGCCAGGTGATGAGATCCCGAACGTTCTGCACCCGCACGCAGCCGGATGATTCGAAACGCATCAGCTTGTTGAACAGGCCCTGCTGGGGCGTGTCGTGCATGTATTCGTTGTTCGGATTGTGGAAGTTGATCTTCGTCGAGGCCATGGCATTGATCTTGCCGGGGTCCTGCCGGAACATCAGGTTCGGCGCCTTGGGCGCGAACCAGTCGACCGTCTCCGGGGCAACTTCGTTGCCCTTGCCGTCGATCAGGCGAATGTTGTTGCGCGCCAGATAGGTCGGGTCCTTGCGCATCAGCGGCACGATGTCTTTTTCGACGATCGAGCGCGGCGCGGTCCAATACGGATTGAGGATGACCTCGTAGATCTTTGAGTTGATGGCGTGTGTCGGTCGGTCGATGCGGCCGACGACTGCGCTGTTGCGCAGCGCCACGCGGTCGTTTTCCACGGCCTCGATATAGGCGGCGGGAATATTGACCATCACATAGCGGGGACCGAGATCACCCGACATGGACTGCAGCCGAACCAAGTTGGTTTCCAGCTGGCGCAGACGCACATCGGCCGGGATATTCATGGCCTTTACCGTGAATTCGCCGAGCACGCCATCGGCAGGAAGGCCGTGACGCGCCTGGAAGCGTTTTACCGCTCCATCGACATAGGAATCGAAGGAAGACGACATCCCCGCCTCGCGCGGCAGATCGCCGGAAATCGCAAGGCGCTGGCGCAGCACCTGCACGCTCGGATCCACCACGCCGAGCCTCAACCGCTGGCCGGCGGGATTGACTTCCGGCCAGCCGCCGCCCGAGACGATCTGCTGGTAGTCCATGATCGCTTGCTGGATATTGGCCGGCCCGCTTGGCCCCAGAACCGGATTGTTGGAGACGACGTTGACGGCGGTGCGCGACGCAGCCTTCGCATCGAACTGGTCGTCCCAGGTGCCGCGGCGCGGCGCATTGATCAGATCGTCGACTGCCGACTGGGCGAAAGCCGGTGCGGCGAGCGCGGCAGCACCAGCGGAAACGGCCGAACGCAGCAACGCGCGGCGGGAAAGAGCTTCAGATCCAATCTTCTTCGACATCATCCTACCCATCTGGTCCCGAGCATCATCACGACGCCTACAGGGATATGGTTAACAAACGCGCAAAAATAAAGCGCTGCCGGCAAAGGCCTCATCGTCATCGCGGTGTCGTGAAGAGAGAAATGTCCGCCGGCCCATTCCATTCAGCCGGTCCCATAGCAATATGGCGAATTGGTGTCAGGTATCCCTGCGTCACAAAGCCGTGTTGGTCCGTGAATTTCCTCTTTTCAAGATGAAAACGCGAGAGCCGGATACGCAGGGACGCATCCGGTTCCGATCGCTGATGGAGGTCTTCTGGGCGGCCGCCGCCTCGTGGATAAGGCGGCAGACGGGGTTTTGCCGATTACAGGCGATAGAGGATCTGGTCGTTCCAGAAGCGGTCGAGACGCTGCAGGAGCTTGTTCATCTGGCCGAACTCGCCTTCGCCGATGCCGCCGACCTTTTCGATGGAGCCGATATGGCGCTCGTAGAGCTTGGCGACGGTTTCTGCGATCTCCTGGCCGTCCGGCGTCAGGCTGATGCGGACCGAGCGGCGGTCGATGCGCGAACGCTGGTGGTTGATGAAGCCGAGATCGACCAGCTTCTTCACATTGTAGGAGACGTTCGAGCCGAGGTAGTAACCGCGGGAGCGCAGTTCGCCGGCGGTCAGTTCGGAATTGCCGATGTTGAACAGCAGGAGAGCCTGCACCGCGTTGACATCGTCTCGGCCCTGGCGGTCGAACTCGTCCTTGATCACATCAAGAAGACGGCGGTGGAGACGTTCCACCAGGTGCAGCGACTCCATATACAGGGAGCGGATGGTTTCTTCATGCGTATCTGCTACTGCCGGTGCCGCCTGCGGCTTCAGTTTCGTGTTCATCATGACTGCCTCACTCTGTTTTGTTTGGCGGTGTTTGTTTTCTTCCCGCCTTGAGACAGACACTATCCAATACGCATAAAATTCGACTTAAAACATAGACCTAACAAAAGCTTAACGCCATCGTTCGAATTCCCGCCGCCCTTTGCAGCACTTTGGCGCCGCCTCCATCGCCTGTTATTTTTCAATGGTTTAGCGTGATTTTTTCCGTCAAAACCGGCCGCCAAAGCTTTAATTTCAGGGTTACTCAATCCTTACCCGCTCGGCTTTGCGGCGCGCTTCGATCCATAAAGAGAGGCGGAAAACGACATAAAGCGCAGCAATCAGCCCATGCATCAGGGGCACGAGCCGGTTGTGTCCGAAGATGTCCGGCCAGACCATATACATCAGGACTTGCGAACCAGCGGCGAGCGCCCAGAGCACCGGTCCCCAGGAGACCGTCAGCCAGAGACCGAGCGAGGCGACCGGGAAAAGCACGGCAAGCGAAGAGGCTGCCACCTTCCAGGGAAGAGTCAGCAGATCGAAGCGGGCCGCGCCATGCAGCGAATAGCCGACGAGCATGGCCCAGTATTGCAGCCCGAACCAGAAGCAGGCGACCGCAATCATCCGCAGGAAGACCACATAAAGGATTTCAGTGAGCGTACGCTTCGGCGCCATCGGTGAATCAGGTTCCATACGCTCCACCTTATCGGGGTGTCACCTCCCCTGCCAGTATCTGTGTCGCGGACTGCACGAACGTTCAAGAGCACATTCGAACCGGCTGTTAGATATCGCTACCCACTGAAGGAGCCGACATGAGCAACAACAACCTTTCCCGGACGTCGATCAACCTGGCCGAAAAGCTCGGACGAATTAAAGACTTCTGGCAGCCCCGCGTCGTTGCCGAAATGAACGATTACCAATTCAAGCTGGTGCGCATCTCAGGCGACTTCATCTGGCACGACCACCCGGAGACCGACGAAACGTTCATCGTTCTGGAAGGCGTTCTGCGCATCGACTTCCGCGACGGCTCCGTCACGATCGGTGCGGGAGAGATGTTCGTCGTTCCCAAGGGCGTGGAGCACAAGCCGTTTGCGGAAAACGAGGTGCAGATGATGCTGATCGAACCACGCGGCACCCTGAATACCGGCCATGAGGGCGGCGACCGGACTGCTCAGAACGATCTCTGGATCTGATCACGGCGCTGCGGCGATCCCGCCCATTCATAAACACGGAACCTCGTGTTATGGAGCGGCCCAACCGCACAATTACGGAGATCAGCCATGGACAAGACGCATCTCGTCGACGAGATCACCGGCCACCGCCGCATGCGGCGCAACCGCAAGGCCGACTGGACGCGCAGGCTGGTTCAGGAAAACCGGCTGACGGTCGACGATCTGATCTGGCCGATCTTCATCGTCCCCGGCAGCGGCATTGTCGATCCGATCGCCGCCATGCCGGGCGTCAGCCGCATGAGCATCGACAAGGCGGTCGAAGCGGTGAAAGAGGCCGCCGATCTCGGCATTCCCGCGATTGCCACCTTCCCGGATATCGAGATGGAGTTGCGCGACGAAACCGGCTCCAACAGCCTCGTCGCCAACAACCTGATCAACCAGACGACTGCGGCCATCAAAGAAGCCGTTCCGAATATCGGCGTCATCACGGACGTTGCGCTGGACCCCTTCACCAGCCATGGCCACGACGGCATCCTGCGCGACGGCGTCATCGTCAACGACGAGACGGTCGACCAGATCGTCAGGGCGGCGGTTATGCAGGCGGATGCCGGTGCCGACATCATTGCGCCGTCGGAAATGATGGACGGCCGCATTGGCGCAATCCGCCGCGGGCTCGATGCCGCCGGCCACCAGAATGTCGGCATCATGTCCTATGCGACAAAATTCTCCTCCGGTTTCTACGGACCCTATCGCGAGGCGATCAACACGAGCGGTCTCCTGAAGGGCGACAAGAACAGCTACTACATCTCGCCTGCCAACGGCACCGAGGCGGTTCGCGACGCAGCCCTTGACGTGGAGGAAGGCGCCGACATGCTGATGGTGAAGCCGGGCATCGCCTATCTCGACATCTGCTGGCGCATCAAGGAAGCCTTCGGGCTTCCCGTCTTCGCCTACCAGGTTTCCGGCGAATACACGCAGATCAAGGCAGCCGCGATGAACGGTTGGATCGACGGCGACCGTATCATGATGGAGACGCTGCTATGCTTCAAACGCGCCGGCTGCGACGGCATCCTCACCTATTTCGCCATGGACGTCGCAAAGAAACTGGCGAAGGGGTGAGCCTTGTGGCGGCCGATCGGGCCCCCCATATTCATCCTGACCAACAGGAGCCCGACACCGATGAGCCTCGACCCAAATCCGACCTATGCCGCACCGGATGACTGGCGCGCCTATAGCGGCGTGCTCTCCCGCCGGGTCTTCGCCTTCATCATCGATTACCTCATCGTGCTGCTGCTCTGCATCCCGGCCGCGGTTGTCGTTTTCTTCCTCGGCATCATCACGCTCGGCCTCGGCTTCATGCTCTACCCGGCCCTCTTCGTGATCGTGGCGCTGCTCTATTTCGGCCTGACGCTCGGCGGGCCCAGCCAGGCCTCGCCCGGCATGCGTGCGATGGGCCTTGCCATGACGCGCCTCGACGGACGACGGATCGACTTCCTGACGGCGGTTGCTCACACCGTAATCTTCTGGATCATCAATTCGGTGCTGACGCCGCTGATTCTCCTGGCGGGCCTCTTCATCGAACGCTCACGCCTCGTTCACGACCTGCTGCTCGGCACCGTCGTCATCCGAACGGCTTAAACATCGGTCAATGGCGAAAAGTTTATCAACCAGGTTATGCTGCCGGAGGCGGCATATGGTTGACGTTTTACTTTTATGCGCCATGCTATGACATTTACGTCAATAAAGACGGGACAACCGCGACTCGATGAACACCCAGGCGACGCCCTCACCGCAGTTTTATCTGACGGCTCCGGCAGTTTGTCCGTATCTACCGGGTGAAATGGAGCGCAAGGTCTTCACGCACCTGGTAGGCCCGCGGGCGGCGGAGATGAACGATCTTCTGACGCAAGGCGGCTTCCGACGATCGCAGAACATCGCCTACCGTCCCGCCTGCGAATCCTGCCGCGCCTGCATTTCCGTCCGCATCCTCGCCAATGATTTCGAGCCGAACCGCTCGATGCGGCGGGTGCTTGCCACGAATAACGACCTCGTCTCGACCATCTATCCGGCTCAGCCCTCCACGGAACAATTTTCGCTCTTCCGCCGCTATCTGGACGACCGGCATCAGCGGGGCGGCATGTCCGACATGTCCGCGCTCGACTATGCGATCATGGTCGAAGACACGCATGTGAACACGCGCATCATCGAATACCGCAAACGCGAGCCTGGCTCCGGCATCAGCGAGCAGCCGAAGGGCGAGTTGATGGCGGTGGCGCTCACCGACATGATGAGCGACGGGCTTTCGATGGTCTATTCGTTCTTCAATCCCGAGCACGAAAAACGCTCGCTCGGAACCTTCATGATCCTCGACCACATCGAGCGCACGCGGTCGCTCGGGCTGCCCCATGTCTATCTCGGATACTGGGTCAAAGGCTCCGCGAAAATGGGCTACAAGACCCGCTTTCAGCCGCAGGAGCATCTCACCCCAAGGGGCTGGGAGATTTTCGATTCCTCGACCGAAACCTGAATTAGGTCCGTTGGGAGACCAGCGAACATTGATTTGTCCGCGAGCTTCCGGCATGTTATAACGCCGTTCCAACAAGCAGGAATTCGAGCCATGAACGTGACTATCCGCAGAATAGGAAATTCCGAAGGTATCATCATTCCCAAGGAGGTTCTGGATCGTATGGGACTGAAGACCGGAGACAGCCTGGAAGTTCGGGAAAACGGCGCCAACATCGAACTCGTTCCAGAGCATGCTGATCTATCTGAGCAATTGAAGGCCGCTAGGCTTGGCATGCAGAAATATCGCGTCGCCTTGAAAGAACTTGCCAAGTGAAAGCCGTCAAATGGCTTTTACGGCAGGCCATTGAAACAATCCATCAGGAACAACTGGCGGAGCATGGCGGCCTGCCCGGACTCAAGGACGAGAACGCCCTGGAAGCGGCACTTGCCCGGCCCCTTCACAAACACGCTTATGGAGAAGACGACCTCTTTCTCCTAGGGGCGTCGTATCTTTACGGTTTCGCCCGCAACCATCCGTTCTCCGACGGCAACAAGAGAACCGCCTATCTGGCCGCCTTTACCTTCTTGCTCATCAACGGTTACCTCATCGAAGCAGGTCAGGCCGATGTTATCGAGTTCGTCCTCGCCGTGGCAGCCGGCGAGATCGACGAGGAAGGTGCGACTCGTTTTCTGCGCGATCACACCGTTCCCTATCCCTGATTACCCCGCAAATTTGCCGCTTCTCGGAAAGCCCTTGGGCACGGCGCGGCCGGCGGTGGCGCGATCGCCCATCCATTCCAGGAGCTCTTCCTTGTTGCGGGTAAACGAGCGGCCGGCGCTGTCTTCCCAGGAAAGACCTTCCGCCATTGCAAAACACTTGATGTCGGAAATGCCGCCGTCCTTGTAGCGCTGCAGTCGCACGCCCTTGCCGCGGGTCATCTCCGGCAGCTGGGCAAGCGGGAAGACCAGCATCTTGCGGTTTTCGCCGACGACAGCGACGTGGTCTCCGGAAACCGGCACGGCCAGCTTCGCCTCGTCCGGCATAGCAACGTTCATGATCTGCTTGCCCTTGCGGGTATTGGCGATCATCTCGCTTTCCGCCACCACGAAGCCGTTGCCGGCGGTCGAAGCCAGGATCAGCTTGCGCGATGGATCATGCACGAAGGCGGTCAGGATGTCCTGGTCATTCTCCATGTCGACCATGATGCGGACCGGTTCGCCATGGCCGCGTCCGCCGGGCAGCTTGTCGGCACCGAGCGTATAGGCCTTTCCGCCTGTCGTGACGAGCAGAAGCTTATCAGTCGTCTGCGCCGGGAAGGCGAGCTTCGGCCCGTCTCCTTCCTTGAAGGTCAGACTCGACGTATCCGACATATGCCCCTTCAATGCGCGGATCCAACCCTTCTGGGAGATGACGACGGTGACCGGCTCTTTCTCGATCATCGCCTGCTGGATCGCGTCGACATCGGCTTCCGGCGCCTCAGCGAACTGGGTGCGGCGACGGCCGAGCTCGGTCGCCTTGGCATATTTCTTCTTCACCTCCTGGATTTCCCAGGCCACGGTCTGCCACTGCTTGTCGTCTGAGGCGAGCAGCGCCTCGATGTCTGCTTTCTCCTTGGAGAGGTTGTCGTGTTCGGTCCGGATCTCGAACTCTTCGAGCTTGCGCAAGGCGCGCAGGCGCATGTTGAGGATCGCCTCGACCTGCACGTCGGTGAGCGACCAGCGGGCCATCATCACCGGCTTCGGATCGTCCTCCTCGCGGATGATACGGATCACTTCATCAATATTGAGATAGGCGACCAGCAGGCCGCCGAGAATTTCCAGGCGCCGATCGATTGCCGCCAGCCGGAAGCGGGAACGGCGGACCAGCACATCCTTGCGATGGGCTAGCCATTCGGTCAGCACTTCGTTGAGCGCCATGACCTTCGGCACGCGCCCCATGGAAAGCACGTTCATGTTGAGCGGGAAACGATTCTCAAGCTCGGTCAGCCTGAAGAGCGATTCCATAAGCAGCGTCGCGTCGACCGTCCGGCTCTTCGGCACCAGCACGATCCGGACGTCTTCCGCCGATTCATCGCGAACGTCCTCGAGCAGCGGCAGCTTGCGGGCGATCAGCAGCTCGGCGATCTTTTCGATTAGCCGCGACTTCTGCACCTGGAACGGAATTTCGGTAACGATGATCTGGTATCCGCCGCGGCCGAGATCCTCCGTCTCCCATTTGGCGCGCACGCGGAAACCACCGCGACCGGTCTTGTATGCCTCGATGATCGACTCACGGCTGTCGATGATGATGCCGCCCGTCGGCAGATCCGGGCCGGGTACAAACTCGACGAGCTTTTCGACCGTTGCGTCGGGATGCTTGATCAGATGCAAAGCTGCATCGCAGAGCTCATGGGCGTTGTGCGGCGGGATCGAAGTTGCCATTCCGACGGCAATGCCGGACGTGCCGTTCGCCAGAAGATTGGGAAAAGCACCCGGCAGGACGACAGGTTCGTCATCTTCCTCGTTATAGGTCGGCCGGAAATCGACAGCGTCCTGCTCGATACCCTCGAGCAGCAAGGCCGCCACATCGGTCATTCGGGCTTCGGTATACCGGTAGGCGGCGGCGTTATCGCCATCGATATTGCCGAAATTGCCCTGTCCGTCGACCAGCGGGTAACGCTGGGAAAAATCCTGCGCAAGGCGCACGAGCGCGTCATAGACCGACTGGTCGCCGTGCGGATGGAATTTACCGATGACGTCGCCGACGATACGCGCGCATTTCTTGAAAGCGGAGTTCGGGCGGATGCCCATCTCGCTCATGGCGTGGATGATGCGCCGGTGCACCGGCTTCAACCCGTCGCGCACGTCCGGCAGAGCGCGATGCATGATGGTGGAAAGCGCATAGGCGAGATAACGCTCTTCGAGCGCTGCCTTGAGGTCCACCGGAAGAATGTGGTCGCCGCCGTCACCGGGCGGATTTACTATTTGTCCCATTCCCCTTGACTAGCGGAAAGCCTGATTCACGGCAAGAATCACCGGCAAAGCGCCTGTGGAGAACAGCCGTCGGAAGCAGCTTTATCTTTTGTTTACCCTCCCGGGGAAGCCGCAATTTTGCCCAGAGGAATGTGGAACAAAGCAATGGACCTTTTAATGCCGTCGCCTATAACTGCCGCCCTCAACTTCGACATCCGCAAATTGCGGGCGCCCTGCCCCAGGAGGAATATTATGAAATACTACAACAAAGCCCGGCTTCTTCTCGCTGGTGCAGCCTTCGTGTCTTTCTCCGGGCAGGCCCTCGCCCTGGATGGCAACGATGTTGTGGCCAAGATCAACAACGCCCTCTCTGTCCAAGGCGGTACGGGCCTTTCCGCCGAAAAGGTCGTGACAACCGGTTCAGACGTCACGCTGACCAATGCCAAATTCACGGTGGCCGCCGCCAAGGAAAGCGGTTTTCCGCTCGGCACCATCGTCCTAAAGGGGGTGGAGGAAGACAACGGCAGCTATCTCGTGGAGACGGTGACTTTCGACGATGTCGACATCGCGCAGGACGGTCTCGGCTTCAAGGCGTCTGGCCTGTCGATCAGCGGCCTTTCAGTTCCGGCGGATCCGACCGGTAATACGATCGACGCCGTGCTGCTCTACAATGAGGCTCATGTCGGAGCGACGACGGCGACGTTCGATGGAAAGCAAGCCTTTTCGGTCGGTGAAATGGTCATGACTTCAGAGGTTGCGGACGACGACTCCGCGGTCAATTTTGACCTTAAGGTCAAGGACATCAAGGGTGACCTGAGCCTGGTCGAGGACGCCAAGGGGAAGGACGCGCTCCAGCAGCTCGGCATAAAGGCGCTCGATGGCAGCATCAGCATGGTGGGCAGCTGGGAACTTGAACCGGGCACTCTTGAACTCGAGGAGTATGCGTTCGACTTCGCCAATATCGGCCGCCTGAATCTTGCCATGAGCTTCTCCGGCTATACGCTGGATTTCATCAAATCCTTGAACGAAACGACAAAGGCCATGGAAGCGAACGCCAACAAGGAAGAAGCCCAGCAGGCGGCCGGCCTTGCCATGCTCGGTCTCATGCAGCGGCTGACTTTCAACAGCATGGAAGTCCGTTTCGAAGACGCGGGTATTACCAAGCGCGCGCTCGACTATGCGGGCAAGCAACAGGGCACGACGGGCGAGCAGATGGCGCAGATGCTCAAGGGCATGACGCCGCTCATGCTCGCGCAATACAACGTCCCGGAACTGCAGAACATGCTGAGCGCTGCCGTCAATACCTATCTCGACAAGCCCGGCAGCTTCACCGTCACCGCCGAGCCGGCGGAGGGCGTGCCTTTCCCGATGATCATGGGCGCCGCCATGGGTGCGCCGAACACCTTGCCGCAAGTGCTTGGCGTCAAGGTCACGGCGAACGACTGATATTCGCAAACAGCAAAAAACCCGGCGACCGCTCGCCGGGTTTTCCGTTAAAGGATGTCTCTGATCTGAAACTCATTCCAGAACCTGGATCACGGTCCGGGTCTGCGGGTTCACGATAACGCGGCGGTCGTTGACGACCGTGTAGGCATAGTCGGAATGACCTTCGACGGTGTGAACCTCGACGGTTTCCGGCAAGGGTGTGCCGACGGCAATCGTGCCTTCATAAGCCACCGAAGGAACGCTCTGCTCCATGACATAGGTGCGGACTTCGCCCGGCAGGACGACCGTGGAGTTGGTTGTCACCGGATCCTGGGTGATAACGGTCGTCTGGGCGTAGGCAGCACCGGAAAGGCCAATCAAAGCCGCGGATGCAGCCAGCAAAATCTTGCGCATGTTCTTTTCTCCCTGTTCTCTTGCTGCCCTAACAACACAAGCACCGTGAGATGGTTCCGCAATCTTCCCATCACGTCAGATGAATACCCGTCTGATGCCTTGACCCGGAATGAGGTGCAGGCGAAAACCGCTACGGCGGCGCTGCGGGATATCCGTGACCGTCGATTTGACGAAAGGCCCCTAACTGATGCTGTCGTGGCTTGCTGCGGAAACCCGAACGATCGAGACGCTCAACACGCCCCAAAAGCGGCTGGAGCCGGCGCGAGCCTCCTATTACAACGGCCAGCCCGGCAATCAATTGCAGCGGCTTCTGACTGCCCGGCGTGATTTCCTGTCGATCTGGCGGCAGAACGACTATTCCGAACGCAACTCCGAGATCAAGCTTCTCGGGCGCCAGGTCATGGTGGTGAACTCTCCGGAAGCGATCAAATACGTGGTCGCGACACGTCATGACAATTTCGAGCGCAAATCGCCACAGATGCGCCGCGCGCTGGAATATCTCCTAGGTGACGGCCTGTTCATCTCGGATGGCGAGACCTGGAAGCAGCGACGCCCGCTCGTCTCGGACATCGTCCACAAACATCGCGTTCCTGCCTTCGGCGCGATCATGACCGATACTTCGCTCGAACTTGTCGAGCGCTGGAACGCCCTTGGCGACGGCGCCACGGTCAACGTCCTCTACGAAATGGCCGGACTGACCGCCGAAATCATTTCCCGCAGCGTGTTCGGGAACGATCTGGGCCAGGAAAGCGCCGACATGGTGACCGAAGGCTTCACCAGCTACCAGGCACTGATCGATTCCATCAATATCGGCTATTTCCTCGGTTTCGATGAAGGCCTGCCGCAGCTTCGCACACCGTCGCTCCGCCGCTCGGTCAAGCGCATCCACCGCATCATCGACCGCGTGATCGAGGATCATCTGGCCGGCAAGGGCGACGACAATTCCATGGTGGAATTGCTGATCCGCCGGCAGAAGCGCAATCCGGAACTCAACCTCGATGTCGTCGCACTGCGCAACGAAGCGGCGACCATCTTCATGGCCGGTCACGAGACGACGGCTGCGACCCTGACCTGGGCATGGTATCTCCTGTCCAAGGCTCCCTGGGTGGAAGAGGCGGTGCATGCGGAGATCGACCAGGTCTGCGGCGGCAATGTGCCAACGGTCGAGGACGTGCCGAAGCTGAAATGGTGCACGGCGGTCATCGAAGAAACGCTGCGGCTCTATCCGCCGGTCCCGATCCTCGCGCGGCAGGCCAAACAGGCCGATCGCGTCGGCGATATCGACGTGAAGCCGGCTGCACTGGTCATGATCGTGCCGTGGCTTTTGCACCGGACACCCTCGCTTTTTGAAGATCCTCACCTCTTCAAGCCGGAGCGCTTTATCGAAAGACGCCCGGTGCCTTATAGCTACATTCCATTTGCGAGCGGCCCGCGCATATGCCCGGGCCTCCAGTTCGGCCTGACGGAGGCGATCCTCTGCCTCGCGGTCCTGGCGCAGAGGTTCCGCCTGCGGGTGCCGGAAGACCACCAGGTGGAGCCGGTCTGCCGCCTGACGCTGCGGCCGCGCGGGGGGCTGCCCGTAACCCTGCATCGGCGGTAGGGCGAACTGATGCTGGACAGGAATAATCCCGAGCCATCACTGAGAAAACGCAAGGCGTGGCGGTTTGCGGTGGAGCAAGCTCCACCCATCTCCGATCTTTTCTCAACCGCAGACCAGCGAAGGAAATTCCGCCGCTACTGGATCGACGACAACCTCGGCAATGCGGTTGATCTGTTCGTGCATTTCGGGCTCAAGCTGCTGACGATGGATGCATGCTCCAATTTCGGCCGCTGGCTTGGGCCCTTCGCAATCCCGAGGTTCCACCAGGTCGCCGTCAGACGAGGCCGCGCGACCCTTGCGCGCCTGCTACCCGGCAAAAGCGAAGTCGAACGGGAAACCATCCTGCGCCTAAACCAGGAAGCCCAGGGCAGGATCATAACGGAGTTTTCGGTGATCAACCGGCTTCTTCGTCATCCGGACCGGATCAAGCTTCACGATTTCCACCGCCTGGTCGATTCTGTCCGTGCCGGCCCGACGATCATCGTCGGGATGCATCTGGGCAATTGGGAGATCGGGCCAACGATTCTCCACAACGAGGGGATCCGCCCCTATGCCAACTACATCCCCCCGAAAGGCCGGGCAAAGGCGTGGATTTCGGAGCGCGTGAGGCGCAAGGGCGGTCTGAACTTCCTGCCGCCCGGCGTTCAGGGCATAAGGCCGGCGGTCAAGGTGCTGAAGGAAGGCGGCGTCATCTCGATGTTCTGCGACGAGGGCGTTTCCGGAAAGATCCGCGGGCCATTCTTCGGCCGCAAGCCGCATCTGGAAGGCAATCTGGCCGTTGCAATCCGCCTGGCAAGGTTGTCCGGCGCCAGGATCTGCCCCTGGTTCAATATCAGGACCGAAGGGTTCCGCTTCGAGGCGCATTTCCTGCCGCCCATCACATTGCCCGCGGAAGAGAAACCCGGCTCACGCCTGCTGGACGACGTGATGCTGCTCAACGACGCGATCGAACCCGTCATCCGCGCGCATCTCGATCAGTGGTATTTCCTCGACAACGCCTTAACTGATGCATGAGCCTTAATTCCTGTCGTCAGCAAAAGGGTTTCCGTCATGAATCTTTCCTTTTCCGAGACACGCTACCCCGCCATTGATGAAGCGATCGATACAGCGCTGACTTCGAAACGGCTGGTTGGGACCGTCGTTCTCATCGCAAAGGACGGCGAGACCGTCTATCGCCGGGCCGCAGGTTTTGCCGACCGCGAGGCCAGTATTCCGGTCAAGGAGAATACGATCTTCCGGCTTGCCTCCATCACCAAGCCGATCGTGACGATCGCGGCCATGCGGCTGGTGGAACAGGGCAGGATCGGTCTCGACGACCGGGTGACGAAGTGGCTGCCGGATTTTCGCCCGCGCCTCGAAGACGGCCGCGAGCCGGTCATCCTGATCCGTCATCTGCTGACCCACACATCCGGCCTCAGCTATTGTTTCACAGCGGAGAACGGCCCTTATGTTCGCGCCGGAGTATCCGACGGCGTCGATCAGCCGGGCCTGTCGCTTGCCGAAAACCTGCGCCGCATCGCGAGCGCGCCCCTGCTCTTCGAACCCGGCACCGGCTGGCAATATTCCGTCTCGATGGACGTCCTCGGTGGCGTCATCGAGAAGGAAACCGGCAAACGGCTGGGCGACGTGGTCGCGGAACTCGTCATGCGGCCGCTTGGCCTCTCCGATACGGCATTCACCGTCGTCGATAGAAATCGGCTGGCTGCCGCCTATGTCGACGGAGCGCCTGAGCCGAAGCGCATGGGCGATACGGAAAAGCTATGGGCGCTGGACGGGTTCGTGACCTTTGCGCCCGACCGCATCTTCAACCTCGACTCCTACCATTCCGGTGGCGGCGGCATGGCTGGCACCGCCGCCGACGTGCTCACCATATTGGAGACGATCCGCAAGGGCGGTGCGCCGCTGCTTTGCGAAGCGACGGTCCGCCAGATGACGACCAATCAGGTCAGCGCCCTGCTCGAACCGACGCGGCCGGGTTTCGGTTTCGGCTTCGGATGGGCGGTCATCCTTGACCCCCAAGCCGCAGGCCTGCCGGTCTCACCCGGCAGCCTGCAATGGGGCGGCGTCTACGGCCACCACTGGTTCATCGATCCCGTCAGGAATGTCACCGCCGTCGGGCTCACCAATACGACACTCGAAGGCATGTGGGGCCAGTTCACGCTCGACCTGAAAAAAGCCGTCAGCGCGTCTTTCTAGCGGATCTCGGAGCGCTATGAATCAAAATGCCCGGCTCATTGAACCGTCCAACTTTATGGGGTCAGTTCACATCACCGGGCTTTTCTCTATTCTAACGCCTCGTGGTGCTCAGTCCTTCTTCGCCTGGGGCATGACGCGAAGCGAAAGTTCCATGAGCTGCTTCGGGGTCGCCGGCGACGGCGCGTTCATCAACAGGTCCTGAGCCTGCTGGTTCATCGGGAACAGCGTGATTTCGCGCAGGTTTTTGGCGCCGAGCAGCAGCATGACGATACGGTCGATCCCGAAAGCGCAGCCGCCATGCGGAGGGGCGCCGTACTGGAAGGCCCGGTACATGCCGCCGAAACGCTCCTCGACATCCGCCTGGCTGAGGCCTACCAGCTCGAAAGCCTTGACCATGGCTTCCGGCGACTGGTTACGGATCGAGCCCGAGGCGATCTCAAAGCCGTTGCAGACTGCGTCGTACTGATAGGCCTTGAGCGATAGCGGATCCTTGGTCTGCAGCGCCTCGAGGCCGCCCTGCGGCATCGAGAACGGATTATGCGCGAAGTCGATCTTCTTGTCCTCGTCGCTCCATTCGTAGAACGGGAAGTCGATGATCCAGCACAGCTCGAACCGGTCGCGATCGATCAGATTCAGATCCTCGCCAGCCTTCGTGCGCGCTTCACCTGCGAACTTGTAGAACTTCGCCGGTTCGCCGGCGACGAAGAAGCAGGCATCGCCCGCATCAAGGCCAAGCTGGGTGCGGATCGCGTCGGTGCGTTCTTCCCCGATGTTCTTGGCAAGCGGTCCGGAACCACCAACCTTGCCGTCCTCTTCCTTCCAGAAGATATAGCCGAGGCCCGGCTGGCCGAGCGACTGCGCCCAGGCATTCATGCGGTCGCAGAAGGCGCGAGAGCCGCCGGTCTTGGCCGGAATCGCCCAGACTTCGACCTTCGGATTGGAAGCGATCATGCCGGCGAAGACCTTGAAGCCGGAGCCGGCGAAATGTTCGGTGACGGCCTGCATCTCGATCGGATTGCGCAGGTCCGGCTTGTCGGAACCGTATTTGCGGATCGCGACGTCATAGGGAATGCGCGGCCATTCCTTGGTGACCGGCTTTCCTTCGGCGAACTGCTCGAACACCGAGGTCATGATCGGCGCCATTGTATCCCAGACGTCCTCCTGGGTGACGAAGCTCATTTCCAGGTCGAGCTGGTAGAACTCGCCCGGCAGGCGGTCGGCGCGCGGGTCTTCGTCGCGGAAGCAGGGCGCGATCTGGAAGTACCGGTCGAAACCGGCGACCATCAGCAGCTGCTTGTACTGCTGCGGCGCCTGCGGCAGCGCGAAGAAGGTGCCGGGATGGATGCGACTCGGGACCAAGAAGTCGCGTGCGCCTTCCGGCGAAGACGCGGTCAGGATCGGGGTCGTGTATTCGCCGAAACCTGCGGAAGCCATCCGGTTGCGGATATCCGAAATGATCTGGGTACGCTTGACGATGTTCTTGTGCAGCGTGTCGCGGCGCAGGTCGAGGAAGCGGTATTTCAGACGCACGTCCTCGGGATAATCCGGCTCGCCGAAGACCGGCAGCGGCAGTTCCTTGGAGGCGGCAAGGACCTCGATCTCCTGCGCATAAAGCTCGATCTCGCCGGTCGCCATGCCCTTGTTGACGGTGTCGTCCGAGCGCGCCTTGACGAGGCCGTCGATGCGGATAACCCATTCACCGCGCACGGTCTCGGCGACCTTGAAGGCCGGGCTGTCCGGATCGGCAACCACCTGGGTCATGCCGTAGTGGTCGCGAAGGTCGATGAACAGCACGCCACCATGATCTCGCACGCGATGCACCCAGCCGGACAGGCGGACGGTGGAACCGACATCGGACTTCCGAAGGGCGGCACAGGTGTGGCTGCGGTAACGGTGCATTTCAAATATCCTGGACTGGTACGGTTTGCGGCAATCGGCGTGCGAAGCACGGCTAGCCGGCTTTAAGGAAAATCGGCGGGAAAAGCGCATGGTGGGCCTGCTTTGTCAAGGCAGAACCGATTTTCTAGGCGAAAACGAGAGCGGCAGACGGCAGCCCGTTCAGCGCTTCGCGACCACCCGGAACAGATCCCTCATTGCCCTTTCCTCCTGCACGATCCGGACGACCAGGATGACGAGATAGACCGGCTGCCCTATTGCAAGGGTAAAATAGGCGTGGAAGATCAAGGCGTAGCCGACAAGTTCCGGCAGTATGTTCAGGAAATAATTAGGATGGCGGACCGTGCGAAACAGCGCATGCCTGCTCACCGGATGGTTCGGCGCAATCATGATCTTCACCGTCCAAACCTCCCCCAGGAGCCGGACGATCCAGACAAGCATCAGCATTGCCTCACGAAGATGACCAGACCGGACCTGGAAACGGCGTCGAACTCGGCGCCCCTCACCCATCCTTCTGCGAACGCCGCGAAATAAAAGGCCGTATGGGCGAGAGCGAGCAATTTGGTGTTCGACGGCTCCCTCTGTCCGCAGTTTCCTTTCATGCCGTTTGGACACCAGGACGCTGGCGATTCGGACTGCGGCGGCAGCCAGGAAGATAACGACAAGAAGGGACTCATGGGCCGACCTCCGCTCCTGTCTCGCATTACTGCAGCGGTTGTCGCCAAGCCAAGAGGGATCGACACCAAGATGCAGGATTTCCAAAGACAAACGTGAGGTCATTCGGCTATGACTCGTTCCGATCGCGTTACGGCGCGGTCAAGCAGCGCCTTCCGCGAAAGCCTCCATGAGCCACATCCGTCCGCTGATCCCCCTTCTCGTCACCGCAGGCATCCTGATCGGTGGCAATGGGCTGCAAGGCACGTACATCGCGTTACGCGGCTCCGCCGAGGGCTTTTCCCCCTCCATCATCGGCATGATCGGCGCGGGCTACAGCGTCGGTTTTGCGGTCGGCTGCATCTATGTGACCCGCCTCTTGCGCGCCATCGGCCATATCCGGACCTTCGCCGCCATGGCGGCTATCGCCGCATCCGCGTCGCTCAGCGTCTCGATGATCATCGACCCGGCGTTCTGGTTCGTGATGCGCTTCGTGATCGGCATTGCCGTCGCGAGTCTCTTCGCCACGGTGGAAAGCTGGATCAACGCCAAGGTCACGAACGCCAACCGGGCTCGAACCCTCTCGGTCTACCGTCTCGTCGACCTGAGTTCGGTAACGATCGCCCAATACATCATTCCCGCGGCCGGCATAGACGGCTCGGTGGTCTTCAACATCATCGCAATTGCGCTGACGCTCTCGCTGGTGCCGATTTCGCTTGCGGATAAATCAGGGCCAGCGCCGCCTGAGGCTGTCGCCTTCGACCTGAAGGCGGTCTGGCGCATTTCCCCTCTCGCCGTCGTCGGCGTCGTCTCGGTCGGCCTGTCGATGGCGGCTTTCCGCAACATCGGTCCGATCTATGCGGAAGCGATCGGCATGAGCATCACCTCGATCGCCACGTTCATGAGCGCCGGCATCATCGGCGGCGTCGTGCTGCAATATCCGCTCGGCATCTATTCCGACAAGCTCGACCGCCGGCGCGTCATTCTCTGGACGACGATCGGTTCCATCGTCACCGGCGCCTATCTCTCCTTCGGCGCCGGTGCGAGCGAGACGGCCAATATCATTGCCGTATTCCTGTTCGGCGCCTTCTCCATGCCGCTCTATTCGCTCTGTTCCGCTCATGGCAACGACTATGCCAAGCCTGGCGAACATGCGCTGGTTTCGGCAGGCCTGCTTTTCTATTGGTCGGCCGGAGCCACCGTCGGCCCTCTTCTGGCCTCCATTCTTCTCGATTATTACGGGCCGCAGGCTTTCTTCGCCTATACCTCCTTCATCTTCCTCGGCTTCATGATCTTCACGCTGAGGCGGATGCGGGCGCGGCCCTCCGTGCCGCCGTCGCAGCGGACCTGGCGCTTCCGCGCGCTCTTGAGGACGTCGGCCTATTTCAACAAACTGGCCGGGCCGCCAGATAAAGATGAGCGAGAGTAACGCTCAAGCCTTCTGCTGTATTGACATATGCGGCGGGAAGGAGAAGGAAAGCTGAGCACCCTCATGTGAATGAAACGATGATCCAAACGACCGCCGCACTCGAAGAAGCCTGTATCAAGCTGGCCCAATCGGACTTCATCACCATCGATACCGAGTTCCTCAGGGAGACGACCTTCTGGCCGGAACTCTGCCTAATCCAGATGGCAAGCCCCACGCTCGAAGTGCTGGTCGATCCGCTCGCCAAGGGGCTTGACCTCAAGCCGTTCTTCGAGCTGATGGCGAACCCGGCGGTTACGAAGGTCTTCCACGCCGCAAGGCAGGATATCGAGATCGTCTACCATCTCGGAAACCTGGTGCCGCATCCGATCTTCGACACCCAGGTCGCGGCCATGGTCTGCGGCTTCGGCGACTCGGTCTCCTATGATCAGCTCGTCAGCCGCATCAAGAGCGTGCATATCGACAAGTCCTCGCGCTTCACCGACTGGAGCCGTCGGCCGCTGTCGGAAAAGCAGCTCGAATACGCTCTCGCGGATGTCACCCATCTGCGCGACGTCTATCTGTTCCTGAAGGAAGAGCTGGAACGAGAAGGGCGGGCTTTGTGGCTGTCGGAAGAGATGGCGATCCTGGAGTCGCCCGCGACCTATGACCTGCATCCCGACGATGCATGGTTGCGCCTGAAGTCCCGTCTGAGAAAGCCTGCGGAGCTTGCAGTCCTCAAATTCGTCGCGGCCTGGCGGGAGCGCGAGGCGCGCAGCCGGAATGTGCCGCGCTCGCGCGTCTTGAAGGATGATGCGATCTACGAGATCGCCCAGCAGCAGCCAAAGGACACGGAAGCCATGTCACGCCTCAGGACGATTCCCAAGGGTTGGGAGCGTTCGGCCTCGGGCGCTGCAATCATTGAAGCGGTGAATGCCGCGCTCGCCCTGCCGAAGACCGAGATGCCGCATGCGCCGAGGCATGTGCATGTACCGGAAGGCACGGCTGCGGCAGTGGAACTCCTCAAGGTTCTGCTGAAGCTGATCTCGGACCGCGAAGGCGTGGCTGCCAAGATCATCGCCAATACCGACGATCTCGAGAAGATCGCATCCGAGGGCGAAAAGGCGGAGGTGGCGGCGCTCCACGGCTGGCGGCGCGAACTCTTCGGCGAAACCGCCCTGAAACTGATCGATGGCGGCGTAGGGCTGCGTTTTGTCAACAAGAAGGTCGAGGCCGTCGAGTTCTAGCGCCATGCATCAGTCCCTCACCGCAGAAACCGCCCAGCAATTTGCGACGATTGCGCTCGGGCATGTGCGGCGGGAGTATCCGAACAAGCCTGCCAATGCCTTTGCCGGCCCGGAAGACGCCAGGACGCCCAGCCAGCTGCATCCGATCTTCTACGGTAGCCTCGACTGGCATTCCTGTGTCCACGGCTACTGGATGTTGGCCTATATCCTGCGCAAGTTTCCCGAAATTCCGGCCTCCGAAAGCATTCGCTCCTTGTTTGACGAGATGCTGGTGCCGGAAAATGTTGCCGGTGAATGCGCCTATATGGCGGCGCCGCTCGCCCGCGGATTCGAACGGCCTTATGGCTGGGGCTGGCTTCTCAAGCTTTCGGCCGAATTGTATCTGCTCGAGGAGCGTGTCTGGTTCGATAACCTGAAACCGCTCTCCGACGTGTTCGTCGGACGCTTTGCCGAGTTCCTGCCGATCGCCACCTATCCGGTCCGGGTCGGCACGCATTTCAACACCGCCTTCGCCCTCAGGCTCGCAGCCGACTATGCCGACGCGGTCGGCGACGCCGCCATCGGAGATCTACTCCAGAAGACCGCGATGCGGTGGTACGGCGGAGACGTAGCCTGCCCGGCCTGGGGCGAGCCTTCCGGCGATGATTTCCTCTCATCCGCACTGATCGAGGCAGAATGCATGCGTCGGCTGATGCCGGAATATGCCTTTATCCGGTGGTTCGACGGCTTCCTGCCAGCGATCAAAGGCGAGCAGCCCGCAACGCTCTTTTCGCCGGCCTCCGTTTCGGATCGCTCGGACGGTAAGATCGCCCACCTGGACGGATTGAATCTTTCCCGCGCCTGGTGCTGGCGTTCGCTTGCGAAAGCGCTGCCGGGAGCCGATCCCCGGCGGTCCGTCATGGAAAGAACCGCCGCGGAACATCTCGCCCATGCTCTCCCTCATGTCGCCGGCGACTATATGGGCGAACATTGGCTGGCGAGCTTTGCCGTGCTGGCGCTGGAGGCCTAGTCCGTTGCTCAACGGTGCATCTTCGCGCCCTTGGTGATCTTGTCGACGATCTTTTTCTCCGCTCTCAGCGCCAGACCCACCAGCTTCGCGTCGTCAGGCGCGAACTTTGCAAAAACCTCGCGGTTGGCAGCATCGTGGCCGGTCGCAAACATTTCCTCGATATAGGCCGAACTCGTCACCTCGCGCTCCAGTGTGCGGCGGTGGACGGCCCGAAGCGTCTCCCGGTCCGCCGCCAGAATGACGATCGGCTGGATGCTCATCGGATTGTAGACATGGCCTGCCGCATCCCGATATGCTTCGCCGATGACCGCTGGATGCTGGGCGATGATGCCGCTCGTCAGGAATGCTGTCACGTTGAGCTCCTGCCAGGGAGCGAGGTCATCGCGAAGCACGATCGCGATCTTGGTATCGAACATGAAGAATAACTCCGTCGAAGGTTATGCGAGAGGCAACGAGATAACGGCGGCGCCTGCCGGCGGTCTTGAACGTTCGTGCGGAGCGCTGGAGAAGCCCGACGGCATCGTGCAGGCTCCTTCCTCCCTCGGCATCGAACGGATAGAAGCGCGCTTCCATGGGAACGGTTTTTCTCCCCACCGGCACGATACCTATGCACTCGGTTTCACGGTTTCCGGGGTGCAGACCTTTCAGTATCGGGGCGCACTGCGCGCCAGCATGCCGGGCAATGTCATCGTGCTGCATCCGGACGAAGTGCATGACGGTGCCGCCGGCACGGAAGACGGCTTGCGCTACCGCATGCTCTATCTGCCGCCCGAGCGGCTGATCGAGGCGAACGGAGGCGCAAGCAGCCTGCCCTTCGTGCCCTCGCCTGTGGTCGAAGATCCGGATTTCCGCCAGTGTCTCGCCGAGGCGCTTGACGATCTCGAGGCCGAACCGCAGGAACTGCTGCTGGACGATATCGTCGTTCGTCTCGCCCAGAGCCTCTGGCGTCACGCCGATAGCCGCGGCGGAGCCTCCGGCGCGTCGACGGCCCGGAAGGCCATACTCCGCTGCCGAGACTATCTTCAGGAAAATTGCGACCGCGCCGTCTCTTCCGAGGAACTGGAGGCGGTCAGCGGCCTTGACCGCTATACCACCGCGCGGCAGTTCCGCCGCCTTCTCGGCACCAGCCCGCACCGCTACCTCGTCATGCGCAAGCTTGACCGCGCCAAACTCCGGCTGTCGGAAGGCGACAGTCTTGCGGATGCGGCGGCCGATGCCGGCTTTGCCGATCAGGCCCATTTCACCCGCCATTTCAAGAAGACGTTCGGCATGACGCCAGGCCGGTGGGTGGCGCTGCGGCAAAGCACATAACGAGCCTTTTAGCGTTTAAAAATCCCGTCACCAAAGCTTCATCGAAGCTTCAAAGTTCCATCACCTGCCCGTCATGCGCCCTCCTTAAGCGGTTGTCATCACGCCAACCCAAAGGGTGCTCCATGACCAGACTCCTTCTCGCTTCCGTCGCGCTCGCCACACTCTTCGGCGGTTCTGCCTCAGCCGAAGAAAAGGCCTATCCGGCCAAACTCGTCGGACAGGCGGTCCTGCCGGCCAACACGGTCGTGGCGGCACCTGCCGATGCCCCGGCCTTCCTGAAGACCTCCGGCAAGTTCACCACGCCCGACCGCAAGCGCACCGAAGCCCTCGGCACGCTGCCGGGCAAGGACGGCGCCCGTATCACCGACGTCAAACTGCCGCTCGACGGCCAGCCGATCCAGGGCTTTTCCGGCATCAAGACCATGGCCGACGGCACGTTCTGGACGCTCTCCGACAACGGCTTCGGCTCGAAAGCCAATTCCTCCGACGCCATGCTCTTCCTGCACCAGATGAAGTTCGACTGGACCGGCAACAAGACTGAAGTGCTCAAGAACGTCTTCCTCTCTGACCCGAACAAGATCGCGCCGTTCCCGATCGCCATGGAAGCGTCCGAGACGCGTTATCTCACCGGCGCCGATTTCGATATCGAATCGATCCAGCCGGTGGCCGACGGTTTCTGGCTCGGTGATGAATTCGGCCCCTATCTGATCAAGGTCGACCTGCAGGGTCGCCTCACCGATGTCGTGCCGACGCTGCTCGACGGCAAGCCGGTTTCCTCGCCGGACAACCCCACCCTCACGACGCCAGCCAATCCCGCTGCCAAGATGGGCGCCTTCAACCTGAAGCGCTCCGGCGGCTACGAGGGGATGGCCATGTCGAAAGACGGCTCCAAGCTCTATGGCCTTCTGGAAGGCGCAATCTACAAGGAAGACGGGCAGGTAGAACAGGTGGACGGGCAGACGGCGCTGCGGGTCATCGAGTTCGATGTCGCCTCCAAAAAGTGGACGGGCCGTTCCTGGCTCTATCCGCTTTCCAAGGGCGGTGAGGCGATCGGCGATTTCAATATGATCGACGAGACGACCGCACTTGTCATCGAGCGCGACAACGGGGCCGGCGCCGCCGACCGCGCCTGCGCCGATCCGACCAAGCCGGAAGCCACCTGCTTCAACGCGCCGGCGAAGCACAAGCGCGTCTACAAGATCGAGATGAGCGATGCCAATGTCGGCCAGGCGGTCCGCAAGATCGGCTATATCGACCTGATGAAGATCCAGGATCCCGAGGAAAAAAAGAAGGCAGGCAATATCGAAGGTATCTACGACATGCCTTTCGTGACGATCGAGAACGTCGACATCGTCGACGCCACACATCTCGTCATCGGCAACGATAACAACCTGCCCTTCTCTGCCGGCCGCGCCGTCGACAAGGCCGACAACAACGAATTCAGCCTCATCGAAGCCGGTGAATTCCTGGCCGCGAAATAAACGCCATTTCAACACAGCAGAAGGCGCTCGGTGAAGCCGGGCGCTCTTTTTTTCGGGGGCTCGGACATCCGAACATCCTTCTCAAAAGTTTGTACCCGTCTTGGCGCAACGGTGCTCCGCGCTACCTGTGCACACAACATGGAGAGAGACGATGAAAATCCGTAAGCTCACGATCGACGACGCGCCGTTGGAACGCTCCCCCGGACAGCAGGCAGACGTGTTTGTCGGCAATCTGGTCGACGAACGGCACGGGGGGCCGATCACCATCGGTTATGGACGCTATGCGCCTAATCAGAGCCTCACAGAGACGATGGCAGTGGATGATGTCATGATCATTCTGGAAGGACGCCTTTCGGTCTCGACTGACGCCGGTACGGTCACGGCGGGACCCGGCGAGATTGTTTACATGCCCAAAGGCGAAGCGGTGACCATCCGGTCGCACGAAGAAGGCGCGGTGACGGCCTATGTCACCTATCCGCATTGGCGGCCGGCACATGCGTAAGCCATGACGGCGCGCCTGCCCTAGCCTACTCGAACACAAATGCCAGCCGCTTGCCCGTCAGCCTTGCCAGTTGCTGCAGCCGTCCATCCAACCGCTCGCCGGCAAAATTGCTGTAGGCGTGCGGCACGACGAATTCGAGGTCGAGGTTCGGGTTGGACGACGGCCGGAAGGTCAGGTTGTGGACCAGACCCGGCATGGACGCGGAAAACAGGTATACGACCCTGAGCAGGCCGCCGAGCAGTTTGGCAAGGTCGAGAAGGCGCGGCGTCGCGATCGTGGCGAGCGGGCCGGTTTCGCCGTCGTCGTGCAGGCCCTCGAAGCGATGGTAGTTGGCAAGCGCCAGATAGGCCCGGCCCGCATGGGTGATGCCCACAAAGGATGAATGGGCAATCAGGTTCAATGCCTGCAGGCCGCGATAGTCCGGATGAGCCCGCCAGCTGATATCGGCAAGCAGGCAGGCCGCCTGGCGATAGCGGCTTTCCTCTTCGGTCTCGGTAATTCCGAAAGCCGGCACCATCCGGCCGGTCCAGTCGGCAAGCTCGCGGGCGTGTTCGGGCGATCGGGCGCGCAGGATGGCGAGCTGATCGGCGGCAACCAGAAGCGGATCGCTCGCCTTCTCCTCGTCCGGCAACAAGGAATAGAGATAACCTTCGCGGACGCCCTGGGCCGAAAAGCTCACCCGCGCCGGTTTCATCACATTCAGCACTTCCTGCATGGCGATGGCGCCGAAGGGCAGAAGCGAGCGACGACTTTTCGATACCGCCTGCCAGGCCGGATCCTTGGAATCCTTGGCCGCAACTACCTCGTCGAGGAACCTCTGCATCTCTTCGAGCGGCAATTCGTAGCCCTGCATCATATGCAGAGGATATTTGCTGATCTCCATGTGGAGCTTGGCGATGTTTCGCCATGTGCCGCCGACGGCATAGAAGGTGCGGCCTGCGCCCTCTTTCAGGAAGCGGGCGGTATTGACCTGCTTGCGGGCAAACGCGCGGGCCTTGGAGAGCGAATTTCCGGAGGATTCGGACAACCGCAGCCCCCCGAGCGGCAGGGTAATGCCTCGGCCGAATTCCTGGCCCCTTATGTCGATCAGTTCCAACGAGCCGCCGCCGAGATCACCGGCGATCCCGTCGGGGTCGTGGAAGCCGCTGATGACCCCGAGCGCCGAGTAGCGCGCCTCTTCCTCGCCCGAGAGGACCTGAACCGGCTGACCGAGAATCTCTTCCGCCTCGCGGATGAAATCGGGGCCGTTCGAAGCTTCGCGCGCAGCGGCGGTGGCGAGCACATAGACCTGGCTTGCCTGCGCCTGTGCCGAAAGCGCCCGGAAACGTTTCAACGCCGCCAGCGCCCGCGCCACGCCTTCGTCGTCCATACGGCCGCTCGAGCCCAAGCCTTTGCCAAGCCCGCAAAGCACCTTCTCGTTGAAGAGGATGGTCGGCGCCCGCGACATGCCTTCATAGATGACGACACGGACCGAGTTCGAACCGATGTCGATGACGGAGACAGGGGCAATGCCCGGAAGGCGCCCCTGGGCTTCTGATCTTACCATATTGCCTATTTCTTGCGTCCCGACATCACGCCGGCAATCAGTTTCGGAGCACTCGATTTCAGAGCTTCACCGCGCCCGGACAGGCTCGGATTGGTCATAAAATAGTGCTGCGCGTTAAAAGGTTCCTCGCCCTTGCGCACTTCCATGCGCCGCGACGTGCCGTCGGGCAATATCTCGTAGCTTTGCTGGTTGTCAATCAGGTTGCCCAGCATGATCTGCGAGAGGACCTGCTCATGCACAGTCGGGTTCAGGAGCGGCACGAGCGTCTCGACACGCCGGTCGAGGTTGCGCGGCATCATATCGGCGGAGCCGATATAGACGAGCGCCTTGTCGGACGGCAGGCCATAACCGTTGCCGAAGCAGAAGATGCGGCTGTGCTCCAGGAAGCGGCCGACGATCGACTTGACGCGGATATTGTCGGAGAGCCCTGGCACCTGCGGACGCAGGCAGCAGATGCCGCGCACCACCAGATCCACTTCGACACCCGCGCGGCTTGCCCTGTAGAGGGCGTCGATGATTTCCGGATCGACCAGCGAATTCATCTTCATCCAAATCGCCGCCGGCTTTCCAGCCTGCGCGTGGCAGATCTCCTCCTCGATATGTTTGAGGATGCGCGGGCGAAGCGTATAGGGCGAAACCGCAAGCTTCATGCTTTCCGCCGGTTCGCCGTAGCCGGTGATGAAGTTGAAGATGTTCGCCATGTCATGGGCGATCTTCGGGTTGCAGGTGAAGAAGGAAAGGTCGGTGTAGATCTTTGCAGTCACCGGGTGATAGTTGCCGGTGCCGAGGTGGCAATAGGTTCTGAGCTTGCCGTCCTCGCGGCGCACCACCATCGACATCTTGGCATGGGTCTTCAATTCGATGAACCCGAAGACGACCTGAACGCCGGCGCGCTCCAGGTCGCGCGCCCAGCGAATATTGGCTTCTTCGTCGAAACGGGCCTTCAACTCCACCAGCGCCGTCACCGACTTGCCCATTTCGGCTGCGTCGATCAGCGCTCGGACGATCGGGCTGTCGTTGGAGGTTCGGTAGAGCGTCTGCTTGATCGCGAGGACGTCCGGATCGCGCGCCGCCTGCAGAAGAAACTGCACAACCACGTCGAAGGACTCGTAAGGATGGTGGACCACCATGTCCTTTTCGCGAATGGCTGCGAGGCAGTCCCCGGCATGCTCACGGACGCGTTCCGGAAATCGGGCATTGTAGGGCTCGAACCTCAGGTCGTCGCGCGGCGCCTTGGCGATTTCCGAAAGCGTATTCAGCGCCAGCAGGCCCGGCAGAACGGCAACCCGGTTTTCCGGCACGCCCAATTCCTGAACCACAAACTGGCGCAGCGAAGCAGGCATTTCCGAATCCGTCTCGATGCGGATGACCTTGCCGCGGCGGCGGCGTTTCAGCGCCGTCTCGAAGAAGCGCACCAGGTCTTCGGCCTCTTCCTCCACTTCGATATCGCTGTCGCGAATGATGCGGAAGGTGCCGGCGCCCCTCACCTCATAGCCGGGAAACAGCCTGTCGGTGAACATGCCGACCACGTCTTCGAGCGTGATGTAGCGGATCGTGGCGCCGTCGTCGGGGAGACGGATGAAACGGTCGAGCGTCGTCGGCAGGCGCAAGAGCCCTGTCATCGGCTCCTTGCCGTGCATGCTGTGAAGCTGCAGGCCCATGGAAAAGCCGAGATTGGGAATGAAGGGAAACGGATGGGCCGGATCGATCGACAGCGGCGTCAGGATCGGGAAGAGTTCGGCATCGAAGGAATTGGCGAGCCAGGCGCGATCCTCCGGCGCAAGCGCCCCCGGCCGCACGATAAGAATGTCTTCCTTGGCGAGATATTGTTGCAGCACGGCAAGCGAGGCTTGCTGCTCCATCTGCAGGTTGTCGATCTCCTGCAGGATCGCATCGAGCTGTTCGGCCGGCGTCTTGCCGTCCGGGCTGCGGATGGCTATTCCCTGCCGCACCTGTCCTTCGAGGCCCGCAACGCGGACCATGAAGAATTCATCGAGGTTGGTGGCCGAAATGGAGAGGAAGCGCACTCGCTCCAGAAGCGGGTGGGCCGTATTCAGCGTTTCTTCGAGAACACGGCGGTTGAACTGGAGCCAGGAGAATTCACGGTTGATGAAGCGATCCGGGCTCGACAGCAATTGATCGGCGGCATCTGCGGCCGTCGGCTCGGGCTGCTGCGTTTCCGTCGTCATCGAATCCATCTGGTCACCTCCGCTAACCCCTTGGGGCCGAACATAATTCGACGAGCGAACTGTCACAGTCAATCGCCGGGGCCTGAATTTCCATAATCGTTAAGCACTTCCGCGGCCATCGACCGTGTGATCCGAGTGCCACGGGCAAGTGCCAGACGGTCCAGCCGCTCGACGATCGCCTGGGCAGCGCCGAGAGAACGCTCCATGCGGTTGACGATATAGCCCACCAGTTTGTCATCGATATAAAGCTGCCGGTCGGCAAAAAGTTTCACGATCACCTGCGCCAGCAGTTCCTCGTCCGGTTCGCCGATCTCCACGACGGTCGCCGCTTTGAGGCGCGACTTGAGGTCCGGCAGTGTCACGCCCCATGACATCGGCCAGAGCCTCGACGTCATCAGCAGGCTATGGCCGTTCTGCCGCACGCAGTTGATCACGTGGAAGAGTTCCGTCTCGTCAAAACCGCGCCGCTCGGCATCTTCGAAAAGCACCGGGCCGGCCGCTGCCAGTGCGGCGGCATTCGAACCCGCGACGGGGTGAATGTCGACCGCGCTGGCCTTTTCGCGCCAGATGTGGGCAAGGTGCGACTTGCCTGATCCGACAGGCCCAGCCAGCACGACCACCGGCGATGGCCAGGCCGGCCATTCATCGACGATCGCAACGGCCGCCGCCAGGCGCTCGGAAACCAGCAGGTCATCCCGGCCTTTCGCCGCATCATGGGTGAATTGCAGCGGCAATTGCTCGCTTTTACGCCGCTCGCGTTCGCTTGCTTGTGTCATTGGTCTTTCGGTGCGCCGATCTGGGCGTCGTTTCCGCTGTGCTCCAGCACATGGGGCGGTGGCTCTTCCTGCCAGGGAAGCGTGGCCGTCCGGCCGTAATAGATGTCGCTGTCAAGATACCGCGACAGGGCGAAGCGGACAAGCACGCCGACCACAGCCGCGGCCGGTACCGCGATCAAAAGACCCACGAAGCCGAACATCGCGCCGAATGCAAAGAGCGCGAACATCAGCCAGACGGGATGCAGCCCGACGCTTTCGCCCACCAGCTTCGGCTGCAGAATGTTGCCCTCGACAAACTGGCCGACGAAGAAGACGCCGGCAACCGCCAGTATCCACGGATAATCCGGCCAGAACTGCACCAGCGCCACGCCGACCGAAAGCACCAGCCCGATCAGCGAACCGATATAGGGAATGAAGCTGATCATGCCGGACACAAAGCCTATCAGGAGCCCGAAATTGAGGCCGACGATCGACAGGCCCACCGCGTAGAAGATACCGAGGATAAGGCAGAGCGAACCCTGGCCGCGGATGAAACCGGCAACCGATTCATCCATCTCGCGGGCAATCCGGCGCACGGTATGCACCTGATCGCGCGGAATCCAGTTGTCGACCTTCGCCACCATCCGGTCCCAGTCGAGCAGGATGTAGAAGGCAACCACGGGCGTGACGATTAGCAAGGAGACCACATCGACGATCGCCTTGCCGGAATTCCAAATCTGGCCGAGCAGCGAACCTATAAAACCGGCGCCCTGGCTCAACACTTCGGAGAAGTTCTGTTTGATCGTCTCGATCTGGCTGCCGACCCAAGAGGGCAGGAAGGAGGTTTCGGGGCTGGAAATGATCTGCTGCAGCTGGGAGATATAACCCGGCAGAGCTGCGGCAAATTCGGTGAACTGGTTGATGATGATCGGGATCACCAGCATCAGCGACAGCACGAAGACCAGCACGAAACAGACGAGGATCACCACGGTCGCCATCAGCCGGCTCAGTCCGCGCCGCTCCAGCCAGTCGGCAACCGGATCGAGAAAATAGGCGAGCGCCATGCCCGCTACGAAAGGCAGCAGAATGGAGCGGAAGAACCAGAGAAAAACGACGACGACCGCCAGCGCGCCGACCCAGAAAAGAATGTGGCGCCTGAGGTTTGCACCGTTGACATGGTATGGCATCGCCGCTCCCTTCAAGCGTGACCGCGGTCGCAGACAGGGATAGGATGCCCGCGCCCGCGTGGTCAAGAGTTCGATCGCAGTGCAGCGAGCGCTGTGAAAAGCCTTCAAAAGCGCTGGCAACGCTTGCATCCGACGCCATGTCGTGCAATGGCGGGCCGCTAAAATGGCCATTGGAGACGGACGATGAGCGAGGCGGGCAAAAACGGTCTCACCTATAGCGATGCCGGTGTCGATATCGACGCGGGCAACCTCTTGGTCGAGAAGATCAAACCGGCTGTGCGCTCCACCCGCCGGCCGGGCGCGGACGGTGAGATCGGCGGCTTCGGCGGCCTCTTCGATCTCAAGGCCGCAGGCTTTACCGATCCGATCCTGGTTGCCGCAAATGACGGCGTCGGGACGAAGCTGAAGATCGCCATCGACGCCGATTTCCATGACACGGTCGGCATCGACCTCGTCGCCATGTGCGTCAACGACCTCGTCGTGCAGGGCGCAGAACCGCTGTTGTTCCTCGACTATTTCGCCACCGGCAAGCTCGATCCCGACCAGGGTGCTGCGATCGTCACCGGCATCGCCGCCGGCTGCCGCGAGGCGGGCTGCGCGCTGATCGGCGGAGAGACCGCCGAAATGCCGGGCATGTATTCCGACGGCGATTACGATCTCGCAGGCTTTGCGGTGGGTGCGGCCGAACGCGGTCAGTTGCTGCCGGTCGGAGACATCGCCGCCGGAGACCTTATTCTCGGCCTCACCTCTTCAGGGGTCCATTCGAACGGCTTTTCTCTGGTCCGCAAGATCGTAGCGCTTTCCGGCCTCGCCTGGGATGCACCTGCCCCCTTCCGTGACGGCATGACTCTGGGTGAAGCGCTGCTCACGCCCACCCGCATCTACGTGAAGCCGCTCCTGAAGGCGATCCGCGAGACCGGCGCGCTGAAGGCGCTCGCACATATCACCGGCGGCGGTTTCCCTGAAAACATCCCGCGCGTGCTGCCGAAGAACCTTGCGGCCGAAGTCGACCTCGATTCCATCCCCGTTCCGCCCGTCTTCTCCTGGCTGGCCAAGACGGGAGGCGTGGAGCCCAAGGAAATGCTGCGGACCTTCAACTGCGGCATCGGCATGATTGTCGTGGTCGCCGCCGAAAACGCGCAAGCCGTCAGCGACATTCTCCGGGCGGAAGGCGAAGTGGTCGTTCCGCTCGGCCGCATGGTCGATCGCCCCGAGGGCGGCGCCGGCGTGATCTACCAGGGCACACTCGGCCTATGATCGGCACGCCGCGCAAACGCGTCGCCGTCTTCATTTCCGGCGGCGGCTCCAACATGCTGTCACTCGCGGATGCCTGCGCCGCACCGGACTTTCCTGCCGAAATCGTCGCGGTCATTTCAGACAAGGCTTCGGCCGGCGGACTTGCCAGGGCGGAAGCGCGCGGCATCAAGACCTTCGTCTTCGAACGCAAGAACTTTGCGAGCAAACAGGACCATGAGGCGGCGATGCTGTCGGCGCTGGATGAAATCCGGCCCGACATCCTCTGCCTTGCCGGCTTCATGCGGCTCCTGTCAGGAGACTTCATCAGCCGCTATGAAGGCCGCATCCTCAACATCCACCCTGCCCTCCTGCCGCTTTTCGCCGGCCTCAACACGCACCAACGCGCCATTGACGCGGGCATGAAGATCGCCGGCTGCACAGTACATTACGTTACGGAAGGCATGGATGAAGGCCCTATCCTCGCCCAGGCCGCCGTGCCGGTGCTTGCCGGCGATACCGCCGAGACGCTCGCCGCCCGGGTGCTGACCGTCGAGCACAAGCTCTACCCGCTGTCGCTGAAGCTATTGGCCGAAGGAAAGGTGCGGATGGAGGGTGCCCGGGCTGTGTTTTCCGCAATCGCGGAAAAAGACGAAGCCAAGCTCATCTCGCCGGCTATGTAGCTCGTCGCGATACGGGCTACAGCAGCGATCAAACCGCCAGTCTGCCGCGATTGATCGCCGCCCACTGCAGCAGCATGATTGTCTTGGCGTCGCAGATCTCGCCGCTTTCGATCATCGCGAAGGCTTGGTCGAGCGGCAATTCCAGAACCTCGATATCCTCGTGCTCGTCGGCCAAGCCACCGCCGCCGTTGATGCGGTCGGCAAGATCGACCGGCGCGAAGAAGAAATGGATGTGTTCCATGATCGCGCCGGGCGACATGAAGGCCTTGAAGAGGAAACGCACCTCACGCAAACGATAACCGGTCTCCTCCATCGCCTCGCGGCGGATCGCATCCTCCGGATGATCTTCGTCGAGAAGGCCGGCGGGCACCTCGACCAGCCAGGCGGGTTCGCCGGCAAGATAGGCCGGCAGCCGGAATTGCTTCACCAGCACGACCGTATCGCGCTTCGAGTCATAAAGCAGAATGCAGGCCGCGGGCATGCGGTGATAGATCTCACGGCGCAGCCGATGGGTGGCGCCGTCGCGGTCGGTATAGTCGAGTTCGTAGCTTGAAAGCCGCGTCCAGCCATCCGACAGCGTCTTTTCGCTGACGATCGTCACCCGGTCGTGTCTGTCCGTCATGCGACGTCCCTGCGAAGCCAGACCTTGTTGTCGTGGAAAGCCGCTCCGCCATAGGGCGCAACCGCGTCGGCGCCGGTCAAAACGTTGATACCCTCTCCGTCGAGATGCGCCTTGTTGGGCCACAGGCCTTCGGCGATCAGCACGCCCGGGCGCGCGCCGGGCACCAACCGAGCATGCAGACGGATTTCGCCGCGCATATTGCCGAGACGGACGATATCGCCGTCCACGATCCCCAATCGCGCTGCGTCGGAGGGCTCGATCATGACTTCCGGCCGCCCCTCCTTCTGGATCGAGCTTCTCGTTTCCGCGAATGTGGAATTCAGGAAACTGCGCGAAGGCGAGGTCGCGAGCCGGAAGGGATGCGCCTCGTCCACCAACTCGATCACGTCGACCTGATCTGGAAATTTCGGCAGATCCGCCACTGGTCCCATAGCCCCGAGGTTCTTCGGCGGCTTGTTGGGCGACGGACCATTCGCCCAGTCCGGGCTGAAACGGAATTTTCCGTCCGGATATCCGAAACCCTTCAGATAGTGAGCGGTCTCGAAATCAGGCTGCGCATCGATCCAGCGATCGCGTTTCAGCGCGTCGTATCCCGACCAGCCGCTAGCCCTTAGCAGGCGGTCGATATGCTCGCGTTCACCGAGGCCGAAACCGGAATAATGATCGACACCGAGCCGCTTTGAGAGCTTCTCGATGACGAAGAGGTTGGTGCGCACGGTTTCCGGCGGTTCAACGAGCTTCGGTCCGAGCAGGATATGGTTCTGCCCGCCCGCGCGATAGATGTCGTCATGTTCGAGGAACATGGTGGCCGGCAGCACGATATCGGCGACCTCCGCAGTATCGGTCATGAACTGCTCGTGCACGGCAACGAACAGGTCGTCACGCATGAAGCCTTGCCGAACCAGCCGCTGCTCCGGCGCGACATTCATCGGATTGGTGTTCTGGATCAGAAGAGCTGTCACCGGCCCGCCATATCGAAGGGCTTCGGCGTCGCCGGTCAGGACCCGGCCGATTTGCGACTGATCGAGCTGGCGGATATCGGGATCAGCGTAGGCGGTCCCCATCAGCTCCGACTTGTTGAGCCGAAAAATATCGCCGTTGTTGTGAAAGGCGCCGCCACCTTCGTATTGCCAGGAGCCGAGCACGGTCGCGATCGACAGCGCCGCATGCATGGCGGCGGTGCCGTTGCGCTGGCGGGCGAATCCGTAGCCCAGCCGGAAGAATGTCTTCTTCGTCGTGCCGACGAGGCGGGCGAAGGTTTCGATCTCGTCTACCGAAAGCCCGGTGATCGCCGAGGCCCATTCCGGCGTCTTCGATTTCAGATGCACCTCCAACCCCGCCGGATCGTCCGCGTATCTTTCCATGTATCCGCGGTCGGCATAACCGTCCCGGAAGGCGATGTGCATCACCGCGCAGGCGAGCGCCGCATCGGTGCCAGGCCTCACCACCAGCGCCATGTCGGCCTGCTTCATGGTCGGGTTGTCGTAGATGTCGACCACGACGATCTTGGCGCCGCGTTCCTTGCGCGCCTTCACCGCGTGGGTCATCACGTTGACCTGGGTGGAGACTGCGTTGGTGCCCCAGATCACCACGCAGTCCGACTTCGCCATCTCGCGCGGATCGGGACCGCGAAGCGCTCCGGTCCCCATCACATAACCGGTCCAGGCCATGTTGGTGCAGATCGTGCCGAAGAAGCCGGAATATTTCTTGGCGTGCCGCAACCGCTCGATCGAATCGCGCTGCACCTGCCCCATCGTGCCGGCATAGAAATAGGGCCAGACAGCTTCGGACCCGTGCTTGGCTTCCGCCTTGACGAAGGCGTCGGCAATCTCGTCCAGCGCCGCTTCCCAGGAAAGCTCCTGCCAGTCGCCCTCGCCCTTCCGGCCCTTGCGCCGCTTCGGCACCATCAGCCGACCGGGATGGTAGATCCGCTCGGAATAACGGGCGACCTTGGCGCAGATGACGCCGGCCGTATAGGTATTGTCGGCGGAGCCGCGCACGCGGCCGATGCGGCCGTCGGGCGTGAGATCGACATCCAGCGCGCAGGCGGACGGACAGTCGTGCGGACAGACGGTGTGGCCGACCTTGGTCGGCTCGGCGGCGGTTTTCGCGGTGATCGGGGTCGCAACGTTCATTCCTTTTCTATATTGCAAGCCGAGCCCTGCAAAAAGTGCGATTTGCGGCGCATCAATATTATTCACGCGGGACAGCAGCGACGATGAACTACCGGCATATCTATCACGCAGGCAATTTCGCGGACGTCCTCAAGCACGCCATCCTGGCGCGGTTGATCCGCTACGCCCAGAAGAAGGACAAGGCATTCCGCGTCCTCGATACCCATGCCGGCATCGGGCTCTACGACCTTTCCTCCGACGAGGCGCAGAAGACCGGCGAATGGCGCGACGGCATCGGCCGGCTGATGGAAGCCGAGCTGCCCGCAAAAATATCGGAGCTGCTCGAGCCCTATCTGACGGCGGTCAAGGACCTGAATCCGAATGGCGGGCTGAAATTTTATCCCGGCTCTCCGAAGCTTGCGCGCATGCTGTTCCGCCCGCAGGACAGGCTTTCTGCGATGGAACTGCATCCGGAGGACTTCAACCGCCTGCACAATCTCTTCGAAGGCGACTTCCAGGTACGGGCGACGGAACTCGACGGCTGGCTGGCGCTTGGCGCGCATCTGCCGCCGAAGGAGAAGCGCGGCATCATCCTCGTCGATCCGCCCTTCGAGGAGGAAGGAGAATATACCCGCCTCGCCCAGGGGCTCGCCCATGCCTGGCGTCGCTTCCCGGGCGGCACCTACTGCCTCTGGTATCCGATCAAGAAGGGCGCGCCGATCAAGGCCTTTCACGAGGAACTGCAAGCGCTGGAAATCCCGAAGATGCTCTGCGCCGAACTCACGGTGAAAAGCGACCGGGAAGCGACCGGGCTATCGGGCTCGGGCCTCGTCGTCGTCAATCCCCCCTTTACGCTGAAGGACGAGCTGCACGCACTCCTGCCGGTGCTGAAGGACATTCTGGCGCAGGACCGCTTTGCCTCGCAGCGGGCTTTCTGGCTCCGCGGAGAATAACCGGCTTCAGGAGTTTTCCCGCTTGCCGCGCTCGAGGTCCGGCGGATGCTCGATCCGCCACCGCGACCGCTCGAAGAACAGGACCACCACCAGCGCCATCGCAAACGGGATAAGAAGATAGAAGAGCCGGAAGATCAGCAGGGCAGCAATCACATCGGCCTGGTCCATGTCCGGCAGTCCCGTGATGAAGACAAGCTCGAGTACGCCAAGCCCGCCTGGCGCATGGGAAATCAGTGCAGCCGAAAAGGAGATCAGGAAGATGCCGAGGACGATCATAAAGCCCGGATTTCCCACCTCAGGCAACGCGAAATAGATGATTCCGGCAGCCCCTATGAGCTCGATCGGGGCGATCAGCAGCTGCGGCAGCACGACCGGCGGCTCGGGATAAAATATCTTCAGCGAGCCGATCTGAAGCGGCCGGAGCTTCATGAAACTCGCCGCGACATAGAGCGCCACAAACCCGAGCAGCACATATCCCGTCGCCGCTGTTGCCTCCAATGGAAGGAGGTCGCCGAAACGGCCCGTAACCTCGGGCTCGATGATCAGCACGATGCCGGCGAGAAAGAGTGTGCCTAGAATGAATGTGAACGAGCAGACGGCGATCAGCACCCCGATCTCGGCCGGCGTCAGCCCTTTGGCGGAATAGGCGCGATACCGCACCACGGCGCCCGATACGACGGATGCGCCGATATTGTGGGAGAGCGCATAGGTGGTGAAGGAACAGAGGGTGATGAAAAACCAGTTTACCCTGCGGCCGAGATGCATCAGCGCGATCCGGTCATAACCGGCGAGCGCGGCATAGGCCAGCAATGTGGACAACCCACAGAGTACCCAGTTTCCTGCCGAGATCGCCCCGAAGCTGTCTCCCAGCTCGTCGAGCGACAACCCGCGAAGCTCCTTGTAGAGAAACCTTGCCGAAACGACGATGGTTATGGCTCCGACCACAGGCCAGAAGTACTTCTTGAATTTCATTCCGATATTGCCGTTCCTCCCGCCCCTGTTTAAATCAATACCGTTAAGGCTTCGGTCGCTTAATTCACTCAGGGGGCACCTTTGACCGATCAACTTCGCCGGCGCGCTTTTGGTTGCCTCCTTGCCTGTTTTCTTGGCTCCGCTTCAATAGCGCCCGCGCAGGATCAGGCGGGGAAATTCGATTTCTACGTTCTGTCGCTCTCCTGGTCTCCGACCTTCTGTGCCTTGCAAAATGGTGGCCGGAACGAGCAGCAATGCGGCGGCAACGAGGATTTCCGTTTCATCGTCCATGGGCTCTGGCCGCAATATGAAAAAGGTTATCCCGATTTCTGCCAAACGCGTGAACCGGAGCGCGTGCCGCGCTCGCTCGGCCAGACCATGTTCGACATCATGCCGTCCATGGGACTTGTCGGTCATCAATGGCGAAAACATGGAAGCTGCACGGGTTTGAACCAGCGCGACTATTTCGCCAAGGTCCGCGAGGCCTTCCGGCGCATCCGCCTGCCATCCGATCTCTCCCGTGGAGAAACCTCCTTAACGGTCTCGGCCGATCAGATCGAAGAGAGATTCATTGCCGCGAATCCGGGTATGAGCCGCCGGGGAATTGCTGCAAGCTGCGAAGGAAAGCGGCTGGAAGAGGTGCGCATATGCCTGACCAAGGACCTGTCTTTCCGCGATTGCCCGGAGGTGGACGGCGACGGCTGCAAGATTAGCCAGATCACCCTGCCTCCCGCTCAATGACTTCAGAAGAGGATCAATGATGAAGCTATTATACTCGCCGGCCTCCCCCTATGCCGCCAAGACGCGGATGGCCGCCCGCTATCTCGGCATCCGGATTACCGAGGTGAAGACCGACACCAACGCCAATCCCGCTGAACTGATCGACAACAATCCGCTCGGCAAGATTCCGGTGTTGATCCGGGACGGCGAGCCGCCGATCTATGACAGCGTCGCAATCATGCATTATCTCGACCGGCTGTCGGGCGGAAAGCTCTATCCGAGGAAGGATGAAAAGCGCACCGAGGCCGAAGTTCTGGAGGCCTTGTGCGATGGCATCATGGATTGCCTGCTGGCGATCATCTACGAGCGCCGTCTCCGGCCTGAAGACAAGATCTACCAACCCTGGATCGACAAGCAGTGGGAAAAGACCGTTCGCGGCCTCGACTATCTGGAAAAGAACCTGCCGAAGACGGGCAAGAAACTGCATGGCGGCCATTTCGCACTGGCGGCACTGATCGGTTATCTCGACCTGCGCTTCAATGGACAGTGGGCCGAGGGTCGTCCGGAACTGGCTTCTTGGCCGGATGTTTTTAGCAAGCGCTTTTCGCACTATGGCGAGATGAAATCGGCCGGCTGAGCATGAAAAAAGCCCGGACCGAGAAAGTCCGGGCTTCCCAAGCCTGTAAAGGCGATGGACTTAGAACTTGACGCCGATACCGACCTTGACACTGTGATCGTCGTAGCCCTTGGAAACCGACCCGGAATCCAGGCTGTAACGGTCCGAACCGAAGTCCGTATAGCGGTACTCGACACGAGCGGTGATGTTGTTGGTGACCATGGCTTCTGCACCGGCACCCACAGTGTAACCGACTGCGGTCTTGTTTTCCGAAGAGGTCGCGTCGCTCAGTTCGTTGTCCTGAAGGGCGACACCGCCGGTACCGTAGATCAGGAAGGGGTTCAGGTCGTAACCGACGCGGGCACGAACGGAGCCGTTCCAGCCGGCCTTGCCTTCGTAGCCTTCGATGGTGGTGTTCTTTTCGCCGTTGTAGCCGACATCGGCTTCAACACCGTAAACGATCTGGCCGGACTGCCAGTTGTAGCCGGTGTAGGCACCGCCGCCGAATGCGCCATCGCGATCGCCAGCACCACCGAAACGGCCCCAATCATAAGAACCGTAACCACCGAGGTAGAAACCTGCCCAATTTGCGACCGGTGCCGGCTCTTCGACTGCTGCCGGAGCCTGCGGAATCTGGTCGACGGCATCAGCGGCATTGGCCGCGGAGATGGCGATGAAGCTGGCTGCCGAGGCCATCAGAGTTGCGATAAGAGTACGCATACATTTTCTCCTTTTACTGCTGTGCCGGGATCCGTCGCGACCAAATGCTGCGACGGCTTTGTTCCCTGCCCGCTGAGGCCGAATGTGGATGCGAATTGAGGAAATGAAAGAGCCGAAATGTGAATTGATTGTGGCGCGTGAAAGGCCAAAATTTGATGTTGCTATAGCGCAACATGTATAACATTAACCTTACTTATCCATTAATTTAAATATACGCGTCTTTACTCCGATTAATTACTTCTTAAATTCAAAGAACTCCTTCGTCAATATGTTTCCCCTCGCCTGCTGTACGCGGCCAACGGTGAATTTTCGACTTCTGTCTTCAGAACAGTGGAGACGAAGGCGGGAAAAATCGAAGTTCTGCACTGCAATAATAGCTGGCCGCCTGCATCTCCTGTCGAAGTCTGCCAGCACTGGTGGCGTCCGCTGCCAAATTTCCGCCTCAAACAATCGCCCCCTCCGGCGCGCCCGTGGCTACGGCCACAAATGCCCGGAGAGCGTTCTTCACTTTCCAAACAGGAGGCGATTTACTATCTCTGCCTTGGGACCCGATGTCAGGCCAGCCCATTCGCCCGCAAAACTTTGACAAGCTGCCAATCACGGGCTCATGGTTCGAATCGGCGATGGCCAGCGACCGGCTCCGTTCCGGCATCTGGCGGAGACTTTGGAATGAATGGAACGAAGCTGCCGGATGGCGGCGTTCTTTATGACGAAACGGAAGAGGATGACGACGACGCTCCGATGAGCGAGCCCGTCGAAGGGATCGTCGCGTCGGTCGACTGGAACGAAGCGCCCAAGAACGAGAGCGGCCTGAAGGGTGCCGAGCTGATCGCCGAATTCGTCAAGCACCTGCCCAACGCGCCCGGCGTCTACCGGATGTTCAACGAAGCGGCCGACGTGCTCTATGTCGGCAAGGCGCGCAGCCTCAAGAAACGCGTCGGCAACTATGCCCAGGGCCGCGTCCATTCCAACCGCATCGCCCGCATGGTGCGCGAGACGACGCATATGGAATTCGTCACGACGCGGACGGAAACCGAGGCACTGCTGCTCGAGGCGAACCTGATCAAGCGCCTGCGCCCGCGCTTCAACGTGCTTCTGCGTGACGACAAGTCTTTTCCCTATATTCTGATCACCGGCGATCACCGGGCACCGGCGATCTTCAAACATCGGGGCGCGCGTGCCCGCAAGGGCGATTATTTCGGCCCGTTTGCCTCGGCTGCAGCCGTCGGCCGCACGATCAACTCACTGCAGCGCGCCTTCCTGTTGCGCACCTGCACCGACAGCGTCTTCGAAACCCGCACCCGTCCTTGCCTGCTTTACCAGATCAAGCGTTGCTCCGGCCCCTGCACCCACGAGATAAGCGACGAGGGTTATGCCGCGCTCGTCAGCGAGGCGAAGGACTTTCTTTCCGGCAGAAGCCAGAATGTGAAGGCGGCGATTGCCAGCCAGATGGCGGAAGCCTCCGAAGATCTCGATTTCGAGCGCGCGGCGGTCTATCGCGACCGGCTCGCCGCGCTGTCGCATGTCCAGAGCCACCAGGGCATCAATCCGGCCGGCGTCGAGGAGGCGGATGTCTTCGCCATCCATCATGAGGGCGGACTGTCCTGCATCCAGGTCTTCTTTTTCCGCACCGGCCAGAACTGGGGCAACCGCGCCTATTTCCCGAAGGCCGACCCGCAGCTTTCTCCCGCGGAAGTGCTCAATGCCTTTCTCGCGCAGTTCTACGACGACAAACCGGTGCCGCGGCAGATCCTGCTTTCCGAGACCGTGGAGGAACAGGAACTGCTCGCGATGGCCTTCTGCGAAAAGGCCGGCCACAAGGTGGTGATCTCGGTGCCGCAGCGCGGCGAAAAGAGGGACCTCGTCGATCACGTTCTGGCGAATGCCCGCGAGGCGCATGGCCGCAAGCTCGCCGAGACGGCTTCGCAGGCGCGGCTTCTTGCCGGCTTTGCCGAAACTTTCGCCCTTCCCTACACTCCGCGCCGGGTCGAGATCTACGACAACTCCCACATCATGGGCACCAATGCGGTAGGCGGCATGGTGGTGGCGGGGCCGGAAGGCTTCGTGAAGAACCAGTACCGCAAGTTCAACATCAAATCGACCGATATCACCCCCGGCGACGACTTCGGTATGATGCGGGAGGTGATGACGCGCCGGTTTTCGCGCCTCATCAAGGAAGAGGGCCTCCCCGACCGCAGCGGATCGGCGGCCACAGCCGAAGATGCCGCAGATGCCGCCTTCCCCGCTTGGCCGGATGTGATCCTCATCGACGGCGGACAGGGACAGATGACCGCCGTCCGCTCCATTCTCGACGAACTCGGCATTCGGGATGTCGTAACGGCGATCGGTGTTGCAAAGGGCGTCGACCGCGAGGCCGGCCGCGAACGTTTCTTCGTGGACGGAAAGAGCGACTTTTCGCTGCCGCCGCGCGATCCGGTGCTTTATTTCATCCAGCGGATGCGCGACGAGGCGCACCGCTTCGCGATCGGCTCGCATCGAGCCCGCCGCAAGAAGGAGATGGTCCGCAATCCCCTGGACGAGATTTCCGGCATCGGACCCGGCCGCAAGCGCAAACTTCTGCAGCATTTCGGCACGGCAAAAGCCGTATCCCGCGCTGGCCTTACGGATCTCATGGCGGTGGAGGGTATCTCCGAAGCCGTGGCGAAACAGATCTACAATCACTTTCACGAGAACCGCGCCGGGTAAGCGGCTCTGCCGCAATCCTTTTCAAAAAAGCCGCGAAGGCATGTTGACGGGCGCGGCTTCAGGCATCAACTAGGAACAAATAGAGCTAACAGGTCGTCCATGGCTTCGCGCGCATACAACATCCCCAACCTGCTCACCTATGCGCGCATCGTTGCCGTGCCCGTCATCGTTCTCTGCTTCTTCGTGGAGGGCCGGCTCGAAAGTTCGGATTTCGCCCGCTGGGCGGGCCTGACGATCTTCGTGATCGCTTCCCTCACCGACTATCTCGACGGCTATCTCGCCCGCATCTGGAACCAGACATCCAATATCGGCCGGATGCTGGACCCGATTGCCGACAAGCTTCTCGTCGCCTCCGTGCTGCTCCTGATGGCTGCGGACGGGACGATTGCCGGCTGGTCGCTCTGGGCGGCGATCACCATTCTGTGCCGCGAAATCCTCGTCTCCGGCCTGCGCGAATATCTCGCGGCACTGAAGGTGTCGGTACCGGTGACGCGCATCGCCAAGTGGAAAACGACCATCCAGATGGTGGCGATCGCCTTTCTGCTTGCCGGCCCCGCCGGCGACAAGATCATGCCCTATATTACCGAAATCGGCATCGCGCTTCTGTGGATTGCGGCGATCCTCACCTTTTACACGGGCTACGACTACTTCAAGGCCGGCCTGAAACATCTGGTTGACGAAGAATGAGCACCAAACTCGTCTATTTCGCCTGGGTGCGCGAACGGATCGGCAAGCCGGAAGAGGAAATCACCATTCCGGAAAATGTCGTCACCGTGCGCGACTTGCTGAATCATCTGAAGGGCTTGGGCGAGGAATACGAGAACGCGCTTCAATATCCGGAGGTGATTCGGGTGGCGATCGACCAGGAGCATGTCGAGCATTCGGAAAAGATCGCCGGCGCGCGGGAAATCGGCATTTTCCCGCCGATGACCGGAGGGTGAAACCGTGACAGTCGAACCGCGGATCCAGGTGCAGAGCCAGGACTTCGACCTCCGATCCGAGGTGGAAATCCTGACTGCCGGCCGCAGGGACATCGGCGCGATGGTTACCTTCAGCGGTCTCTGCCGCGACGAGCAGGGCATGCTTTCCGCGCTTGAGCTTGAGCATTATCCCGGCATGGCGGAGGCCGAAATGCGCCGTATCGCCGAGATCGCCATCGAACGCTTCTCGCTCCTGGGGCTCACTGCCATCCACCGCTACGGAAAAATCACGCCGGGCGAGAATATCGTGCTGGTGGTCGCGGCAGCGCCTCATCGTCAGGCTGCCTTCGACGGCGCCAGCTTCATGATGGATTTCCTGAAGACCTCCGCCCCGTTCTGGAAGAAGGAGCATGCGGCAGACGGCACGGCCCGCGACTGGGTATCCGCCAAGGATGCGGATGACAGAGCGCGGGACAAGTGGATGTAGCCGCCGGGCCAACCAGTCCTGTTGTTTTCCTAAGGCCGCACCTGCCACAGCTGGCCGGAGTAGTTGGCGCAGGGAACCATGTGCGCCAGATTGTCCGCCATTCCGCCGTTGACGATATCAAGGCACATTCCTTCGCCCAGAAATTGCGTCGTCAGCCTGATGTCGTTGCCATCTCCGCGCATATGCCAGAACTGGCCGGAATAGTGGCCGCAAGGCCGCATTTCCACAAAATGGTTGCGGTCACCACCATTGATCACGTCGAGGCACATCCCGTTGCCGGTCTGCTCGTTGCGCAATCGCAGCCAGTTGCCTTCCGACGAGATCATCCACCGCTGGCCCGGATTGCCATCGCGCGAGGTCAACTGCCCCAATCCCGCGAAAGGACCATCGGTCACAGCCTCGAGCGCCATGCCGGACCCTCTGAACTGGGTAGTCAATTCAACGGACTGCGCCCGAACGGTCGCCGGCAGCAGCATGATTGAAGCCGAGAAAAGCAGGCAAAGAGACTTGCTGAGCATGATCGTATGTCCTGGAGGGTCGGTGGGGAGACTTAGCGGCATGGCGACATTAGCCAAGTGACGATCGAATGGAACTCGCAAAAGCGCTTTTCCCCGAAAGAAGCATGGAAGCCGCTGCAAGCCGTCCGCTCAGGGGATCGCCCTCTCCCGCCTGCTTATCACCAACACGCCCACAAGCACCGAAACGATGAACAGGTCGCGCCAGACGATCGGGCCGTAACCGCTCCAGAGCGTTTCGGCAAAGCCGATGACGGCGGCGCCGGCGGCTGAGCGCAAGGGGTTGGAATGGCCGCCGGCGGCGGCAATCAGCACCACCTTCAGCCCGAACAGCAGGCCTGCGCCAAAATCCATCGTGCCGTAATGGGAAGTCGCGAGCACCCCGCAGACAGAGGCATAGAGTGCCGCCGCCACATAGGAGATGACGAAGACCAACGAGGAATTGGTGCCGGAGAGCTCTGCCGCCAGCGGATCGTCTGCGACCGCCCGCCAGACACGGCCCCAGCGGGTATTGGCGAGCACAAGATAGCCGGAGGTGATCATCATCAGCATTGCCGCGACATTGATGAGCTGGATCAGCGTCAGCGTGACCGGAAATCCGTCCCCGCGCCAGAAAACTAGGGGATTGTTGAGGAAAGGCGGCAGCCAGAGCTCGCGCGTGTTTGCCGCAAGCCTTGCCCCCTCCATCAGCACCATCAGCACGCCAAGCGAGGCGACGATTACCGCGTTCGGCGAAATTCTCGCAAGCGGCCGCATGACGAACCGGCCGGCGATCACCCCTGCTCCGAGACCGCCGGCCAGTGCAGCTGCGGCACCAAGGCCAAGTGCTGCGGGAAAGATCAGCCACAGCTGGTTCCAGCCGAAATGGGCAAATATCAAATAGACATGCCCGGAAAAGGCGAAGATCGCGCCATAGGTGATGTCCGCACGCTTGGTCACGGCAAAGGCAATGGAGTAGCCGAAGGCAAGCGCCGCATAAAGCGCTGCCAACGGCAAGGCATTCGCCAGTTGCTGCAGTAGATAAGCCATCGATCCTTCCCGAACTCGGCCTAATATAACTGGTAAAACGGCTTTCGCCAGTTATAATGATGACATGAGCTTTTCGTGGACCCCGCACCGTTTTGCCGGAGGCGCTCTGGCGCTCGATGTTGCCAACAGCGTCATCCTGCGTTTCGATCCCGCACGTAGTGTCGATCGTTTCGCCGAGCCGGAGCAGATGGACGCCTTTGCGAAGGCAACAGGCGTATTTTCGGCCGAACGCTCCCTGTTCGGTGAGCTTGCACCGGTGCCATCCCGAAACCGGTTGCCCTTCCTAGCCTTGCGGGAGGCCATCGACCGTTATTTTCGCGCCCGTATTCTGGAGAATGACGGATATGGTCTTTTAGCCGATCTTCTCGAAGCGACTGCCGCCGTCCTGCGCCGTGCGGACAAAGGTTCGCTCGAGGCGGCCACCGCGCATTCCGCCCTTCGCCTTCTCGCGGATGGAGAAATCACACGGCTGAAGATCTGCGGCAATTGCGGCTGGCTGTTCGTCGACCGCAGCAAGAACCGCAGCCGCACCTGGTGCGACATGACCGTCTGCGGCAACCGGGCAAAGGCCAGCCGCCACTATCATCGAAAAAAGAAGGAAGCCGCGCCATGATGAGACGGCTGATTGTCTGTAGTCTTGCCGCGCTTCTGCTGACCGCCTGTCAGCGCGAAGCCGAGCAGCAGCTTGCCGAGCTTTCCGGACGGATGTTCGTCTTCAACTACCGCGTGGCGACAGCGAACTATCTGGTGACGCTGAGACGAATTGGCACTCTTCCCGAAGACGGTTCTGTCGAGGCAGAGTTCGAGAATCCGCGAGGCGGAGACCCGTTGACCATCCGGGAGAAACTGTTTCCGAGGATGGACAAGATTTCGCTTGCCAGCCCGCCGATCGAATGTGTCCGGCAGGACCGCCCCTATGCGGTGACAATCCGCATTCTCGACAGCAACGGCACACCGCTCCAGACGATCGAAACCACCGTCACATCGGATGTCGATCAAAGCGTACTGCCCGCAAAACCGCTGGTGGTCGGTCCGGGCTATGATCCGAACCCCGACGTGTTCAAGCCCGATGGCAGCGCTGACTATTCGCCAGTGGCCGATTGTCCGGCCTGAAGATTAAATGAGAGGGGCATGAAAAAGCCGGAGCTTTCGCCCCGGCCCATTTCTCGATCACTGCCTTGCGGCAATCAGCCGACGATTTCGGTTTCGGAGAACCAGTAGGCGATTTCCTGGGCAGCAGTTTCCGGAGCGTCGGAGCCGTGAACCGAGTTTTCGCCGATCGACAGCGCGAAGGTCTTGCGGATGGTGCCTTCGTCAGCGTTGGCCGGGTTGGTGGCACCCATGATTTCGCGGTTCTTGAGGATGGCGTTTTCGCCTTCGAGAACCTGAACGACGGTCGGGCCGGAGGTCATGCCTTCGACGAGCTCGCCAAAGAACGGGCGCTCCTTATGGACGGCGTAGAAGCCCTCGGCTTCGCGCTTGCTCATCCAAACGCGCTTGGAAGCGATGACGCGCAGGCCGTTGTCTTCAAACACCTTGGTGATGGCGCCGGTCAGGTTGCGCTTGGTGGCATCCGGCTTGATCATCGAAAACGTGCGTTCAATCGCCATTGTTGTAATCCTTTGTCTCGAACGGAAAGTGGGCGGTGTTTACCCGCCCCTTTCGCTGGAAACAAGGGGGTTTCGGCAATTTCACGCGGCTGTCACACGCCGCCCGGCCCCTTCATGCAGATCCAGGCAGCGCTCGAACCAGCGTCCGACGGGATCATCGTCCTTGAAGACATCCGTGCCGGCGGTGATGCGCATCCACTGCAGGGCGCCAAAGAGGATGTAGTCCGCAAAGAGCGGTCCGTCGCCGCCGATGAATTCCTGATACTTCAGCGTATGGCGGATCGGCTCGAGCTTTGCCGCGAAAGCGGCGATCTCGGCGGAGCGGCCGGCTTCAAGCTCCTCCAGCGTTTGGCCGAGACGGGCCTCGCGGCTCTGACGGAAATAAACCCGATCGGTCTCGCCCAACATGTCGTGGATGTTCTTCACCGCGATCTTCGTGATCGCCGTATGGATCACCATCTGCGAGAAACCCTCGACAAACCGGGCCAGGGCCTTGCCGCCTTCGCCACCGAACAGAGTCGGACGGTCCGGATAGGTGTCCTCAAGGTAAAGCGCGATATCGAAGCTGTCGCGGATCAGTTCGTTACCGTCCCTCAGGATCGGAACAGTCTTCGAAAATCCGTTCTCGACCTTCGGTATATCGGTAAAAGGCATCGGCTTCTCGATGAACTCCAGGCCCTTGTGATGAAGCGCCAGCACGATCTTCCAGCAATGCGGGGAAAACGGGCGCGTCTCGTCAGCGCCGCAGAGGGAATAAAGAATTCGAGTCATGTCTGGCTCCCTTGTCAAAGATGCGCGGATATTGAAGGCAAAGCCCCAGAGGAATCCAATCAGGAAAATTCATGAATGGCATCACGGAGATAGGCGCACCGCCCACCTCGTCCATTCTCTCTTAACCTTGGGAACAGAGGCCGCACCGTTCTTCAGCAGATGTTAAACGCCACGCGTCATGGCTGGACTTGGTATCGAACAACCCGATCGGATTTTGGGGCAAGATATGACGAGCGAAGTCAGCAAAGCGGTGCGCGACCGAACCCTGCAGGTGGTGAGCCAGCACATGGCGAAGCTGGAGGTCAACGGCCTGCCGCGCAACTACGAACTCTTTCACGAGGCTTTGTCCGGCGGGGACACTGCCCTCTCCCGCGAGGTGCTGGCCCTGCCGCTCGCACCTTCGCAAACGCTGCTCGATGAAATCGGTCTGCGGTATCAACTTCCAGGCTTTGTCGCGCTTGCTCCCGCCAGGTCGCGCGACCACGAGATCAATCTGCTCCGGGAGTTGCGGGAGAAGATGACCAGCGGCGTAACGCAAAAGCAGGGTTTTACGCGCGTGCTGGAAGCCGTCGCCCGCAGCCTTCGCGAAGACAGCAATGCCGGACCGATGGATATCCTCGCCGAGATCGAATACTTAAGCGTTTCCTTGTCGGATGCCGTCGTGGCCGAAACTGAGCTCGAAGCCGTGCTCAAGGCCGGGGTGGATCGCCTGGTCACCTCGGAGCAGAAGACCGCAGCCGCCCGGGCGATTACCCTTAGGGATCGCCTGACCGCGCTGCCGAACCACGCCGCCTTCGCCGAGCGCCTGGAGATGCTCTATGGCGCAGAGGCCGACAAACGCGACGTCGCGCTCTTCCTGGTCACCATCAACGACCTGTCGGACATTGCCCAGACCTATGGCGAGCCGGCTGCCAACCGCATCGTGAGGAAAGCCGCCTCGATTTTCCGCAAGGCGATCAAGAAGAACGACTTCCTCGCCCGCATCGGCAAGGGGGATTTCGCCTTTCTGTTCAAGGATGTCGGTCGCGACAGCATATATCCGATTGCCGAACGCCTCTCTGCTTCCATTGTCGACAACCTCGTCTTTGCGGTGTCCGACAGAGCGACGGCAACGCTGACGCTCTCGATCGGCGTCGCGCTCGCCGGGGACGCCTTCTCGCCGCAGCAACTGCGCCTGCAGGCAACAGCGGCCTTGGAAACTTCGAAGGCGAACGGACGCCCGGCGGTATTCATGCCCGATCAGGCCAGCCAGTAGGCCCCCGCCCGGAACTCGTTTCGGCAGATGTTTGAGGCCGTCTTGCCTTCACCGGCAGTTTCGGCCAAAACCGCCGCCATGATCACGATTACCGACCTTTCCGCCCGCATTGCCGGGCGCCTTCTCCTCGACAATGCCAGCGTAACGCTTCCGGCCGGCGCGAAGGCCGGGCTTGTCGGCCGCAACGGCGCCGGCAAATCGACTCTCTTCCGCGTGATCACCGGCGAGCTTGCGGCCGAAAGCGGTTCGGTGACCATTCCAAGGAATGCCCGTATCGGCCAGGTGGCGCAGGAAGCGCCGGGCACGGAGGACTCGCTGATCTCGATCGTGCTTGCTGCCGACAAGGAGCGCAGCGCGCTTCTCGAGGAAGCCGAGACCGCAACCGATCCGCACCGCATCGCCGAAATCCAGATGCGGCTTGTCGACATCGATGCTCATTCAGCGGAAGCGCGCGCCGCCAGCATTCTTTCCGGCCTCGGCTTCGACCACGAGGCCCAGCACCGCCCTGCCTCCTCCTTCTCCGGCGGCTGGCGCATGCGGGTGGCGCTCGCATCCGTCCTTTTCGCAGAGCCCGACCTTCTGTTGCTCGACGAGCCGACCAACTATCTCGACCTTGAAGGCACGATGTGGCTGGAGGATTATGTCCGGCGGTATCCGCACACCGTCATCATCATCAGCCACGACCGCGACCTTCTGAACAATGCCGTGAACTCGATCGTCCATCTCGACCAGAAGAAGCTCACCTTTTATCGCGGCGGCTACGACCAGTTCGAACGGCAGAAGGCCGAGGCAGACGAGCTGCAGATGAAGGCGAAGGCCAAGAACGAAGCGGCCCGCAAACACCTGCAGAGCTTCATCGACCGGTTCCGCGCCAAGGCTACGAAAGCCCGACAGGCCCAAAGCCGTGTTAAGGCTCTGGAGCGCATGGGCACCGTTGCCGCCGTGGTGGAAGACCATGTTCAGCCGATCATTTTTCCCGAGCCGGAAAAGCAGCCCGCCTCGCCGATCGTGGCGATCAGCAAGGGCGCGGTCGGTTATGCTCCGGGCAAGCCGATCCTGAAGAATATCAGCCTGAGGATCGACAACGACGACCGCATCGCCCTGCTCGGCTCGAACGGCAACGGCAAGTCGACCTTCGCAAAGCTGGTGTCCGGTCGGCTGGAACTCGAAAGCGGCGAAATGAAACTCGCGCCGGGCCTCAAGATCGGCTTCTTCGCCCAGCACCAGCTCGACGATCTCATCCCCAACGAAACGCCCGTCGACCATGTTCGCCGGCTGATGCCGCAGGCGGCGGAAGCCCAGGTGCGCGCGCGTGTCGCCCAGATGGGACTTGCGACCGAAAAAATGAACACGGCCGCCAAGGATCTTTCCGGTGGGGAAAAGGCGCGCCTTCTGATGGGCCTTGCGGCCTTCCACGCGCCGAACCTGCTGATCCTCGACGAACCGACGAACCATCTCGACATCGACAGCCGCCGGGCGCTGATCGAAGCGCTCAACGATTACAACGGCGCCGTCATCCTGATTTCCCACGACCGCCATCTGATCGAGGCGACCGTCGACCGCCTCTGGCTGGTCAACGAAGGCACCGTCAAAACCTTCGATGGCGACCTTGAGGAATACCGCGACCTGATCATCTCTGCGGGGCGAAAGAAAGACGAGAAGGCGCAGACAGCAGACGAGCCCGCCTCCAAGGCCGATCAACGCAAGGTCAATGCCGAGAAGCGCGCCTCGCTTGCCCCGCTCAGAAAAAAGATCAACGAAATCGAATCCTTGACAGGAAAGCTCGAGAAACAGATTCAGGCTCTTGATAAAGAGCTTGCGGATCCCGCACTCTACGAGAAGGCGCCGGCCAAGGCAGCGCAGAAAGCCAAGGAGCGCGGCGAGGCCGCAGCCAAGCTCGCCGCCGCGGAGGAGGAATGGCTGATGCTGTCGTCGGAATACGAAGAGGCGATGGCGGGCTGAACCTTGTCCGCCTCGTGAATATACACTACCTTCCGATGTATATTCACGAGGTGCCGCGATGCCCCTTTACGTCCGGGACGAACGCGTCAACGAACTGGCCGAGCAGGCCCGTAGAATCCTCAACGCGCCCACCAAGACGGATGCGATCCGACAAGCGCTGCAGCCCGTGGTGGAAACGGCCGAAGCGTCGAATACCTCGGAGAAGCCGTCGCTTCGCGAGCGGCTGAAGGCAATCCAGGACGAAGTGAAAAGGCTCGGAAAACCGAATCCGGATTTCGATGACAAAGCCCTCCTCGACGAGATGTGGGAAATCTGATGTTTCTGGATACGTCGGCGATCTTCGAAATCCTGCTTAGCGATCCAAAATCAGACGATTTGATCCGGCGACTGGAGGCATCCGACGGCCCGCGATCGACAGGGCCCACCGTGGTGTATGAGGCTGCCGTCGTGCTGTCAGGGAAAGAAAACCTGTCCGTTCCGGAATCCGAGCGGCTTGTCCGCTCATTGTTATCTGAACTGAACGTCACGGTCCTGCCGGCAACGGATCAAATTGCCTCGAAAGCCCTCGACGCATTCGACCGCTACGGCAAGGGCCGTCATCCGGCGAAGCTTAATTTCGGCGATTGCTTCAGGTATGCCGGCGCGAAGGCCGCAGGGGCTGGTCTGCTCTATGTGGGCGACGACTTTACCCTCACGGACCTTGCCTGAGTTGGCGGTCGTTTTTGAAAGCCCATTGAACGTTGAAGAGCTTTGCCATGGATCTTTTTCTCGAAACCGACGATGACCAGAAGACGCTCGCTTTCATCACCGACCGAAACGAGGCGTCCCGCCGGAAACTCTGGACCGCGGAATTTGAAAAGGATCGCGACGCGATCAAGGCGATGATCGAGCGCGACGACCGGCTGATCATCCCGACACGACGCGGCAAGTGGCTCTTCGACTTCCACCGCAGCAAGGACAATCCGCTCGGTGTCTGGCGGCGCCTGCCGGCCGATCAGGAAGCTCGAGCCGACGCGGCCTGGGAGCCCGTCTTCGATCTCGATCACTTCTGCCAGAAAGAGGGCAAGCGCTGGATCTATAACGGAGCGGTCACCTGTCCCTGGGAGCCGACCCGCGTTCTCCTGCAGCTTTCCGACGGAGGCTCCGATCTGCAGCGCCTTCTCGAATTCGACGCGGAAACCAAATCGGTCGTTGACGGCGGTTTCGACACGCCCGGGGTGCGCTCGCATGCGAGCTGGCTCAGCCGCGACGAGATCTGCTATTTCGGCTCCATCGATGACTTTTCCGCGACCCGTTCGGGCTGGCCGCGGGTGGGCCGGCGTCTGAAGCGCGGCCAGACGCCGCGGGACGCGCCGGTCCTCTTTGAAGCGGCCGACAGCGACGTTTACGGCTACGGCTTCGTTATCGACCCGATGTTCTGGAACAGCGCGGCCGGCGAACGGCAGATCGAGATCTTTGCGGCCTGCCATGAGATCGGCAAGCAGAGCATCCATGCCAGGGGTGGCGACGGAAATCTGCGCCGCCTCGACCTGCCGAGCGAGATCGACTTCTCGATCAACCACAATCACGTGCTCTGGCGGGCAAAAACGGACGAACGTTTTCCAATTGGGAGCCTGATCCTGCAACGCTTCACGCCGTTTGGCGACGAGCCACTCGAAAAGCCGGAGCGTATCCTGTTCACACCTGGCGAGGGGCAGTCCGTTTCGCAGTTCTCGCTGCTCACGACCTGGTGCGTCTTCATCGTCAGCGACCGCCTGGAGCCGCGATTCTTCCTCCTCGACCTGACCAAGGCCGATGCCGCGCCGGAGGAGCTTGCTCTCCCGGCTGAAGTGCAGTCGGTCTCCTTCCGGACGCTCGATGCCGATCTCCATCAGGGAGAGGAAGTGCTGCAGGTGATCGGCCAGGGCTTCCTCAAACCTCCCGCCCGCTACATCCTCGACCTTTCGGACCGCGCCAGCAGGGCGACGCTTCGGCAGACCGCGACGGCTCCTGCCTATTTCGACCCAGAGGGAATGCGCTCGGAACTCCTCGAGGCCATATCGGAAGACGGCACCCGGGTGCCTTATCATATCGTCTTTCCGAAAACCTGGGCGAAGGGCGAGCTACCGGTTCTGATGTACGGCTATGGCGGTTTCGAAGCGCCTCTCTCCCCCTATTATTCTGGTGCCAATGGCATCTGGCTCGAACAGGGCGGCGCCTATGTCCAGGCTTACATCCGCGGCGGCGGTGAATTCGGGCCGGACTGGCATCGCGTCGCCAAGCGCACCGGCAGGCACAAGGCATTCGAGGATTTCGTCGCGGTTGCCCGCGATCTCGTCAGGCGCGGCTATACAAAGCCGTCGCGGATCGCCTGCACCGGCGGCAGCAACGGCGGGCTGCTGACTGCGGTCATGCTGACCCGCTATCCGGAAGATTTCGGGGCGGTCTGGACGCGCGTCCCGGTCATCGACATGGCGCGCTTCCATGTGTTTCCTGCCGGCAAGGCCTGGATGGACGAATATGGCAATCCGGACGAACCGGCCGACCTCGACTACATGCTTTCCTACTCGCCGCTGCACCAGGTGAAGGATGCCGGAACGATCGAATACCCGCCCGTCTATATCGAGAGTTCCTCCAATGACGACCGCGTGCATCCCTCGCATGCCCGCCGGTTTGCCAAGCGCCTGGAGGACAGCGGTCATAAGCCGCTTTTCCACGAGTTCGGCTCCGGCGGCCACGGCGGCGCCGGCGATTCCAGCGAACAGGCGGCACGCCCCGCCATGGGCTACAGCTTCCTGCGCCAGACGATCATGGGATCAACCTCATCGGGCTGACGCGCGAAAACGCGATAATTGGCGCGCCGTGCATCCAGACGAACGTACAAACAACATTTAATCTTGGTAAATCTACCCGTCGGCATCGTTCCAATGCGATTAATCGTTGCATTACACTTTGCCGCTATAGTCCGGTTATCTCTTTGTTAATTGATGGTCGGCTTCATGTTGCGTTCGGGCCTGTTTCGTATTTCTTCCCGCCTGCTTGCCGATCGCCAGGGCAATATTGCGATCATGTTCGCCATCGTGCTGGTGCCGCTGATCGCCGCTATCGGCGCGAGCCTCGATTACGTCCGAGCCTATAATACCCGTTCCAAAATGCAGGCCGACCTCGATGCCGCCCTGCTGGGCGCCGTCAGAAGCGTCGGCACGCTGAACGAGATGGCGCTCGAGACGCGGATCAAGGAATGGTTTGCCGCCCAGACCAATCTCGGAAGCGGCGGCTACACGCTTGACGATATCGATATCGATACCTCCAACCACAAGATCACCGCGACCGCCCATGCGTCGGTGGCGACGACCCTGCTCAAGGTCGCGGGCATAAATGATGTTGCCGTCGGCGTTGCCTCGTCAGTGGAAGGTCCCGGCCGCGCCTATCTCAATGTCTATGTCGTTCTCGACAAATCCGCATCCATGCTGCTTGCCGCCACGAGCGCCGGACAGGCGAGCCTAAGGGCCTCTAAGGCTGGCTGTGCGTTTGCCTGCCACACGCCCGAGGGCGGCCCTTTCAATTACAAGAGCAAGAACTATACGAACGTTTATGACCTCTCGGTCGCGATGGGGATCAAGTTGCGGGCCGATGTTTCGGTCGACGCAGTGGATGAAGTGCTCGATCTTATCGATACCGCGGACGCCTCCCATGAACGCATCAAGGTCGGGCTCTACACGATGGGGCAGACCGCAAGCCAGGTGCTGGCGCCGACATTTTCAACCACCAATGCACGGAAGAAGCTCAGCGACAAGACCAGCGGCCTGACCAGCGCGACCTCGGAGGAAGCGACCTATTTCGATTATTCGTTCGCCGCCCTCAAGGCTCTCGTGGGGACGGCGGGGGACGGATCGAGCGAAAGCAACCCTCTGAAGCTGGTGCTGCTTCTGACGGACGGCGTTCAGTCGGAGCGCAACTGGGTGCTGCAGGGAAATTCCGGCATCCGCTTCCCGACCTCCAAGAGCTATCTGCAATCAGCCGTCTCTCCGATCAATTCCGCATGGTGCAATCAGGTGAAGGCGCTCAATGCCACGGTCGGCGTGCTTTATACGGAATACCTGCCGATGCCCTGGGACTGGGGCTACGAGGCAACGCTTGGCAAAACGATGACCAGCAGCGGTTATGCTTCGACCTGGGGAGGCACCATCGTGCCTGGAAAAGGTAACACAAGCCGCACCAATTACATCCCGACCGCGCTTGAACAGTGCGCGACGAGCGGCGACCTCTTCCTGCAGGCAAACTCCGCGGAGGAGATCGAGGCGGGCCTATCGGCACTCTTCAAACAATATCTCTCCAAAGTAAGGCTGACGAGTTAGGCCTCATGAATCGTTTAAAAGCCTTTCTACGCAACGATGACGGGGTGGCGGCGGTCGAGTTTGCGCTGCTGATTTTTCCGTTCCTGCTCTTCCTGTTTTGCATCCTCGACATGGCGCTGATGTTCTTCGTCGACAGCGCGCTCGATTCGGCGCTTCACATGGCGGCTCGCGATGTGCGCGTCGGCATCGCCCATTCCGGGAACTGGGACCTCGACAGATTCAGGAGCGCGGTCTGCGGCAACATGGCACTCGCCTTCGGCTGCGAGGACGAACTGCTGATTACGACGACCACCATGTCGGACTTCTCCTCCATGGCTTTCACATCCGCCGTCAGCGGCGGCGTCCTTTCCGTCACGGAAAGTTTCTCTCCGGGATCGTCGGGGGACTACGTGATGATCCAGGCATTTCTGCCCTGGAGCAGCCTGCTTGCCAAGATCGGCGCGAACGTCAACACGCTTGCCGACGGCAGCTATGTCCTTTCCGCCGCGGCGGTTTTCAGAAACGAACCCTTCTGAGGCGGGCGCGATGGCACAGGCAAGTGGTCAAAAGGACGAACAGCAGGGACCGGGCCGCAAAGGCGTATGGAGCCTGCTCGCCGATCGCGGTGGGCAATCGGCAATCGAATTCACGCTGCTTCTGCCTTTGATGGCTCTGATGTTTGCCGGCACCGTCGACCTCGGCGAAGGTCTCATGGTCCAACGGAAGATCAACCAGATCGCGGAAGTCGCGAGCGACATCGTCGCGCAGGAAGCACGCTGGAATGCGAGCGACCTTCGCACTCTCCTTGAGGGGACCGCAGCCATTCTCACGCCCTTCGACAGCACCGAACTCGACATCCAGGTTGCGATTGTCGATTTTGATGCCGCGGGCAATGCAAGCGTCAACTGGTCTCGCGCCTATCAGGCAGACCAGCTGGCTTCCGGCACGCCGCCGCCATTCGACATACCCGACGACGTCGTCGAGAGCGGCGTCCAGCTGGTGATTGCCAAAGTGGACTACACGATGACCACGCCTTTTACATCGCTATTGTCGAGCATCACCGGCAATACCGAATACAGCTTTGTCGGAAAGGCGATTTCACGGCCGCGCGTGGGCGACAAGATCTCCCTGAAATAGCCAACCGGGAAATAACCAAACCGGTCAGGCTTTCTTGACCCAGCGCCCTTCTTCCGACTGCTGCCAATAGGTCAGCGTGTGGCCCTCGCCCTTCAGCCTTTTCCACTGGGCACGGGCATTTTCGAGCTGTTCGGCGTCATATCCGTCGAACATGAAGACGACGCGCTCGTATGTCTCGACAGGCGGCGGATCGGCGCCGTCGACCACAAACCGCACGCTTGCCCCATTGCCGTTTTCGCTGCCTGCGGTCAAAAGCACGGGCTGCGCGTCAGCCATAGGCGAAACATCGGTCCCGTGCGGCAGGAAACTGTCCTCGCGGAAGCTCCACAGATGCGCGTCGAGAAAATCCCGACGCGCCTCCGCATTAGTCTGCACCACGACCTTCCAGCCGCGTTCGACGCTCTTTTCGAGCAGCGCCGGCAGCGCGTCTTCCAGTTTCGATTCCGTCAGATGATAGAACAGGACCTCGGTCATCACGTTTGAGAACCCATATTTAGTCGAACCGACAAATGTGGGTTCTCAACCCACCTCGTAATGCGCGCGCACCAATTCGTCCAGAAGCCTTACGCCATAACCGGAACCCCAGGACTGGTTGATTTCGTTGGCGGGCGAATTCATCGCCGTCCCGGCGATATCGAGATGAGCCCATGCTGTCTCGCCGACGAACCGCTTCAGAAGCTGAGCGGCCGTGATCGAGCCGGCGTTGCGTCCGCCGGTATTCTTCATGTCCGCGAACTTGGAATCGATCATCTTGTCGTATTCCTTGCCGAGCGGCATGCGCCACAGCTTCTCCCCCGTTACCTCGCCGACCGAAGCAAGCTGGCCGGCAAGCGTGTCGTCGTTGGAAAAAAGCCCCGCATGCTGGTTGCCAAGCGCCACCACGATCGCGCCGGTGAGGGTCGCAAGGTTGATCATGAAACGCGGCTTGAACCGATCCTTGCAATACCAAAGCGCGTCGGCAAGCACGAGGCGGCCTTCCGCGTCGGTATTGATGATCTCGATCGTCTGGCCCGACATGGTGGTGACGATGTCGCCCGGGCGCTGCGCATTGCCGTCAGGCATGTTTTCGACGAGGCCGATGATGCCGACCGCGTTCACCCTGGCCTTGCGGGCCGCCAGCGTGTGCATAAGCCCCGTGACGGCGGCGGCGCCGCCCATGTCGCCCTTCATGTCTTCCATGCCGGCGCCCGGCTTGATGGAAATGCCGCCCGTATCGAAGACCACGCCCTTTCCGACGAAGGCGACTGGCGCATCCTTCGCCTTGCCGCCCTTCCAGTGCATGACGGCGAGCCGCGGCGGCCTGACCGACCCCTGCGCCACGCCGATCAGCGCCCCCATGCCGAGCTTCTTCATCTCCTTCTCGGTGAGGATTTCCACCTCGACACCGAGCTTTTCGAGCTCCTTGGCCCTGTCGGCAAATTCCAGGGGGCCGAGCGCATTCGGCGGCAGATTGACGAGTTCGCGCGCCAGGTTGACGCCGCCGGCGATGGCCTCCGATTCGCCAAAGGCATTCTTTGCGGCGGCGGGATCGCCCGTGACGATCGTGACCTTGACGGTTTTCGGCGCCTTGTCATCGTCATCGTTCTTCTTGGTCTTGTAGGCATCGAAGCTATAGGCGCGCAAAAGCATGCCGAGCGCAAAGCCCGCCGCCCGGGCGCCGCCAACCTCGACACCCGGTACATCGAGGAAGATCACCACCTTGCTCATCGATTTTACGGAAGCGGCCGCAACGCCGCCGGCCTTTAGCCAATCCTGAGCCGTCAGGGCGTCCGCCTTGCCGAGGCCGAGCACGACCAGCCGGTCGGCAGCCGAACCTTGCGGCGCGATGATGTCGAGCGTCGTCATGGCCTTGGCGGAAAACTTCGCGATCTCGGCCGCACGGGCTCCGACGCCGGCGGGATCTGCTTCGGCAACACCCGCCGCAGGCCCGTCGCCGGAAAGCTTCAGCTGGATGACGAGGCCACCGTCGATCTTGGCGGACTTGGCGAAGGAGATATCGAATTTCACGGACATTGCGACTCCAGAAGGCTCTCGGACAGGAAGCCGCGATCATCCCCGTTTCGGGCTCGAACGCAAGGTCGAGAGACCTCAACTCTGCCGTGATGTGCTTGATGCGAGCCGTCCCGGACGCCTTTCGGCACTGGCCCCCGCGCCAAAAAGGCTCTGTTCCTCCGACTGACACCGACGATATCGCCCCGATACCTGTTCAAATCGTCCGTCTCTTGGATTAGGGTCGCGCCGCCCGATCAACCGGATAGGACTGCATGCCCCTCCACTCCCGCACCGCCCCCCATTGGCGAATCGCCACGCGGCGCTTTTTCGCCAGGCCGACGGGCTGGCTTCTGACGTTGATGATCCTCTGGTGGGTGCTGCTCGCGACCTTTTACCTGTTCCCGCAGATCGACCTCGCCGTCGCACATGCCTTCTTCGAGGAAGCGGTCTGCGGTCAGGCCGTGGAACAGGGCCGGGTCTGCGGCAGTTTCCCCTATGGCGCCGAAACCGTCTTCGTGGTGATCCGGCGCATTCTTTTTTATCTGCCGTCGCTCACCGCGATCTACATCCTCTACCGGCTGATCGCCAATCTCCAGCATCACGGAGCGACCTACAGTCCCCGCAAGACGCGGGACTACTCGATCGCATTGATTGCCTTCCTGATCGGGCCCTACGTGCTGGTCAATCTCATCCTGAAACAGATCTCCAACCGGCCCCGCCCCTACGAGACCGATCTCTTCGGCGGCGGGGAGGCGTTCGTCCCGGCCGGAGACTTCCAGGGCGCCTGCGTCGGCAATTGCTCCTTCATTTCCGGGGAAGCCGCCGGCGCCGGCTGGCTGGCCTGCCTGATCGTGCTGCTGCCGAAGCCGCTGCGCCCGGTCCTCGGCCCCCCGCTCATCGCCGTCTCGCTCGTCTCGCCGGCTCTCAGGACCTCGTTCGGCGGCCACTATTTTTCGGACGTTACGCTCGGATGGCTGTCATCCCTGGTGATCTATGCCGGCGTGGCGGCGTGTTTCGAAATGTCACAGCGGCGAGGAAAACAGAATTCGCAAACAAATTTGTGACGCACCCCCTGTCGCAAACGCCGCGCCGATCGCTTAGATAGGCGCAACCGCCGTCTCGCTGCGGCGGCATGCAGGAAGTCCAGGGCAGGAATGAAGCTTCTCGAACGCTACATATTGCGCCGGGTTTTCCAGATGTTTCTGGTGACGCTCTTGCCGGTTCTCACCATCATCTGGACCATCCAGGTGCTTGGACGCATCAATCTGGTCACGGATACGGGCCAGTCGATGGGCTCGTTCGCGACGCTTGCCACTTACATCCTGCCCACCATCATCCCGGTCGTGCTGCCGTTCGCGCTCGTCATCGGCATCACCCAGACGCTGACGGCGATGAACAACGATTCGGAGCTGCCGGTCATCGACGCGGCCGGAGCCACCCGCAGCATCATCTACCGGCCGGTGCTGATGCTGGGCCTTGCGCTCAGCCTGTTCTCCTTCCTCGTCACCAATTTCGTCGAACCGCCGTCGCGGGTGGCCGCGCGTCAGATGGTCGCCGCCGCCTATGCCGACCTGCTCTCCTCGGTGATCGAGGAGAAAACCTTCCGCAGCATCGAAAACGGTCTCTACGTCCAGATTTCCGAGCGCCATTCCGGCCGCGTGTTGAGAGGGCTTTTCGTCGTCGACTACCGCGACCCGAATTTCGACCTCATCTATTACGCCCGCGAGGGATCGATCGACGAAAGCGGCACGTCGCTGACCATGCGGGACGGAGAGGTTCACCGCAAATCCGCCGATGGCCGAATTTCGATCATCAAATTCGTTTCCTACGCCTTCGACCTTTCCGCCATGGCCAAATCGGAAGGCGGTCTGCCGCAATATTCCACCGACCGCAGCCTGGCTTTCCTGCTGAACCCGGATCCAAACGACCCGCTCTACCAGAAATCGCCCGACAGCTACCGCGCCGAACTGCACAGGCGCCTGTCGGATTGGCTGTTCCCGATCACCTTCGCGCTTCTGTCGCTGGTGGTTGCAGGCAATACGCGCTCGCATCGGCAGACGCGCGTGCATCCGATGGTCTATGCGCTCTTCCTTGCCTTTGCCATCCGCTGGCTCGGCTTCTCGGCCACCAATCTCGTGGAACGCCACCCGCTCTACGCACCGGTTCCCTATGCGGTGCCGCTCTTCTTCTCGCTGATCGCGATCTACATGCTGGCGACCAACCGGCATTTTTCGACGCCCGCATTCCTCTCCCGCGGGATGTCGCGCCTGACACGCAATCTGCAGCGCCGTTTTGCGTCCGGCAGAGCGGATGGAGGCGTGGCATGATGATCTTTTCGACGCTCGGGCGGTATTTCTTCCGCCGCTACATCGTGACCGCGCTCTGGTTCCTGCTCGGCGTCAGCGCCATTATTTTCCTGGCGGACTTCAGCGAGACGAGCCGCCGCATGTCCGGCTTTGTCGGTTATACGGTGTCGGCCGGCCTGCTGATGACGGCGATGCGCGTGCCGCTCATTCTGCAGCAGACCATTCCGACCCTTAGTCTCTTCATCGGCATGACCGTGCTGATCGCGCTCAACCGCCGCTACGAACTGGTGGTGACGCGGGCGGCAGGCATATCGGTCTGGCAATTCGTCTCCCCCTTCGTCGCCGGCGCCTTCCTGGTTGGGCTTGCCGTTCTCCTGGTGATCAATCCCCTTGCGGCCTGGGGCCAGCGCGAATCGGCCTCCATGGAGGCGAGCTGGCGAGAGGCGAGCAACCGGGCGCGCGCCTCGGCCTTCGTGCCCTGGATCCGCCAGATCAGCGGCGACGACGATACGATCATTGGCGCCAAGAGCTATCAGGAGCAGGGAACATTCCTGATCGACGTGGTCGTTTTTCGTTTCGACAAGGACGGCCGCGTCACCATGCGGCAGGACGCCAAGACGGCAAAGTTGGAAGATGGTTACTGGCTTCTTAACGAGGTTTTGGAGAACCGGCCGGGCGAAATTCCGGTGCGTCGCGAGACTGCACAGGTTCGCACCAACTTGAAACAGGAATATATCCAGGAAAGCCTGGCGCAGCCGGAAAGCGTTGCGTTTTTTGATCTTTCCAGAAAAATCGAGGTCGGCAAATCTTTCGGCATATCCACAAAGGCGCTCGAGACGCAGTATCACTCGCTGCTGTCGCTCCCCCTGCTGCTCGTCGCCATGACTCTCATTGCTGCAACAGTTTCATTAAAATTCAGTCGCTTCGCCCAGTCCCGCTCCGTGATTCTGGGTGGAATAGTTTCCGGCTTCGTGCTTTATGTCGTAACCGTGCTTGTGAAGGCATTCGGGAGCAGCGGGGCGATTCCTCCCTTCGTGGCGGTCTGGGTTCCAGTCATCGTCGCGACGGCGCTTGGGACGACGATACTGCTTCACCAGGAGGATGGCTAGTGGCGGTCAGTAACCGCAAACATATAAGACGGCTCGCCGCCGCCCTGCTGACAGGTGTGTCTGTATGCGTACTCGGCGTATCCGCAATGCCCGTGCATGCGCAGAATCTGGTGCCCGCTCCTGCGGATGGCGCCAAGCTTCTGCTGCGCGCCAATGAGCTCGTCTATAACCAGGATGCCCAGCAGGTCACCGCCACCGGTGGCGTGCAACTCTATTATAACCGCTATCGGATGGTGGCGCAGCGCGTTCAGTACGACCAGAAAACCGGGCGCGTCATGGCGACCGGCAATATCGAGCTGATTGAGCCCGGCGGAAACCGCGTCTATGCAGACGAACTCGATGTCACGGACGATTTCGGCGAAGGCTTCCTCAATACGCTTCGTGTCGAAACCACCGACAACACCCGGCTTGCCGCCGAAAGCGCGGAGCGCCAGCCAGGTGACCTGATGGTGCTGAACAACACCGTCTACACGGCCTGCCTGCCTTGCGCCAAGCAGCCCGGCAAGGCGCCGCTCTGGCAGGTCAAGGCCGAACGCGTCATCCGCAACGGCCAGACCCACACGATCCGGCTGGAAAACGCCCAGTTCGAGCTGTTCGGCCTGCCGATCGGCAGGCTTCCTTTCGCGATCGAGGTGCCGGACGAGACGGTGGAACGCAAGTCGGGCCTGCTCTTCCCGCAGTTCAGCGCCAGCGACAACCTCGGCGTCGGCGTGGCGGTTCCCTATTATCACGTGTTCTCGCCGAGCATGGACGCGACGATCACCCCCACCTACTATTCCAATCAGGGATTGTTGTTGCAGGGCGAGATTCGCAACAAGTTCGAGACGGGCGAACACACATTCCGGTTCGCCGGCATTCACCAGACGAATCCGGACGCTTTCGATTCCGGCACCAGCGACTATGAGGCTGAAAACCGCTTCATGGTCGCCTCGAAGGCTGAATTCCAGATCAACCCGCGCTGGACCTTCGGCTGGGACGTGATGACCCAGAGCGACAACAACTTTTCCAAGACCTACAAGTTGGAAGGTGTCGATAACGACACGTTTACGAACGATGTCTATCTGACTGGCCTCGGTACGCGGAATTATTTCGATCTGCACGGCTATTACTTCAACGTGCAGGACAAGGCGCCCCGCAACACGCTGGAACAGCAGCAGGCGATCGTCTATCCGTCGCTCGACTACAGCTATTATGCCCCGGAACCGATCCTTGGGGGCGAGCTTTCCATCAATGCCAACCTCACCAACCTCTCCCGCCGGGAGGACGACTGGTACACGGAAGGCACCACCAATCGCTTCCCGGGCCTGGAAGGCAGCTATAGCCGCTTCACGGTGGAAGCCGAGTGGAAGCGCACCTTCAACATGGATGGGCTATTGCTGACGCCGATCCTTGCCGCGCGGGGCGACGGCCTGCGGCATACCGGCTCCGGCACGCCTGCCTTCTACACCGGTGATCTCGAACCGGAAGGCGGCGACAGCCGCTACATGGTCACCGCAGGTCTGGAAGCCCGTTATCCGATCCTGCTGACAACCGAAAACAGCAGCCACGTCATCGAGCCGATCGCGCAGATCTTCGTCCGTCCGGACGAGCAGATGGCCGGCGGACTGCCGAACGAGGACGCGCAGAGTTTCGTCTTCGATGCTACGTCTCTGTTCGAGCGCGACAAGTTCTCCGGCTACGACCGGATCGAAGGCGGTACCCGCGCCAATGTCGGCCTGCGCTATACCGGCACATTCGACAACGGCATCGGCGTAAGGAGCATCGTCGGCCAGTCCTTCCACATATCCGGCCAGAACTCGTTTGCAACGGAGGACCTGGTGCATGCGGGAGCGAACTCCGGACTGGAAACCGATCGTTCGGATTATGTCGCGATGGCCGCGGTCGATCTTCCGCAGGGCTTCACGGTTGGCGTAAATACGCGCTTCGACGAGAAGACCTTTGCCGTCAAACGCACGGATGCGTCCCTCGGTTACACGACGCCCCGCGTGCAGGGCACCCTCGTCTATACGCAGGTCGATCCGCAGCCGGAATACGGCTCGGAAGAAGCGACCGACGTATTGAAGAACTCGATGACCTTCCGGATCAACGAGAACTGGGCGCTTGCCGGCACGGCGACCTGGGATCTGGCGGAGAAGGAGATCATCAAGCGCGGCATCGGCGTCAGCTATGCCGACGAGTGCACGATCTTCACGCTTGCCTATACCGACAAGCCGCAAAGCACTGCCGCCAACGACTGGACAGTCAGCGCGCGCCTGAGCTTCCGTACCCTCGGCGACATCAACATCGGCTCGACGAAGGAATACGATCAGGACTACCGCTATTAACGCGCGATGGTTCTGATCGGCCCCGTCATCGTTTCGCCGCAAGAATTGTGCAAGCGGACGCAAATATAGTAAGAGTAAGGCGAGGCCGACCGGGCAAGCAACCGGTCGGGGCGGGAAAGGAATTGGTATCATGTTTGCAATGACCGCAACGCGCAGACTGGCGCTGGCGGCGGCCGTCCTGGCGGCCTCTATCGTCGTACAGCCGGTTTTCCAGCAGGCACAAGCGGCAAGCGGTATCGCCGCCGTCGTCAACCGGACTCCCATCACCAGCAGCGACGTTTCCCGTCGGGCAGCCTTCCTGCGTCTGCAGCGCCAGAAATCTGATACGAAGACGGCGCGCGAGGCAATGGTGGACGAGATCCTCAAACGCCAGGAAATCGCCCGCAACAGGATGTCGGTCAGCACCGAAGAGGTCGACAAGGCCTTTGAGCGTTTTGCCGCCAGCAACAAGATGAACCCGCAGCAGATGAGCCAGATCCTCGAAAAGGCTGGCGTCGGCGTGGAGCATTTCAAGAATTACATTGCCGTGCAGATGAGCTGGCCGCGCCTGGTCAACTCCCGTTACGGCGGCGCCCGTGGTCGTATGTCGAGCCAGGAACTCGTCACCCGCATGATGGAAAACAAACAGAAGCCGGTCACCACCGAATATTTCCTGCAGCAGGTGATCTTCGTGGTGCCGGCGGCCAAGCGCAACGCCGTTCTCGGCAAGCGCCAGAAGGAAGCAAATGCCGCGCGCGGCAAGTTCCCCGGCTGCGAGCAGTCGAAGGAATTTGCCGCCGGATATCTCGATGTTTCCATCCGCAGCCTCGGACGCGTTCTCGCCCCGGAACTTCCGGAAGAATGGAAACCGCTGATCGAGAAGGCCTCGGGCGGCACCACGGGAACCAGGGTCACCGAACGGGGCGTGGAATTCCTCGCAATCTGCAACCAGCGCCAGGTCTCTGACGACTTTGCAGCCGAAGTGGTCTTCCGGGCGGAGGACCTCGGCAAGGAGCAGAAGTCCGGGCAGAACCCCAACGAGAAGAAGTTCCTCGACGAACTGCGCTCCAAGGCGCAGATCGAATATCGCTGATCCAATCGCCGGTACCGGAGTGCCCATGCCGCTTGATCGTCCGCTTGTACTCACCCAGGGCGATCCGGCCGGCATCGGCCCCGACATCACCCTCGCCGCCTGGGCTTCCCGGGAGCGACACGGCCTGCCGCCCTTCCTGTTCCTCGGCGATCCCGCCGTTTTGAAATCACGGGCGGCACTTCTCGATCTCGATATCCCGATCCGCGAAGCCGACGCGGGCAGTGCATTGTCGGTCTTTGCCGATGCCCTTCCCGTCCTGCCGATCCCGGCTGGCGCCGAGGTCGCCGCGGGCGAACCGCATGTGGCAACGGCCAAGGGCACAATCGCCGCGATCGAACAGGCTGTCTCCCTGTGCTTCGAAGGCAAGGCGGCCGGCACGGTCACAAATCCGATCGCCAAGTCCATTCTCTACCAGTCAGGCTTCGGTTTTCCCGGCCATACCGAATTCCTCGCCCACCTCGCCGAAAAGGCGACGAGCCGGAAGCTGATGCCGGTGATGATGCTGGCCGGACCGAAGCTGCGCGCCATCCCGGTCACCATCCACATTCCCTTGAAGGATGTTCCAGGCGCACTGACCGAGGCATTGATCGAAGAAACCTGCCGGATCGCCCATCACGATCTCATCACACGCTTCGGCATCGCAAAGCCGCGCCTGGCAGTCGCCGGCCTCAATCCGCATGCGGGAGAAGACGGCGCGATCGGACAGGAAGACCAGGATATCATCCATCCGGTGATCTTCAAGCTGCGCGCCGAAGGCCTGCATGTGTTCGGGCCGCTGCCGGCCGATACCATGTTCCACGACGAGGCCCGCGGCCGCTATGACGTCGCGATCTGCATGTATCATGACCAGGCGCTGATCCCGGCCAAGGCGCTGGGCTTCGATACCTCCGTCAACGTGACGCTCGGCCTGCCCTTTATCCGCACCTCTCCCGACCATGGCACCGCCTTCGGCATCGCCGGTCAGGGCGTTGCACGGGAGACAAGCCTTGTCGAAGCCATCAAGCTTGCCGGCGAACTTGCCGCGAGGGCTTCTACCTGATGGCCACACTCGACGGCCTGCCGCCGCTGCGCGACGTGATCCAGCGTCACGGCCTCGATGCGAAGAAAGCGCTTGGGCAGAACTTTCTGCTCGACCTCAACCTCACCCAGAAGATAGCGCGCAGCGCCGGACCGCTCGATGGCGTGACCGTATTCGAGGTCGGCCCCGGACCTGGCGGGCTCACCCGCGCGATCCTCTCCCTCGGCGCCAAAAGGGTGATCGCCGTCGAGCGCGACAGCCGCTGCCTTCCTGCATTGGCAGAAATCGGCAAGCATTATCCGGGCCGGCTGGAAGTGATCGAAGGCGATGCGCTGAAGACGGACTTTTCCGCCCTTGCACCCGAAGGCCCCGTCAAGATCATCGCCAATCTGCCGTACAACGTCGGCACCCAGCTTTTGATCAACTGGCTGCTTCCGGAGAACGGCCAATGGCCACCCTTCTGGGAAAGCCTGACATTGATGTTCCAGAAGGAAGTCGGCCTGCGCATCGTTGCCGATGAAGATGACGACCACTATGGCAGGCTCGGCGTCCTCGCCGGCTGGCGGACCGATTCGCACATGGTCTTCGACGTGCCGCCGCAGGCCTTTACCCCGCCGCCGAAAGTCACCTCGACCGTGGTGCATCTGATACCCCGCACAAATCCCCTTCCCTGCGAAGTCGGCAAGCTGGAACGCGTAACGCAGGCCGCATTCGGCCAGCGCCGCAAGATGCTGCGCCAGAGCCTCAAACCGGTCGGCGGCGAGGCGCTGCTGGTGAAAGCCGGCATCGACCCGGCCCGGCGGGCGGAAACGCTGTCGGTGGAAGAATTCGTACGGTTGGCGAACTCTCTCTAAGCCAACGCCCAAGGCGAGCGATCCCCTGCCTAATCCGGCAATGGCGGCAGATCAGGTGCGCTCAGTCCATCGAAGGGGTTTTGCCAGGCCTCGATGTCTTCAAGCTGCCCGTACCAGCGACGGAGCGACGGATAATCATCGATCGGCAGCCGTGCGGCATCGTTGAACGGCAGAAACGTTCCCATACGAAAATCGGCAAAGGAGACGGAATTTCCAACCAGCCATGTGCGGGCCGATAGCTTGGCTTCGAGAATTCGGGCGGCCACATGAAACTGCCTCAGCCCCTCCTCGACCATCGCCTGGTCGCAGGGGCCGATGCCATATCGTTGCTTCGTCCCGCGCTCCCAATGCACCATGTCACAGGCCTTGACGAAGTTCTCCTTCCCCCAGCTGATCCATCGGATCATCTCGGGTTCATCGTCATCGATGCGCCAGAAATTGGAACCCGCGTGGCGGGAAAACCAGCACGCAATCGCGTCGGCTTCCCAAAGAGGTTTTCCGGGACGCTCGAGGATCGGCAACAGCAGGTTGGGGTTGAGAGAAAGATAGCGACTGGCTTGACCCGGAGCCTGCGGCGAGGCGAATTCAAAGTCAACTTCCGCATTTAGATAGCGCGCGACGGCGACTGCGAGGCGGGGATTAGGATTGCGGCTGAAATACATCTTCATTAGCTAAACTCCTTAGGACTATGATGAAGACGTGCGGCGCCACGACTTTCCGACATGCGCTCGGCAGAAAATCCGAGCCGGGGAAGCCCGGCGCTTTGGAGATATCGTGCCCCCGGAGCGGCACGGAAGTGGCCGCCGCTTCGCAGTTTTCAGTTGCCGGTAAACCACCGATAAAGTTCGTACAGCGGCAGGCTTGTATAATTTTATCTCAGAACGGGCGTGATCCTTGTCGGATTGGCAAAGCCGCGTTCGTCCTTAGAGCGTCTATTCCATCCATTCAAAGGATCACAGTCATGCCAAGTACCATACGCCTGCACCGCGTCCTGGCGACCAGCCCGGAAAAAGTCTATCGCGCCTTCATCGAGGCGGACGCAGTCGCCAAATGGCTTCCGCCCAACGGCTTCGTCTGCACCGTGCATCATCTGGAACCGACCGTCGGCGGCACCCACAGAATGTCGTTCCGGAACTTCACGACGGGCGCAAGCCACGCCTTTGGCGGCGAATATCTCGAGCTCGTCCCAGGCGAACGGCTACGCTACACGGACAAATTCGACGACGCAAACCTGCCCGGTGAAATGGTGGTCACCGTGACGCTGAAGAAGGTTTCGGTCGGCACCGAGGTCGACATAGTGCAGGCCGGCGTGCCGGATCTCATCCCGGCCGAGGCTTGCTATCTCGGCTGGCAGGAGTCGCTGCGAAACCTGGCGAAGCTTGTCGAGCCGGACATCAAGGAATAGCACATCGGATCGGGGCTAAAGCTGCCAGGACCGGGTCGCGACGGCGATTTTCGCGATCCGGTGGCAGAGGATACCTGACCTCCGTTATCCTCAATCGGGAAGGTTGAGTCTGCCGGCGGCTCCGAGGCGGGCCAGAACGGGCGGTGAAAAGGGGCGGCCCGCCCATTCCATCACGCTCTGGCGAAAAGTCTGCCGTTCCTCATCCGAGGCGAACACTCTCGCCGGCCACGGATGGGCGACTATCTTGGACATCCAGAAACAGAACGTTCCGTCGGCCTCTTCGAGGGCATAGAGCGAGTCCCACGTGCAGGTGACCGTCTGTCCCAGCACCGTGTAGCAAATTCCATTTCTGTCCACGGTCGACTCGACAGGCTTGCCGATTACGCCGAACCTGGTCAGTCGTCGACGATACATGAACCGCAGAAGCTGCCGGGCAGGATTGAGCAGGAGAACTGCAAGGAGCGCGCAAACAACGACCGACGCACCGATATAGATGGTCGACGTCACCACGTCGCCTTCCCGCCACCTATCGAAATTCAGGATCAGCGCGACGAAAAGTGCAACGGCTCCCACTGCTGCCACGGTCGGGCCGAGCGGCAGCAACTGGCGCGTCGCATGCTGGATATCGAGATGGTCGTCGAGGTTCAACTGGAAGGATTTGTGGAAGCCGGGTCTATTGGCAGAAGGCCAGATTTTCGGAACGGAGCTGGGGTGACGCTCGGACATGGCTCAACCTTCCCGTATTGAGAGCGCGGAACTCGATCCTGAGTTTAGTACCGACGACCCTTTTTTACGTCAACAAGGCGCAATGACCGGCCCGAACCACCCCATTCGCCTTAAAGCTTCGGCTCCTCCTGAAGCAGTCCCTCGACAAAGTCGAACAGTCCGTATCGGCGGTCCCGCCGGATCCGCTCCGCCTTGACGATGCAGCTGACATAACCGAAAGCCTCGTCAAGATCGTCATTGACGATCACGTAGTCGTATTCCCGCCAGTGCTCGATCTCGGCGCGGGAATTCAGGAGCCGCGTGCGGATGACCTCTTCGGAATCTTCGGCGCGGCGGTGCAGACGCGACTGCAGTTCCGTCATCGACGGCGGCAGTACGAAGATCGACACCACGTCCGCTTTCATCTTCTCCTGCAATTGCAGCGCGCCCTGCCAGTCGATGTCGAACAGCATGTCGCGGCCTTCCGCCATTGCCTGCTCGACCGGCTCGCGCGGCGTGCCGTAGAAATTGCCGTGAACCTCGGCCCATTCAAGCAGGTCGCCCGCATCCCGCATCCGTTCGAACTGATGGACGCTGATGAAGTGATAGTGCTTGCCGGCGATCTCGCTCGGCCGCTTTGCGCGCGTCGTGACGCTGACGGATATTTCGAGGCTCCGGTCTTCGTCCAGCAGGTTTCGCGCAATCGTCGATTTGCCGGCGCCGGAGGGCGAAGAGAGGACCAGCATCAGCCCGCGGCGGGCGATCTTCACGGGCGGGGACGAATTGCCCTTGGACGATTGGGCCGGGCTCATGAACTACTCCAAATTCTGGACCTGTTCGCGGAACTGGTCGATGACGACTTTCAATTCGATACCTGCCGCGGTTACAGCAGCGGCGTTGGATTTGGAACAGATCGTATTCGATTCCCGGTTAAATTCCTGTGCAAGGAAATCGAGGCGTCGTCCTACAGGCCCGCCCTTATCGATCAGCTCGTTCGCCGCGGCGACATGGGCCTTCAGCCGGTCGATCTCCTCGCGAAGATCGGCCTTGGTGGCGAGAAGGGCCGCCTCCGCATGCAAGCGGTCGCGATCGAGCGTCGGCGCCTCCTGCAGGAGTGCTGCGAGCTGGAAGGACAGCCGCTTGGCGATCTCTTCCGTCGAGCGGGAGGGATCGGCCTCAACGACCGCTGCAAGTTCTGCGATCCGCTCGACATGCCCCTTCAGGACCGCAGCAAGAGCCGCCCCTTCTCCTTCGCGCATACGTCGGAGATGGTCCAGAGCCTCGCCGAGGCAGCCAAGGATCGCCGCGTCGCGGGCGGCGACCGCCTCCTCGCCCTCCTCGGCCTCCCGGATTTCCACAAGCCCGCGAATGCCCATCAGCGTATCCAGCCGCAGCGGAGCGGGGTCGACGACATCGCCGAGCTCCTTTCGCAGGGCAAGTACGGCGGCAAGCGCGTCGCGGTTCAGCACCGCCTCCACCTGGGTTTCGGTCACCGTCAAATTCAGGGTCGCCTGCAGGTTTCCGCGGGAGAACTTTTCCGAAATCAGCCTCCGCACGTCCGGCTCCAGCCGCTCGAGGCCCGGCGGCAGGCGCAGCCTGAGGTCGAGACCTTTGCCATTCACCGACCGTAGCTCCCACGAAAAGCGGTTGCGCCCGCTCGATCCTTCGCTGCGGGCAAAACCGGTCATGGACTGCAAGGTCATCGAACTCTCCAGGTGAACTGACGCGGGAAGCGGATCAATTGCTCTTCGGCGGCTTTTCCGCTTCTTCGCCATCCGGCTGGCCGTCCACGACGACTTCGGGATTGGCGGGGGCTCGATCAGCTTCTATCCTGCGCCAACGGCGGACATTGGCGTTGTGTTCCTCGAGCGTCGCGGCAAACACGTGGCCACCGCTGCCGTCGGCTACGAAATAGAGGTCGTTGGTGCGCCATGGATTGGCAACCGCCTCCAGAGCAGCCCGTCCGGGATTGGAGATCGGCGTCGGCGGCAGACCCTTGATCTGATAGGTATTGTAGGGGGTCGGCTTGGCGAGGTCGGACTTGAAGATCGGCCGGTCGCCCGGCTTTCCATCTCCGCCGAAAAGCCCGTAGACGATCGTCGGATCCGATTGCAGGCGCATGCCCTTCTGAAGCCGGTTCATGAAAACCGAAGCCACATGGGCGCGCTCGTCTTCCTTGCCGGTCTCCCGCTCGACGATCGAGGCCAGCACGACGAACTCTTCCTTCGTCTTGATCGGCAGGTCCGGATCGCGCCGTTCCCAGATCTGGTCGATCATCTTCTGCTGGGCGACGCGCATCTGGTGGATGATATCGGCGCGCTTGCTGCCGCGCGAGAACTTATAGGTGTCCGGACGCAGGCTGCCCTCCGGCGGCAATTCGGCTGGAAGATCGCCTTCGAGCACCGGGTCTTCGGCGAGCCTCAGCATCATCTGCCGTACCGTCAGGCCCTCGGGCAGGACGACGGAATAGAGGATCGACTTGCCCGATTCCAGCAATTCCATGATGTCCTTCATGGAGGCGCGGGCCTTGACCTCGTATTCGCCGGCCTTGAGCGTCGAACCGTCGCGCAGATAGGTGGCGGTCACGTAGCGGAAGACACGCGCGTCGGAGATGATCCCGTTGCGTTCGAGATTGCTGGCAATCTCGGCAACGCCCGTGCCGGGGCGGACCATGAAATGCGCGTTGGCTTCCAGCGGGCCGGGTTCCTGGAACGTCGAGATCATATAATAGAAGCCGGCGACACCCGCGATGCACACGAGAACCACCATCGTCATCACGAAATTCAGGAAGATGACGAGCTGGCTGCGCGCCTTCTTCGAGCGTCGCGGCGGTTCGGGCACACGTTCGGGCTTCAGTGCCTCGTTCGGCGACTTCGGAATGATAGGGCCCCTACCATTGCCGGCAGAAGGGTCACTCACATGATTCGTATCGCTCAACCGCGCCCCCCAAGAGACTCAAAACTTCGCCCGCTGTTTGGCCAAGCAATGCGGCAAAAAACAGGTCCAGAAGATGATATGCGCCGGCCTCGAAAGTCCAGCGGCATTTGCCACGACCAACTACGCGTCGTAACGGCGGAGCACCAGGGAGGCGTTCGTGCCGCCGAAACCGAAGGAATTGGAGAGCGCCACGTTGATCTCGCGCTTGCGTGCCTTGTGCGGCACGAGATCGATCGCGGTCTCGACATCGGGATTGTCGAGGTTCAGTGTCGGCGGTGCGATATTGTCGCGGATCGCCAGCGTCGAGAAAATCGCCTCGACCGCACCGGCGGCACCGAGCAGGTGGCCGATCGCCGATTTCGTCGAGGACATGGAAATCTTCGATGCCGCGTTGCCGACCAGGCGCTCGACGGCGCCGAGTTCGATCGTGTCGGCCATGGTCGAAGTGCCGTGGGCATTGATGTAATCGACATCCGACGCCGCCAGACCGGCCCGCTTCAGCGCGGCCGACATGCAGCGATAGGCGCCGTCGCCGTCTTCCGAAGGCGCGGTGATGTGGAAGGCGTCGCCAGAAAGACCGTAACCCACCACTTCCGCATAGATCTTTGCGCCGCGTGCCTTGGCATGCTCCAGCTCTTCCAGCACGACGATGCCCGCCCCCTCGCCCATGACGAAGCCGTCACGGTCGCGGTCATAGGGGCGCGATGCCTTTTGCGGGTCGTCGTTGTGCTGCGTGGAAAGCGCCTTGCAGGCGGCAAAGCCCGCAAGCGAAATACGGCAGATCGGCGATTCGGCGCCACCCGCGACCATCACGTCAGCATCGCCGAGCGCGATCAGGCGCGCTGCATCGCCGATCGCATGGGCGCCGGTGGAACAGGCGGTGACGACGGAATGGTTCGGGCCGCGCAGCTTGTGGCGGATCGACACCTGACCGGACACCAGGTTGATCAGGCGGCCGGGAATGAAGAAGGGAGAAATGCGGCGCGGGCCCTTGTCGCGCAGCGTGTAGCCAGCCTCAACGATGCCTTCGAGGCCGCCGATGCCAGAACCGATCAGCACGCCCGTGGCAATCTGGTCCTCGTCGGTCTTCGGATGCCAGCCGGCATCCTCCAGCGCCATGTCGGCCGCGGCCATGCCATAGATGATGAACGGATCGACCTTGCGCTGTTCCTTAGGCTCCATCCAGTCGTCGACATTGAAGGTGCCGTTGGATCCGTCACCCACCGGTATGCGGCAGGCAACCTTGGCAGGCAGGTCCTCGACCTCGAATTCCGTCACGACCCGGGCTGCGTTCTCGCCGGCCAGCAGACGCTGCCAGCTTGCTTCCGTTCCGCATCCAAGGGGAGATACCATGCCGGTACCGGTGATAACGACCCGTCTCATCGCCAGCGTTCCGCCTTAATTTCGCATGTTCTATTTGCTGAAACGGCCCGAGCAAGCGGGCCGTCGTCGGGATCTGCCTTGCAGGCGTTATCCCAGATGTTTGGGATCGATCAGGCCTGGGCCTTTTCGATGAACTTGACGGCATCGCCGACGGTCAGAATAGAATCGGCCGCGTCGTCCGGGATCTCGACGCCGAATTCTTCTTCGAAAGCCATGACCAGTTCGACGGTATCGAGCGAATCCGCGCCGAGATCGTCGATAAAGCTTGCGCCCTCGACAACTTTGTCGGCATCGACGCCGAGATGGTCAATAACAATTTTCTTCACGCGTTCTGCGATATCGCTCATGTCGGTTTCCTCGACCTTTGTCTTTCCGAATGCCCGAATAGCATCCGTACCCTGTTTAAAACCTGCAGCCGCCGCCTCTCGACGCGGATGCCGGCAAACCCGTTCGCCCCTCGTCAGGTTCCAGTCATGCCGCGCTCACGCAATATGACGGCCCGCATTTCGGGGTGACTATTCACAGTCATGGCCCGCTTAACATGGTTTCCGTGTTCCGCAAAGCCAGAATTTGTTCCATTTCGCCGCCGCCAACAGGCGATTGCGACAGGACATGCAACGCTGCACCGCAGCCTAGATCATCGCCATGCCGCCGTTGACGTGAATGGTCTGGCCCGTGACGTAGCCTGCTTCGTTCGAAGCGAGATAAAGGACCGCAGCAGCGATGTCCACGCCGGCGCCCATCCGCTTCATCGGGATCGCGCCCAGGATCGCATCCTTCTGCTTGTCGTTCAGCTTGCCGGTCATGGCGCTCTCGATGAAGCCGGGGGCGACGCAGTTGACCGTCACGTTGCGGGTGGCGATCTCCTGGGCCAGCGATTTCGAAAAGCCGATCAGGCCCGCCTTGGAAGCGCAATAGTTCGCCTGGCCGGGATTGCCGGTGACGCCGACGACCGAGGAAATGTTGATGATACGGCCATGGCGGCGGCGCATCATGGGATGGGTAAGTTCCCGAGTCAGGCGAAAGACGGCCGTCAGATTGACTTCGAGCACCGAATCCCAGTCCGCATCGCTCATCCGCACGAACAGGCCATCCTTGGTGATGCCGGCATTGTTGACGAGGATGTCGACACCTTCAAGTTCGGCTTCGGCCTTTTCGCCGAGCGCCTTCACTTCGTCGCGATCGGAGAGATTGGCCGGGAAAATCTTGACGCGATCGCCTCCGAGATCAGATGCCAGCGCCTCCAGCTTCTCGACACGGGTGCCGTGCAGGCCGACAATGGCGCCCTGCTTGTGCAGCAGCCGAGCGATCTCTTCGCCAAGCCCGCCGGTTGCGCCGGTCACCAAGGCCTTGCGGCCAGTCAAATCAAACATGATCGAATCCTCTAGAGTCTTTTTCGTCAGCCAAGAATGGCAGCGAGCGCGGCATCGATATCGGCCGGCGCGTTGACGGCAACGCCGGAAATATTCTTGTCGATGCGGCGGGCAAGGCCTGTCAGAACTTTTCCCGAGCCGATCTCGTAGAGCGTCGTGACGCCATTGGCGCCGAACCACTCCACCGTTTCGCGCCAGCGCACCTGGCCGGTCACCTGGGTGACGAGCAGCGTGGCGATCTCATTGGCGTCGTAGACCGGAGCAGCGCGCACATTGGCGACGACTGGGACGACCGGGTTCTTCTTCTCGACCTTGTCCAACGCGTGACGCATCGCGTCCGCCGCGGGCGCCATCAGGTCGCTGTGGAAGGGTGCGGAGACCGGCAGCATGATGGCCCGCTTGGCGCCCTTTTCGGTCGCAAGCGCCGCAGCCTTCTCGACTGCCGCCTTGGAGCCGGAGATAACAAGTTGCCCGCCACCGTTGTCGTTGCCGATCTGGCAGACGCCTTCCCGCCGTGCCTCGGCACAGACTGCATCGACATCGCCATGTTCCAGACCGATGATCGCGGCCATGGCGCCCGCGCCCACGGGCACTGCGCTCTGCATCGCGTCGCCGCGAATACGAAGCAGCTTTGCGGTATCAGCAAGCGAAAAGGTCCCGGCGGCACAGAGCGCGGAATATTCGCCAAGCGAGTGACCGGCGACATAGGCGACCTTGTCGGCGAGCTTCAGGCCGCGGGCTTCCATGACGCGCATGGCGGCAATCGAAACGGCCATCAGCGCCGGCTGGGCATTGGCCGTCAGCGTCAGCGTTTCTTCCGGGCCGTTCCACATGATATCGGAGAGTTTCTGGCCGAGCGCTTCGTCGACCTCTTCGAAGACGGCGCGGGCTTCGGGATAGGCTTCCGCGAGGTCTTTCCCCATGCCGACGGACTGGCTGCCCTGTCCGGGGAACGTGAATGCGATGCTCATCGGTGTTTCCTTCCCGTATGTTTTGCCTCTCCATTCACATTTGAGCCCGGAGTGTCAAGGGCGAGGCGGCTTTCCGGGCCTTTTCCGCCCTGTTCTCCCCTTGCGCTCTGTCAAATCCTGCTTAGAGTGCCGCCGACTTTTCAGGACGGGATTTTACTCCATGCAATATAAGCGACTCGGACGAACGGATATCTCCGTATCGGAAATCTGCCTTGGCACGATGACCTGGGGTACGCAGAACTCCGAAGCCGAAGCCCATGAACAGATGGACTACGCGGTCGGTAAGGGCGTCAACTTCTTCGATACCGCCGAACTTTATCCGACGACGCCCGTGAGCCCGGAAACCTACGGCCGCACCGAAGAAATCATCGGCACGTGGTTCAAGAAGAGCGGCAAGCGAAAAGATATAGTCCTTGCCTCGAAGGTTGCCGGAAGCGGCCGCCCGCATATCCGCGGCGGGCGCGACATTGGCGCCGAAACCATCCGGGAAGCTGTCGACGCCAGCCTCAAGCGGTTGCAGACCGACTATCTCGACCTTTACCAGATCCATTGGCCAAACCGGGGCACCTTCCACTTCCGCAACTCCTGGACTTTTGATGCCTCGGCCCAGGACCGGGAAAAGGCTCGGGCGGAAATTGCCGAAATCCTGGAAACCCTTGGCGGACTGGTCAAGGACGGCAAGGTCCGCGCCGTCGGCCTTTCAAACGAAAGCGCCTGGGGCACGCTGAAATACCTGCGGCTCTCAGAGGAGAACGGCCTGCCGCGCGTCGCCTCGATCCAGAATGAATACAACCTTCTCTACCGGCAGTTCGATCTCGATCTGGCCGAAGTCGCCCATCACGAGGATGTCGGGCTGCTGGCCTATTCGCCGCTTGCCGCCGGTCTTTTGACCGGCAAATACCAGGACGGTTCTAGGCCGGCCGGTTCCCGCGCAACGATCAACGGCGACCTCGGCGGCCGCCTGACACCCTATCAGGAACCGGCGGTAAAAGCGTATCTGGAGATAGCGGGAAAACATGGCCTCGACCCCGCCCAGATGGCGCTGGCCTTCTGCCTGTCGCGACCCTTCACGGCCTCCGTCATCATCGGCGCGACGATGATGGAGCAGATTAAGACCGATATCGGTTCGGCGGATGTCAAGCTATCCGACGACGTGATGCAGGAGATCGCTGCGATCCATCGGCAGTATCCGATGACGCTATAGCAATGCCACGGCCGGAGGACGTCTACCTCCAATGGGCAACTTGCTCCGGCCCCGAAAAAGGCAGCTAATCAGGCTCCTCCATACTTGGAGCGATGCGCTGAAGCCATGCAATCCGTTGTTCACCGAAGAGAGTTCATCCGGCGTCGGAAGCAACTTAAACTGACGCAAAAGGAACTTGCCTCGGAACTGGATCTGCCCTCGGACGAGCTGCGCAAGCTGGAAAGGGGCGATCAGCCGGTGCGCAGGCTTCACCTTCTGGCACTCGACCAGCTCAGACTGGAGGCCGCCGTCAAGGATTCCGGCCTCGTCACCGCCGCGATGCTTTTGAATGCCGAGCAGCTGCTGGAAAGTGTCGGCTACCGGGTCATCCGAACTCAATGACAGCAACAAGTGTCGGGACCTCGCCGGTTTTTCAACACTCCCCTTGCCTTCCCGCCAAAAATCCGTATAAGCGCGCTGTTCGAAACACCCGGTCTTCTGGCTGGTGGCTGAACGGAGGGCTGGTTTTCCCAAACAGGAACGCCGCATGGACCAAAGGGTCCGAGCCTCCCGTGTCTCCGCTCTCGACCGTCTCGATCAAACAACTTTTCTTGCCGGGCCTTGCCCATCAAGAGCAGTCGTTGAGGCTTAGCCGCCGAGGTCCGGGTCCGTTCAACCGCAAGAAAAGGCAAAAGCTTACATGGCTCTTTACGAACACGTATTCCTTGCCCGGCAGGATATGTCCCCGCAGCAGGTTGATGCCCTCGTCGAACAGTACAAGGGCGTCCTCGAAGCTAACGGCGGCAAAGTCGGGCGCGTAGAAAACTGGGGCCTCAAGTCCCTCACCTACCGCATCAAGAAGAACCGCAAGGCTCATTACGCTCTGATGGACATCGACGCGCCGGCTGCTGCCGTGCACGAGATGGAGCGCCAGATGCGCATCAACGAAGACGTCCTGCGCTACATGACGATTGCCGTCGAAAAGCATGAGGAAGGTCCCTCCGCGATGATGCAGAAGCGCGACCGCGACGATCGTCCGCGCCGCGATGGCGACGACCGTGGCCCGCGCCGCGAATTCGGCGACCGTCCGCCGCGCCGCGATTTCGGCGACCGTCCGGACCGTGGTCCGCGTGAAGGCGGCTTCGAGCGCGCCCCGCGCCCGCCGCGTGAAGCGTAATTGGCTTTAAGGAGAAGAAAAAATGGCTGACGTATCCTCCTCTCCGGCTCGCCGCCCGTTCCACCGCCGCCGCAAGACCTGCCCGTTCTCGGGCGCCAATGCGCCGCGGATCGACTACAAGGACGTGCGCCTGCTGCAGCGCTACATTTCCGAGCGGGGCAAGATCGTTCCGTCCCGCATCACGGCCGTTTCCCAGAAGAAGCAGCGCGAACTCGCCCAGGCGATCAAGCGCGCCCGCTTCCTCGGCCTGCTGCCTTACGTCCTGGCGTAGTTTGAACTTCTGGACCCGCTGATCAAAAGTCGGCGGGTCCATGTCCCTTTCGCGATGGGCGCGGATCGGAAGCTTTCTCAATCCCATGTTGGGGATGAAGTGCCTGAGAAACAGATCCAGGCGTGATCCCCTAACTGCTTGACTGAGCAGGACAGCGAGACCGTGACGAACAAGATTCAAACCGTACTGCCGATCGGCATCATTGCCGGCATTGCCGCTACCCTGCTTGTGCTGGGTGCGAATGCGCAGTCGTCTTTTGCGTCGCTTCTCTATGCCGCTTCCGCGCTTCCCATCCTGATCGCCGGCCTCGGTTGGGGCAATCGCGCTGCCGTCGTCGGCGTCCTGACAGCCGCCCTGCTCGGTTCCGTCCTGGTCTCTCCGCTTTTTGCGCTCGCCATGGCGTTCTTCACGCTGATCCCCGCCGGCTGGCTTTCGCATCTCGCCAACCTGGCACGGCCGGCATCGGAACTCGGCGGCCCGGACCATCTGATGGCCTGGTATCCGATTTCGGACATTCTTCTGCATCTGTGCGGCCTCGTCACGATCGCCGTCATCGCGCTCGGGATCGCGATCGGTTACGGCCCGGGACTGACCGACCAGATGGTCGAGGCCATGATCGAAGTTTTCAAAGCCCAGGAGCCTGCCTTCACGGCAGATCCGTCCGCCATGGCGCAGACCAAGGCGATGATCGTGCTGATGCTGCCGCTGGTGCAGGGCGGCGTCTGGGTCATGCTGCTGTTTGCGGCATTCTATCTCGCCGTTCGCGTGGTTTCCCGTTCGGGCCGGGCGCTGCGTCCGCGCGAGGACATGCCCTCGGCGCTGCGCATGAACCGGCATGCCATCTTCATCTTCCTCGCCGGTATCGTGCTGACCTTTCTGGGCGGCGTGCCGGCAATGGTCGGCGCCGTGATCTGCGGCACGTTCGGGGCCGGCTTTCTGATGGCGGGCTTTGCCTCCGTCCATTTCCGCAGCCAGGGCAAGGACTGGCGCGTGCCGGTGCTCATTCTTTGCTACCTCTCATCCATGCTTCTCCTGCCGGCGATCGGCATCCTCCTGCTCGGCCTGTCCGACACGCGGCGGACGATCGCACTCACGCCGGCGAAGTCTCCTGCCAATCCCAATGAAAACAAGAATTGACTGATCGAAAGGAACTCAACCATGCAAGTCATTCTGCTTGAACGCGTACCGAAGCTCGGCCAGATGGGCGAAGTCGTAAAGGTCCGTGACGGTTATGCCCGTAACTTCCTGCTGCCGCAGGGCAAGGCATTGCGCGCCAACGACGCCAACAAGAAGCGTTTCGAATCCGAACGCGCTACGCTCGAAGCCCGCAATCTCGAGCGCAAGGGCGAAGCCCAGAAGGTTGCCGAAGTGCTCGACGGCAAGTCCTTCATCATCGTCCGCTCGGCTGGCGAAACCGGCCAGCTCTACGGTTCGGTTGCCGCCCGCGACATCCTTGAGACGCTGGCTGCCGAAGGCTTCAACGTCGGCCGCAACCAGGTCGACCTCAACCACCCGATCAAGACCATCGGCCTGCACAAGGTGACGCTGCACCTGCATGCCGAAGTCGAGATTTCGATCGAGGTGAACGTTGCCCGTTCGCCGGAAGAAGCCGGCCGTCAGGCCAAGGGCGAAAGCCTCACCTCCGTTGATGCCATCTACGGCGTCGACGAAGACGCTCTGCGTCCGGAAGATTTCTTCGATCCGGAAGCCGATCGCGACAACGACGAAGAATAATCGTCATCGCTTTGCTGTTTCAGCCCTCGGCTCACGCCGGGGGCTTTTTCTTTTCCAGCCGATCGTCCGCGCTGCTGCGGCTCCGTCCTGGATTATGGCAACAATTTGTCGACCGAAGGTTGACAGGCGACGCACCCCTTCTCCATGTTGCTCGAAACAGGAAAGGGAGCATCCAATGACAATCAGAAAGAAGCTACTCGCGGTGGGCGCCGTCATCGGCCTCGCAGCGGCAGGCGCCGGTTTCGCGGTCGCCCAATCGCCGGCCTTTTTTCGCATCGGGACTGGCGGCACGGCAGGCACCTATTATCCGATCGGCGGACTGATCGCCAACGCCATTTCCGGTGCGGGAGACAAGGGCGTCCAGGGCCTCGTTTCGACCGCGGTCGCGTCCAACGGCTCCGTCGCCAATATCAATGCCATCCAGGGCGGCTCGATGGAATCGGGCTTCACCCAGTCGGATGTCGCCTATTGGGCGCATAGCGGCACCGGACTCTACGAAGGCAAGGGGAAGGTGGAAGACCTCCGCCTGATCGCTACCCTTTATCCGGAAACCATCCATCTTGTCGCCGCCAAGAACTCCGGCATCAAGTCGGTTGCCGATCTCAAGGGCAAGCGTGTCTCGATCGACGAGCCCGGCTCCGGAACGATCGTCGACGCCCGAATCGTGCTCGGCGCCTATGGTCTCACCGAAAAGGACATCAAGGCGGAGCATCTGAAGCCCGGCCCCGCCGGCGAGCGCCTGCGTGACGGCGGCCTGGATGCCTATTTCTTCGTCGGCGGCTACCCGACCGGCGCCATTTCCGAACTTGCTACCTCTTCCGGCATCTCGCTCGTGCCGATCACGGGACCGGAAGCGGACAAGCTGCTCTCGGAATACAAGTTCTTCTCGAAGGATACGGTGCCTGCGACCGCCTATCAGGGTGTGGCCGAAACGCCGACCATATCGGTTGCGGCCCAGTGGGTCACCAGTTCAAAGCAGCCCGATGACCTCGTCTACAACATCACCAAGGTGATGTGGAACGACGCAACGCGGAAGGCGCTCGACGCAGGCCACGCGAAGGGCAAGATGATCACGCTGCAGAACGCAGTCACCAGCCTCGGCATTCCGCTGCATCCCGGTGCCGAGCGCTTCTACAAGGAAGCCGGCGTCCTCAAGTAAGGCGATCATCTGCTGATCAATATGGCGGCGGTCGGCATCAGGCAGACCGCCGCTTTCCGTCTGGAACACAATAACAAGACAAACATATCAAGGGAAAAACGACATGGCCGCGGACAACGAGGGCAAGGTTGCTCCCATGGAGCTGGACGAGGCGAAGGCACGCGAACTGGAAGAGCAGTTCGATTCGGAAATCCGTTTCCGGCCGCTCGCGCCATTGACTGCCAGACTTGTCGGTGCGCTGCTGGTAGCGCTTTCGATCTTCCACTACTACACGGCCGGCTTCGGCCTTCTTTCGGAAGTCGTGCATCGCGGCATCCACCTTTCCTTCGTGCTCGGCCTGATCTTCCTAGTATTCCCGTTTTCCCGGAAGGGCTATGACGAGCCGGCGCAGTCGAGCCTTGTCCGGCCGCTCGGCATTTCGCTCTTTGATTGGGCGCTGGCGATCGGCGCCGTCGTCGCGGTTCTCCATGTGCCTTTCATTCCACTGGACGACCTCGCTTTCCGGGTCGGCAATCCAACCACGACAGATGTCGTTCTCGGCGGCCTGCTGGTGCTGGTGCTACTGGAGGCGACACGCCGTTCCGTCGGCTGGCCGCTGCCGATCATCGCCATCCTCTTTATGGCCTATTCCATCTGGGGCCCTGCGATGCCGGGCATTCTGGTTCACCCGGGCGCCACGTTCTCGCAGCTGATCAACCACCTTTATCTTACGACACAGGGTATCTACGGCATCGCGCTTGGCGTTGTAGCCACATATGTCTTCCATTTCGTGCTGTTCGGCGTCTTCGCCACCCGCATCGGGCTGGGACAGCTCTTTCTCGATTGCGCCGCCTGGGTTGCCGGACGTTATGCCGGCGGGCCTGCCAAGGTATCGATCTTCGGCTCGGCACTGTTCGGGATGATTTCCGGCTCGTCGGTCGCAAATACCGTTACCGTCGGATCGCTGACGATCCCGGCGATGATCCGGCTCGGTTACAAGCGGCCATTCGCCGCTGCGGTCGAAGCAGCCTCCTCGACCGGGGGGCAGATTACCCCGCCGATCATGGGCGCGGCCGCCTTCCTGATGATCGAGTTCCTCAACCTGCCCTATACGACGATCATCCTGGCCGCGATCGTGCCTGCCTTCATGCACTTCTTCGGAGTCCTCATCCAGGTCCATTTCGAAGCCAAGCGAAACGGCCTGCGCGGCATGACTCGCGAGGAGCTTCCCGATCTGAAGGCGGCGTTCAAGCGCGACTGGCCAACGGTCATTCCACTTGTCGTACTGATCGCCGTGCTGCTTTCCGGCTACACCCCCTATCTCGCCGCCTTCTGGGGCATAACGCTCTGCGTCGCCGTCGGCCTGCTCAATCCGCGCCGGCGCATGTCCTTCACCGACGTGTTTGAAGGGCTGCGCGACGGCGCCAAATATGCGCTCGCCGTCGGTGCCGCTGCAGCCACTGTCGGCATCATCGTCGGCGTCGTGACGCTGACCGGCGTCGGCTTTAAGATCTCCTTTATCGTCACGTCGACGGCAGCGCAGATGGCCACCTTCGTCGGAGGCATCCTTCCGGTCGATTGGTTCGGGCCGCAGACGCTGACGCTGCTCTTCACGCTCATCATGACCGGTGTCGTCTGCATCCTGATGGGTTGCGGCATCCCGACGACAGCGAACTACATCATCATGGCGACGATTGCCGCGCCGACGCTTGGGCTTCTCGGCGTCGAGCCGATCGTGGCGCATTTCTTCGTCTTTTATTATGGCGTTCTGGCGGACATCACCCCGCCCGTGGCGCTCGCGGCCTATGCGGCGGCGGGGATGGCCGGCGCCGATCCCTTCAAGACCGGCAATACAGCCTTCCGATTGGGACTCGGCAAAATCCTGGTGCCGTTCGTCTTTGTCTTCTCCCCGTCCCTGCTGCTCGTTACGAGCGGCTTCAACTGGAGCAACTTCCTTATTGCCTTTATCGGCTGCACGCTCGGCATCACATGCCTCGGGGCCGCCCTCTCGGGCTTCATGCTGGTGCGGACTGTGGCCTGGGAGCGATTGCTGCTGATAATTGCAGCAATATTGCTGGTCGTACCCGAATTGATTTCGTCACTGATCGGCGTCGCGCTGATCATCCCGGTCATACTTCGCCAGATCGCCGGCCATCGCCTGCAGCCGGCCTTGTAGCAAACCTCCGCTTGTTTGCGGAAGCCGGGGCAGCCCTTCGATGGTTCTGCCCCGGTCAACCCGGCCGCGATTCATGTCAAGAGGTCGCTGCGGCTTCGATTTCGCAGATCAGCGGCTCCTGATCCCCAATCCAGAACCAGTGATCGTCGCCCTCCTGAAGAAGATGCCGGGCCCCCGGAATTCTCTCGGCCATGTAGGCGGCCGCTTCGACCCTGACGGCTCTATCTCCCTTCCGATGCATTACCGTCGTCGGGACGGAAATCTCCGGGAGAAGGGCGCGGACGTCGACGTCGCGCAAAGCCGACAAGACCGTCCGCATCGAACCCGGACTGGAGGCGGCGCGCAGCAGGCTGGCCCACCAGCGCTGCACGAGCGGGTCGTCCCTGACGCTCGGCGCAAATATCGACAGATCCACCGGCCCGCCCCATTCCTTCGTGATCCGTGCAAGCCATAGGTCGAACTGCTGCCGTTCCAGCGCGAACGGATAGTCGGGGCTTCTGCAGCCCTTGGCCATCGCTCCCCAGAGGATCAGCCGGTGAACGCGACTGGCGCAGCGAGCGGCAAAGAAGATGCTTCCCGGCCCCCCTTCGGAGGCTCCGATGATGATCGCCCTTCTGCTCTGCACTGCGTCCAACACCGCCCCCATGTCCCGTGCGACTGCCTCTGGCGTCGGGCGGGCCTCGGCTCGGTCCGAGAGGCCGACGCCCCGCCGGTCGAACAGGATCACTCGCCCGGCCCGCGCAACGCGCTCGACCCATCTGCGGCAATGCTCGTCCTCGAACACCCTTTCGACATGGGAGACGAAGCCGGGGACCAGCAGGATGTCGAGCGGCCCCTCCCCTACAGTTCTATAGGCCACATGCAGCCCGTCGACCGCCACGTATCGGACCGGCGAAACGGGGACCGCGGACGGATGAGCCGCAACCGCATGTAGATCCAGCACGGCGCGTGTTTCCTTTGAGGGTACAATGCCGAGGCTGCGCCTCAGCAGATCGGCGCAAAACTGATAATGCCGCCGCGCCGAAACGAGGTCGCCGGCCTCGGCGGACGCTCTAATGAGCTGGCGGTGCGCAGCCTCATTGAGCGGATCGCATTCCACCAGCCGCCGAGCGAATTTGGCGGCATCCGGATAGCGTCTTTCATCGAAGGCCGTCTGGATGAGCCGTTCGAGAGCATGCACCAGCCGCCCCTTCAAAGCTTCGCGACGGAAGAATATCCATTCCTCCAGCTCAGACGCATCATCGAGGTGGAACCCCTCCAGGAAATCGGCGGAGTAGACCATCTCCGCCTCCGTGAAACGGTGCTGTGTCAGCAGGTCTTCGAAAACGATGACGTCGCAATCCACGGCGACGCGATCCGAAAGGCGGATATTGACGCGGTCGCTCTCCACGGCATCGATCCCGGCCGCCTGCCGGATCTTGTAGATGAGGCGCCGCAGCCGGGCACGGGAGGTTTCGCTGTCGGCCTCCGGCCATAGAAGAGCCGAAACGGCCTCGCGGGAAACCGGGGCCTTTGCCGTGGCGATGTAGATGATGAGCGCCAGCGCTCTGCGCTCCCGCAGCGCCAGCGCAGCGTCGTCAAAGCGGACATCCGGATAGCCGAAAAGACGAAGCCGCAATTGCAACGGCAGCTCGGCACTTGCCGCAACTTTCGTCATCGCACCCCCTCGCCAGGGGACGGTCAGGGGACTCCAGGCAACTAGGGTCCTCTCCGTCCGACAAGGCAACCATTATATGAAGAAAGGCTCGTCCAATGAATATCAATCACGCCAAGGTGCATTCTTCCACCCGCTTCGGCATTGCGGATACTTCGATGATCGACGTCACCGCTCTTGCACACCGAGCGTCACTACGGAGGTCGTCCCGTTTGTGCCGGGCCCCTGCATACCCGGGACCAATCCCGGCACCCTGGATGCTTCTGCTTCCATCCCGATCATCCATGACTTCTGTCAACAGCCACGAGCAAGAGGTGCGTGATGTGCAGTCTGTGTGAGAGAATGTTCGGACCCGTGGGCCGGTTTGTCGTTACCAAAGCATGCGGCGCACCACCGTTCAGGACCATGCGCGAACGCATGATACCGGCCGCGGCCGGGGATGTGCTGGAGATAGGGATCGGATCAGGCCACAATCTGGAGCTCTACGACCGGGACAGGATCAGCACGCTGGTCGGCGTTGATCCGGATACGAAACTGCTGGCATTGGCTCACCGCAGGTCCTGTGACCTGCAGCGGGATGTCCGGCTGATCGAAGGAGCCGCCGAGCGGTTGCCGGTCGAAATGCATTCGATCGACACCGTCGTCGCAAGCTACGTCCTCTGCACGATTCCCGATACGCAGACGGCGCTCGCCGAGATCAGGCGGGTGCTGCGGCCGCAGGGAAAGCTCATCTTTCTCGAACACGCCGTGGGGCGGGGAAATATCCTCCCGCATGTCCAGAGGAAGATGAATGCAGGTTGGCGGCTTCTTGCCGGCGGCTGCAATCTGGTCCGCGACCCAGTGTCCAGGATCACCAGCAGCGGCTTCGGTATAGAGTCCCTGATCGAAAATGACTTTGCGGGCCGCATGCGCTTCCTGGGCCGCCATATCGCGGGGATTGCCGTTTCAAATACGCAATGATGCCTTGTCGCGAATCTGCGGAAGGCCTATTTTAGAAAGACCGTGGCAAAGCGGATGACCGTTTTGTCACGGTCAAATCATCTTGTTCGATTGGCAGCGCGTTATCCACAAACTCGAAGCGGGACTGTGGAGATCGTCGGATTCTAGAGATTATCTTCGGGCGGTCCGTTCATCCGCCGCAAACTGCTGTAGGATCGCGCCGATTCAAAAAAGACCTGATTGGGTAACATGCAGGACGTAGCACGCAAGCTGACGGCGATCAGCAACAAGGACGCGGAGCCCCATTACCGGGAAGCGCCGAACAATATCGAGGCCGAACAGGCGCTGCTCGGCGCGATCCTGGTCAATAACGACGCCTATTACCGTGTTTCGGACTTCCTGAAGCCGGTCCACCTCCACGAGCCGCTGCACCGCAGGATCTTCGAGGTTGCCGGCGACATCATCCGCATGGGCAAGACCGCCAACCCGGTGACGATCAAAACCTTCCTGCCGGCCGACGACAAGGTCGGCGACCTGACGGTCGCCCAGTATCTCGCGCGCCTCGCCGCCGAGGCGGTGTCGATCATCAACGCCGAGGACTATGGCCGGGCGATCTACGATCTGGCGCTGCGCCGCGCGCTGATCACTATCGGCGAGGACATGGTCAACATTGCCTATGACGCGCCGCTCGACATGCCGCCGCAGACGCAGATCGAGGATACCGAACGCCGCCTCTTCGAGCTTGCCGAAACCGGTCGCTACGACGGCGGCTTCCAGTCCTTCAACGATGCCGTAGCACTCGCCATCGACATGGCGGGCGCTGCCTTCGAGCGCGACGGCCACCTCTCCGGCATCTCGACCGGCATCATGTCGCTCGACAACAAGATGGGCGGGTTGCAGCGCTCCGACTTGATCGTGCTCGCAGGCCGCCCCGGCATGGGCAAGACCTCGCTTGCGACCAACATCGCCTACAATATAGCCGCGGCCTACGAGCCGGAAGTGCAGCCGGATGGCTCCTTCAAGGCGAGGAACGGCGGGGTCGTGGGCTTCTATTCGCTCGAAATGTCGGCAGAACAGCTCGCCACCCGTATCATTTCCGAGCAGACGGAAGTCTCGTCCTCGAAAATCCGCCGCGGCGACATCACCGAAGCGGATTTCGAAAAGCTCGTTGCCTGCTCCCAGATGATGCAGAAGGTGCCGCTCTTCATCGACCAGACCGGTGGCATCTCGATCGCTCAGCTTTCCGCCCGCGCCCGCCGGCTGAAACGCCAGCGTGGCCTCGACTGCCTGGTGGTCGACTATATCCAGCTGATGACCGGCTCCGGCAAATCCGGCGAGAACCGCGTGCAGGAAATCACCCAGATCACCACGGGTCTCAAGGCGCTCGGCAAGGAACTGAACGTGCCGATCATCGCGCTGTCGCAGCTTTCGCGCCAGGTGGAAAGCCGCGACGACAAGCGACCGCAGCTCTCCGACCTTCGCGAATCCGGCTCGATCGAGCAGGACGCCGACGTGGTGCTTTTCGTGTTCCGCGAGGAATATTATGTGAAGAACATGGAGCCGCGCGACATTTCCGATCCGAAATATCCGGAATGGGAAGCGCATATGGACAAGGTGAAGGGCACGGCTGACGTGATCATCGCAAAGCAGCGCCACGGGCCGACCGGCACCGTCAAACTCGCCTTCCAGTCGGAATATACTCGTTTCGCGGACCTCGCTGACCCGAGCTTCACGCAGTACGAAGAGCACTGATGGCGGCCGGCCTGCCTGTTTATTGAGCACCAGGAACCCTGCATTCCTTTCGTAAGCTGCGGGTTCCCCGCGATTGCCGGCAATTCGGCTGTCGCTAATGCAATTGGCATGAGGATTGCTCTTCCTGTTTCCAGATCAAACAGGGGAGCATTCATGCAACGTCGAACCTTCATCTCACGCGCCTTGGCGACAACCGCCGTTATCGCCGCCACTCTTGCAGGGCCGCTTCCGGCGCTTGCCGATGCGCTGGAGACTATCAAGTCCAGCGGCAAATTGCGCGTCGCGGTACCGCAGGATTTCCCGCCTTTCGGCAGCGTCGGCGCCGACATGACCGCGAAAGGCTACGATATCGACATGGCGACGCTGATTGCGGAAAAGCTCGGCGTGAAGGTTGAACTCGTGCCGGTGACGAGCGCGAACCGCATTCCTTATCTGCAGACCAACAAGGTGGATCTGGTGATCTCGAGCCTCGGCAAGAATCCAGACCGCGAAAAGGTCGTCGATTTCTCCACCGCCTACGCGCCCTTCTACAACGGCGTCTTCGCTCCGGCGGGGCTTGAGATCAAGTCCACCGACGATCTGGCAGGCAAGACCATCGGCGTAACGCGCGGAGCGATCGAAGACCTCGAACTGACCAAAGTCGCGCCGGCAAGCGCCACCATCAAGCGCTACGAAGACAACAACGGCACGATTTCCGCCTTCCTGTCCGGCCAGGTGGAAGCCGTCGCGACCGGCAATGTGGTCGCCGCCGCTATTCTTGAACGAAACCCGCCCAAGCGTCCCGAACCGAAATTCCTCATCAAGAACTCGCCCTGCTATATCGGCCTCGGAAAGAACGAACCCGCCCTGCTCGAAAAGGTCAACAGCATCATCGCCGCCGCCAAGACCGATGGCTCGTTGAACAAGATCGCCGAAAAGTGGCTCGGGACTTCGCTGCCGGCGGATCTCTGATCTTTTCCTCAGACTGCCCGCCGCCTGTTTGCCCAGGCGGCGGACCGATCTACCGACACGGGCGGGCGCAATGCACTATATCTTCGATTTCAGCTGGATCTGGGACTATGGTCCCGTCATCCTGAAGGGGCTTTTCGTCACCGTCGAACTGACTTTGGTCGGCGCGGTGGCCGGGGTGTTTCTCGGAATCTTGTGCGCATGGATCAGGACGCTCGGGCCCGAGATGCTGCGCCCGCCGGTGGCGGCCTATGTGGAACTGATCCGCAACACCCCCTTCATGATCCAGCTCTTCTTCATCTTCTTCGGCCTGCCGTCCGTTGGAGTTCAGCTCTCGGAACTGCAGGCAGCAAACCTCGCGATGATCATCAATCTCGGCGCCTATAGCTGCGAAATCATCCGTGCCGGCATCGAGGCCACACCAAAGGGCCAGTTCGAAGCCGGCGCGGCGCTGGCGCTGAGGCCCCTGCAAACCTTCCGCCTGGTGATATTGGTGCCTGCCCTGCAGCGCATCTGGCCGGCGCTCTCCTCCCAGATCGTCATCGTCATGCTGGGATCGGCAGTCGTCTCGCAGATCGCCGCCGAGGACGTGACCTTCGCGGCCAATTTCATCCAGTCGCGGACGTTCAGGGCTTTCGAGGCCTATATGCTCTCCACCGCCATCTACCTGCTGTTTGCCATTGCACTGCGTCAATTGCTCAATCAGCTTGGCCGCTGGATCTTTCCGAAAATGGCCGCCCGATGAGCGATTTCACCACCTGGGACATCCTGCGCAACCTGCTGCTCGCCACCCGCTGGACGCTGGTGCTGTCCCTCATATCCTTCCTCGGCGGTGGCATTCTCGGTCTGGCGATCCTGTTTCTCCGAATCGGAAAGTCGCCCGTCGGTCGGTATTTCGCACGTGGTTATGTGGAGCTGTTCCAAGGCACCCCGCTGCTGATGCAGTTGTTCCTGGCCTTCTTCGGTCTCGGCTTATTTGGCATCGACGTGCCGGCCTGGCTGGCGGCGGGCGCGGCGCTGATCTGCTGGACCGCGGCATTCCTCGTCGAAATCTGGCGCGGCTGCGTCGAATCCATCCCGAAAGGGCAATGGGAGGCAGGACAGAGCCTCGCCCTCAACCATTTCCAGCAGATGCGGCTGATCATTCTGCCCCAAGCGCTTCGGATCGCCATACCGCCGACGGCCGGCTTTTCTGTCCAGGTTATCAAGGGAACCGCGCTCACCTCCATCATCGGTTTTGTCGAACTGTCGAAGGCCGGCACGATTGTCACCAATGCCACCTTCCAGCCGTTCGTCGTCTACGGCTTCGTGGCGCTCATCTACTTTGCGGTATGTTTTCCGTTGTCGAAATTCAGCAAACATCTGGAACGCCGGGCTGCCGCCGCCTATGCGGCCCGCTGACTGCCGCAGCCGCACAGGTCTTCGCGACTTTGCTGTTGTATCAATAAAACACGATTTCAATTACTTGGCGTCTGGTGCGACCAAAGACCGGCCCATTGATATCATTGTCGAATTGAAAATCCCCGGTCGCACCTGTTGACCCATCCCCCGATCTGCGTTTGCCTTGGGCATGGTAGATATCCCTCCCCCAACCGTTCTACCTGATGACGAGAACCGTCACCTGCACTGCCAGATGGCGGTCGAGCTTCCCATACAAGACGTGATCGAAGCAGCCGTACGCCAAGCCGCCGAGCATGGCTGCGAAGGTGAGCGCTACACCCAGCGCCTGCCATTGCGGTCGGCTTCTTTCGGCCAGGTTAGCCGAGAGCGCGGCTACTGAGCTACGCATCTCAGACGACAAGGCCGTCATGGAGGATTCGATCTGCTTGAACCCCGACCGCATTTCCGGCTCGAGATCGGATTGCCGCCGATTTAGGTTCGTCACCCTCTCCCCAAGCCGGGCAGTATGCGCATCGGTATAGGTTCGATTTACGTCGGACCCGTTTCCGTTATTCATATCGTCATTCCCTGCCATCAGTCCCCAGGTCCTTTCAATGCTTCATCAGGTATTTCGTGCCGGATGGTGTCTCTATTCAGCGTCCGGATCCCGAAAGAAAAACCGCCCGGAGGCGGTTTTCGACAAGAATATAGATCAAACGGTGTATCCCCCCTTGAGGCTTACCGCAGGGTGTGGCACCGAAAGAGCGGGTAGGTTTTTGATCAAGGGGTGGAAATGCTGTCGGAGATCGCAAAGTGGATCTGGGATTTTAAGAACCACTGCCCCGAAACGTACAATCCGGATCCCCACTGGGGACTTATCCTTCGAGCCTGGCGATGGGGAGTCGAACCCAAGGTTGCCGCCCAATATCTAACCGAAGGCCGCGTCGACGACCTGGCGAGGCTGACACAGTAGTCTCCTACTGCCGATTCATTCCCTCAAAAAGCGACGTGACGCTCTCGCCTGAAATGGTACGTCTTTCTATCGCTAGACGCCTCTCGAAACCCGGTGCGGCTGAGAGAGTGCTTTATTTCATCTACCCTCTCCTGCCCTATGATGTGTGGGTGAAGCTCGACGATGATATCGGTGATGGATTTCAGGTCCTCCGTCCTCAAGAGTTCGTATTCCGCGCCTTCCACGTCCATGATGAGCACGTCCGGATTAAGAGCGTTCAGAACTGCATCGAACGGTTCGCTCTTTACCAGGACGCGCTCCCCTGGGACGCCACGATCAAACGCGCTGGAAGCAATGATGCTGTCTGCCGCATGAAACGAAAGATCTCGGCCATCTTTAGTCACGGCGCGCATATGAAGCGTTGGCGACATGTTGTTCAGCGCGAAGTTATCGCGAATGAGGCTTTCGACCTTCGGGTTTGCCTCGAATGTCACCACATTATGCGGGCCGCAAATCTTCGATGCCAGTAGAGCGATGAACCCCATGCCTGTCCCGATCTCCACAACTTTCGTCCCGGGTTTCAGCACCTGCAGGAGAATGTTCCGCTCGGTATCTTCGTACCCGTCGCGATACATAAGATCACGAACCTTCCGCGGGACCCTTTTCTTGTCAGCCACCAACGTGATGCCATTGACGGCCACTGTGTTTGGATTGAAAGCAGCTCTAATTCTCTTCCGGATCGACCGACCAAGGTTCCGCATTGCATCTCTAACTTGAGTTCTTGGACTTACACGCCTGACTACTACTCATCTTCCGGATGCACGTCTATGCCGTGACAGGGATCCAGGCCTGTGATTATTCACCCCTGCGTTTCAATAGCCGCGCAGGTATGCCCCCGTATATTCCGTAAGGCTCCGTCTCGCCCTTGACGACCGCGTTGGCGGCAATGACGCATCCCTTCGAAATATGCGCGCCTGCAAGCACCTTGGCACCGCTTCCTATCCAGACGTCATCTTCGATGGTGATCGGCTTCAGGGTCACGCCTTGATCAGTGATAGCCTTGCTGGTGTCGCTGTAATTGTGTTCGAAAGACACGATGACCACGTGGGCAGCAATGCGCACCTTGTTGCCGACCTTTACTCCCCCAGCGCCGTAAATGATCGAGTACGGGTTAAGAGAAACGGAATTGCCCAGCTCAATGGTACCTCTTTGGGCATCCAGTAATGCGCCCGGGTGAATTTTCGCTCCCCGCCCGATCACGATCTTTCCGCGACGAAAGAGGATCCGCGCACCTCGCATAATGTTGCTGCGAGATCCGATCTTAAGCCTTCCTGGAACGAAAAGGGATTTAAATTTCAGATAGAGAATAGCTGGCGATATCTTCACGGACGGCTTTCGGGTGCAACAGACATTCCGCCAATTGGCGGAATGATCAGGCTAACGAGGTTTCCTTTCCACAAACCCCTATTCGGCTCACCGTGCAGGAGCAATACCCTCGCCCCCCTTCGTGTTTAGGGCGGCGGGCCTGCTATGGCCCCGAAGCGGTCATCGATGCTCTTTGTGCTTGCGAGTTGGGTATGTTTCGGAATCAAAGCTGTCTTCCGTGATCGCTCCGGAGCTAGTTTTCAATTCACGCTCTGAGAGTCGAACATGGTAAATCGCAGCTGAAAACCAGCCCCCCGAATTGCCGCTTCCGCCAACCTATAAAATTCGCCAGCGTGGCGACTTAGGGGAAACTTCGCGACCCAGCTAATAACGATGCCACGCCCGATTGACTGAGGAAACCTCTCTACGATTTCGCCGCTCTCGATGAACGCTAGGTAGACGTTTATCTTCTCTTGAATGAGCGTCAAATGCTCATCGTCGTGCTTACCCCACGGCAAATGATCCGTAATTATCAGCAGAGCCTCTCCGGTAACATCGTCTATTGCGAAAAAGTCTAGCACCTTGGTCTGTTCAATAGACATGCTGAAACCTGCGGAATGAGCCCTCTGACAAGATCACCTAGCATCATCACCGCTTGGACACCACGATTGATGGCCGCATGCTCTGGCGCAAAGTTGCCGTCAAGACGCCCCACCGCCCTGCCTTTGGGCGCCAAGGGAGAGGGAGAGAGAAAGGGAGAGCGAACCCATTAGCGCGACATCCTTGATTTCAGGTCGTCGTAGAAGCCAGCGCATCGGCCGGTTCGAGCATTCTGCTTAATCGAGTTGACTGCGTTCTCGGATAAGGACCGATCGAGCCTCCGCGCCTTCCGTGAGGGCTGCATGCGCTTCCGTCTTGCGGCAGTCGTCTGCCAGTCATGGAGCACAGCGCCCGCCTGCGCCTTCCCCTGCGTCGTGGCGGTTTTGTTCAAGCGCTTCTCAAGGGTTGCGCAGGATTGCGTCAAGATCGCTACGATCGAGAGTGCAACGGCGGTTCGCTTGGGAAAGCCGCACCTCATATTCGAATATCCTCTGTTCACGGTCTTTCTCCCGCTGTGCATCTTCTGCGGTGTCCTTGGTAATTTGCTCCAGTAGGGATTGCTTGGCGCTGTCGGCCGCCTGTAGCTGGCGCTGCAGTTCGTTTGCGAGTGCTTCGGCCGCCGTCTTCTCTGCCAGGAGGACGTAGCCTTGGCGGGCCTCGTTCGCCACCGATCGGTCATGAGCCGCAAGTCATGTCCGGAAGCCAAGATAGGCGATGAATACCGCGGCAACGCCGCCGAGGAAGAGCATAATAGCGCGGCCCGCTTGCGACGACAGGATCCTCTTCGCGATCCCGGCAAAAATCGCGGTCATGGTTCCACCTTCACCGTCGTATCGGCTGAGCCTTGGTCTATCGCCTGTTGCGCGATCTCAGTTTTGCGCTCGATATTCCGTTCCCAGACCGCGCCGAAGACGTAGGAGCCGATGATCCCGCCGATAAGCAGGATGAGGTTCCTGGCGACGGTATCGCTGAGTGCGATCGGGCGTCCCCACACAGCTAGGTAGGTGACCAGCAGACCGCTCCACAGAAGCGAAATGATGATGATGCGGCGACGGACAGCCCAATCAGGCGAGGCTCTGTGATCCATGAAGAACTTCATCCGAGGTGCGCCTTCACTTCCGCCCGCATCTTGTCACCGCAGGCCTTCGCGCCGACACTGAAGGATCAAAGGCAAGCATTTGCCGGCTTGCTGAATGCCCAGAATAGGCTCGGATAGTGATCGTATCCGTTGCAATGTCGTACAGATCTCGCGTGAAATCCCACACCTCAATCTGCGTCGAGCTGACGATTCTGGCGATTTCGTGCAATTCGCCGCAGGTATCGATTCCTCGACTATCATAGTACCAGAGCTGGTTTGAGACGATCTCGATCATCATCCCGGCGGCAAGCAAGGAAGTGTCGGAGAGCGTGATCCGCTTTTGGCCTGGAGTGATGGAGGCGGTTAGCGTAATTACCCCCGCAGGAACAATAACGCGCTGGCTTGCCAAGTGGTCGCGAAAAGACCTCATTCGGCGTTTCCACCTTGACGTGAATGGATAGTTCAGGCTTGAGCCACAGCAGGACACACCGCCGCATGGAACACCGACCGATGACCAATCCCGATGATCCCTTCGCCGAAGCAGACGACTTCGAGATCGCGCCCGTGCGGCTGACGGTCGATCTCGGCGCGCTTGCCGACAACTGGAGGGAGATGGCGCGCCGCTCCGGCTCCGCCCGCACCGCCGCCGTGGTCAAGGCGGACGCCTATGGCCTCGGCATCGAGGATTGCGGCACGGCGCTTTATGAAGCCGGCGCGCGCGACTTCTTCGTGGCGGTGGTGCAGGAGGGTGTGACGCTCCGCACCTATGCGCCGGATGCGCGGATCTATGTGCTTTCCGGCATCTGGCCCGGCCAGGAGCAACTGTTCTTCGAGAACGGCCTCGTGCCCGTGCTCGTCTCCGAAGAGCAGCTTGCTTTCTGGATGTCGGTCACCGCCGAACACGGCGATCATCCTTGCGCGCTTCAGGTGGATACAGGCTTCAACCGGCTCGGCATTCCGCTCGAGGACGCGATCGCCTTTACCGACGACGTGTCGCGGCCGGCGAGCTTTTCGCCAGTGCTGGTGCTGTCGCACCTCCATAGCGGCGACACGCCCTCCTCCGAGCTCAACCAGAAACAACTGGAATCCTTCCGAAGGGTTGCCGACGCTTTCGAAGGTATCGAAACAAGTCTTGCAGCCTCCGCCGGGATCTTTCTCGGCTCTGACTATCATTTCGATCTCACCCGGCCCGGCATTGCGCTTTACGGCGGGGAAGCCGTGAATGGCGGGAAAAATCCGATGCGACCGGTCGCCAAGGCTGAGGCGCGTATCATCCAGATCCGTGACGCGAAAAAGGGCGAAACGGTCAGCTATGGCGGCACCTATCAGCTTTCGCGCGACAGCCGGCTCGCCATCGTCGCCGCGGGTTATGCCGATGGCTACCTGCGTTCGCTTTCCGGTTCCGGGGTGCCGCTTCGCCAGAACATCGGGCATGGCGCCTTCGGCTTTGTCGCCGGACGCAAGGTGCCGGTCGTCGGCCGCCTCACCATGGATCTGACGATCTTCGACGTGACGGACGTTCCGGCAGCGGAAATCCGCTCTGGTGACTATGTCGAACTCTTCGGCCCGAACATGCCGCTCGACGACGTCGCCCGCGCGGCGGGCACGATCGGCTACGAGCTCCTCACCAGCCTGGGGCTGCGTTACGAGCGGCGGTACATCTATCCCGAATAACCGCAAATCTTCTTGCCAGTGAAGGGATTTCAGGATTAAAAGCACATGTTCCGCTTTTGTTCTGCGCGGAAAACGTGACTATCGAAAGCGGCGGCTACTTCATGGCAAAACCCAAAACCCAATTCGTCTGCCAGAACTGCGGCACGGTGCACAACCGCTGGGCCGGCAAGTGCGACGGCTGCGGCGAGTGGAACACGATTGTCGAGGAAGATCCGATGGGCGGCATCGGCGGCGGTCCCGGCAAGGTGCCGAAGAAGGGCCGTGCGGTGTCGCTGACCACGCTTTCCGGCGAGACCGAGGAAGCTCCCCGCATCCATACAGGCATTTCCGAACTCGACCGGGCGACCGGCGGCGGTTTCGTTCGCGGCTCGGCCGTCCTGATCGGCGGCGATCCCGGCATCGGCAAGTCGACGTTGCTGATGCAGGCGGCGGCCGCCCTTTCCCGCCGCGGCCACCGGATCATCTACGTGTCCGGCGAAGAGGCCGTCGCACAGGTGCGGCTGCGCGCCCAGCGGCTCTCCGCCGCCGACAGCGACGTGCTGCTCGCCGCCGAAACCAATGTCGAAGACATTCTTGCAACGATCGCCGAGGGCAAGCGGCCGGATCTCGTGATCATCGATTCGATCCAGACGCTCTGGAGCGATACGGCCGATTCGGCGCCCGGCACCGTCACGCAGGTGCGCACCGGCGTCCAGGCGATGATCCGTTTCGCCAAGCAGACGGGCGCTGCGATGGTCCTCGTCGGTCACGTCACCAAGGAAGGCCAGATCGCCGGGCCGCGGGTCGTCGAGCACATGGTCGACGCAGTCCTCTATTTCGAGGGCGACCGCGGCCACCACTACCGCATCCTGCGCACGGTCAAGAACCGGTTCGGTCCGACAGACGAGATCGGCGTCTTTGAAATGTCCGATAAGGGGCTGCGGGAGGTGTCGAACCCGTCCGAACTCTTCCTCGGCGAGCGCAATGCCAAGGCGCCCGGCGCCGCCGTTTTTGCCGGCATGGAGGGAACGCGCCCCGTCCTGGTGGAGGTGCAGGCCCTCGTGGCGCAGACATCGCTAGGAACCCCCAGGCGTGCCGTGGTCGGTTGGGATTCGTCGCGGTTGTCGATGATTCTCGCGGTTCTGGAGGCCCATTGCGGCGTCAGGCTCGGCCAGCACGACGTGTATCTGAACGTGGCAGGCGGCTATCGCATCTCCGAACCGGCCGCCGATCTTGCGGTCGCTTCGGCGCTCGTCTCGTCACTTGCCGGGCTTGCCCTGCCCGCCGATTGTGTCTATTTCGGCGAAATCAGCCTCTCGGGCGCGGTGCGGCCGGTTTCGCAGACCGCCCAGCGGCTCAAGGAGGCGGAAAAACTCGGGTTTGCGGGTGCGATGCTGCCGGCCACGTCCGCCGAAGTGCCAAAGGGCGCGAACGGACGCTGGGTCACCATCGAAGACCTGCCGGACCTGGTGTCTCGGATCGCAGGTTCCTCGTCGAAGCTGCGCCAAACACCGGAAGATGATTGATCTTCCGTTAACAGGTCCGCTGTTGTATGACGGCTGCGAGACAGCGGGGGCTGTCGCGCATTCGGCAAGTCTGGAGTAGTTCTTATATGCCCATCACGATTTTCGACGGTATTGTCATCGGCGTGACGCTGTTTTCCGCCGTGCTCGCCATGGTTCGCGGGTTTTCGCGGGAAGTGCTGTCGATCGCAAGCTGGGTGGGCTCGGTCGCCGCGGCCTATTATCTCTATCCGCTGCTTCTGCCTTACGCCAAGAACTATACGACCGATGATCGCATCGCGATCGCCGCCTCCGCCGGCATCATCTTCCTGCTTGCGCTGATCGTCATCTCCTTCATCACCTCGCGTATTGCCGATTTCATCATCGACAGCCGTATCGGCGCGCTTGACCGGACCCTCGGCTTCCTGTTCGGCGCCGCCCGCGGCATCCTTCTTCTCGTTGTCGCCGTCGCCTTCTGGAACTGGCTCGTCGACGTGCGCTCACAGCCGGAATGGGTCACCCAGGCGAAGTCGAAGCCTTTCCTCGATACGCTCGTCGCGCGCCTCGAGGCGGTGCTCCCCGACGATATCGAGCCACAGATCCGCGCCCGCATCCTCGGCCGCGAGGCGGCGCCCACAGAAGGCGCGCCCGCCCAGGAGCAACCACCGGCGGAAGATGCGCCGGCAACAAATAATTGACGTTATCTTGCGCTTGATGCAGCGCGAAACGTCACCATTTGTGGTATCATTCGCATAAAGTGCAAAACGGGCTGGGCTCGGGGAATTTTCTCCGGCCCGCCTTTCCATTTTCCGAAGGGACAAATCGTCCGAAAGGGATAAGGGCCAGATGAGAGAGCCGGTTTCTGAGACGTTCGCCGACAACAAGGTCAACGAGTGGGATGGCGATACGCTTCGCGAGGAATGCGGCGTCTTCGGGATTCTCGGCCATCCGGATGCGGCAACGCTGACAGCGCTCGGTCTGCACGCCCTCCAGCATCGCGGCCAGGAGGCCGCCGGTATCGTCTCCTTCGACGGCTTGCGGTTCCACTCGGAACGGCGCATGGGCCTTGTCGGCGACCATTATACCGACCCCGCCACGCTTGCCCGCCTTCCCGGCAACATCGCCATGGGCCATGTCCGTTATTCGACCACTGGGGAAGTGGCCCTGCGCAACGTGCAGCCGCTGTTTGCCGAACTGGAAGTCGGCGGCATCGCGATTGCCCATAACGGCAATTTCACCAACGGCCTGACGCTCCGCCGCCAGCTGATTGCAGGCGGCGCCATCTGTCAGTCCACCTCCGATACGGAAGTGGTTCTGCATCTCATCGCTCGCTCCCGATACGCCTCGACGGCCGACCGTTTCATCGACGCGATCCGGCAGATGGAAGGCGGCTATTCCATGGTGGCGATTACCCGCACCAAGCTGATCGCCGCCCGCGATCCCACCGGCATCCGCCCCCTCGTGATGGGCGAGCTTGATGGCAAGCCGATCTTCTGCTCGGAGACCTGCGCGCTCGACATCATCGGCGCGAAGTTCGTCCGCGACGTGGAGAACGGCGAAGTGATCATCTGCGAGATCCAGTCTGACGGCTCGATTACCATCGATGCCCGCAAGGCCGGCAACGGCCAATCCGAACGGCTCTGCCTGTTCGAATATGTCTATTTCGCCCGGCCGGATTCGGTGGTCGGCGGCCGCAGCGTCTATGTCGCGCGCAAGAACATGGGCATCAACCTTGCAAAGGAAGCGGCGGTCGACGCCGATGTCGTCGTGCCGGTGCCGGATGGCGGCACGCCTGCAGCCCTCGGCTTCGCTCAGGAAAGCGGCATTCCGTTCGAATACGGCATCATCCGCAACCACTATGTCGGCCGCACCTTCATCGAACCGACGCAGCAGATCCGCGCCTTCGGCGTCAAGCTCAAGCACTCCGCCAACCGCGCGATGATCGAAGGCAAGCGAGTCGTGCTGGTCGACGATTCGATCGTGCGCGGCACGACTTCGCTGAAGATCGTCCAGATGATCCGCGATGCGGGCGCCAAGGAGGTGCATTTCCGCGTCGCAAGCCCGATGATCTTCTACCCGGATTTCTACGGCATCGACACGCCGGACCGGGAAAAGCTGCTTGCCAACCAGTATGACAGCCTGGACGCCATGTGCCGGTATATCGGCGCCGATTCGCTGCAGTTCCTGTCGATCAACGGCCTCTACCGCGCCGTCGGCGGCGAGGACCGGAACGACGCGCGTCCGCAGTTTACCGACCACTATTTTACCGGCGACTATCCGACCCGCCTGCTGGACAAGGATGGCGAAACGATGGGACGCAAGGTTTCGGTTCTCGCCAGCAACGGCTGAGACAAACGGACCCGTTTGCATTTCGCACCGAACGCTCTAGAAGGCTGCGGCAACGCAGCCTTCTTTTTTATGCCGCGACAGGGTGAGGTGACGAGATGGACATTGACTTGAAGAACAGGATCGCGCTGGTCACCGGCGCCTCGCGCGGCATCGGCTATTTCACCGCGCTGGCGCTCGCCAAGGCCGGCGCGCATGTGATCGCGACCGCCCGCACCGTCGGCGGGCTCGAAGAACTCGACGATGCAATCAAGGCGGTCGGCGGCACGGCCACGCTGGTCCCCTTCGACCTCACCGACATGGGCGCCATCGACCGGCTCGGCGCCTCGATCTTCGAGCGCTGGGGCAAGCTCGACATTCTCGTGGCCAATGCCGGCATTCTCGGCGTCATTTCGCCGCTCGGCCATATCGAGGCGAAGGTCTTCGAAAAGGTGATGCTGACCAATGTCACGGCCACCTGGCGGCTGATCCGTTCGGTCGAACCACTGCTGACGAAATCGGATGCGGGCCGCGCGCTCATCCTGTCGTCCGGCGTCGCCAGCAATCCCCGCGCCTTCTGGGGCGCCTATGCCATGTCCAAGGCAGCCGTGGAGACCATGGGGCGCATCTGGGCTGCCGAAACCGAACACACGCCGCTCAAGATCAATCTCGTCAATCCGGGCGCCACCCGCACGGCCATGCGCGCCCAGGCCGTGCCCGGCGAAGACCCGCAGACGCTGCCGCATCCTTCAGAAGTCGCCGAAAAGATGCTTTTCCTCGCTTCCCCCGAGATGAAGGAGAGCGGACGGCTCTTCGTGGTGCGCGAGAACAGATTTGTGGATTTCAAGGCCCCGGAATGAGGGACTACCGTCGCAGGCGGCGGCACGGGGAATGCCTCACCCTCCCCAATAGATAATGCACCACCCATCCCGGAAAATCCGATTTTCGGTTATCCTCTGAGTCCTGCGGTGGGACGCAGGACATCACGTGGGGGACAATTACATGAGAAACATCGCTTTCTGTTTCTTCGTCGCGGCCGTGCTTTGCGTTACGACCGGCATGTTCTGGGGCATTCAAATGGCGATCTCCGGCGATCATCTGATGGCACCGGCGCATGCGCATCTCAATCTCGTCGGCTGGACGACGATGGGCCTTTTCGGGCTCTACTACACGGTCACGCCCCAGGCAGCCGATACCATGCTGGCAAAAGTCCATCTCGGTTTTGCAATCCTCGGCGTGCTCTGTCTCGTGCCGGGCATCGCAATGGCGGTGTCTTCCGGCGGCGAAGCGCTTGCTGCGATCGGATCGATCCTCACGGTCATCTCCATGCTGATCTTCTTGGTGACGGTCGCCCGCAACGGCATCGGCCGCCGGGTGGCTTGACGCCATTGATCATGGCGCGGGCAAAGGGCCTTGACCAAAGTTCCTGCCCGCGCCATAACCTCTTCCATGAAAACGGCGATTTCCATTTGCGGGATCATTATTCGCTAGCGCAGTCGCTGGCCCGGCCGTTTTCGTCTCTCGAAAAGCCTTGAAGACAAACGTCCCGGTCCGGCACCGGCCGCTTTCTATGCAAGGTTTTGGGGAGATTTCGATGGGCGCCTCGCTCAAGTTCTACAATACGCTGACCCGCGAAAAGACGGCGTTTTCGCCGATCGATCCCAAGAGCGTGCGCATGTATGTCTGCGGCCCGACCGTCTACGACTACGCCCATATCGGCAATGCGCGGCCGGCAATCGTCTTCGACGTGCTCTTCCGGCTGCTGCGACATGTCTATGGCGAAGCGCATGTTTCCTATGCCCGCAACATCACCGACGTGGACGACAAGATCAACGCCCGCGCACTGCGTGATCACCCCGGCCTGCCGCTCAACGAGGCGATCCGCGCCGTCACGGAACGGACCGAGACGCAGTATCACGAGGATGTCGCGGCGCTGGGTTGCCTGGAGCCGACCGTCGAGCCCCGCGCTACCGACAATATTCCCCAGATGATCGAGATCATCGAGAAGCTGATTGCGCGCGGCCATGCCTATGTCGCGGCCGGCGAGGTTCTTTTCGATACGAAGTCGATGGGCGATTACGGAAAGCTCTCCAAGCGCCCGCTCGACGAACAGCAGGCCGGCGCCCGCGTCGCAGTCGACGCGCACAAGAAGAACCCTGGCGATTTCGTGCTCTGGAAGCTCTCCTCCGACAACGAACCCGGCTGGCAAAGTCCCTGGGGCCGCGGCCGCCCGGGCTGGCATATCGAGTGCTCGGCGATGAGCCGGCGCTATCTCGGCGAAGTCTTCGACATTCATGGCGGAGGGCTCGACCTCATCTTCCCGCACCATGAAAACGAGATTGCCCAGTCGCGCTGCGCCCACGACACGGAAGTGATGGCGAATGTCTGGATGCATAACGGCTTCGTGCAGGTTGAAGGCCGCAAGATGTCGAAGTCGGAAGGCAATTTCATCACCATCTACGACCTGCTTCACACGGAACAATTCGGCGGCCGCCAATGGCCGGGCGACGTGCTCAGGCTTGCCATGCTGATGACGCACTACCGCGAGCCGATCGATTTTTCGGTGAAGCGGCTGGAAGAGGCGGAGCGGCTGATTTCCCGCTGGCCGGCTGCCGATCCGGGCGGTGCCGCGCCTTGCGATACGGTGATCGAGGCGCTCGGCGACGATCTCAACACGGTGGCCGCCATCCAGGCGCTGCATGCGCTTGCCCATGAGGCACATGCCGACAAGACCCTTCTGCCGATCTTTGCGGCGAGCGCCAATCTGCTCGGCGTGCTGCCGCAGAAGACGGAAGTGGACGAGGCTCTCGCGTCTGCCGTCGATGCGCTGGTCTCCATGCGGCTCGAACTGTTGAAGGCGAAGAACTTTGCCGAGGCCGACAAGATCCGAAATGAACTGTCGGAGAAAGGCATCCAGCTCAAGGACGGCAAGGACGCCTCGACCGGCGAGCGGGTGACGACCTGGGAACTGAAGCGGTAAGATCAAATCGGCACTTGAGGAGGAAAAAGCGCGATGATCGACCACATGGGCATCACGGTTGCGGATTTCGACCGCGCCAAGGCGTTCTACAATGCGGCCTTTGCGCCGCTCGGGGCCTCGTTGCTGTATATGGTGCCGACGGAATATACGGGCGGCGTCAAGGTCGGCGGCTATGGCCGGGAGCGGCCGGTCTACTGGCTGCATGAGGGCACACCGCCAGCCGGCTACCACCAGCATATCGCCTTTACCGCCAACAGCCGCGCCGAGGTCGACGCGTTCTACAAGGCCGCAATCGCCGCCGGCGGCCGCGACAACGGCCCGCCGGGCCTGAGGCTACATTATCATCCGAACTACTACGGCGCCTTCGTCTTCGATCTCGACGGGAATAATATCGAGGCGGTTTGCCACTCGGCGGAGGGAAGTCCGGAATGACTGACAAAATCCATACCGGGGGGTGCCAGTGCGGCGCGGTGAGATATCGCGCGACGGGCGAGATCGGCTTTCCGCATCTTTGCCATTGCCGCATGTGCCAGAAGGCGGCGGGGAACTATTTCATGCCGCTCGGCGGGGTAAAGTGGGAGGATTTCGCCTTCACTCGCGGAGAGCCGGCCTGGTTCCAGTCCTCCAAAACCGTGCGGCGCGGCTTTTGCGAAAAATGCGGCACCCCGCTCTTTTACGACGGCAGCAGCGACCATATCAGCATCACGCTGGGTTCGCTCGACGATCCGCAAAACGTGAAGCCGCAGCTTCAGACCAACCTCGCCCGCAAGGTGTCCTGGTTCGGAGAACTCGACCACCTGCAGCACGACGCGGAGATGGACATGACGCCGGACCAGGAAAGGGCGGTGGCCGAAAGCACCCGGCAGCATCCGGATCACGACACCGACGCCTGGCCGCCGGAGGAAAAGCCATGAGCGATGCGACAAGAACCGGCGGCTGCCAGTGCGGCGCCATCCGCTTCCGGCTCGAAGGCGAGCCCTTCGAACCCTCGATCTGCCATTGCCGCATGTGCCAGAAGGCCTTCGGCGCCTATTATGCGCCGCTGGTGGCGATCGGCGAGGCGAGACTTGTCTGGACGCGCGGAACGCTCAAATATTTCCAATCGTCCAATCACGTCCGGCGCGGCTTCTGTGCAGATTGCGGAACGCCCATGACCTACGAGGCGGCGGACGGAATCGCCATCTCGGCCGGCAGTTTCGACGACCCGGCATCGCTGCCGCCGGTCATTCAGTTCGGCGTCGAGGGCAAGCTTCCCTTCGTCGACCGGCTGCATACGCTGCCCGAGCGCCACACCCTTGATGATATCGACTCGGCTCCCTTCCTGAGCGACATTGTTTCCTACCAGCATCCTGATCACGATACCGAAACCTGGCCTATCGAACGGCCCGCGGAGAACAAGCAATGACAGAGACTTTGAGAACAGGCGGCTGCCAGTGCGGCGCCGTGCGCTTCCGGATCCATGGCGAGCTCGGCCGCGCCTCCATCTGCCATTGCCGCATGTGCCAGAAGGCTTTTGGCGGCTTTTTCGGGCCGCTCGTCAGCGCACCCAAGGACGGCGTCGAATGGACCCGCGGGGAGCCGAAATATTTCCAGTCGTCGGTCAATATCGATCGCGGCTTCTGCGAAAACTGCGGCACGCCGCTGACCTACCGCTATCCCGGCGGGCTGGAGCTTTCGATCGGCTCCTTCGACAATCGCGACGATCTCGCGCCGAAGATCCAGGTCAATTATTCGGCGCACATCCCCTGGGTAACGACGATCTTTGACCAGCCGGTCCGCGATGCGGCGGAAGACGCGGCCAAGCAGGAGCAGATCATTTCGTTCCAGCATCCCGACCACGACACGACCGCCTGGCCGTCCAAGGGCTTCTGACATGGTCGACAATCCGAACCTGAAGATGCCGAAATGGCTTCTTTACGGGCTGATCGCCAAGGGCGCAGTGGTGGTGCTGGTCACGGCGGCGATCGTCGCCTACGCCTTGCTCGGTTAGCCGCGCTTGCCGCCAAAGCGCAAACGATCAATGAAGGACTTTTCATGACGGACATTTTTCGCACGCCCTATCCGGAGATCGAACCCTACGAGACCGGACAGCTCGATGTCGGCGACGGCCACGTCATTTATTGGGAACGGGTCGGCACCAAGGGCGCCAAGCCCGCCGTCATTCTGCATGGCGGACCGGGCGGCGGCTGTACGCCTGCCCAGCGGCGGATGTACGATCCGGCGCTCTACGACGTTTTGCTGTTCGACCAGCGCGGCTGCGGCCGCTCCACGCCGCATGCGAACCTTGAGGCCAACACGACCTGGCATCTCGTCGCCGATATCGAGCGCCTTCGCGAAATGGCCGGCGTCGACAAATGGCAGGTCTTCGGCGGCTCCTGGGGCTCGACGCTGGCGCTCGCCTATGCCGAAACCCATCCCGAGCGCGTCACCGAACTTCTGCTACGCGGCATCTATACGCTGACCAGGCCGGAACTCGATTGGTATTATCAGTTCGGCGTCTCGGAAATGTTTCCGGACAAGTGGGAAGCCTTCGTCGCCCCCATTCCGGAAAACGAACGCCACGAGATGATGGCCGCCTATCACCGCCGCCTGACGGGATCCGACAAGGCGGAGCAGATCCGCTGCGCCAAGGCCTGGAGCGTGTGGGAAGGCTCCACCATCACGCTTCTGCCCGACCCGTCTCTCGCCTCGAGCCATGACGACGACCATTTCGCGCTCGCCTTCGCCCGCATCGAGAACCACTATTTCATGAATGCAGGCTGGCTCGAAGACGGCCAGTTGCTGCGCGACGCGGTGAAGCTCAAAGGTATTCCCGGCGTCATCGTCCACGGCCGTTATGACATGCCCTGCCCGCTGAAATACGCCTGGCAGCTTTCGAAAGTCTGGACGGATGCGGATTTCCACATCATCGAAGGTGCTGGCCACGCGATGTCGGAGCCGGGCATCACCGACCGGCTGATCCGGGCGACAGACAGGTTTGCGGGGAAGAGTTGACAGCATTGCCATGCAGCCCCCTCACCCGTCCTCCGCTCCGCTCGGCCACCCTCTCCCCAAGGGGAGAGGAGGGAATTGGGATCTCGCGGCAATTCCACCTTCCCCCTCTGGGAGAAGGTGCCAAAGGGCGGATGAGGGAGCAGCGGAATTCGGCTGCAGTCTCGAAATAACCTTGCTCCAGGAGGAGCACCCATGACACGCGAACGCATCTATCTCTTCGACACCACCCTCAGGGACGGGCAGCAGACGCCCGGCGTCGATTTTTCCGTCGAGGACAAGATCGCCATCTCCAACCTGCTCGACGAGTTCGGCCTCGATTATGTCGAGGGCGGTTATCCGGGGGCCAATCCAACCGACACCGCCTTCTTTTCCCAGAAACGGACCGTGAAGTCGAAGTTCGTCGCCTTTGGCATGACGAAGCGCGCCGGCATTTCCGCCTCCAACGATCCGGGCCTCGCCGTGCTGCTGCAGGCGAAAAGCGACGCGATCTGTTTTGTGGCAAAGAGTTGGGACTACCACGTGCGCGTCGCGCTCGGCTGCTCCAACGAGGAGAACCTGGAATCGATCCGCGACAGCGTCGAGGCCGCGCAGCAGGCGGGAAAAGAAGCGCTCGTCGATTGCGAGCATTTCTTCGACGGCTACAAGGCCAATCCGGACTATGCGATTGCCTGCGCCAGAACCGCCTATGACGCCGGCGCCCGTTGGGTGGTGTTGTGCGACACCAATGGCGGCACGCAGCCGGGCGAGATCCGCGCCATCGTCGAGGCGGTGATCGCGGCCGGCATCCCCGGCGCCTCGCTCGGCATCCATGCCCATGACGACACCGGCCAGGCGGTCGCCAACTCGCTCGCCGCCGTCGAGGCGGGCTGTCGGCAGATCCAGGGGACGCTGAACGGCATCGGCGAACGCTGCGGCAATGCCAATCTCGTGACGCTGATCGGCACGCTGGCGCTGAAGGACGCCTATTCCTCCCGCTTCGAGACGGCGATCGACGCCGAGCGCCTCACCGGCCTCACCCATCTCAGCCATGCCTTCGACGAATTGCTGAACCGCTCGCCGCACCACCAGGCGCCTTACGTCGGGGCATCGGCCTTCGCCACCAAGGCCGGCATCCATGCCTCCGCCCTGCTCAAGGACCCGCGCACCTATGAGCACGTGACGCCGGAAAGTGTGGGCAACTTCCGCAAGGTCATGGTGTCGGACCAGGGCGGCAAGTCGAACTTCATCAACGCGCTGAAGCGGCGCGGCATCGAGGTCGGCAAGGAGGATCCGAAGCTCGACCAACTGATCTCGATCGTCAAGGAACGCGAGGCGTCGGGCTATGCCTATGAGGGGGCGGATGCGAGTTTCGAGCTACTCGCCCGCCGCACGCTCGGCACGATCCCCGAATTCTTCTCGGTCGAAGGTTTCCGGGTCATGGTCGAGCGCCGGTTCGACAGCCACGGCCGCATCAAGATCGTCTCCGAAGCGGTCGTGAAGATCGCCGTCGACGGCGAGACGCATATGTCGGTCGCAGAAGGCGACGGCCCGGTCAACGCGCTCGACAAGGCGCTGCGCAAGGATTTCGGCAAATACCAGCACGAGATCGACGACCTCGTGCTCGCCGATTTCAAGGTGCGCATCCTCAACGGCGGCACCGAGGCGATCACCCGCGTCCTGATTGAATCGACCGATTCGAGCGGCGTGCGCTGGTGGACGGTCGGCGTCTCCGAAAACATCATCGACGCCTCCTTCCAGGCGCTGATGGATTCGGTGATCTACAAACTGATGAAAAACCGGGAGCTGGCGGGCAAGATCGCCGCTGAGTGAGGCCGGGCAATGGCAAGGGAAATGATCACCGACATCGAGGACTTCTTCTCGAAAGGATGCGGACGCTGCGACCGCTTTGCGACAGCTGATTGCTCGACGCGGCAATGGGCTCACGGACTGAACGAGCTTCGCCGGATCTGCCTTGCCTCAGGGCTCGTCGAGACGGTCAAATGGGGGCATCCCTGCTATATGCATGCGGGCCGCAATATCGTCATCATCGGCGCCTTCCGCGGCGATTTTCGCCTCAGCTTCTTCCATGCGGCACTGATGAAGGACCCCGAAGGCGTGCTCGAAAAGCAGGGGCCGAATACCAAGCATCCGGACATGATCCGCTTTGTGGACAATGCACAGGTGACAAAGATGGAGCCGGTCATCCTCTCCTATCTGAAGGAGGCGATGGGCTATGCGCAGGCTGGCGTCAAACCGCCGAAAGAGGAAAGCGAAATCGAACTGCCGGACGAACTGATCGAGGCGCTGGATTCCGATCCCGAGCTGGCAGAAGCCTTTCACGGCCTGACGCCAGGGCGAAAGAAAAGCTATGCGATCAATCTCAACTCGGTGAAAAAGTCCGAAACCCGAGTTTCGCGCATTGCAAAATTCCGCGACCACATTCTGGCGGGGAAAGGCGCATTGGAGCGGTAAGGCAAGTTTCGCAAGTGCCAATCGGCTCGCAGCGGCGAGACGGGTAAAAAAAAATGCGACGATCTCGATCACGATGTCGGATCGCCGGCGGCTGGTACGTCATCTTGTTACCAGGTCGGGATCAGACCTGAAGGACAACCACCAGGAGGACGACACGATGTCTAAGAACACCATTTGCCTGTGGTACAACAAGGACGCGGAGGACGCGGCCCGCTTCTATGCCGATACCTTTCCGGACAGCAAGGTCGGAGCCGTCATCCGCGCGCCCGGCAACTATCCCAGCGGAGAAGAGGGCGACGTCCTGGTCGTCGAATTCACCGTGGCAGGTGTGGCCTGCATCGGATTGAACGGCGGCCCGGCGTTCAAGCATAGCGAAGCCTTCTCGTTCCAGATCAGCACCGAGGATCAGGAGGAAACGGACCGCTACTGGAACGCAATCGTCGGCAATGGCGGGCAGGAAAGCGAATGCGGCTGGTGCAAGGACAAATGGGGTATATCCTGGCAGATCACACCTCGTATCCTGACCGACGCGCTTGCGGCGGGTGGCGAAGAAGCCAAACGCGCATTCGACGCGATGATGACCATGCGGAAAATCGATTCGGCCGTGATCGATGCGGCACGAAAAGGCAAAGGCGCGCCATGACTGCCGAGAAGATCAAAGGACCCGCTTCCTATTTTCCATCGATCGAGAAGAAATACGGCCGTTCTATCGGTGACTGGCAAGCGTTGGTAAGACAGCGCTACCCCGCCAAGCACATGGAGCTTGTCGACTTTCTGAAGAACGAACACGGAATGGGCCACGGACATGCAAATGCCCTCGTGGCTTATACGCTTGCCGAAGACAAGCGGGCCGCTTCGTGACGGAGCGGGCGTGAGTGGAGCGCCCGTTCTAAATCTAAGCGACTTGGCTACGAACTCAAAACGGCGACGATCATGATGGCGGCAAAAGCGATGAACATGATGCTTCCGACTATGATCGTAACCAGCGCCTGCGCCGAAATATATGTTCCGGCCACCCCACCAAGCACGGCGGGCCAGGCACGTCCGCCCTTTTGCTGTCCCAGTGGATAGCCGCATGCCGGGCAAGCGACAGCCTTGTCGGACACCTTACCGTCGCATTCCGGGCAAACTGTCAGCGCCATGTCATTCGTCTCCAATGATAAACTGGACGCGGCGGTTCAACTGCCGGCCTTTTGGATCATCCATACCGCCCGCCGTATTATTGGGCGCAACAGGAAATCGTTCACCTTTTCCCTCTGTCGTCATCTCTGACGTCACGCCGCTTTCTGAAAGCCAGTTTTTCACCGAAATGGCCCGGCGGTTCGACAGGCGGTCGTTATAATCATCGCTTCCTTTAGAATCTGTGTGGCCGATAATGGAAACGCGGCTTTCCTTCATCGCGCTCAAAACTCCGGCCAGCTTCGAAAGAACCGGACGCGCGTCGGGCCGGATGTCGGCCTTGTCAAAGTCGAAAAGGATATCGCTCGGCAGGTCGACGATAATGCGACCGCCTTCCGGTCTGGCGCCGAGTTCGGAAAGGGCCGCTTCCGTCCTCACCCGCGTCTCCTCATTCATATCTTGCAATCCAAACGAGGAACCTGCGGTTGAAAACGATCCGCTGCTCGGCTCCATCTTCTCGGCAAAAGTCGACCCCGGAAACTCCATTTCGCGAAATACCGATTGCTGCTCCCCTAGGGACTCGCCGATGATCGTTACCGAGTAGTCCGACCCGGTGGCCGGAGTGGCCATGAGGAAAGCAAGGATGACAGCTGCCCTCATTTCTTCAGTTCCAAAGGGATCGTCACCCCTGGCGCATTTGTGTCATCACCTGAATTTCCCGCATTAAAGACGAGTGCTATCTTCGTGACGCCTGCAGGAATGACACCGGGAAAAATAAGATCGCCTTCCATCGTCGTCCCATTGACGACCCTCATCCACTTGTTGTCCGCGATCTGGCGCATGTGCAGGCGGTCCTGCTCCCCGTCGCCCCAGGATATGTAGGCGTTCTCCTGATCGTTCATGTTGACGAAGTTGGTCTTGTGGCTGTCAAAGCTCGCCTGAAGGCGAACTTTCGTTGCATCACTGCCAACGGTTACGGCCTTGACTTGTACGGTGAGGCCGACCGGCACGCTAACCTGTCCCCCTGACAGCAAGACGTTCTGCTCTTCCGCTAGCGCAAAACTGTTGAAGAACATTGTCGTGATAAAAACCAGATTTTTCAGCAAAAACGCCTCCTGCCGCACAAACCGAAACATCGCTATATCCCCTGGTGACGGAGACGATCGCGAGTTCCTTGCTACCTAAGTCGCTCCGTGTTTTCAACGTCGGGCTGTAAAGAGTCGGCACTGGCGAGGGGCGGACCCAACTCTCAAATAAGTGGGTGAAGAGCCCGATGTGGCAGCAGCAAGAATGGCGTGGCGTCGAGCGATCTCCCGCAAAAAACATGCCCCTCCCCCTCAAACCTCCTCGAATGAAAGTCCCCAGTCCTTTTCGCCATACCATTCCTCCCCTTCAGGCGGTGTTTGCCAGCGAAAACTGCGCACCCGGTAGCCCCGTCGGCTCTGGAATGCCTCGGCAAGCCGCTCATGGCGGCCGGCGGGAGGGGGTTCCTGTCCCTCCGCCCAGACGAAGGAAACCGGCTGCAGGAAACGCGCGCCGAAGCTTGCCGCCCGCCGCCGGTCGATGAGAAGAAACCCGGCCCGGCGGGTGAAGCCGGTCGGCTGGCCGTTCTCGATCGCCGGCACGCCGAGTGGAAACAGCAGCCGTCCGCCGATATCAAGATTGTCGATCCAGGCTTCGGGCGGGTGGTCGAGCGCGAAATTGGCGTAGATGACATCCGTATCCTCCGTCGGCCATTGCGTCGCATCGCCCTGGAAGACCTCGACCTGCGGATAAGGAGCAAGGTTTTTCCGCGCGCTTTGTGCCAGCGCCTCGTCGTATTCGACCGCAACGACCCGCCCCGTCGGGCCGACCAGCTCGGCGATGATCGCCGTATAATATCCGGTCCCGGCGCCGAGATGGGCAACCGTCTCCCCTTCCCTGATTCCAAGCGCGTGAAGGGCGCCCGCATGCAGCGAGGGCATGCCGTTGTTGACGCCGCGCTTGACGTCGATGCCGATCAGCGCGTCCTGATAGAGAACAACGGGATCGCTGGAAGCCAGCTGCCTGTAGTTGCGGAAATCGTTATAAAGCCAGGGCGGCGGTCCGACGAAATCTTCCCGCGCGACGGCGGAAAATGCAGCCAGCAGCCGGTCGCTGTCGGCAACTCCCGCCTTCGCTAATATCTGCCTGGCATAAAACTGGCGGTGCAGCGGCGCATCTTCGAAAGCCATTCAACACTCCACTTTTACGACACTGCGACGATACGATCTGAAGCCCATAAAATCGTGACAGATCATGGATCCTTCACCGAAATGAATTGGTTCAACTCAACCTATTCGTTTAGACCGGGCAATCACAGAACAAAATGTTGGAAACACCCTCATGGCTACCGATACCATTCCGGCTCCCGTCAAGAACGAGGATACGCCGCGCGGCTTCGCTTTCGGGCTGGCAGCCTATTTCCTGTGGGGGTTCCTGCCGATCTACATGAAGGCCGTCGCCCACATTCCGGCGCTGGAGGTGCTTTCCCACCGTGTGATCTGGTCTGTACCTGTCGCCGGCATCGTGCTGTTGGCCCTCGGTCGGACGGGCGACGTTAAGGCCGCGATCCGCTCGCCCAGAACGCTGGCGATGGCCGGCCTTACCGCCGCGCTGATCAGCGTCAACTGGATGACCTATATCTGGGCAATCAGCGTCGGCCGCGCGCTCGATACCGCGCTCGGCTATTTCATCAATCCGCTCTTTAGCATCTTCCTGGCAGCGGTGCTGCTGAAGGAAAAGCTTTCCGCTGTCCAGCTGGCAGCGATCGGGCTGGTGGCGGCGGCAGTCGCGATCCTCACCATCGATGCGGGCGGACTTCCCTGGGTTTCGCTGATATTGACGGTCAGCTGGGGATTCTATGCCTTTTTCCGCAAAACCCTGCCGGTCGGGCCTAACCAGGGATTCTTCCTGGAAGTCGCAATCCTCAGCCTGCCTTGCCTGTTTTACATCATCTATCTCGAAACCAGCGGTCAAGGCCACCTGATGCAAACGGGGCTTTCCGACAGCCTGCTGCTGCTGGTAAGCGGACTGGTGACCGCGGTGCCGCTGATCATGTATGCCAACGGCGCCAAGCTCCTGACCCTCTCAACGATCGCGATCATGCAATATATCGCGCCGACGATGATCTTCCTGATCGCCGTCTTCGTCTTCCACGAGCCGCTCAGCCTCGTGAAGCTCGGCGCCTTCGTGCTCATCTGGTCGGCACTTATCATCTACACCTGGTCGATGCGGCGCCAGACGCGCGGCAGCAGGGCCTGACCCCTCCGGAGAGAGCCATGCAGATCAGCGATATTCCCTTCGGCACCACCGACTGGAGCGCCGTGCCCAAAACGGAGCACAGTGGCGAGACCGGCCTTGCCGTCTGGCAGACACGTCATTTCGGCGGCATCAGGGCGCGGATGGTGGAGTATACGCCGGGCTATCTGGCGGACCACTGGTGCGTCAAGGGCCATATCCTGCTCTGCCTTGAAGGCGAACTGACCACCGAACTAGCCGACGGCCGCATTTTTACCCTGAAGCCCGGCATGAGCTATCAGGTTGCAGACGACGCCGAGCCGCACCGCTCCTCGACGGAGACCGGCGCGAAACTCTTCATCGTCGACTGAAGCCGGGTTCTCGCGCCGGAGCCCGCACGTCTCACAGACGCGAAATCACCGAGTCCTCGCCGCCCAGGCGGCCGCGGTCCTCGCGATGTTCGAGGATCGCCGGGACGATATCCTCAATATCGGGAATGATGAGCGGCTGCACGAGATGAGCGCGGTGAATGAAGCCCTGTTCGCGCATGTGATGGATCAGGTCCAGCATCGGGTCCCAGAAGCCGCCGATATTGGCAAAAACCATCGGTTTTTCGTGCCGGCCGAGCTGCGCCCAGGTCATGATCTCGACGATCTCCTCCAGCGTGCCGATGCCGCCCGGCAGGGTCACGAAGGCGTCGGAGCGCTCGAACATATTGTGCTTGCGGGCATGCATGTCCTCGGTCACGATCAATTCGTCGAGCTGACCCAGCGAATGGCGGGTCGCCTCCATATCGACAAGAAATTCGGGAATGATGCCGGTAACCTGACCGCCGCTCGACAGAACGCCGGCCGCGACCGCGCCCATGATGCCCTTGGTGCCTCCGCCATAAACCAGCCGAAGCCCGTGGGCGGCAATGGATTTCCCGAGCGCGCGGCCCGCCGCGATATAGGCGGGGTCACGTCCGGGTTGCGAGCCGCAATAGACGCAGATGGATCGAATCGGCACAAGTTTTCTCCGTCACGCATTCAAAGGGAGGCATAGGCATGCCCGAATGTCGAAATTGACGGGAAACACCCGGAAGAGCAAGGGTTTATACCGTGAAAAGCTTGTGAAGACAGGAGGAAAGGGTTAATCCGAATATGCGACGCTAGGCCTAGTTCCTTTGATCCGGATCCTTCTGCCGGAAGGACTTTTGAGGCCCGTCGGGAGAGACATTGATGATAAAAAACCGTGCGGGCTTGCTGGCCCTGATCGTACTTGCCGCTGCATCGCTTCTGATGGTGTTCTTCGTATTGCCGAGGATCAGCCAGGACGCAAAGCCGATCGGCGAAGCGATCAATGCTGCAGGCGACGCCGTTAAGGAAGCAATCACCGATCCGCAGCAGACGGCCAAGGCGCCGGAAGCGCCCAAGACGGGCGATCAGGCGGCGGCTTCTGCCTCATCCTCTTCCACAAAACCCGACGCTGCAGCCTCGTCCACGCAACCGGCCACCCAGGCTGCGGCTGCGACACCCTCCTTCGACGTGCTGCGCGTCGAACCGGACGGCTCGACCGTGATCGCGGGCCGCGCCCAGCCGAATTCCAAGCTTGAAATCACCAATGGTGCCGCCGTCGTTGCCAAAGTCGATGTCGGCCCGAGCGGCGATTTCGCGGTCGTGCTCGACAATCCGCTGCCGCCCGGCGACCACCAGCTCGTGCTGAAGGCGATCGGCAAGGACGGCACCGCCGTCACGTCGGAAGAGACCGCGACCGTTTCCGTTCCCGCCGACAAGAGCGGCGAGCTGCTTGCCATGGTGACCAAACCGGGCAAGGCAAGCCGGGTGATGACCATGCCGGGGCAGAACCCGGCCTCTCCGTCGCAGCCCCAGGCATCGCAGCCAGGAGCCGGCCTGCCGGCGACGATTTCTCCCGCGTCTGCGCCCGCCGCTGCGGTCTCCGATGCCGCCGGAGCGCTGCCTGGCCTGCCTGCAGCCTCCTCGAACCTTGCCTCCTCGGCACCGAATGTCGGCGCTGCCTCGCCCGTCCCCGACAACGGCGCTTCCGCCGATCTGCGGGTGACCGCCGTCGAGATCGAAGGCGCCAAGCTTTTCATCGCCGGCGTCGCGAAACCGGGAGCGTCGCTTCGCGGCGAGGCCGACGGCAAGCCGGTCGGCAATGCGAAGGCCGGCCAGGACGGCAGCTTCGTGATCGAGGGGCTGACGGACCTTTCGGTCGGCGATCACCGGATCAGCGTCGAATCCCTTTCGGCCGCCGGTCAGGCGCTGTTGCGCGTCGAAGTGCCGTTTAATCGCCCGGCGGGCGAACAGGTTGCCGCAGTTGCCGGCTCGTCGGTCTCGACCTCGATGAGCGGTGTCGATGGCGGCGCCTTCGACAAGCTGCGCAGCGAGACGGCCCGCGCCTTCTACCTCCTCAAGGGCCTCTATGAGGGAGGCAAGACGCCGACAGCCGAAGAGGTCGCCGCCGCCCGCTCAGCCACCGGCATCGCGCTGAAGTCGCTGGCAGAATATCAGCTGCCGGCAGACGCATCGGCCGCCGCCCGTCCGATCACCGACGCCGCCGCCAAGGACGCCGCAGCGGCACTGGCGGCGCTCGACGCCTTGCCGAAAGATGCGGCAACCTTTGGCGCCGGCCTCAATCAGATCGCCGGCATGGTCGGCAAGGCGGTCGGTCCTGTCATCGCCTACCAGCTCAAGAGCGGCGCCGAAATGGCCGCCGCCGGCACAGGCGACACTGCCGGCGCAAAGACGATCCAGCAGGCGCCGCTCACCCAGAGCGAGCGCAATTCCGTGATCATCCGCCGCGGCGACACGCTGTGGCAGATTTCCCGCCGCCTCTACGGCCAGGGCGTCCGCTACACGACGATCTACCTCGCCAACCAGGATCAGATCGGCAACCCGGACATCATCCAGCCAGGCCAGATCTTCGGCGTGCCGGAGGAGTACCGCCCCGATTCGGAAGAGCTGCATCGGCAGCGCCTACGCCCGAAGCGGTCGTAACCGGCCGCCTGCGTCCCAACCGTTGAAGAGACACCCTTCCGGCCTGCCGGGAGGGGATAAATTCTCTGCGCTCCAAAATTCTTTCGTCACGTCTCAATCGCTTAACGGCTTTTTCTTCCCCACCTCGTCCCCGCCTTCCGGACTTGCGCAACAATCATAGCGTCATCGGATGGGAAACCGGGTTCCGGAACCGGTCGCATCCACGGGTTCGAAACTCGGTTTCCGATGGCGGCTGCGCAAGGCGAAAACGGAGGGCTGGGAAATCCTCCAAAAAGCACCAGACGCAGCCGGGGCAGGCGGAAAGCCTGAAATACCAATACCCCTCGAATACCCCGCCTGCCCCATTCCCCATTCCACCGCCCCGGAGATGTCCGGCGCGGATGAAGGTGTTTGCACCTTCCTGGCTGGAACAGGGCAAAACGATGCAACTCAGCAAGACGTTGCCAGCAACGCGGATCCCGACGATTGCGGCCTATGCCTGCTTCAAATAGCTTGCCGATCGCCCGCCCGCCGCTCCAGGCGGATGCTCAAGCAGGAGAGCCAAAGATGAACCAGACACTCGCGCTGATCGCCCTTGTCGTTCGCGACTATGACGAGGCGATCGGCTTCTACGTCAACAAACTGGGCTTCGTCCTGATGGAAGACACCTATCAGCCGGAACAGGACAAGCGATGGGTGGTCGTCAAGCCGCAAGGAGCCGGCAGCACGTCGCTGCTGCTTGCCCGCGCCTCCACGGCCCATCAGAGCGAATACATCGGCGACCAGGCTGGCGGCCGGGTTTTCCTGTTCCTGCGCACGGACGATTTTTGGCGGGACTACAACAATCTGGTGGGCGGCGGCATCGAATTTGTCCGGGAGCCGAAGGAGGCCGACTACGGAATCGTGGCGGTCTTCAAGGACCTCTACGGCAACCTGTGGGATCTGATCGAGTTTACGGACGGCAGAGCGTGAACCTCCACCGCTGCTGACGCCCAACTCGGGTTTGGCATTACATCTCCCGAACGGGACGTCCGCTCGGCGGATAACGCAAAGGCACTACTGGACATCGACAATGGTGAGTATGTATCAGTCTGCCATTCTTACAACTTATGAGGACAATGATGAGCCTTTTCAGGCGTACTCTTCTGGCCGCCGCGTTATTGCCCACGATCGCCCAAGCAGCGGACTGCCCGTCGTCGAAAACGGCAAAGAACGGTTTCATACTCGGGCGCCTTGAAGCGCTGAGTGAATTTCGAAAACTAAAGGACCCCTTGTCCAAATAATCACCTCTTTTGGTGGACCGGACAAGCAGGTCGTCTATTCGTTCGAAGGACTGTTCGATCTTTCCCTTGAGGATCGAAAGGAAAGATATGCCAGATATCCCCTATCGGATCTGAGCAACATCCTTCCCCTCAAGAAGGGTGATCGTCATACTATCAATTTCGTGCCCTTTGACGCGAAGCGATCAGCAGACGACTGGGTGCTGGAACTCACCGTTACAGCAGAGGAAACGGTCGCCCTCGGTCGCTGCAAGTATGACGTGTTTCGTGTAAAACAGGAAACAAAGCAGAACGGGAGGACGACCGAAAACCTGAGCGTCCTTTATTCACCCGATCTTCATGTGACCCTTGCAAAGATCTATGACGAAGGCACCAGCAACCAAGTCATCGTCAGCTACGAGCACATCCGACCTTTGGTGCGTTGAAAAGACCAGGTCTGCGATCAGGCGCTCCCCAATGTTTGGCAGGCTGGGAGCCTTGATCGGTCCCTTCCTGGGAAGGCGCCGTCCTTGAGGCTTGCGCTGGATCTGCGCCCGGCGCTCACATTTCCCCCAGAAGCTCCCGATACTCCTCCTCGGGCCTGCCATAGGCGTCCCGGGCATAATCCTTCATCGCCTCGCGGTTTCTAATGACGATAAGGCCGCGTTCGGAGCGGATGAACCCGTTTCCTTCCAGGACATGAAGAGCCGTGGTGACGCTCGGACGTCTAACCGCCAGCATCAGCGCGATGTACTCGTGGGTGATAGCCAGTTCCGACCCGCCGACACGATCCTGCGCCATCAGCAGCCATCGTGCCAGCCGCTCATCGACCTGATGCACCGCATTGGAGAGGGCGGTATAGCTTACTTGAGTGGCCAGAACATGTACCGATTTCGCCAGCAGGTCCGCGAAGGGGCGGCTTTTTGCAAGCGCATGCCCAAAGGTCGCAATGTCGAGACGGTGACCCCAGCCTGGAGACTGAATTAGGACTTCATGCAAACTTTTCGCGCTGCTCACAGAGGGCGGCGTTGGGGCAAATCCATCTCGCCCCAACATTCCGGCTTCCGCCTTCTGTCCCTCTGCTGAAACCGAGACAATCGAGGCAAGCCCGCTTTCGAGAAAGTAGACATGTTCGATACTTCCCCCAGCTGGTGCAAGAAGAAAGTCCTTGGGGAGCTCGATCCTCTCCAGAGAAGACGAAAATAGTGAAAGCTCCGTGTCCGGAAGCAATCGAAGAAGTCTGTTCTTGAAATTGGAATTTTGCGGCGACGGCATAGTCTTGCCCTCCACTGGGGCAAGAGTAAATGCATCTCCTAGTCGCCCGCGCCCTTTTTATTCAAAGCAGACGATGACGATCCATATATCAACAATGAGGCCGAATGAAGCGCTCCGTACGACACCGGACTAAGCCGGACCTGCGATAGGAAGACAATTATATTCGATGCGATAATAAGAGGTATCAGCCGCTATGAAGCGCCCCACGATCCTACTGCTGGAAGATCAGCCGCTTGTTTCTTGGGACGTTGAGGAAATGCTACGCGATGCAGGTTTGGGCGAGGCAGTGATGATGGCTTCGTGTCGCGATGCGGAGGCCTGGCTGGTTGACAGATCACCGGACGCGGCCGTCCTGGACATCTTCCTGCGCGACGGCGAATGCGTTGAAATCGCGGAAACCCTCGTGAGGCGCAATATTCCCTTTGTCGTCCACAGCGCCCACAGCGAGCCGTCCGACGCCCACGCCGTGTTTCTCCACGGTCAGTGGATTTCCAAGCCGGCCGACCCGACCGAATTGCTCCACGCCATCCGCTTGTGCCTGCTGCAGGCTCATTGCGCCTGAGGAACAAAGCTCCACCCGCTTTCTGCCTGGCGGACGGCTGAGGTTCACACACCTCCCCCGCAAGGGCCCTGTACCGCAATAGCGAGCCGGAGGGCCGCATGTTTCATCAAACCGTCATTGCAACATTCTCCTCCGACCCTTATGTGCCGGGTGGCGTTTTGACGCGCCCTCGCGGAGACTTTCATGGCGGACAAGAAAAAGACCGTATCGGCGGATGCCAGCAATCCGCTCGGCACCCTCGTCAACCTGTGGCCCTATATGTGGCCGGAGGGCCGTGCGGATCTGAAGGCGCGCGTGCTCTGGGCGACCTTCTATCTTTTTCTCGCCAAGTTCGTGCTGCTCGCCGTTCCCTATTTCTTCAAATGGGCAACGGATGCGCTGAACGGCAGGCTGGACATGGCGGGGATCCTGCCGGCCTTCCTGCTCGGCGCCGTCATCCTTGTCATCGCCTATAATTTTACCCGCATCCTGCAGGTGGGGCTCAACCAGCTCCGCGACGCGCTGTTTGCCTCGGTTGGGCAACATGCGGTGCGCCAGCTCGCCTACCGTACCTTCGTCCATATGCACCAGCTGTCGCTGCGCTTTCACCTCGAGCGCAAGACGGGCGGGCTGTCGCGCGTCATCGAGCGCGGCACCAAGGGGATCGAAACGATCGTGCGCTTCACGATCCTCAACTCCGTGCCGACGCTTCTGGAATTCCTGCTGACGGCGATCATCTTCTGGGTCAGCTACGGCTTCTGGTACGTTCTCGTCACCGCCGTGACCGTCTGGCTCTATATCTGGTTCACCATCAAGGCGAGCGACTGGCGCATAGGCATCCGCCGCTCGATGAACGACAGCGATACGGACGCCAATACAAAGGCGATCGATTCGCTCCTCAATTTCGAAACGGTTAAATATTTCGGCAACGAGGAGATGGAGGCCAGGCGCTTCGACACGTCGATGGCGCGCTACGAAAAAGCCGCGACCGACGTCTGGACCTCGCTCGGCTGGCTGAACTTCGGCCAGGGGGTGATCTTCGGCCTCGGCCAGACGGTGATGATGGTCATGTCGGCGCTTGCCGTGCAACGCGGCGAGCAGACGATCGGCGATTTCGTCTTCGTCAACGCGCTGCTGATGCAGCTTTCCGTGCCGCTCAATTTCATCGGCTTTGTCTATCGCGAAATCCGTCAGGGACTGACGGACATCGAGCAGATGTTCGACCTTCTGGAGGTGGAGCCGGAAGTGGTCGACCGGCCGGACGCGAAGAAACTGGATATCCGCCAGGGGGCAATCGCGTTCAGGGACGTGCATTTTTCCTATGATCCGGCGCGGCCGATCCTCAAGGGCGTTTCCTTCGACGTGCCAGCCGGCAAGACGGTGGCGATCGTCGGCCCGTCGGGCGCCGGCAAGTCGACCATCTCCCGCCTGCTCTACCGCTTCTATGATATCCAGGACGGCACGATCACCATCGATGGCCAGGATGTCCGTGATGTCACTCAGCATTCGCTGCGGGCTGCTATCGGCATGGTGCCGCAGGATACCGTCCTCTTCAACGACACGGTCGCCTACAACATTCGCTACGGTCGCCCGAGCGCGACCGAAGAGGAGGTCCAGACGGCTGCCGAGGTGGCGCAGATCAGCCATTTCATCCGCACGCTTCCCGAAGGTTTCGATACGAAGGTGGGCGAGCGCGGCTTGAAACTTTCCGGCGGCGAGAAACAGCGCGTGGCGATTGCCCGCACGATCCTCAAGGCCCCGCCGATCCTGATCCTCGACGAGGCGACCTCCGCGCTCGACACCACGACCGAGCATGAAATTCAGTCAGCGCTCGATACGGTTTCGAAGAACCGCACGACGCTGGTCATCGCCCACCGGCTTTCGACCGTCATCAATGCGGACGAGATCATCGTGCTGCGCGACGGCCTGATCGCCGAGCGTGGCACCCATGCCGGGCTGCTCGCCCAGGACGGGCTCTATGCCTCAATGTGGAACCGCCAGCGCGAGGCGGTGCAGGCCGAAGAGCAGCTCAGGAAAGTGCGCGAAAGCGACGATCTCGGCATCATCCTGCGCGGCGCCCCCGCGGCGGAATAAGCTCTCCACGGATAAAAGGAAAACAATGCGATCTTCCTGGAAAAGAATGGCGGTGTTCGGCGCCATTGCGCTCGCCTATCTCCTCGTCCTGACATTTTACAGCTCGCCGCTTCTGGCATTCACGACCTGGATGGGCTGGGTCCCGCCGCAGCCCTGAAGTTGCCGGCCGTTCGGCCCTGAGCGGCGCGCCTAGTCCTTTTTTCAGAAGGAACGGCTCATTTACGATAGTCGAGCAGCCACTTCACGCCTGCGACGGACACCGTGATAAAGCCCATCCATCCTGCCCACATCTCGACATAGACCGGCGGGCTTGCCGGAACCGTTCCCTCGATGTCGTAGTAGCCGGCAGTGACGATTGCTGCGCAGGCCATGAAGGCAACCGTGGCTACGATCCAAATGCGCAGATATGTCATACATCCTCCCGTCCAGGTGCGTCATCTCTTGCGGCACGCGGCGCAATGCGCCGGACGCAATCAATAGCGGGTTTCGGGCGGTCTGGCAGGTCGTCCGATAGATGTAGGTTCTCCTTCAGCCCAGCGACGGGTTCTCCCTCCGCCGATCAATCCACCTGCATTTTTTTGCGGAAAATTACCACGAATGAGCACGAATGGCGGTCCCGTTCACGCGCCTTTCACGCGCGATTGACGGCGAGGTTGTTATCTCACAATTGCCAACAGACTGCTTGGTGGCTCGGACGGGAAAAACGGTCGAGCCACCTCTTTTTGTTGGTGAGTACTGCGTTGGGGGCATGGGGATGGGGCTCGCGCTCGGGCGGACCAGCGCGGGTCCTATCGCTCAGGCCGATGCGATGGCGACGACGCGACCGTACTGGTCTTCGCCACAGAGCGACGGAACCGCATTGCCGCAAAAACGGTTTCCCTGTAGTCAGTTCGGGCTGACCATCCAGGAGAAAACGGTTGATCAATCTCTTCGACACCATCCGCAACACGCTCGTGCCGATCCACAAGGAAGGTTATGTCTTCGTGGCGGCCTTCTTCATCGCCTCGCTGATCCTCGGCTGGATCGCCGAACCGCTGTTCTGGATCGGCCTCGTGCTGACCCTCTGGTGCGCCTATTTCTTCCGCGATCCCGAGCGCGCCGTGCCTCAGGATGACGACCTCGTGCTCAGCCCCGCCGACGGCCGCATCTCGCATGTCGCCTTCGTCGTGCCGCCGGCCGAGCTCGAGCTTGGCTCGGAGCCGATGCTGCGCATCTCGGTGTTCATGAATGTCTTCGACTGCCATATCAACCGCTCGCCGGTGCGCGGCCAGGTGACCCGCATCGAATACCGCCCCGGCCAGTTCATCAATGCCGAACTCGACAAGGCGAGCGAGGACAACGAGCGAAACGGCCTGGTCATCGAAACCCGCCACGGCAAGGTCGGTGTCGTGCAGATTGCCGGTCTCGTGGCGCGCCGCATCGTCTGCTGGGTGAAACCGACGGAACCGGTCAACGCGGGCGAACGCTTCGGCCTCATCCGCTTCGGGTCGCGCCTAGACGTTTTCGTGCCTGCCGGCGCCCAGCCACGGGTCTCGGTCGGCCAACTGGCCCTCGGCGGCGAAACCGTGCTTGCCGAATTCGGTTCGTCCAAGGGTCCGACCATCAGCCGCCGCGTATAAAGGAGCACGAGACAGCATCATGGAGACGCCAGCCCCCGACGCCTCGACCTCTTCCCCCCATGAGCCGAACCGGCCGAACGACGAGGCCCGCGGGCCTCGTCTGCGCGAGATTCCGCTGCGCCTCATGGTGCCGAACCTGATCACGGTGCTGGCCATCTGCGCGGGCCTGACGGGCATTCGGCTGGCATTCGAGGGGCGCTACGAGCTTGCGGTGGCCATGGTGCTGCTTGCCGCCTTCCTTGATGGTATCGACGGGCGTATTGCGCGGCTCCTGAAGGCCACATCGAAATTCGGGGTGCAGATGGATTCGCTTGCCGACATCATCAATTTCGGCGTCGCGCCGGCGCTCGTTTCCTATGCCTTCCTGCTGCACAATGCCAAGTCGATCGGCTGGATCGCGGGACTGCTCTATGCGATCGCCGCCGGCCTGCGTCTTGCCCGTTTCAACGTTATGGCCGACCGTGATATCAAGGCGCCCTGGCAGTCGGAATTCTTCGTCGGCGTGCCGGCGCCGATGGGCGCCATGCTGGTGCTGCTGCCGGTCTATCTCGGTTTCCTGGGTTTGGGCTCCTCCCCCCTCTTCGTATATGGGAGCGTCGCCTATACGATCCTGATCGGCTATCTGCTCGTCTCCCGCCTGCCGGTCTGGTCCGGCAAATCGAGCCGCATCCGGCGGGACCTCATGCTGCCGATCCTGCTCGCCGTGGTGCTCTATGTGGCTCTGCTGATGAGCTATACCTGGGAGGTGCTGTCGATCACGGTTATCGCCTATCTCTGCGTCCTGCCCTTTAGCGCGCGAGCCTGGCACCGCCGCTACGGCACGATCACCATCGAGGACGACAGCGCCAACGTCTGACAGGCCCCGCACTTGGTAAGTTGCAGCTTTCACGCAACAGTTTCCCGCAAGATGCAGGTTTTATGAAAAGCTGGCGAGTGTGCCGGCTTATTCAGCCACGATTCTGCCCGCTTTAATGCGGAGAGGCGCGATCGCAAATGCAAAAACAAAAGATTCGCGTGTGAGAGGAGACAGCCATGAGCAGCGAAAAACCAGTCAAGAAGACCGACACCAAGCAGGATATCAACCCGCCTTACCGCCCGCTGGCGCTCAAGGCCGTGGTTGCCGCAGCCCTGATGCTGAAGCGCAAGCCGAAGCTCACACCGGCCGGCTGATCGCCTATTTGCCGCCGAGGAAGCTCAAAACGAGCCCCAGCGCGAGCAGGCCCATCACCACGCCGATGACGACATCCAGAACCCGCCAGGCGGCGGGTCTTGCAAAGAGCGGCGCCAGGAAGCGCGCGCCGTAACCCAGCCCGAAGAACCAGGCGAACGAGGCGACCGCCGCACCGGCGCCGTAGGCGATCCGTTCGAAGCCTTCGAAGGCTGCAGACAGGCTGCCGAGCAGCACGACCGTATCCAGATAGACATGCGGATTGAGGAAGGTGAAGGCAAGGCAGGTCATCACCGCCGCCTTCAGGCCGAGACTTTCGGGAGCGCCGGCGACCATGGCACCCGGCTTTGCCGCGCGCCTGAAGGCCATGAAGGAATAGGTGCCGAGGAAGGCCGCGCCGCCGAGCGTCACCACCGAAATCAAAACCGGCGATTGCGAAACAATGGTGCCGAGACCGGCGACGCCGGCGGCGATCAGCAATGCATCGGACAGCGCGCAGATCAGGCAGAGGATGAAGACGTGGCTGCGGATCAACCCCTGGCGCAGGATGAAGGCGTTCTGGGCACCGATCGCGACGATCAGCGAGCCCCCGAGGGCGAAACCGGAAAAGCCGGCAGAAAGCAGGTTCATGGGAATATCTCGCCTGGAAAAAGAGGAAGGGTCAGAAGAGCGACATTTGATCGGTGTCTGGCTTTTTGCCTTTCGGCGGCTTCTCTTCCGGGACGGCGACGGCCACCGGCTTCTGCAGGTCCGGCCCCATATTCGAGACCTTGTTGACGAGATCGGAGACCGGCAGCGCCTCGAAAAAGTCCTCCTGCGCCGGCCGCATCAGGTCTTCCACGTGGCGCGGCTCCTGCGTCTTGCAATCAAGCCAGCGTTCGAAATCTTCCGGCTGGATCACCACGGGCATGCGATCGTGGAGGTCGCGGATCGCCGCATTCGCCGTGGTGGTCATGATCGCGGCGGTATCCACTTCCGAACCGTCCGCCGAGGACCAGGTTTCCATCAAGCCGGCAAAAGCCACGACGCCGCCGTGCTTGGGACGGATCCAATAGGCCTGCGGCTTGACGCCGCTCTCCTTCGGCGGCCGGCGCCATTCGTAGAAGCCCGTCGCCGGTATGAGAACGCGCCGATGGCGCATGGCCGCACGGAAGGAGGCCTTGCCGATTGCCGTTTCCGCCCGCGCGTTGATCAGCAGCGGAAAATCCTTCGGGTCCTTCAGCCAGCCGGGAATCAATCCCCAGCGGGCGAGCAACGCACGTCGTGTCGGCAGATTGCTGCCTGGCTCGCGGCGTTCCGATTCGATCACCACGAGGATCGGCTGCGTCGGAGCAATGTTGTAGCGCGCCGGGAAATCCTCGAGATCCACCAGACTGAAAAATTCCGAGATATCCCTGGGGGTCGCCGTCAGGGCGTAGCGTCCGCACATGCGCCTGTCATGGCATCGGCCTCAAAATGCGTCAAGCGGCGCGGCCATCAAGCACTGCGCGGCCCGAAGAAGATGATGGCGCCGCCGGCAAGGCAGACGGCGACACCGAGCGCATCCCACCGATCCGGCACCCGGGCCTCCACCATCCACAGCCATAGGATCGAGGCGAGGATATAGATGCTGCCGTAGGCGGCATAGGCGCGTCCCGCTGCATCGCTCGGCACCAGCGCCAGCGCCCAGGCAAAAAGGACAAGCGAAAGCATGCGGGGCGCCAGCCACCAGACGGACTTCTCCAATCGCCACCAGGCCCAGAAGGCGAAGCAGCCGGCGATCTCGGCAAGGGCGGCGAAGGAGTAGAGCGCGTAGGTTTTCATGAGGATGGCAGGATTGAAGATTTGTAGCTTATACGCTACATTGCCACGTGATCGAAATCCGGGAAACCAAAATCTACTCGACTTGGTTTGCCCGGTTGCGGGACGAGCGCGCGAAAGCCCGTATCAATACCCGCATCTATCGTTTGTCGCTGGGGAACCCCGGCGATGTGAAGGCGGTCGGTTCTGGCATCAGCGAGATGCGAATCGACTACGGACCTGGTTACAGAATCTATTTCACGCGGCGCGGGCAGAAATTGGTCATCCTTCTGTGTGGCGGCGATAAATCCAGCCAGACTGACGATATCCTGTCGGCGAAGGCACTGGCGGCGGACCTGGAGGACTGACTATGGCAGTCGAGACCAAGAAGTGGGATATTGTCGAGCATCTGAACAGCGACGAACGGATAGCGCTTTTTCTGGAAGCCGTGTTCGAGGATGGCGACCCAGCCGTCATCGCGGCAGCAATCGGCGATGTGGCGCGTGCCCGGGGAATGAGCCAGGTCGCCAAGGATGCCGGTTTGTCACGCGAAAATCTCTATCGAGCGCTCAGCGAAGGCGGAAATCCTGAGTTCGCGACTATCGTAAAAGTTGTCCGTGCGATCGGATACGATCTGACGATCGTCCCCCATGACGCGGCCGCCCGCTAGAAGAAGATCCATGCCCTCCTCTCCGCAAGCCGCATCCTCCGCCATTCTCGAACGGGGTGGGCGGTTCCTGCTGATCCGCCGGATGAACCCGCCGTCGGCCGATCTCTTCGCCTTTCCGGGTGGACGCGCCGAGCCGGGGGAGACGCCGGATGAGACTGCGTTACGGGAGTTTTTCGAAGAGACGGGCGTCACGGCTCGCAATCCCGTCCTTTTCGCGACCTATGACCTGATGAGCGAAAAGGAAGGCGGCAGTCATTTCTTTCTCTCGGTCTTCCGTGTCGAGGCGGATGCCGATACGGAAGTCGTCGCAGCCGACGATGCCGCGGATCCAGGCTGGTATACCATCGAGGAAATCCGCTCCCTTCCTGTGCCGCCGAGCGTGCTCGAATGCGCCGAAAGGCTGGCGGTAGAGATCAAGGCCCGCTATTAGATTTTTAATATGCCGCGCCGGATCCCGTTCATGAGTTCTATTTCGCGACTTGTCCTGATCACGCTTGTGGCGGCCGCCGCGGCGACGCCGCTCGCTGCCCAGACGACGAAACAGCCAACGGCGAAACAGCCGCCTGCCGCAGCCGTGCCGCCGCCGGCCGCAGAAGAAAAGCCGGCGCCCTATGAGGTGCAGCTGACACGCCTTGCCGAAGTTCTCGGCTCCATCCAGTATCTGCGGACGCTGTGCGGCGTACCTGCCTCCGACTGGCGCGCATCCATGCAGCAGCTGTTGGATACCGACACGGCGAACGAACCCAAACGGCGCGAGAAACTGACAGCCGCCTTCAACCGCGGTTATCGGTCCTTTGCCGCGGTGCACACCTCCTGTACAGATGCGGCCAGGACGGCGGAGGAACGATACCGTAACGAAGGCGCAACACTTGCCACAGAAATTGCGACACGCTTCGGAAATTAGAGGATTATTTACCTCTTTTCGCAGGAGGCCGTGTCGTTTTGATAAAAGACTGATAAAGTTTTTAACGGGCTAGTAATCAAACGGGCACCGAGGACATCAGAATGCAGACAGGCCGCAACGACATCGACGACATGATTGTGCATGAGAAGATGCAGGCTGCCTTGGAATATCAGAGCGAGGCCTGGGCCGACGGCCGGGCGGATGGCATCGAACCGGAAATCATCGCCGACGCGGCCCTGGTGCTTGCCATGCGGGAGACCATCCGCATCCATGGCGAGCTGGGTGCCGAAGCCATGCTCGAATCGCTGAAGACCCGCATGCTCGCTGGCGAATTTTCTCCCGAGCGAATGGTTCAATAGATAGCCGAGGTTTCCATGCGTCCTGCAGAGGAAACGACCATTTCCCCTCTTCTCATCCGCCTTTGCGCGGCAACGGTGCTTGCGGGTGCGCTGAGCCTGGCTACCGGCGGCAGTGCATTGGCACTTTCCGTACTCTCCCCCGATCAGGACGAACGCGCGCCGACACGGCAAAGCGAAGAGAAGCAAATTCTCCAGGCCTTGGATGGCACGACATTGCCGCCGCCGGGTCCGGCCATCGACCGGCCACAGACGGGCGCCGAGGACGCGCCCGCGACAACACCCGACACGAAAGCGGCCGAAACGCCGGCCAACAACGGCGACCAGTCGGCCGAGATCATCATCGACATGTCGAAGCTGCCGCAGCCGGTCAAGCATATGCGCGAGCAGCTCGTCGAAGCCGCAGCCTCTGGCGATATCGCCAGGCTTCGCCCGCTGATCGGCACCGGCGACAAACAGACGCAGGTGATGAACGGCGAAAGCGACGATCCCATCGAGACGCTCAAGAGCTTTTCCGGCGATCCCGACGGGCAGGAAATCCTTGCCATCATTCTCGACATCCTGTCGACAGGGCCAGCCCGTTTCGATGCGGGCACGCCGGACGAGGCTTATGTCTGGCCCTATTTTACCGGCAAGGCGCTCGGCTCCTTGACGCCGCCCGAGCGCGTCGATCTCCTGCGCATCGTCACCGCCGGCGACCTCGCAGGCATGGAGGAAAACGGCAACTACAACTTCTTCCGTATCGGCATCAGTCCCGACGGCAAATGGAAGTTCTTCTCCGGAGGGGATTGAGAGAACGACAAGTCTTGTCGCCGCCTGCGGGAAGACTTAATTCTCCTTTTTCCTGACAACCGGATTGCCTGCCATGTCCGCCGCCTTTCTTCCGACGCGAAGCCTGATCCGCCTTTCCGGGCGCGACGCCCAGGAATTCCTGCAGGGGCTTATCACCACAGATATCGAGGGATTGCCGGCTGGCGAGGCGCGGCCCGGTGCGCTGCTGACACCGCAGGGCAAGATCCTGTTCGATTTCCTCGTATGGCGCGAAAGCCACGATTTACTCATCGAGACCGAAGCTTCGCAGCGTGAAGCCCTGATGCGGCGGCTGACCATGTACAAGCTGCGCGCTGCGGTCGATCTCACCGCCGAATCGACGGAGGGCGTAACGGTCTTCTGGGGCGACGAGGCGGAAAAAGGCGCGGTGAAGGATGCGGCCTTCGCCAAGGCAGGCATTGTGCTCTCCCGCGTCCCCGGCAGGCAGGCGGAGGGGCCGGAGGAGACCTATCACGCGCTGCGGGCCGACGTCGGCGTGGCGCTTTCCGGTCACGACTATCCGTTGCAGGACGCTTTTCCGCACGATGTCCTGCTCGACAAGACGGACGGGCTCTCCTTCCGCAAGGGCTGTTATGTCGGCCAGGAAGTGGTTTCCCGCATGCAGCACCGCGGTACCGCGAGGCGGCGGCTGGCGCTGGTTTCCGGTGATGCCGCCCTGCCGGCCTCCGGCATCGAGATCATCGCGGGCGGCAAGACCGTCGGCGCACTCGGCTCGGTCGCCGGCAACAAGGGGCTTGCCGTCGTGCGCATCGATCGTGTCGGCGATGCACTGGCGCGCGGCCTGCCTTTCATCGTCGGCGATGTGCCGGTGAAGCTCACACTGCCGGAATGGACTGGGCTTTCATTCCCCGTCGAGGCGCAAGAGGCCGAGCCGTGACCGCAGCCACGATTTCTGCCGGGACCGATGCGCCGGGCGCCCGCGCCTGGCAACGCATGCTCTCGGGACGGCGGCTCGATCTGCTCGACCCCTCGCCTCTCGATGTCGAGATCTCCGATATCGCCCACGGCCTTGCCCGCGTCGCCCGATGGAACGGCCAGACGCGTGGCGACCATGCCTTTTCGGTCGCCCAGCATTGTCTCGTTGTGGAGGAGATTTTTCGGCGTTGCAACACATCCTGTAGTGCCGATGCGCTGCAGATGACGCTGCTGCACGATGCGCCGGAATATGTCATCGGCGACATGATCTCGCCGTTCAAATCGGTCGTCGGCGGCGGCTACAAGGCTGTCGAACAGCGGCTGGAGGCGGCGATCCACCTGCGCTTCGGCCTGCCGCCGCATGCATCCCGTGACCTGAAGGCGCTGATCAAGAAGGCCGACACGATCGCCGCCTTCTTCGAGGCAACCGAACTCGCCGGCTTTTCCGTCGCCGAAGCGCGGAAATTCTTCGGCCAGCCGCGCGGCATCACCCGCGACATGCTGCCGATCGCCCCGATGCCTGCGCTCGAAGCACAGCGGCGCTTCCTCGACCGCTTTCATGACATCGAGGCCGCACGCGGCCACGGCAAGCAGGCGACCGAGACGACCAAGAGGGAACCATGACCTCAATCGTCGTCTGTCCGCTCGCAAACATTGCCGAGATGGCCGTCAGGCACCGGGCCGGGGCGATGGTGAGCCTCATCGCCGAACGCCAGGATTTCCACCGGCCGGGAGTGATCGCCGCCGAGCGCCACCTGAAGCTCGCCATGAACGACATCGGTTTTGCCGGTACCGGGGACCTCATCGCACCCAGCGAGACGCATGTCGAACGCCTGATTGCCTTCGTGCGGGACTGGGACCAATCGGCGCCGATCCTCATCCACTGTTGGATGGGCGTCTCCCGTTCCCCCGCGGCGGCCGTCATAACGGCATTGGCGCTCCATCCGGAAGAAGACGATTTCGAACTTGCCGGCCGGCTGCGAAAAGTGGCACCGCATGCCACGCCGAATTCGCGGCTGATCGAGATCGGCGACCACATGCTCGGCCGCAACGGGCGTCTGATCGCGGCGGTCAAAGGCATCGGCCGCGGGGCCGAAACGGATGGCCGGGCATCCTTCGTATTGCCTCTCCAGGTCACTTTAGACCTTAAAAACTAAGTTGTTTCAATCACCTATTGGTACAATTAAACGACCGTCTTTTTTGCCTTGACCTCCCGGCCTGCTGCGCCAATTACGGGCCATCCAGAGAAAGGAGCGGTCGACCGGATGGAACAGACATCGGATTTCGTTGTGGCGACAAGAGCGGCACTCGCTCAACTGAGCGCTCTGGCGGTGCAGTATTCCTTCGCCGTGATCGGCGCGGTCGTGCTTCTCATACTTGGCTGGATCGCCGCGCGGATGCTCAGCAACTGGGCTCACAGCGGGCTGTCACGCATACACGGCATCGACGCCACCCTTGCCCAGTTCTTTTCCAATATCGTCCGCTACGTGGTCCTGATCCTGGTCATTGTCATGGTGCTCGGGCAGTTCGGCGTCCAGACCGCCTCGATCCTCGCAGCGCTCGGTGCGATCGGCCTTGCGGTCGGGTTGGCGCTTCAGGGAACGCTTCAGAATATCGCCGCCGGCATCATGCTGCTTGTGCTTCGTCCCTTCCGCGTCGGCGAGACGATCGAGACCAGCAGCGTGACCGGCACGGTCGTTGAGGTCGGCCTCTTTGCGACCGAGCTGAAGACAGCGGACGGGATCTATCGTCTCGCACCAAATTCGACCCTCTGGAACGTGCCGATCACCAACTATAGCCGGCGCAGAACCCGCCGCAACGAGATTTCGGTGCATATCGGCGCAGACGAGGACATCGGCGCGGCACAGGCACGGCTTCTCCACATTGCCCGCGACGACAAGCGGGTGCTGGATGATCCCGCCCCGGCCGCCTTCGTTGCGGAATTCGACGCCGGCGGCACGAAAGTCACACTTCGATACTGGACAAAAAGCAGCGATTGGTGGAATGCCAGCCGCGACTTGTCGAAGGCGATCAAGCTCGCCTTCGACAAGCGACCGGAAAAGATTCCAGACCCTCAGGCAAATTCGCGCGGCACTGCCGGTGCGAGCGGACCTCCGGCTCCTTACGGTGCGGACGAACCGGCGACAGCGCGGTCCTGAAGGAAAGGATGCACCAGGTCTGGCCTTACGAGGAGGCCGGGCCTGGTGCGCAAAATCTTCGAAAGATAAATTTTCGAACCTTGGCTCCAGCCTCAAACGGCGTTGACGCTGTAATCCTCCGTGCCCTGCCAGACGATGTCCCAGGAGGCGCCGGGGCGGACGTTGCGGATCGCGGTCGGCTCGAATGCCACAAGGCAACGCCCGCCCTGATGGCGCACCGATGGATAGATCAGGCCGTCATAGCCCTCCCGCCGCAGTTTTTCAGCCAGCGCCTGCCCTTCCGGATAACCGAGAGCCGGATCGGGGTTAAGGGCCGGGTGTGACGCCTCGTCGGTGATGTCGGGAAATTCGCCGATGAAATCGGCCAGAAGTTCGACATAGCGCGCCGTCTCCTCAAATATCCCGATGAAACGCAATTCCCTTGTCTTATGGTAGGCAACTTCCGCAATCGAGGTCATCACGTCCCAGCTGCAATACCAGGCGCCGCGGCTTTCGGCGTTGAAACGGTTGCCGCCCTTGCGCGTATAGGTGAAGGCGGCATTGATGTGGCTGTTGCCATAGACCTGCAGGTCGTGCCTGCGGCGTTTCCAGGCGAGTTCGCGGCGATCAAGATGCAGGTTCAGACCCCGCTCGGCAATCAGGCGGGCGCTCGTCAGGCCCTCGATCTCGGCAAGGATTTCCAGCTCCTCGTCGCTATCGACGAGCCCGCGCAGGCTGGGCGGCTTGTGATAGGTTGCCGGGATCAGCCGAACCAGCCCCCGGTCCTTCAACGCCGTGATAATCACGCGCCGCCACGCAGCGCGTCGAGATAGTTGCGCACCCTCAGAAACTGCGGCAACCCCTCCTCGATCAGCGTATCGACCGGACGGGCGCCCTCAAACAGTGGGCCGTTGTTCGGCAGCGTCATCCACCGAGTGGCGACCGGCTCGCTGAAATAGAGCTTAAGGGCCTTATAGATGCCGATGACCGCGCTGAGCCGCAGCATCTGGTCCTTGGTCAGCCCGCCAGCATAACCGGGCTTCCTCGCGCGCTTCCAGGTGCTCTCCGACATATCGGCCAAACCCGCCGCTTCGCTGAGGGATACCCCCCACTCGCTCATCACATTGCCGAAAGCCTTCAGGGCCACGGCTGCCAGTTGCTCAGCGTCATGCTTTTTCGGCGCGACTTCCACGGGAGACTTATTCCTAATTGCCACCACACCAAAATAGTCCAAATGAACCAAATGTAAAGGTCACATGGACAAGAGCGGAAGCACGACAGAGGATCGAAGTTTTGGAAAGCCGCTTACTGGGCCATAGTGGAGCGATGCGCCCAACCGGTCATGCGCCGCTCGATCCATGCCATGAAGGCGTACATGGCGATGCCCTCCACGGCCAGCATCAGCAGGCCGGCGAAGACCAGCGGCACGTTGAACTGGCTCTGCGCGGAACTCATCATATTGCCGAGCCCGTAGTTGGAGGCCACCGTTTCCGAGACGACGGAGCCTACGAAGGCAAGCGTGATCGCAATCTTCAGCGAGCCGAAGAAATAGGGCATGGAGCGCGGGATGCCGACCTTCAGCATGATGTCCATCTTCTTCGCGCCGAGCGCGCGCAGCACGTCCTCGGTTTCCGGCTCGATGGTCGCAAGCCCGGTCGCAACGTTGACGACGATCGGAAAGAAGGAAATCAGGAAGGCCGTGAGGACCGCCGGGATAGTACCGATGCCGAACCAGATGACGAGGATCGGCACCAGAGCCACCTTGGGGATGGCGTTGAAGCCGATCATCAGCGGATAGAGCCCGGCATAGATCGTCTTCGACCAGCCGATGAAAAGGCCGATGCCAAGCCCCGCCACGACCGCGATCGCGAAACCCAGCGTCGTCGTGTAGAGGGTCTGCAGCGAGTTTTTCCAGATCGGCGACCAGTATTGCAGGATCGCCTGGAAGACACGGGAGGGGGCCGGCAGGATGGTCGGCGGCATTTCGAGCGCGATGACCAGCAGTTCCCAGAGGACGAACAAGCCGAGCGTATAAAGCCAGGGCGCCAATGTAACCCAGCTCATTCGGGCCGAAAGCGGCCTTGCCTGCGTTACCGGGGTGGTGTTGTCGGTCACGGCGCTCATCTCACGTCCCTCATGCCGCCACCCTCGCCTTGGCGATCTCGCCGTGCAGTTCATGCACCATGTCGTTGAAGCCCTTTTCATACATGACTTCGAGGTCGCGCGGACGGGCGAAGGGCACGACATGCTCCTTCAATATCCTGCCGGGACGCGCGCTCATGACGAAGATTCGGTCGGCCAGGAAGGTCGCTTCGCGCAGGTCATGCGTGACGAGGACGATGGTGACGCCCTGCGCTGCATGCAGATCGCGGATGACGCACCAGAGCTCCTCGCGGGTGAAGGCATCGAGCGCGCCGAAGGGCTCGTCGAGCATCAGGAGTTCCGGCTCGTGGATGAGGGCGCGGCAGAGATTCGCCCGCTGCTGCATGCCGCCGGAAAGCTGCCAGGGAAATTTCGAGCCGAAGCCCTTCAGGCCGACAGTTTCGAGCAGGTGTTCGGCCTTTTCCACATATTCCGCCTTATGCCTGCGCAGCCGGTGACGGTGCCTTTCGACGATCTCCAGCGGCAGGAGGATATTGTCGAGCGTCGTGCGCCAGGGCAGCATGGTCGGATTCTGGAAAGCCATGCCGACGATCGATACCGGCTCCGTGACCTGTTTGCCGGCAACGATCACGCCGCCGCCTTGCGGGATATGCAAGCCGGTGACGAGCTTCATCAGCGTCGACTTTCCGCAGCCGGACGGGCCAACGACCGCAGCAAACTCACCCTTGCCGACCTTCATGTTGAGCCCGGAGACGGCGAGCGTCCCGTTGGGGCCGCCATAACGCATGTCGACGTTTTCGATAGAAACCAAGGGGGAAACGAGGTGCGCCAATGGCGTGTCTCCGCGATCATTCATAATTCCAGACGAGAGAGAACCCGGGTTTGAGCCGGGTTCTCCATCGATGATCAAGGAAGCATTCGCTCTTCCTTGGGGGGCAGGAAGCTTGCGTCGAACACTTGGTCAGCCTTCACATTGCCCTTGAGGCCCATGGAGACCTTCAGCGTTTCGATCGAGGCGGTGAGCCTTGCCGGATCGATGCCGCCGAAACCGTTGGCGACAACATAAGGGGTCTTGATGTTCATGGAATTCGCCATGTTGAGGCGCTGCAGCTCAATATCCTTGTTCAGCGTCTCGTTGCGCTTCAGGACGGCTGCGACGCCCTCTTCGGGTTTGGCGACCGCGTCGGCAAAACCCTTGGCCAGAGCCTTCACGAAGCCTTTCACGGCCGCCGGGTTCTTCGCGGCGAAATCGGCATTGACCGTAATGCCGTTGCCGTAAAGGTTGAGACCGTTTTCCGCCATCAGGATGGTGGCGATATCCTCGTCCTTGATACCCTGCGCCTTCAGGTTCAGAATGACCGAGAAGGCGAAGCCGAAGACGGCATCGACCTTGCCCTGGGCGAGCATCGGCTCACGGACCGGAAAACCGATCGATTCGATGGTGATCTTGCTGTCGTCGATCTTGGCGACCTGCTTGAAAGCCTTCCACTGGGCAAAGGCGCCATCCGGCGGCGGAGCGCCGAGCTTCTTGCCTTCGAGCGACTTCGGATCGTTGGTGACCCCGAGCGACTTGCGGCCGACGACCGCAAAGGTCGGACGCTCGTAGACCATCATGACCATCTTGATCTTCTGCGACGGGTCCTCATCGAGGAATTTGATCAGCGAATTGATGTCGCCGAAACCGATCTGATAGGCGCCGGTGGCGACGCGCGGGATCGCCTCGACCGAACCGTTACCCGTGTCGATGGTGACATCGAGACCTTCGGCCTTGAAGTAGCCCTTGTCCTGGGCGAGCAGGAAGCCGGCAGCGGGACCCTCGAACTTCCAGTCCAGCGTAACTTTGATGGGCGTATCCGCCCGGGCCGGCGCCGCGGACGCGACAAAGCCTGCGGCAAAGGCCACAGCCGCGGCGGCCGAAAGTTTGGAAAGCAGTCTGCGCGAGATCATGAAAGGTCGTCCCCTCGAGGTTTCTTGTTTGATAACCGCATCCAAACCTTTCTTCTCCTGTCGCGCAAGCTGAAATTGCACATAAAGTTATCATATTTTAGTAGCGATTATATTTTGTGCAGACGATGATTTTGCCGGCAACATCCTGCCCCCGTTTTCGGCACAGGGGGCGAGGACCCGTGAAGCAAGGGACGACTGAAATCGGCGTAGAAGATCTGGAAAGGTTAATGCTTTCCGCGGCTTCGTCATTCGATTTGACGAAAACGGCGGCTCTTCCCTTTCCTCACCCGGCAATTGTATAAAGCCTGGAACAATTCCTCCGTCCGTGAGCCCCGCCGATGACCGAAATCCTGCTGCTGTTTCTCGTCATCCTGGTGTTTGGCCTGCATCGGCGAACATCCAACCGCATCGCCGGGCTCGAAAAGGAGCTGGAGGCGGTCAAGGCCGATCTCCTGGCGCGGCAGGCGCTTCCGCTCCGGGAGGCCGCGACTGCGGCTTCGGCCGAAGCCGCAACCGAGACGGTCGCTGAGGAGCCGGCATCGGCTGCCGAACTCGCGGCGCGCGAAACTGCCGAGGATGCAGCAACCGCCGAAGAGCTGGCGGCGGCATCCGTAAGCACCGAAGAAAGCGAGCCCGGCACCGGACAGGAAGAGCTTACACCCGGCCCCGCCCCTCAACCCACCGCCAAGCCGAAAACCAAAGAAAATCTCGAGAGTTATCTCGGCGCCCGCTGGCCGGTCTGGGTGGGCGGCGTGGCGCTCGCCTTCGGCGGCATTTTCCTGGTGCGCTACTCGATCGAGGCCGGCCTGCTCGGCCCTGCTGCGCGGCTCACCCTCGCCTGCCTGTTCGGCCTTTTCCTGATGGCGGCGGGCGAGGTTGTGCGCCGACGCGCCCTGCCGCAAGCTTCCGAGCGGTTCAGCAATGCGATGATCCCCGGGGCGCTGACGGCTGCCGGCGCGGTGACGCTGCTCGGTGCAATCTTCGCAGCCTATGCCGTCTATGAGTTCATCGGGCCGACCAGCGCCTTCATCCTACTGGCACTCGTCTCCTTCACGACGATCGCGCTGTCGCTGCTGCACGGACAGGCGCTCGCCGGACTCGGACTGCTCGCCTCGCTGATCACGCCGGCACTGGTGGCAAGCGAGGAACCGAGCGCCAATGCACTGTTCCTCTTCCTCGGCCTGACCTGGTTTGCGGTCAATGCCGCCTCGCGCTTCCGGCGCTGGACGATCGTGCCGACGCTTGCCAATATCGGCATCGGGCTCTGGGCCATCGCCTATGCGGTGGGGTCCGACGTATTCGACGCTATGCCGCCGGCATTGGCGCTGATCGTAATGATCGCCGGCACGGGCTTCTTCTGGCCCGGGCCGCGCTATGGGCTGGACCGGCCAGCGAAGTCCGGCTGGAGCGGGCTTCTTGGGCGCCCGCCCCTGCAGATCACGCTGTCCGTCTCGATCATGGCCGTCCTGCCGGCGCTTGCCATGCTACTTGCGGATTTTCCGACCGGCATCGACCCCCTGTTTGCCTCTGCCGCGGTGATCGCGGCGCTGGCGGCACTCGGCGCGAGCCGCACCTATGCGGTCTGGCCGGCCCTGATCTCCGCCGCGGGTGCGGTATTGGCCATAACACTGACCGCGCTCCTTTTGCTCGATTACATTCCGCCGCCGCCGACTGAAGGCCAGCCGGTGGCGGTTTTGACCTACACGCATGAGATCATCATCAGCCTCAGTCTCGGCGCCATCGTCACCTTTCTCGGTTTTGCCTTTCTCAGGCGTTTGCGTAGTGCCGAACCGGAATTCTCGATCCTCTGGAGCGTCCTGATGCCGGCCGTGCCGGTAACGCTTGCGACAATCAGCTTCCTCAACTTCGGCAATCTCGGACGCGACTGGACGCATGGGGTCTACGGGCTGGCGCTCGGCCTCGTGCTGCTTGCCGGCGCGGACTGGCTGTTCCGCAGGAGCGAAAAGACGACCGAGGAGCGCACCGATCTACCTATCGACTGGCCTGCAAATCTTCTCGTCGCGGGTTCCTTCGCAGGTTTTGCGCTTGCGCTGCATGCGGTGACCAACGGCATCGTCACCACGATCCTGCTTTCGGTCCTCGGCTTCGCCTATGTGCTGGCGATGCGGTTCCGCTCTTGGCCGGCACTGCCCTGGATGATGGCCGCCGCCACGCTGATCGTCTTCGGCCGCATTGCCTGGGAACCGACGCTGATCGGCGTCAACAGCCTCGGCAAGACGCCCTTCCTCAATGCGCTCCTTCCCGGCTACGGCATTCCGACGCTGCTTGCGATCGCGACTGCCTGGCTCCTGAGAGGTTCCGCGGATTTCCGCATCCGCAACGTCATGCAGGCGCTTGCCTCGCTCGCGGTTCTGATGACGGTCGCCGTTCTCGTACGTCATGCGATGAACGGCGGCGTGCTGGACGACCGGGTGCCGACGCTTGGCGAACAGTCGATCTACACGCTCGTCACCGTTGGTTTCTCCGGCGTGCTTCTGACCCTCGATCTCAGATCGCCGAGCCCGGTCTTCCGCTGGGGTTCCATGATTGCCGGGGTGATCGCGACGCTCAACGTGCTGTCGCTGCATCTCTTCGCGCTGAACCCCTTTTTCAGCGGCGAAAGCACCGGTGCCTGGCCCTTCTTCAACCTGCTGCTGATCGGCTATCTTCTGCCGGCGCTCGCCTATGGCCTGGTCGCCTGGTATGCGCGCGGGCGGCGACCGCAGCCCTATGTCGTCATGCTGGCGCTCGCCGGCGCGGTGCTCGGCTTCCTCTGGGCGACGCTTTCGGTGCGCCGTTTCTGGCAGGGAGAGAACATCGCCGACTGGAAGGGTTTTCTGCAGGGAGAGACCTATACCTATTCGGTGGTCTGGCTGCTGATCGGCGTGGCGCTGCTGGCGGTGGGATCTCGGCTGGACGCCAAGAGCCTGCGGCTTGCTTCCGCCGGCCTCGTGCTGGTCGCGGTCGTGAAAGTGTTCCTGATCGACATGTCGAATCTCGAAGGCATCTTGCGGGCCGTCTCGTTCATCGGGCTCGGTGCGGTGCTGATCGGCATCGGGCTTTTCTACCAGCGCATTCTGGTGAAAAAGAACGGTGAACCCGAGCTGACCGATTCGCAGGAACCCGCATCGTGACCGTTTCGCTTGCCGCAGCCTTCTCGCCCTACGAGGAGCTTGCCCAAACCCTGATCCCGCATGCGACCGAAGGCGACGACGGCAGCCACGACATCGCCCATATCCTGCGCGTCTTCCGCAATGCCTTGCGTATCCACGAGAAAGAAGGCGGCGACGGGCGAGTGCTCGCGGCCGCCGTGCTGCTCCACGATTGCGTGGCGGTCGAGAAGAATTCGCCCCTGAGATCGCAGGCTTCGCGGCTGGCGGCGGAGAAAGCCGCCGGCATTCTTGCCGGCCTTGGATGGGTGGAAGAGGATATCGCCGCCGTCGCGCATGCCATCACCACCCACAGCTTTTCGGCAAACATTGCGCCGGAAACGCTGGAGGCGAAGATATTGCAGGATGCCGACCGAATGGATGCGATCGGCATGGTGGGTGCAGCGCGCTGCTTCTATATCGCCGGCCGCATGGGATCCGGCCTCTACGATCCCGCCGATCCGCTCGGCAAGGAGCGGCCTCTGGACGACAAGGCCTTTGCCATCGACCATTTCGGAATAAAGCTGTTCAAGCTGGCGGATGGGTTCCAGACCGCGACCGGCCGGGTGCTCGCGAAGGAACGGCATGAGAGGCTGAAATCGGTACTCGACCTCTTCGTCGACGAAATCTGAGGATATCATCATGCGCGTCAGCCAACTCAACTACTATCCGCTGAAAAGCGGCTGCGGCATTGCGCTTACCGAAGCGGAGATCGCGGCGGAAGGCATTCCCGGCGACCGGCGGATGATGGTGACGGATCCTTCCGGCCATTTCATCACGCAGCGCGAACTGCAGGCGCTGGCGCAGCTTCAGGTGACGCCGCAAGACGGCGGCTTCCGCCTGGCGGTCGACGGCAAGGGCGAGATCGGTGTCAGCCACCCCCCGGCCGGCCGTCGCATGGACGTCGCCGTGTGGAAGTCGATCGTCAGTGCGGCGGTGGCTGACGATGCGGTCAACGAGACGATTTCGGGCTGGCTCGGCCGCGACATCCGGCTGGTCTTCTTCGACGATCACGCGAAGCGTACCGCAAGCGCCGAATGGGCGGGGCCGAATACGCCCGTCACTTTCGCGGACGGTTATCAGGTGCTCGTCACCACGGCCGGCTCGCTCGCGGCACTCAATGCCGACATGGAAAAACATGGCGAAGGCGCGGTCGGCATGGAGCGTTTCCGGCCGAATATCGTGCTCGACCATGACGAGGCCTTCGAGGAAGACAATTGGGAAGGCATCGAGATTTCCGGCATCCGCTTCGATTTCGTCAAACCCTGCGCCCGCTGCATCATGACCACGCAGGACCAGAAGACCGGCTCCCGCGAGGCGCCGAGCCCGATGGCCGCTATGGGCCGCATCCGCATGTCTGCCGATCGCCGTGTGCCCGGTCCGCTCTTCGGCTGGAATGCCGTGCCGCGCGGCATCGGGCGCATCAAGGTCGGCGACGTGGCGACGGTAACGGCGGAGCGGGACGCCTGGGCGATCAAGCGGCGGGCGTGACGCCGCCGGGTCCGCTACCTTTATGACTGAACGTTCGGTTGCGCCTGCATGGTCGCAAGATCAATCGGCATCGAGATATGCTCGTGGGCGATCAGCCATTGGCCCGCTATCTTGCGGAAACCGGATGTCACGCGGACCCAGTAATCCGCCTTGTCTCCGCCTGTCCGCATGCTCCTGACGTGGCTCAGGCTGTGGCAGAAGCCCACATCGCCATTCGCTGCGATGCGCAAGTCGTGGATGTCGTAATCGATCGATCCTTCAACCGAAGCGAACCAGGCCTCGAAGTTCTTTCGATAGGCATCTGCGCTCTGGACCTGCGCCGGTGGTCTGATGTCGAAGACAACGGTGTCTGCCGCGTAATACGCCATCAGGGCGCCAATGTCCTTGGCGCGCAACGCTCGCGCCAGACCGTCCACGCGCCGGCGAATTTCTTCTTCTTCAACGGTTGGGCTTGCAGCTGTCGACATGACACTCTCCTGCAGATGGGAGCCATTCGGCCTCCCGGCTTTTGCAAAAGTCCGCCCGCGGCAAATCTACCACGGGCGGACTCTGGCACCAACCGGCCAATCCGGGCCTGTTCAGAGGATGTATCGCAATTGTATAGCCGGCGTCCCGGAGGCAGCCTATTCCGCCGGGTTTAATGCGGCAGATGGCGGAGCCACCTGGCGCGCGGGGTTGCTGAGGCGGCCGTAACCGAGGAGCATGGTGGCGAGTGCGGTGAGGCCGCCGGCGACTGCTACCCAGAAGCCGTTCGAGGCACCATAGGCATCGACGGTCCAGCCGGCGAGCGAGGAGCCAATCGCAAAGCCGATGCCGACGCCGGTCATGGCATAGGTGATGCCTTCGGTGAGCTGTGACGAAGGCACGATGCGCTCGATCAGGCTCATGCCGGTGATGAAGGTCGGCGAGATCGCCGCACCGGCCAGGAAGATCACCAGCGTCAGCGTCCAGAGATTGCCGACAAAAGGCATGGGCAAGGTGGTGACGGCGGCGATCAGGCTGGCGAAGATCAGGCGGCGGGCGAGCGGCGTCTTGAATTTGATGGCGCCGATGATGAGGCCGACGACAAACGAACCGGCGGCATAGGCCGAGAGGATATAACTTGCGGCACCCTTATTGCCCATGGCTTCGGCGAAGGCGACGACCGCGACCTCGGCCGTACCGAAGATCGTGCCCATGCCGGCAAAGACCGTGACCACGAACCACATGGAGAGGAGCCGCATGACCGAGCCGCTGCCGGTGTCGCGTTGCGGATCGACCTTCGGCTCGGTCGATTTCTGTGCGACAAAGAGGGCCGTGCCAATGGCGAGGAAGGCGGCAGAGGCGAGAACGCCCGCTTCCGGAAAGAGGGAAACGCTGAGGCCGATACCGACCACCGGACCGAAGATATAGACCACCTCGTCGAGCACGGATTCGAACGCGAAGGCGGTATGGAGTTCGGGCTGGTCGCGGTAGATCTCGGTCCAGCGGGCTCTTACGATCGCCATCATGCTCGGCATCATGCCGGCCAACAGAGCGAAGGCGAACAACGTCCAGTTCGGCCAGCGTTGCCAGGCCGCAGCGGCAAGGCCGACAAGTGCAAGAAAGGTGATGGCCGTCGTCGGCACGAGCACGGCGGACTGACCTTTGGCATCTATCCAGCGGGAGACCTGGGGAGAGATGAAAGCATTGGCGAGCGCGAACGTCGCCGACACCGCCCCCGCGATCCAATATTCGCCATGGGTCTGCGACAGCATCGCGACGGCGCCGATCGTCGTCATCGGCAGCGGCAGGCGGGCGATGAAACCGGCGGCGGAGAAAGCTTTCGTCCCCGGCCTCCGGAATATTTCACCATAGGGATTGGGCATGACGGGCTCCTTGAGTTATCGTGGGATGACCTTTACATACGCCGCGTATGAGAGTTAGATAGACACATACGTCACGCATGTCAATTAACATACGTGACGTATGCGAATAATTTCTGGAGTTCCGATGGCCCACAAGCCGCGCAAGGAAATGATCGCCGAAACACGGGCCAAGCTGATCGCCGCAGCGCGCCATGCCTTTGCCACGCAAGGTTATGCGGAAGCGTCGATGGACGATTTCACAGGCCAAGCGGGCCTGACACGCGGCGCACTCTACCACCATTTCGGCGACAAGAAGGGCCTGCTGCAGGCGGTCATCGCCGAAATCGACGCGGAAATGTCCGACCGGCTCTGCGCGATTTCCAGCAGAGCAAAGACCGCCTGGCAGGGGTTCGTCGATGAAAACATCGCCTATATCGAGATGGCGCTGGAGCCCGAGATCCGCCGCATCATGCTGCTCGACGGGCCGGCGGTGCTGGGCGACCCCTCGAACTGGCCGAACCAGAACGCCTGTCTCCGCTCCATGACGGCAAGCGTCCAGAAACTCATCGACGAAGGCACGATCAGGGACGTGGATGCGGAGGCGACCGCACGGCTCGTCAATGGCGCGACGCTCAGCGCCGCACTCTGGATTGCCGGAGCGGAGGATCCCGAGGCCGCCTCGAAGAGGGCCACGGAGGCGTTTCTCGTGATGGTATCCGGGCTGCTGAAGGAAACGGTTCCGGCTTAGGTACGGCCGTCTGGAGCTTGGGCTTGCATAAGGGCATGGCCCACCACTTCGAAGACGCGCGGGTCGAGCATCTGCGAAACGTTGAAGCGCATGAAGCCGGTCGCTGCCTGTGACAGGCTGAAAGCGTTTCCGGGCGCCAGGACCACGTTCCTTTCCAGGGCTGCCCGCGCAACGCGTGCGGCATCCAGATCGTCCGGCAGCCGGCACCAGAGAAACATGCCGGCCTGCGGCTCGATCCAGGGCGTGATGCCGAGCCCCTTCAGTCTTGCCGAAACCTCGGCCATCGCCTGCGACAGACGCGTCCGCAGAGCTTCGACGTGTTTGCGGTAATTGCCGTCGCTCAATACGTTGAGGACCAGTTCCGCCGTCAGCCTCCCGCCGCCGAAGGTGGTGGCGATCTTGAGGTCCGTCAGGCCCTCGATCCATTCAGGCTTTGCGGCGACAAAACCGCAGCGCGCCGAGGCGGACAGGGTTTTCGAAAAACTGCCGATATGAATGACCCGGTCAAGCCCGTCGAAGGCGGCCAGACGCGGCGCCGCGGCATGCTCGAAATCGGCAAAGATGTCGTCCTCGATGACGGTAAGATCGAACTGATCCGCAAGCTTCAGGACGCGATGGGCCGCCACCGGCGAAAGCACGGCGCCGGTCGGATTGTGAACGGCGGAATTGGTGATGTAGAGACGCGGCCGATGCTCGGCGCAGATTTCGGCGAACACCTGGAGATCGGGGCCGGAGGCCGTGTAAGGGACGCCGACGATCTTCGCGCGGTGGGCCCGCAGCAAGGCATGAAAGTTGAAATAGCAGGGATCGTCGACCAGCACGGTATCGCCGGGCTCGATAAGAAAACGGCACAGGAGATCGATCGCCTGGGTTCCCGATTCGGTCAGCATGATTTGATCAGGAGACGCTTCGATCCCCCGTTCGGCCATGCGACGCGAGATCAACTGGCGAAGCGGCGGCAAGCCCAGCGGCGAGCCGTAGTCGGCCAGCGAGGGACCTTCGCTGCGGGACAGTGCTCGCAAGGCCCGGCGGATGCTTTCCTCCGGAAGCCAGGAAGGCGGCAACCAGCCGCAGCCCGGCTTCAACCCACCCTCGCCTGCGTCAAGGGATTGCCGGGAGACCCAGAACGGATCGACGGCGCGGTCGAGCCTGGGACCAACCTCCGAGAGCGAGAATGGCGCAGCCTGATTTGCGACATAGAAGCCCGACCCCGGCCTCGACAGGATCGCCCCTTCGGCGACGAGGCGTTCATAAGCGTCGACCACCGTCGAGGTGGAAACCCTGAGTGTGCCCGCCAGCCCGCGAACTGAGGGCAGCTTGGCGCCCGGCGTCAGGCTGCGGCCGGCGATGCGCTGCCTGATCGTCGTCATGACCATCGACACCCGGGTGCCATCCGCTGCCTCGCCGTTCATCCGTACTGGATCCTTTACCATAACAGTTTTTCCAAACCGTATCAGACTGTGGCTGGTGAAGCCATTCGCCTTCATCGATAAGGACTGCGAAAATGATGGAGTGCTTCATGGACCGTACAGCAGCCGGATGGATCAACGGGTTTATCGGTGTGGTCATCTTCAGCGGCTCGCTGCCCGCCACCCGCGTTGCAGTGATGCAGTTCGATCCGGTCTTCCTGACGGTCGCGCGGGCCGCAATCGCCGGAATATTGGCGGTCGGGCTGCTCATGCTGTTTCGGGAGAAGCGGCCTGTACGGAGCGACGTGGTACCCCTGGCGGTCGTTGCCCTCGGCGTCGTGGTCGGGTTTCCGCTGCTGACGGCTCTTGCGCTGCAGCACGTGACCTCGGCGCATTCGATCGTCTTCGTCGGCCTGCTGCCGCTCGCAACGGCCATCTTCGGTGTCATCCGGGGCGGCGAGAGACCTAAGCCCGCCTTCTGGCTGTTTTCGATTCTCGGAAGCGGGCTGGTGGCCGGGTTCGCGCTGGCGCAGGGGCTGACGGCGTCGCCCGTCGGCGACGCATTGATGCTTGCCGCCATCATTGCCTGCGGCCTCGGTTATGCCGAAGGGGCGAGACTTTCCCGCAGGCTCGGCGGGTGGCAGGTGATTTCCTGGGCGCTCGTCCTGTCGCTGCCGCCGATGATCGTTGCAGCGGTCGCCACCATGCCTGACACCTTTTCCGGCATCGAAGCGCCCGCATTGGCGGGCCTTGCCTATGTTTCGCTGTTCAGCATGCTGATCGGCTTCGTTTTCTGGTATCGCGGCCTCGCGCTCGGCGGCATCGCCTCAGTCGGCCAGTTGCAGCTCCTGCAGCCGTTCCTCGGGCTGGCACTCGCGGCGACCCTTCTGCACGAATCCGTCAGTTGGATGATGTTCGCTGTGACGCTCGCCGTGATCCTCTGCGTCGCCGGTGCGCGCAAGTTCGCCCGGTAGGCACGACAGCTGCGGCCTTGGCTGGCTAGCCTGGCTTCCATCCCGCCCAGCGCATGGCAGGTATTCGCAAAAGCAGGTTGCCTGACATCTTGGCGAACGGCGAAAACGGACTAGCTATTCCCTTTCCCTGCCCTGCCCGGCTCATCCTGCCGGTGCGACCGCCCGATTAGAAGTAGACCTCCCGCATGACACCTCGGTCCATCGGCCTTCTCTGCGCTCTTTCGGCCGTGACCATCTTTTCCATGCAGGACGGCATTTCGAAACATCTCGGCACCGCCTATCCGCCGATTTTCGTGACAATGATCCGCTATTGGGCCTTTGCAGGCTTCGCGCTGTTCCTCGCGGGCCGCTCGCCCGTGGGATTGAAAGGCGTCGTCACCGCCAACCGGCCCTGGCTGCAGATCGCCCGCGGCGTGCTGCTTGTCACGCAGATCGTGGTGTCGATCTTCTCCTTTGCGCGGGTCGGGCTTGCGCCTACCCATACGATTTTCGCAGCCACGCCGCTGGTCGTCGCCTGCCTTTCGGTGCCGTTTCTCGGAGAACGGGTCGGCTGGCGGCGCTGGGCGGCGATCGGCATCGGCTTCATCGGCATCCTGTTGATCATCAACCCGCTGCAGGCGACATTCGACACCAAGATCATCATCCCGATCGTCGGCACGCTGATGTTTGCGGTCTATTCGATCATGACACGGCTCGCGAGCCGCACGGACACGCCAGACACTGCCTTCTTCTACACCGGCGTGGCCGGTGCGCTGGCGATTACGTTCGTAGGCCCGTTCTACTGGACGCAAATCACGCTTGCCGACTGGTTCTGGATGATCGCCCTCTGTATCACCGGCATGAGCGGGCATTATCTCCTGATCCGCGCCTATGACCTGCTCGATGCCGTCGTCGTACAGCCGATGTCCTATATCCAGACCGTAATCGTCTGCCTGATGGGCGTCTTCCTTTTCGGCGAGGTGATGACGGTCAACATGATCGCCGGCTGCACGATCGTGATTGCCGCCGGCATCTTCACCATCTGGCGGGAAGCCCGGCTTGCGCGTGCGGCACCCGCAGCAATCGATCCGCCCGGAACACCGTGACCCTCATCAAATGCGGTGATGGATCGATTTAGCAAAAGTTGTTTTTCGAATGCCGCCGGCAGGGGTATGATTTGCCCCTCATTGCAGGAGGACCCTATGAGCCAATCCGCGACCCAAACCGTGCGCTCGCCGATGCCCTGGCTGATCATCACCGCCGGCGCGCTGATCGCGATGCTGACCTTCGGGCCACGCTCGGCCATGGGTTTCTTCCAGCTTCCGATGCTGCAGGATACCGGTTGGGACCGCTCCACCTTTGGTCTGGCGATGGCGATCCAGAACCTCTTCTGGGGTCTCAGCCAGCCCTTTTTTGGGGCGCTTGCCGACAAATACGGCACGGGGCGCGTGCTTGCCATGTCCGGCGTACTCTATGCCGCCGGCCTCATTCTCATGGCCAATGCGAGCGCGCCGATCTGGCTGCATATCGGCGGCGGTGTGCTGGTCGGCATGGCGATCGGCGCCGGTTCCTTCAGCGTCATCCTGTCGGCCTTTGCCCGCAACGTGACCCCCGAGCAGCGATCGATGGCGTTCGGCATCGGCACGGCAGCCGGATCGGCCGGCATGTTCCTGTTTGCGCCGCTAAGCCAGGCGCTGATCAGCAATTTCGGCTGGTCCGATAGCCTGGTCTATATGTCGGTCATGATGCTGATCGTGCCGCTGCTCGCCTTCCCGCTGCGGGGCAATGCAAGCTCGGGAAGCCAGTCCCACAGTCAGTTCCAGCAGTCGGTGAGCGCGGCCCTGAAGGAAGCCTTCGGCCATCAGAGCTACCTGCTGCTTACCGCCGGCTTTTTCGTCTGCGGCTTCCAGGTTGCCTTCATCACCGCGCATTTTCCGGCCTATCTCGGGGATATTGGCATCGACGCGCGTTATGCGGTGATCGCCATGGCGCTGATCGGCTTTTTCAACATCATCGGCTCGCTCGGCGCCGGCTTCATCGGCCAGCGTTATTCGAAGCCCTATTTCCTCGCTTACATCTATATCGGCCGCTCGATCGCAGTGACCGCGTTCCTGCTTCTGCCGCAGACGCCGACGACCGTCATCGTCTTTGCAATCGTCATGGGACTGCTGTGGCTTTCCACCGTGCCGCCCACCAACGGGCTTGTCGCCATCATGTTCGGCACACGCCATCTCGGGCTTCTCGGCGGCATCGTTTTCCTGTCGCACCAGGTGGGCTCGTTCCTCGGCGTGTGGATGGGCGGTTATCTCTACGACCGCTTCGGCTCCTATGACCCCGTCTGGTGGCTGGGCGTCGGGCTCGGCATCTTCGCTGCGGTCGTCCACTGGCCGATCCAGGAAAAGGCGGTCGACCGATCGATGCCGGCTGCCCAGCCGGCCGAATAACACAGCTCAGCCGGCCTGCCGTTCCGCTGCCTGAGACAAGGCTTTCAACGCCGCCTGCACAAAACCGTCGCGGGCGGCGTTTTCCGTCAGACCTCGGGGCTCGTAGACATGCCGGTGCAGGAAAAAGGCGGTAAGGCGGAAGGCCGCCGCCATGCTTTCCCGGTCGGCTGCATTCGCTGCGCCCTCGCCCAGAAAGCCGGGCAGAGCCAACATGCGGTCGGCATAGGGAGCGCCTGCTGCGCGGGAGACGGCACGGCCGGTTTTCGGCGAGACATAGACGAGATCCTCGGTAATCCCGGTCGCGGCGCATTCGGTGAGGTCGAGGCCGAAGCCGAGATCGTTCAGGACTGCCAGTTCAAAGCGCACGAAGAGTTCGCCGGCGTCGGCCGGGTCGTCCAGCGCGTCGAGAATGACGTCCAGCGCCTCGAAGAGATGAGGGTGCGGATCACGCTCGGGCAACAGCCGGAGCAACGCGCCCATGGCCTGCACGCCATAAACGGCGGTCGCCGTCTCCATCAGTTTCGCGGCCCTCAGCCGCACCGGCTCCAGCTTGAATTCGCCGAGATGTTCATCGAGACGCGCCCGCCAGACGGCCTCTACCCGATTTCCCGGCTGCAGGACTGGCTGCATGGCGCGCGAGCGGCCGGAACGGACGAGCCCCATATGCCGCCCGCGCTCGCGCGTCATCAATTCGGCGATGACGCTCGTCTCGCCGTGGCGCTTGACGCCAATGATGATGCCTTCGTCCTGCCACTGCATGTGCTGCTTTAACATCCTTCCAATGTGATTCAGTTCTACCCGATAAGTGCTTCAGACTGAATCGGTTTCTGGAATTTACGCTCTTCCGGGAAGTTGTAGCCTGTCCCGTCTTGCCTGGAACAAATCGGGCTCCATTTGGATTCCTGTGCGAAATTTCCACTTCAGATCACAAAGCCCGGGAGCCCTTATGAAAAACGTTCTTCTTGTCGCACTGGCCGCCCTGCCGGCTGCCGCTCTCCTTGCCTCCCCCGCCGCCGCCCAATCGCCGCAGCTGGAACAGGCTTGCGTGATGGTCGCCAAGAATTTCCTTCTGGTGCCGAACGTCAAGACCGGCATCGTGCAATCCTACCCGGAACTCGATCCACCGGGCGCAAGGCTTACCTATTCCACACGGGAAGATGCCAAGCCGACCGATTTCAACAACGAGATCGAGTGTGAATTCGACAAGCCGCAGCCGCCGTTCAATCTCCTGCGCTTTTGCATTTCAGACACATGTTATGGCCCGAACGAGCAGGAGCAGGAGAACCGCCGACGTTACCAGGAGGTCAAAGTGCTGATGGATCGGCAGCAGAAGAAGTGAGCGCCCTCAGAACTCTTTTTTGCCGCCGATCACATTCAGCGCGGATGAGAGATAGCGCGCTGCGAGCGTATGGCGGCGTCTCGTGGCGATGCCAAGGGCGGCCCGGCAATGGCTTTCCAACGGGTCACCCACCGTTGGATCGAGGGACGACTGGACGGTGACCGTGCCGCTGTAGATCGACGGAACACCCTCCACATCCCGCAGGCAGCGGCCGTTCGCCGCCACCGAGATCTTGCGACCGTCGGGGTGAGTGAGGCCATACTTCGCCTGGTAAGGCAGGCCGGTGATGATTGCATCGTGGATCGCCTTGGCGACCCGCTGCTTGTCACCCTCGTCGATATACCGGATGACCAGCTCGATCGGCGCGCCTTCCACGAGGTCGCTGTAGGGAACACCGAATATATCAGCGATGATTTCATCGCCGTACACTCTGTTCTCCGGGACGCTCCAACTATAAAAACCGATGGGACAGGTAGCGTCCATCTCGGCATTGCCGTTGAAGAATCCAATGTCAGCCATTCACGGACCTCTCGTTGTTTACGACAGGGTGACGCGCGGTCCGGGCTTTAGCAATAACTTTTTATAATCGTTCCAGGAATGCGGCGGAAAATCCGCTCAATTTTTGGGGAAATCCAGCCCCATCTCGCGGAAACGCTCCGGATCGTCGCCCCAGTTTTCCCTGACCTTGACGAACAGGAAGAGGTGGACGGGCTGCTCGAGGATCTCCGAAATCTCCTTGCGGGAGGCGGTGGAGATCGCCTTGATAGCCTCGCCGTTCTTGCCGAGAGCGATCTTCTTCTGGCTGTCGCGCTCCACATAGATGACCTGTTCGATACGGACCGAACCGTCCTTTCGCTCCTCCCATTTCTCGGTCTCGACGTGGGACGCATAGGGAAGCTCCTGATGCAGGCGCAGGAACAGTTTTTCGCGGGTGATTTCGGCGGCGAGCTGGCGCATCGGCAGATCAGAGATCTGGTCTTCCGGATAATACCAGGGACCTTCCGGCAACGTTTCGGCGAGATAATCCATAAGGTCGTCGCAACCGGAACCGGTGGTGGCAGACACCATGAACGTGCGCTCGAAAGCGACCGCCTCGTTGGCGGTAGCAGCGAGTTTCAAAAGATCCTCGTGGCGGACCCGGTCGATCTTATTCAAAACCAGGATCTTCGGCTGATGGACCTCCTTCAAGCCTTCCAGGATCGCCTCGGCATCACCGCGGATGCCGCGCTCGCTGTCGATCAGCAGGAGGATGAGGTCGGCGTCCTTCGCCCCGCCCCAGGCGGACGTCACCATGGCGCGGTCGAGCCGGCGGCGCGGCTTGAAGATGCCGGGCGTATCCATGAAAACGATCTGGGCATTGTTGTGGATGGCGATGCCGCGCACGATGGCGCGCGTCGTCTGCACCTTGTGGCTGACGATCGACACCTTGGCGCCGACGAGCCGGTTCAGCAGCGTCGATTTGCCGGCATTGGTCGCGCCGATCAGCGCTACGAAGCCTGAATGGGTCGCGCCGACTTCTTCTTCGTCAGCGGGGATGTTGTCGTTTTCGGTCATCTTGTCCAATCATTCTCCGGCGGGCTTCTGCCACACGCCTTCACGTTCGAGCATCCTGGTCGCAGCGACCTGTTCGGCAGCGCGTTTTGAGCGGTCTACGCCCGTTTCCGGCGCCACTCCCGGCACCTCCACCGTGACGGTGAAGCGCGGATCGTGGTCCGGGCCGGATCGGTCGTCGATGCGATAGGAAGGCGTCAGGCCGAATTTGGCATGCGCCCATTCCTGCAACTCGGTCTTGGCGTCGCGCCGCGCACCGTCGGCGCGGGCGGCGCGGCTTTCCCAATACCGGAGGATGAAGCCGCGCGCGGCTTCCAGCCCCCCATCGAGATAGAGCGCGGCAATCAGGCTTTCCACCACATCGGCGCGAACATTCATCATTCGCTTGCCGGTGAGCTTCTTCACATCGGCGCCGGTGCGGATGAAACGGTGCAGTTCCAGTTCATCGGCAACATGCGCGCAGCTTTCGGCGCTGACAAGCTGATTGAGCCGCACCGAAAGCTCGCCTTCGGTCGCCGACCGGAAGGTCTTGAACAGGAGGTCTGCGACGCAGAGGCCAAGCACCCGATCGCCCAGGAACTCCAGCCGCTCGTAATTCGCGCCCTTGGCCGAACCAGTGCTCGCATGGGTGAACGCCCGGTCCAGCCATTGCTTGTCGGCGAATTCGTGGCCAATCAGTTTTTCCAGCTGGCCGCGATCCTCCGCCGAAAGCGCCTTGGCCTTCATCAGTGGACGACCTTAAAGAGGCGATCCCAGCGCATGTTCGTCGGCCATTTCCAGACTTCCCGGAACGAGGTGTCGTTACCGAGCGAGAAGAAGATGATGCTAGCGCGGCCGACCAGATTTTCGGCAGGCACCATGCCGACATCGAAGCGGCTGTCGAGGGAATTGTCACGGTTGTCGCCCATGAAGAAATAGTGCCCTTCGGGAACTGTGAATTCCTGGGTGTTATCGCCGCGCGAGACCGGCGAATGATCAAGCGTGTCGTAGGTGACGCCGGTATCGAGGGTTTCGCGGAAGACCGGCACATCGGTGCCCGGATCGAGGCTGTAGTCGGAGGTGAAGGTACCGTCACCCTGTTTAGGCACCGGCTTGCCGTTGATCAGAAGCACGCCGTCGGTAACCTGCACCTTGTCGCCCGGCAAGCCGATCAGACGCTTGATGTAATCCACATCCGGATGGCTCGGGAGGCGGAAGACGATAACATCGCCACGCTCAGGCTCGCTGAACTCGAAAATGCGGCCCGAAAACAGGTTCGGCGAGAACGGCAGCGAGTATTTCGAATAGCCGTAGGCGAATTTGTTGACAAAGATATAGTCGCCCACGAGCAAGGTCGGCATCATCGAGCCGGAGGGAATGGTGAAGGGCTGAAAGAGGACGGTGCGGATCACCATCGCCAGCAGCAACGCCTGGATAATGACCTTGATATTTTCCCAAAGGCTGTTCTGCGGCTTGGTCTGGGCTTTTTCGGACACGTTCAAAGTTCTTTCTCTTTCCAGCAAAGTGCCGCTTTCTAACCCCTTCACGGAGCGGCGGCAATGGCTGATGGGCAACGGGGCGGACGATCAGCGGGCGAGAGGCCTCGCCTCGATGACCACGAAGGCCTGGGCATAAGGGTATTCGTCGGTGATGGTGATGTGGATGAGGGGTTCATGGTCCGCCGGCATCATCTCGGCGAGGCGCTCCGATGCGCCGCCGGTGAGCACCATGGTCGGCTTGCCCCCCGGAAGATTGACGACGCCCATGTCTCTCCAGAACACACCCTGGGCCATGCCGGTGCCGAGCGCCTTGGAGCAGGCCTCCTTGGCGGCGAAACGCTTGGCATAGGATGCAGCCCGGTTCTGACGGCGATCGGATTTCGCCCGCTCGATTTCGGTAAAACAGCGGTGGGTGAAACGCTCGCCGAACCGCTCGATCGATTTTTCGACGCGGCGGATGTCAATCAGGTCGCTGCCCATGCCGATGATCATGAAATTCTTCCTTCGTGCGCTCGGTCGCGTTTACAATGACTTGAGCGTTCCGGCCCGCGCCGTCAAGCGTTGCCTACGCCGGTCGCGGAAGCTGCGCACAGCCCAATAGGTCACGACATAGAAGAAAAGCCCCGAAAGCACCCCCGGCGGCAGCGATCCTATCAACATCGGCTCCAGGATCGGGCGCCAGAGCTGCGACAGGTCGAGGCGGTGGAAAAGCGCGCCGAGATCGAGGTGGTCATGGCCGGCAGCTTCGTTGCCGAGCATGACTTCCCCAATCTTCCAGGTGAGCGGCCAGATGATGGGACAGGTAATCGGATTGGCGAATGTCGTACCAAGCGCCGCGGCGATGACGCTTCCACCGAGCAGATAGGCGATCGGGATCGCAAGGAGCATGTGAAGGCCGAGAAACGGCGTCCATGCGCTCACCACGCCGATCGCAAGGCCGGCGGCGACCGCGTGCGGCGACCCCCCGATCCGCATCACCTTCAGGCGATAATAATCGAGGCTGCGGCGAAAACCCCTCGGCGGCAGAACGGCGCGGAGCAGTCTGTCACGAAATCCGAGCGGGGTGCGGCGGCGGAATGGCATCGGGCATTATCATCGTTCGGCGGCACGGGGCTAAAGCCTTCATGCCGCGGCAATCTTCGGAACAATCAACGGCCATAGCCGAAGCCGAAGATGATGGCGAAAGTTGGCCGCCCGTGATCGGGCATTGCTGCCGGAGCGATCTGAACGCCGGGCGCATCGTCTGCGGATGCGCCAATCTGCAAACCGCGCGGCAGTTCCGCGCGGAGGACGGGCAGGCTCTTAGAAGCCGGACTTGCGGAACATGCCGCGGTCGACCTGGCGCATCCGGTATTCGAGATCGATCCGGTCGCGGGCTTCGTTCAGATAGGCGACTTCGCGGTCCTGGGTGGTGGGGACGCGGAAGGCGCGGGCGAATTTGCGTACTGAGTCAAACATGATTGTTTCTTCTTTCTCTCTCATATTGCACTGCAACAATATAAGATGCGCGCTCACGTATTACCAACGCGACGAACGCCGGCCAGCCTTGCGCTGGGAGCATGGCGAAATGCTAGATCGGGTTGAAAAATGGGCAACAGAAATGAGGCCGTGCATTGGATATTCGACATCTCCCCTAAAAGTAGCGCCCACTCCCAATATAAGCGTCGTTGCGCTATACTGATCGGGCGGGGTCCAAAAGGAGGTGGGACTCAGGTGTTGACAATCGTTCTTGGATCAATCCTGTTCGTTGCCGGGCTGCTGTATCTGTTTCGCGGTGCCCTGGATCGCCGCCGGCTCAGCGAGCCGCACCGTTCCGGTCAGGCCGACGCGAAGCCGACCCTGGAACCCCGGCGCCAAGGCATCGGCTTCCTGAGCCTCAGCAGAAACTGGCCGGGCGTGGCCATGATGGCAGTCGGAGCCATTCTGCTGATTTCCGGAGCCTATGCCTGATTGTCGGCCTTAGCCGCGAATTTTAGTCATACACCCGCTTCAAGTTTGCGACGCAGTCGAGTTCCTTCAGCTGCAAGAGAAGCTGGTTGAGCTGACGCAGGTCCCAGACTTCGACCTCCATGCTGATCTCGGAAAAATCGGCGGCGCGGTTGCTACCCATTGCCAGCGTACGGATATTGACATCGAGACGGGCGATCGTCTGGGTGACCGTCGCGAGTGTACCGGGTTCGTTCAGCGTGTTGACCTCGATCTTGGCGGAAAACCGCGATTTGTTCGCCTCGTCCAGGTCCCAGCGGACATCGATCCAGCGCTCCGGCTGGTCATCGAATCGCTGCAGGGCCGAAGCCTGGATCGGGTAGATGGTGATCGCCTTGTCCGTTTCCATGATGCCGACGATGCGGTCGCCAGGCACCGCGCCGCTCGGCGCAAAGCGGACTTCCATATTGCCGGACAGACCGCGGATCGGCAGCGGATCCAGTCCGGCCTCGATCTCCTCCGGCGCCACGGCCCTCTGGTTCGGCAATTTGAAAATCATGCCGGAGGCGCTGCGCATGTTGAACCAGCCGTCATCGGCAGGCTTCACGGTAACGCGCTCATCCTTGTAGTCTGGGAAGACCGCGCGCAGCACGTCGAGCGAGGAGAGTTCGCCGCGTCCGACGGCGGCGATCGCATCCTCCACATCCTTATGCGCCAGCCGGTGGAGCGCCGGCTTCAATGCCTCGCGGGAAAAGACCTTGCCGGTGCGCTCGAAGGTGCGCTCCAGGATACGGTGCCCAAGACCCGCATATTGCTTGCGGATGGCCATACGGGTGGCGCGGCGGATGGCCGAGCGTGCCTTGCCGGTGACGACGATCTCTTCCCAGGCGGCCGGCGGCACCTGCACGCCCGAGCGAATGATCTCCACCTCGTCGCCGTTGTTGAGGCGGGTCACGAGCGGCATGATCCGGCCGTTGATCTTTGCGCCGACCGTGGTGTCGCCGATATTGGTATGCACCGCATAGGCAAAATCGATCGGGGTGGCACCGCGCGGCAGGGCGATCAGTTTTCCCTTGGGGGTAAAACAGAAGACCTGGTCCTGGAAAAGTTCGAGCTTGGTATGCTCCAGGAATTCCTCGGGACTGTCGCCTTCGGCAAGCGATTCGATCGTGTGGCGCAGCCAGGAATAGGCGTTGGATTCTCGCGGAAGGAGTTCTCCGCCCTTTCCATCCTTATAGAGGGCGTGGGCAGCAATGCCGTATTCGGCAATTTCCTGCATGAGCTGCGTGCGGATCTGCAGCTCGATGCGCTGGCGGGAGGGACCGACGATCGTGGTGTGGATGGAGCGGTAGTCGTTCTGCTTCGGATTGGAGATGTAATCCTTGAAGCGGCCCGGCACGACGCGCCACCGGGTGTGGACGATGCCGAGCGCGCGGTAACAGGACGGGATATTGTCGACGATGATGCGGAAGCCGTAGACGTCGGAAAGCTGCTCGAAGGAGAGCGACTTCGACTGCATCTTGCGGAACACCGAATAGGGCTTCTTCTGCCGCCCTTTGACATAGGTGTTGGTGAGCCCGTTGGCGATCAGCAGCTCGCGCAGCTCATCCTCGATCTTCTTGATCAGGCCTTCATTGCGCGCCTCAAGATCCGAGAGCCGCTTGGTGACCGTCTCGTAGGCCTCGGGATTCATATATCGGAAGGACAGATCCTCCAGCTCGTCGCGCATGTCCTGCATACCCATGCGGCCGGCAAGCGGCGCATAGATATCCATCGTCTCTTCGGAGATGCGCGCCTTCTGCTCCGCCTTCATATGGTCCAGCGTGCGCATGTTGTGCAGCCGGTCGGCGAGCTTGACCAGAAGGACGCGCACGTCGTCGGAGATGGCGAGCAGCAGCTTGCGGAGATTTTCCGCCTGTTTCGCCTTCTTCGATACCAGGTCGAGCCGCTTCAGCTTGGTGAGCCCTTCGACCAGCCGCCCGATGTCCTCGCCGAACAATTCGTCGATCTCGGCGCGGGTGGCGGTGGTATCCTCGATGGTATCGTGCAGGAGCGCGACGGCGATGGTCGACTCGTCGAGATGCATGTCGGTCAGGATGGCGGCGACTTCAAGCGGATGGGAGATATAAGGATCGCCGCTGGCGCGTTTCTGCTGGCCATGCTTCTGCATGGCATAAACATAGGCCTTGTTAAGGAGAGCTTCGTTGGCGTCGGGTTTATACTTCTGAACCCGCTCCACGAGCTCGTATTGCCGCATCATCCTGAAAAGAGTCCCTGATCCTCAAGTGGCCGACCGGCCCTGCCGAAAAGAAAATGGCGCGCCAACCGTCCGGTCAGCGCAGCCATCTTAAAACATTCAGACAGATTAGGGCGAGAGAATGAACGAAAACTTGCTAAGCGAGTGTTTCGCTTAGTAATCGTCGCTCTTTTCCGGCGGCACCAGGCCTTCGATGCCGGCAAGGAGCTCCTCTTCCGACATCTGGTCGAAAGTAACGGTTTCCGGAGCGTCCTCGTCCTCGTCGCGGTCGGATGCGACTGCAACCCCGCCGGCGGCGATCAGCGAAGCCGGATCGGGCTCCGGCTCGTCCACTTCGACGTGCTTCTGCAACGAATGGATGAGGTCTTCCTTGAGGTCGTCGGGGGAAAGCGTCTCGTCGGCGATTTCCCGAAGGGCGACAACCGGATTCTTGTCATTGTCGCGGTCGATCGTGATCGCAGCGCCCTGGGAAATCTGGCGGGCGCGGTGGCTCGCGAGCAGAACCAGCTCGAAACGGTTATCGACTTTGTCAATGCAATCTTCTACTGTGACACGGGCCATTGCCTGTCCTTTGGGTCATGGATTTTCGGAATTGATACGCCCGATACAGCCATTGCACGGCAAATTCAAGTTTTTCCTGACCACGCACTAGTTTCCTTCACCGATGACTCCTGGGGGCGACGGCCTGATTCAACCGCAAGCTGCTTGGATTATTGCGAATCGTGCCATAAATGACAGTTATATGAATAGTTCTTAATGTAGTGGATTATTCGGGAGGTTTGGTACACAAATATTGACCAAAGCTCTGCCTGCCAAGCAGGTTTATAAAAAAAGGGGATGGAGACAATATGTTTGACCCAAGGGAGAAGATTGCTCTCTTTATCGACGGCGCCAATCTCTACGCTGCCTCGAAAAGCCTCGGCTTCGATATAGACTATCGGAAACTTTTGAAGGCTTTCCAGAAGCGCGGCTATCTCCTCCGGGCCTATTATTACACCGCCCTCATCGAAGACCAGGAATATTCCTCGATCCGACCGCTGATCGACTGGCTCGACTACAACGGCTACAAGGTTATCACCAAGCCTGCGAAGGAATTTACCGATTCCATGGGGCGCCGGAAGGTCAAGGGCAATATGGACATCGAGCTGGCGATCGACGCCATGGAACAGTCCGAAACCGTCGACCACCTGGTGCTCTTTTCCGGCGACGGCGATTTCACCACGCTTGTGGAAGCCCTGCAGCGCAGGGGCCGCAAGGTCTCGGTCGTCTCGACCATGCAGACGCAGCCGCCGATGATCGCCGACGACCTGCGCCGCCAGGCCGACCATTTCATCGACCTGATGACGCTCAAGGCCGAAGTCGGCCGCGACCCCTCCGAACGCCCGGCCCGCCCGACGGAGCCGGCTGAACACGCCGATCTCTGAGCGAGCCGAAAAAAAGAATAGGCGCCCGTTTTTCGGCGGCGCCTTTTTCTGTTCCAGGTTAGAAAAGTGCCATGCTTTTCGAACGCCCAAACGACGACATTCTCTATGATGCGCTGGTTGCACGCGACGCAGCCTATGAAGGTTTTGCCTGGGCGGCAGTGAGGACAACCGGCATCTTCTGCCGCCTCACCTGCCCGGCCCGCAAGCCGAAGCGAGAGAATACCGCCTTCTACGATACGATCGCCCAATGCCTCGAGGCAGGTTTCCGCCCCTGCAGCCGCTGCCGCCCGATGCTCAAGCTCGGCGAGGCCGATACGATGGTGCTGCGGCTCATCCAGGCGCTCGATGCCGATCCGGAGCGGCGCTGGGGCGAGGACGACGTCGCTGCGCTTGGCATCGACCCTTCCACCGCACGGCGCGCCTTCAAGCGAAAGTTCGGCATGAGTTTTCTGGAGATCGCCCGACTGAGGCGAATGGGGAAGGCCGCCGAGACATTGACATCCGGTGCCAGCGTCATCGACGCGCAGCTGGACGCCGGTTACGAGTCCGGCAGCGGTTTCCGCAGCGCCGTGACCAAGCTCTTCGGAGCCGCTCCCGCTAACCTGCGCGACAAGACACTGCTCAGGGCCGACTGGATCGAGACGCCGATCGGTCCGATGATGGCGATCGCCGACCAGCATGCCCTCCACCTTCTCGAATTTTCCGAACGCAAAGCGTTGCCGGCGGAGATCCGGAAGCTTCAAACCTTCACTGGCAGCGGCATCGTGATGGGGCGGCATCCGCCGATCGATGAGATCGAGGCGGAACTCGGGGCGTATTTCGCAGGTGACGACCGTGGTTTCAGGACACGGCTTGCCGGCCATGGCTCCCCGTTCCAGCGGCAGGTCTGGACAGCACTCCGCGACATTCCGGTCGGCGTGTCACGCACCTATGGTGCGATTGCCGCCGAACTCGGCCTACCCTCCTCCACTCGGGCCGTTGCGGGCGCCAACGGAGCAAACCAGCTCGCCATCGTCATTCCGTGTCATCGGGTTCTGAGCGCCAACGGCAGCCTCACAGGTTATGGCGGTGGACTGTGGCGGAAGCGCTGGCTTCTCGAACACGAGCGGCGGATGATGGCCAAGAGTAGCCGGGCGTGACACTCTCAAGATATCGTCGAGAGCATCCGCTCTTCAACAGAACGATCAGTCGATGATCGTGTTGGCACCCTCTTCCGTCAGGCGGGCGAGCCCCTCCTTCATCTGCTCGATCTGTTCAGGCGAGTGCCCTTGCCACCCGGTCACCTCGCCGATAATCCGCAAGCGGTCGCGGGATCGATAGGACAATGTCGGATTGCCGGGAAATCTCTTGTCCGTCAGATTGGGGTCATCGACAATCGGGCCGATTGGCTCCACGACGTAGATACGTTGCCGCTCGCCGCCGGCCGCAAGTTCAGCTCCCCAGATCGCGGCATCCAAAGTTCCGGAGAAATAGACCCAGGACAGCGGGTCGGCGATGAAGTTTGACCGGTGTCCGACAACGATCAGCTCGCCAGGCTTCAAATCCGCCCGTGTTCCATGGAAGAAAGATCGAACAAACATCGTGGCGCTGGCTGCCATCTATGCAGGTTCCTTTTTCTGGTTGTAAGGGCGCTTCTGCCTTGCGGCTTCGGATTTGGCCTGATGTGATGATGTTAGAGATATCGGATACTGCAGTTCGCCGAAGCGATCAAACCGACGCCGGCCTGCTCGTCTGAAGCCCTTCCGCCGAAGCCCGCCTCGCCTTCCTGGCGCGGAATACCGCTTCGACGATCAAGGACAATGGCACCCCGATGAAGAACGGGATGAAGAAGTAGATCACCCGGAAGGCGACGAGCGAGCCGATGGACGCTTGGTCGCCCATCACATGCCTTACCGTCGCCTCCAGCACACCAAGCCCGCCCGGGGCATGGGTAATGATGATCGCCAGATTGGCGAGCACGAAGGCAGTGGCGGCCTTGAGGTAGCTTACATCCGCGCTGGCGGCCATCACTTCGCGAAGACAGGCCGAAACCAGCGCGAAATTGATGGTGCCGATCACCACCTGGGCGACCGCGATCTGCCAGGTCGGCATCTGGAATGTCCAGGACCGGATTTTTAACGGCGTGCGTACGAAAGCGGCAAGAGCGAGATAACCGGCGGTCGCGGCAAAGCAGGCGGTACCGATCCCGATCACGGCACTTTCGCCAATGCGCAGCACGGCCGCCGCGTCTTTCGGATTCACGACCATGACGATGCCGGAGAGGACCATCATGCCAATGCCGACCGTAACGCCGGAGAGCAGCACGATCTTGGCGACATCCTCGGTATCCATGCCCCAATGGGCGTAATAACGGTAACGCAAGGCGCCGCTGCTCAAGCCGGAAAGGCCGACGCTCTGGCCGATCGACAGGCTGATGAAGGAGGCGAGCGCGATCTTCGGATAAGCGAGATCGTTCTTCACATAGCGCACGCCGATCCAGTCGAAGCCGGTCAGACAGAGATAGGAGCCGAAGGCAAAACCGAGAGCGGTCAGCAGGTTGAATGTGGGGATCGCCGCTATGGATTCGGTGATGTCGGAAAAGGAATATTCGCGGAAGGTGTGATAGAGCAGATATCCAGCCAGGCCGAAGCCGATCACCAGGGTCATATAGGTCAGGATTTTTTTTCGTGTCATCGCCCGCTCGCTCACAGATGAAATCCAACGGGCCGGACCAGATTTTGTTCCTATCGCGCCGTCTCAGATCCGGTCGATGATCTGCGAGAACAAAGGGTCGTCGCGGTTATATCCACGGGCGGTGCTGCGAAAGACCTGCTCCGTCGCGGCAAGCTCTTCGATGTCGTTCACGTGAAAAAGCCGCCAGCCCGAACCGGTACCGGAGATCTGCCAGCCGCTTAGTGCCAGCTCGTCGTGACCCACATAGCCCAGAATATGCGGCCGCACCCGGCGCGTCACATCCTTGTAACGCAGTTCGATGACTCTCCGCCGGTCGATGACATCTCGAAAACGCATGATCCCCCTCGCATATCTCCCCCAACGGATGGGAAACGGCAAGGTTCACGGGATTGGCATGCCTTGGGACGGATCAGTTGGCCTTCAAAAGCCGCGACTTCTGCCGGTTCCAGTCGCGTTCCTTCTCCGTCTCGCGCTTGTCGTGCAGCTTCTTGCCCTTGGCGAGCGCGAGTTCGAGCTTGGCCCTGCCCTTCTCGTTGAAATAGATCTTCAGCGGCACAAGCGTCATGCCTTCGCGATTGATCGCTGCGCGCAGACGGTTGATTTCGCGCTTGGACAGCAGAAGCTTGCGGCGGCGACGCGGCTCGTGATTGAAGCGGTTCGCCTGGAGATATTCCGGCAGGTGCGAATTGATCAGCCAGATTTCCTCACCCTCGTCGGAAGCATAGGATTCCGCGATGTTGGCCTTGCCGTCGCGCAGGGACTTGACTTCGGTCCCCGTCAAAACCAGACCAGCCTCATAGGTATCGATGATTTCATAGTTGAAGCGGGCCTTGCGGTTTTCCGCGACAATCTTGTTTACCGTTCGCTGGCTGCCTTTGGGTGCCATGGGAGAACTTCCGATCCGCCCTTTATCTGAAAACAAATCCCCGCCCATGGGCGATGAGCGGGGTTCGGCCTCTATTTAATGCGCGGAAGGCAAAATGTGAAGCGGCGGAGACCGCTTTGCCTCAGTTCAGCAGGCCCGCATGGCGCAAGGCCGCGTCGATCGCCGCCTCCGTTGCCGGCTCCAATGTCGAAACGAGCGGCGAGCGGACCGAGCGGTTCATGCCGCGGGTCTTATGCAGACCGTATTTCGCGCCGCAGAGGCCGGGTTCCATGAAGATCGCCTTGTGCAGCGGCATCAGCCGGTCCTGGTATTCGAGCGCCTTGGCATAATCGCCGGCAAGCGTCGCGGCCTGGAATTCCGCACAGAGGCGCGGCGCGACGTTGGCCGTCACCGAAATGCAGCCGACGCCGCCATGGGCGTTAAAGCCGAGCGCCGTCGCGTCCTCACCGGAAAGCTGGACGAAATCCCTGCCGCAGGTAATGCGCTGCTCGGAGACCCGTTCGATCTTGCCGGTCGCATCCTTGACGCCGACAATGTTCCCGTGTGCCTTGGCGAGCGCGCCCATGGTTTCCGGCGACATATCGATCACCGAGCGCGGTGGGATGTTGTAGATGATGATCGGCAGCTTGGTCGCTTCGGCAATCGCAGAGAAATGCGCGATCAGCCCCTTCTGGGTCGGCTTGTTGTAGTAAGGCGTCACGACGAGGATCGCGTCGGCGCCAGCCTTTTCCGCGTGCACGGCAAGCTCTATCGCTTCCCGGGTATTGTTGGAGCCTGCGCCGGCGATAACGGGAACCCGCTTTTTCGCCACCTCGACGCAGAGCTCAACGACGCGCTTGTGTTCGTCATGCGACAAAGTGGGCGATTCACCGGTGGTGCCGACCGGCACCAGACCGCTGCTGCCTTCACCGATCTGCCATTCCACATGGGCGGCAAAGGCTGCCTCATCCACCGCACCTTCTGTGGTGAAGGGGGTGACGAGGGCGGGCATTGATCCCTTGAACATGCAAAAGCTCCCAATCGGCAGCCTTCCATTCTGCTGCCGTAATCCGTGACTATAAGGTCGCGCACCATAAAGCGGCGGGAAAGCGGCGACAAGCGCGAGCAGGCGGGATTTCACGCGGAATCTCATATAAGAAATCGCGCATTTTCATGGATATGGTAAGGTTTCGTTAATCTGCTCGGCGGCTAATAGGGGTTCGACATCTTTATCGCGAGTTACCGGATGAACAAGTCCGTTCTGACCGTTGCCACCCTGGGCGCCGTTCTGGGGCTTGGTGGCGCGGGCATGCCCAGCTTTGCCGCATCGCTTCCCGAAAACGTCGCGCCGCTTTCATTCGTGAAGCCCGAGAACCCGGCAGCCGTTCCGGTTCCGGCTGCCATGCCGACGCCCGACATTACCGGTGCCATTCCCCGCAGCGATCTGCGCACCGGGCGCCTGCAGCCGGCCACCGTGCTCAAACAGGGCCTGGACGCGCTGGCGGAGAACGATATCGCAACGGCACTCGCCGTTCGGAACGGCCTCTCCGAAGGCGCACTCGACCGGCATATCCTGACCTGGGCAATCGCCACCTCGGGCGCGCCTGGGGTTCCCTCGCAAGAAATTGCCGCAGCACAGCGGGAACTCAAGAGCTGGCCGGGCCTCAAAGGCCTCCGCGCCCACTCCGAACGCGCCCTCTACCGGGAAAACCCGCCGGCAAGCGCCGTGCTCGCCGCATTCGGCCCGACCCGGCCGGAGACCACGGAAGGCGCGATCATCCTGGCCCGCGCGCTCGCGGCCACCGGCAGGACCAGCGAGGCGGCACGTGCCATTCGCCAGATCTGGGTCACGGAGCTGCTCGACAAGCCGATCGAAGACAAGATCATTGCCGAATTTCCGACGCTGCTTTCATCCGCCGACCACAAGGCGCGGATGGATCATCTGATGTACAAAGGGCGGACCGCGCAGGCGAAACGCTTCAGCGAGCTTTCCAAGGCGCAATCGCTTTACACCGCCTGGTCCGCCGTCGTCAGCAACGCCAGGAACGCCGGCACGCTGCTTGCCGCTGTCGACGGATCCTGGAAGGACGATGCCGGATATCTCTTCGCCCGCGTCGAATATCTGCGGCGCCAGGACAAATACCACGAGGCGGCCGAGCTTCTTGACAAAGCACCGCGCGATGCGGCGAAACTCGTCGATACCACGGAATGGTGGAACGAGCGGCGCATCGTTGCCCGCGGACTTGCCGACCAGGGCGATTTCAAGCTCGCCTACAAGATCGCCGCTGACTATGTCGCCACCTCCCCCACCGATGTTGTCGACGCGGAGTTTCACGCCGGCTGGTATGCCCTGAGAGCGCTTGGCGACCCCAAAGCCGCCGAGACCCATTTCCGCAAGATCCTCAACGCCTCGAACCGGCCGCTCTCCGCCTCGCGTGCCTGGTACTGGCTGGGACGCGCTGCGGAACAGGGCGGCGCCGGCAGCGCCCAGGAATTCCTCACAAAGGCTGCCCATTATTCGGGGACATTCTACGGACAGCTTGCAGCGGCCCGGCTCGACGTCAAGACACTCAATGTTGCCTATCCTCAGCCGACTGCAGCCAATCGCGAGAGTTTCGAGAACCGCGAGGCGGTGAAAGCTATCGCGCGGCTCGAAGCCGCCGGCCACGAGAAACGCGCCGTGGCGCTTTATCGGGCGCTTGCCGAGGAGCTGACGAGCCCTGGCGAACTTGCCATGCTTTCGGCCCGGGCGGAAGCAAAGGACAACCACGCCCTCTCCCTGCAGATCGGCAAGACCGCTTTCGGCCGCGGCATCGACGTGGCGGCACTCGCCTATCCGATCGGCGTCATCCCTCAGGGGGCCAATATCGAGGGTTCGGGCAAGGCACTCGCCTATTCCATCGCGCGTCAGGAAAGCGCTTTCAACCCGGCTGCCATTTCGCCCGCCAATGCCCGCGGCCTGCTACAGATCCTTCCGGGCACGGCCCAGGGTGTCGCTAAGCGCCACGGGCTGACCTATGCCGCCCAGAAGCTCACCACCGATCCCGGCTACAACGCAACGCTCGGAGCCCACTATCTCGGCGAACAGATCGACGCCTTCGGCGGCTCCTATATCCTGACCTTCATCGCCTATAATGCCGGCCCGAAGCGGGTGCCGGAATGGATCGCCCGCTATGGCGATCCGCGCGGCAAATCGATCGATGAGGTGGTGGACTGGATCGAGCGCATCCCCTTCCCCGAAACGCGTAACTACGTGCAGCGGGTGATGGAGAACTACCAGGTCTACAAAACGCGGCTCGGCCAGAAGGCCGATATCGAGGCGGACCTGAGGCTTGGCAGACAAGGGTAAGCCTTCAAACCACTCGAAAAACCTGCTGCAGACGGCTAACGCCGCTCAAAACCCCGCTTGGTCCCGCGGCGCAATAGTGCCTGCGCTTCCGTTTGGAGCCGGTTCGTCGCCTACCGCCCAAAACGACGCGCGTGCTGTATGCCGATGCGGAAGGTAATCCGCTACGCTGCTTGAGAAGGCGCTTTCAGGTGAAGCGAATGGATCCAGCCCTTCTCGCAATCGTTACAGCCCAAAAACAGAAAGCCCGGCGCAATGGCCGGGCTTCCGAATGTCATCCGAAAGGTCGGATTAGAAGTCGCGCTGCAGGCGAACGATACCCTGAACGCTGTCGTCGTCGCCAACTTCCTGATAGTTGACAGCAACCTTGGCGTTGAAGTTTTCAACGATCTCGTAGTTGACGGTTACGCCGGCACCCCAAGCGTCGTCACCAAAGAATTCGCCATCGCCGGCAACCTGCGTGTTCCAGATGTACTGGGCTTCAGGAATGATTTCCAGCTTGTCGGTGGCCTTGAAGGCGTATGCGACAGCGACAGTTGCTTCGCCGCCGCCGTTTTCCGAACCGTAGTAGGCGTTGTCACCGGTGGAATAAACACCGGAGAGATAGAAGGTGCCCGGTCCGACGGCTACGGAACCGATCGCACGGACGGCGCCTTCTTCAGCACCGAAATCCCAAGAACCGAGAACTTCGAGCTTGGCCGGGCCGAGAGCAGCCTGAACCACAGCTTCTACGCCGACTTCCTGACCGGTAACCAGAGACAGTTCGTCGACCTGAACGCCGGCGGTAAAGGCTTCGCCGGTGTAGATGTAAGCGATCGAGTTCAGACGGTTCGAACCGAGGTTATCGAGTTCGCCCGGCAGGTCGTTTGCATCCCACCAGTTGAAGTAACGGCCGACCTTGAAGCCACCAAGCTGGATGTAGGCTTCGTTGATGTAGACATCGTTGGCGTTGCTCGTCCAAACCGTGTCATCACCGTAGTCAAAGCGGACAGACGCGACCGAAGTCAGCGTACCGAGTTCGGTGTCGCTCTTGGCGGTGAAGTCGAGCTGAGCGCGAGCGTAGGAATCCCAGTCATCGGTACCAGCGCCGCCGTCGTATACGTCTTCGCCGAAGCCGACTTCAAAACGGACGTAACCGCCGATCTTGAGGCAGGTTTCCGTGCCGGGGATGTAGAAATAACCGGTGCCGAAAGCATCGCAAACGCGCACATATTCCATGGGTTCTGGTTCTGCTGCAACAATCGCGTCTGCGGCCTGGGCGCCGGATACAGCCGCCAAAGCCGCTGCCGAACCGAGTAGAAGGCTCTTAATGTTCATTCTTTGACCTCCAGTCAAACTTCCAAATGTAATCCAGTCTGGCCGCAGGCGACCAAACAACTTAAGGCCGAAAAACGGCCTCTTTCCCCGGCTTAGCTCCCCAGATGGAGGCCTGAAGGCCGCCACTATTATAAAAAAAGACTCCCCCGAAGAGATCGGGGGAGTCCTTTCGTTATTAGAACGTACGGTCGAGACGTACGAAACCGCGCCAGTATTCGGTGACTGCGTTTTCGTTGTAGTCTACAGAGGTCTTGGCCGAGAAGCCTTCGACGATCTTGTAGTCAACCGTCAGACCAGCGCGCCATGCGTCGTCGCCCGTCCAGTCGCCATCTGCGTCGGTTTCGGTATTCCAGACGTAGGTTGCACCAGGAGTAAGGGTCAGCTTGTCATTGACCTTGAAGGCGTAAGATGCGGCCAGAGCCCATTCGCCTTCGTCGTAGTATGCATTGTAAAGCGTCGAGGAAGCGGCCCGGGGTACACCGAGACCAGACGACCATACAACAGCAGCCTGGAGCGTACCCGGACCAACCGCAGCCGAAGCGAGGGCGCGGATTGCACCTTCTTCAGCACCGAAGTCATATGCACCGAGGAGGTCGAAGGCTACAGCGCCGAACTTGGCGGAAACGATGGCTTCAACACCGACTTCCTGGCCCGCAGCGCGAGACAGTTCGTCAACCTGAACACCAGCAGAGAAGGTGTCGCCGGTGTAGAAGTAACCGATCGAGTTCATGCGGGTGGTGTTGCCGGAAGCGATAGCGTCCTGCTCGCCGTTCAGACCCTTATCCCAAGGGTTGTAGAAACGACCAACCTTGAAGCCGCCGAGCTGGATGTAGGCTTCGTTGATGTAAACAGCGTTGTCGTTGTTCGTCCAAACGTTGTTGTTGCCGTAGTCCCAACGGAGCGAAGCAACAGACGTCAGCGTGCCGAGCTCGGTGTCGGACTTTGCAGTGATGTCGAGCTGAGCGCGGCCGGTTGCATCCCAGTAGTCGTCATCGCCCAGAGCGAAGTCAACCGGATAAACGCCGGCGCCAGAAGCAGTCTGGCCGAGCTGCATTTCAAAACGGACATAACCGCCAATCTTGAGGCAGGTTTCGGTGCCCGGGATGTAGAAGTAGCCGGTGCCGAATGCGTCGCAAACGCGGACGTATTCCATGGGCTCCGGTTCTGCAGCTACGATGGCGTCGGCAGCCTGAGCGCCGGAGACTGCTGCGAGGGCAGCAGCGGAGCCGAGAAGAAGGCTCTTGATGTTCATGTTTGACCTCCAGTCAAAAGTTTCGTGTGGGTCTGGGTTCTTATTGCTGAAGGACAGCGTTCCCTGCCCCATCCCCGTCGATTACCAGAAGAAGGACGATCCACCGCCTCGCTTCCGAATGTGAAAATACAAGAGGAAGATGACCATGCAATCTGGAACTGCTGCCGGACGGGGTTCCGGGACCTGCTTCCGTAAAGTCTGTTGCTGAAAGGACACAAAGCCGCCGCCGGGCTGCCTCAAATTTTACGCTTCGTTAAGAAAGAGCTTATCCGGCAGGCACTTAGCGCACCTCAAAACCTGGAGAACAAGAACCGCGCACCACACCGCGGACAAGCCTCGATAACGAGTCGCAGCGGTCATCGAATACGGGGAATGGAGGGATGATTCCGGAGCGCCGGGCCTGGAATGGCGGAGAAGATGGGATTCGAACCCACGATACGCTTTTGACGTATACTCCCTTAGCAGGGGAGCGCCTTCGACCACTCGGCCACCTCTCCGTCGCCGGTCTAACTATGTCGAAGCCCCCGTGAATGCAAGGCTTTTGTGATACTGGGCCAAAGTTTTACATGGAGCAGCCACATTGCCGCTGCGGCGGCGATATCGACGAGCGGGCTGCCTTAAAGGGGATGGCGGGAGAATCGCGCGGTCATCCGCTACCCCGGGCTCCTCAGTAGCCGGAACGCTGTTTTGCCGCGCCGGCACCGCGCCCATAACGACCGGCGAGCGCTCCGAGCGCCGCTGAAAACTCCGTCACATCGGCGCCAACCGCCACGAATGTGGCGCCGAGATCGAGATAGCGGCGATTGAGTGATTCGCTGAAGGTGAGAATGCCGGCTGCCTTGCCGGCCTTCACGATCGCCCGAATCGCGCTCTCGATGACGTCCTGCACCTGCGGCGCCTCCATGCGACCCAGATATCCCATGTCGGCGGAGAGATCGGCAGGGCCTATGAAAACGCCGTCGACACCGTCGACCGCCAGAATGTTTTCGAGATCGCTGATCGCCGCCATGGTTTCGGCCTGCACGATGAGGCAGATTTCGTCGGCCGCCGTCTCTGCATAGTCGGGAATCGTATTGAACCCGGAGGCGCGGCCCACGGCGGCGCCCACACCGCGAATGCCGTGTGGCGGATATCGAACCGCACGCACCAGCTGCCTCGCCTGCTCCGCCGATTCGACCATCGGAACCAGGAGCGTGCGCGCACCGATGTCCAAGAGCTGCTTGATCATCCAGGTTTCGCCGACCGGCGGACGCACGACCACCTCCGACCGGGACGAGGAAAGGGCCTGCAGCTGCGCCATGACACTGCGCAGGTCGTTCGGCCCATGCTCGCCGTCGATCACCAGCCAGTCGAAGCCGGCCTTGCCGGCGATTTCCGCCATCAGCGGCTCGCCGGTATTGAGCCACAACCCGATTTGCTGGCTCCCAGCCTTCAGAGCCGCCTTGAATCGATTCGTCGGAGCGGGCATGGGCAGGTCCTTCAGGCGAGCATCTGCTTGAGATCGGCGGCAGGGTCGACCAGAACCGCTTTTGCGGGCTCGATCCCGGCTTCCAGCAGCTTCTTGCCGGTTACATAGGCCTTGGCGTCATTGATCGCGTCGACGGCGATGAAGCGTCCCTCGCGGAAATACCAGACGGAGAGGCTTCCCTCGCGCGAACCCGGCCGCACCAGCGTCTCGTCATATCCCATGTTGAAGCCCGCGATCTGCAGCTTCACGTCATACTGGTCGGACCAGAACCACGGCTTTGCATCATAGGGCGTGCTGCCGCCGGCCATGACGGCCGCCGCGGCCTCCGCCTGATCGACCGCGTTCTGTACCGATTCGAGACGGATCCGCTTGCCCTTCCAGGGCAGCATGGCGCAGTCGCCCATCGCAAAGACTGACGGATCGGAGGTGCGGGCGAACTCGTCGACGATAATGCCGTTGCCGACGTCGAGGCCGCAATCCTGCGCCAGCTGGTCGTTCGGCGTGACGCCAATGCCGACGATGACGAAATCCACCTCGATCGTACTGCCGTCGGAGAGCTCGGCCGCGCGCACCTTGCCGTTCTCGCCGACGAGACGATGGAGCCCGGTGTTTTCCCGGATAACAGCCCCGTGGGCCTGATGGATGGCACGCATCACGTCCGCCGTTTCCTTTGCTGCGACGCGCTGGAGGATTCGGTCGGCCATTTCGATCAGGGTTACTTCGAGGCCGAGATGACGGGCGACCGCCGCTGCCTCGAGGCCGATATAGCCGCCGCCTATAATAAGGAGCCGGCGACCGGGCCGCATCTCGCCCGCCAGGAGATCGGCATCGCGTTTGTCGCGCACCGTGTAGACCCCATCGAGATCGCCGCCGACGCTGGCGGGCAGCGTGCGCGGCGTCGAGCCGGTCGCAAGGGCGAGCGTATCGTAATCGAGCAACGCACCGTCCTGCATGCGTATGCGCTTTGCCTTGCGGTCGATCTCCTCGACATAGGTGGACAACAGAAGCTCGACATTGTTTTCCGGATACCAGGTGTGGGGCCGGAAGGTGAGCCTTTCGAAATCCATTTCGCCCAGGAGGTATTTCTTCGAGAGCGGCGGGCGCTGGTAGGGAATCACGTTCTCCAGGCCCACAATCGTGATCGGCCGTTCATCCTTCAGGGCGCGAAGCTTCGCCGCAAGCGCGAAACCCGCCTGCCCTGCGCCGACAATTACCAACCTGCCCGTCACGCTTTGCTCCCCACGCCGCTCATGCTTCGTGCTGCAATAGCAGCATCGATCCGAGCGCAAGGGGTATCGCCGCGACACCGAACCGTCAACAACGCGACATCGGCAATTACCCGCTTTCGCTTATCGAGTGCTCACTCCACCGGGAAAAGGCGTCGTCCAGAGGCGTCTGCGTCCGATTCCGGCGCTATTTCAGATGAATCGCTCGAATTTAATCTTTCTGTTTCAGAATGTGTCAGCGAAGGAGGAATATTGTGATGCCAGGAGTGAAGAAGGAGGGTTTCATGCCCTTTGTGATGGACCAGGACAAAAAACTAAAAGGCTCTCGCGAACAGGCTTTCGAAAAGTTCACGATCGACCGGCCCGGCAAGATCATCCTCGTCGGCCGTCACCTGAGCACCAAGAAGAGCATCCGTTGCCTGATCCGCACCATCTCACTTTACGGAGCCGAGTTGGAAATCAGCCCGCATCTGCAGGTACCGAACAATTTCTTCCTGGAAATCATCGGCATTCACGACGATATCGGCTGCACCGTGATCCGCCGGGAGGAAGAAAAGGTAACCGTCGGCTTCAATATGCTGATCGATGCCGAATTCCTCCACCATGTCGTGCGGCTGAGCTTCGAGATAAGCCACTGACCCTTGCGCCATTGCGGACGCCATCGTCCCGTTTCCGTCCGGCGCCGGACGTCAGCCGCGAAAGAGCGGGTATGGCCCAGAGGAGCCCTTGCCATTCGGCGCCTTCTAGCGGATCGGCCAGTGAATGCGGCCGGCGCCTGTCATTTTCGTGCTTCACTCTATTCCAAAGCGTTACCCAGTTGAGAAGCATAGGGACATCTCCATCTATAATGTGATGACGCGGAGCTAATGCTTTGCCGTCCCTCGTTGTAGACGCGTCGACGAAAACCATCTTTCATCCGTGAACGATGGGAGGATCGCTGGTGACGCCATAGGGTGCCTTGCATGACGGAAGCGGACTGGGACGATCTGAAGCTCTTTCTCCATGTGGCGAACGAAGGCGGGCTCAGCGGTGCCGCGACCCGAACCGGGATCAGCGCGCCGACGATCGGGCGGCGGATGCTGGCGCTCGAGCGTACCACCGGCCGGACGCTCTTCGTGCGCAGCCAGCAGGGCTACCGGCTGGCGCCGGATGGAGAGACCTTGCTCGAACACGTTCGCACGATGCAAAAAACCGCAGACAGCATCGCCGATTGGAAGGGTCAGGCTTTCGCCATGCCGATCGTTTCGATCGGCGCGGATGCCTGGCTTGCCGGCTTTGTGGCGGACCATTCACCGGAGATCAGATCCAGGGAGGACCGTTTCCGGCTCTGCTGCAAGTCGCTCCACAAGCGCATGGACTTCACCTATCGCGAGGCGGATGTGGGAATCGTCGGGTATCGCCCCGAATCCGGCAATATCGCGATCCGCCGCTCCGTCGCCGTCAGCCATGCGGTCTATCGAGCACGCACGCTTGCCGGAGAACCCGACCTTCCTTGGGTATCGCTCGGCACCGAAAGCTCGCATGCGCCGGCCGACAAATGGGTCTTCCAGCACCATGAGGCCGAGATCCGCACCTGGACCAGCTCGCCGGAGCTGCTGCTACGCCTCATTGCAAGCGGCAATGGCCAGGGCGTTCTCCCATGTTTCGTCGCCGATTCGGTTGCCGGGTTGGAACGGGAGGGCGATATCATTGCCGAACTCACCCATACGATATGGATCGTAGCCCATGACGACGACCGGCACCGGCCAGAAGTTCGCCAGGTGATCGAGAGGCTCGGCACGCTTTTCAAACGGGAGGAGAAAACTTTTGGCGGCGAGAGGTGACAATTAGGTCACAGCAGGCTTGCGCCTTACCGATTCGCTCCTATTGTGTGCCGGCTTTAGAAAACCGGAACTTAGTTCATGCCCGCATTCTCACGTTTTACGCCGCTGATCAGCGCACTGCCCGCCACCGTTCCCTTCGTCGGGCCGGAAGCCATCGAGCGCAATCGCGGCCTTGTCGTGAAAGCCCGCATCGGCGCCAATGAAAACGGCTTTGGCCCGGCGCCTTCGGTTATCGAGGCGATATGCGCCACGGCCGGCGAAACATGGAAATACGCAGACCCGGAAAATTTCGCACTGAAACAGGCGCTGGCGGCCCATCTCGGCTGCAAGGCGGAAAATCTGGCGATCGGCGAAGGAATAGACGGCCTTCTCGGACTTATCGTCCGCATGGTAATCGAACCCGGCATGCCCGTGGTCACCTCATTCGGGGCCTATCCCACCTTCAACTTCCACGTGGCCGGCCATGGCGGCCGGCTGATGACAGTTCCCTACGTCAACGACCGCGAAAATCTCGACGGGTTGCTGGAGGCGGTCCGCCGCGAAAATGCGCCGCTCGTCTATTTCGCCAATCCCGACAATCCGATGGGGAGCTGGTGGGACGCGGGCAATATCGTGGAGTTTGCAAAGGCGCTGCCTGAAACCTGCCTGATGATTCTCGACGAGGCCTATTGCGAAACCGGGCCGGCCGACGCAATGCCAGCGATCACCGATCTGATCGACCAGCCCAATATCATTCGCACGCGAACCTTCTCGAAAGCCTACGGCATGGCCGGCGCCCGGGTGGGCTACGCGATCTCCACGCCCGGCACCGCGCAGGCTTTCGACAAGATCCGTAACCATTTCGGGATGAACCGCGTCGCCGTCAGCGGCGCGATCGCGGCGCTCAAGGACCAGAATTACCTGCTCGACGTGATCGGTAGGATAAAGGCATCCCGAGAGCGCATAGCCCGCATCGCCGAGGCGAACGGACTGATGCCCCTGGCATCCGCGACGAATTTCGTGGCGATCGACTGCGGGCGCGACGGTGCCCATGCGCGCGCTATTGTCGACGGGCTGATGGAACATGGGGTCTTCATCCGCATGCCGGGCGTCGCGCCGCTCAATCGCTGCATCCGCATCAGCACCGGCCCGGAATCGGACATGCTGCTTCTTGAAGAGGCGCTGCCGAAGGTGCTGCAGAACCTCTGAGGCCCTGCCCAACGACGCTCGATACGCGCCTGGAAAAATGGAACAAGGCCGCGCCGGCCTTGTTTCTGCCGGTCGCGGTCTCGATTTTCGAGCTTCGGCTCCCTGTTCAGGGCCGAATCCCCCATCCCTCATTGTTCTTCCGCCGGCCATCTTGCGTGGCCCATCCGGTCCTCATTTCATCTTCGTCCGGTATTCACCCGGCCGGTCAACCGGCGTTCAGTGCATCGTCATCCATTCGCGGGCAGCGCGAAGGGCTTCGGCAAGCTGCATTTTGCTCATCGTCCGAGCAAGATCGGCACGCAGCTCGGCGGCGCGCTCCGACCCCTTGATCGCAGCGATGTTGAGCCATTTATGAGCGGAGACAAGATCGACCTCGCAACCACGGCCGGTCGCATACATGAGGCCCATATCGCAAAAAGTATCGGCGCGGGTTTCGCCACCCATGGTGGCCATTCCGGAATTGTGCATTTCAAAGCGTGCCATCGGTTTGATCCCTGTTAAAGCCTGTCATCTTCTTCTGCCCTGTTTCCATCGGGATCACCGTCTTCAAGCGGCTCTTTTCGATCCTTTCGGCCGGCGGTTTGCCCCGCTCGTTTTGTTGGACCCACTATCCCGCAAACCTTCCAAGAGACGCCTAAAAAGCATGCTTAACTTGCGGAAAACAAAGTTCAAATAGTTGGTAAACTTGGCTTTTTGTTAAGCATCAGATGGCTTGCATTTTAAGGATTCCGCGAGGATTTTTACGAAATGTTGAGAAATTGATTTAAACCCCGCGCTAACCACGAATGCCATTCACGTGTGGGCCGGCATCTAAAATTCATGCCGCAAGTCCTCAAAAATGGCCCGCGAACGAGGCTATTTACCTTTACGTGAGCGTAAGCTAAGTTTTTGCAGCTTGCGCAGAGGAGCGCGGCGTCGAGGAGCGTTGCCGCGGGATCGAGAAGCCCGACCGGCCGAGGAGGAGGAGAATTCATGACATTGGGAAAACTGGTGCTCGCCACTGCGTTTGCACTTGCTGCCACAGCGGCTCTCGCCGCCGAACCGATCGAAGGCAACTGGAAGACGGCAAGCGGCGAGACGGCGGTGATCGGCAAATGCGGGAGCGCCTTCTGCGTAACCTTGAAAACCGGGAAGCACGCCGGCAAGCAAATCGGCCGGCTTGCCGGTCAGGATGGCGAGTACAGCGGTCAGATCACCGACCCTGCCGAAGACAAGACCTATAGCGGCTCCGGATCGGTCTCTGGCAATTCACTCAAGATGAAGGGCTGCGTCCTCAAGATCCTCTGCAAGTCGCAGACCTGGACGCGTCTCTGAACAAGAGGCGGTGTGGTGTATTTCGAATGGCCGCCGCGACAATCGTGGCGGCCATTCGTTTTAGGGTACAAGAGTTGGCGATATTTTTTGCTGCGACGCATCATCAAAAGGCAGGGTGATCACGAAAACGGCGTCGCATTTTCGGGCCGGGAGCGGCAACAAGCCGAGGTCACAGTTTTGTGAAACGCTTAATTAGGCACAAAATGCGGGATTGAGCCGCTGAAAAGTCAAAACTAAAAACTTTCTACAGCCATGAGATGTGGTTCGTTAAATTTCATTTATGCATCTGATTTTGCTATTTAAAATCATTAACATTCTGTAATTAAAACGATTAATCATCCAGGGCAGAGCAAATTCTCTGTCTGGATACCCTCTATGCGAGCATTTCGCAGGTGCGAAATTCCATCGTCAACATTTCATTGACAGTAGTATCCCAAATAAGGGTCTTCCGGATCGAACCGATCGGTCCGATATGAACATCGCAAACAGAAATTCGCTCGGTCCCAGCCAAGGCCGGACTGAGAATAGATCTAAAGGACAAGACAATGAAGACCATCACTTCCACTTTCGCCGCAGCCCTTATCGCTTCGGCTTCCTTCACAAGCGTCGCTCTCGCTGAGGGCGATTATTATGAAGGCGCAACCAAAGCCGCTTCCGTCGATCATATCCAGACCGGCAGCGTTGCCCGGGACGGCCAGCAGACCGGCAAGGAAATTCAGCCTGCCTTCGAAGCCGGCGATTACTACGACGGCGCAAACCGCCCGAACTAAGCGCAGCTCATTCAAGATACCGAAATCAAGCCCGCGGCCAGGTCGCAAACTTTCGCCAAGGGCAACTCTGAAGGGACCACCACAATGACCAAGATCACTTCCGCTTTCGCCGCAGCCCTCATCGCTTCGGCTTCCTTCGCAAGCGCCGCTCTCGCTGAAGGCGATTACTACGAAGGCGCAACCAAGGCCGCTTCCGTCGATCATATCCAGACCGGCAGCGTTGCCCGGGACGGCCAGCAGACCGGCAAGGAAATTCAGCCTGCCTTCGAAGCCGGCGATTACTACGACGGCGCGAACCGCCCGAACTAAACAACTATTCAAGATACCGAAACCAAGCCCGCGGCCAGGTCGCAAACTTTACGTCACGGGCACTCTGAAAGGACCAAGACAATGACCAAGATCACTTCCGCTCTCGCCGCAGCCCTTATCGCTTCGGCTTCCTTCGCAAGCGTCGCTCTCGCTGAAGGCGATTATTACGAAGGCGTCCAGAATCCCGCAGCCGTCCAGCACAGCCAGTCCGGCAGCTACGGCTACACCGGCTCGATCTCCCGCGCCCAGGGCGCCCAGGCCGACGCCGCACAGGTCGTCGACAGCGGCGACTACTACGCCGGCGCGAACCGCCCGAACTAAATCAACTCATTCAAGATACCGAAACCAAACCCGCGGCCGGGTCGCAAACTTTTCGCCACGGGTACTCTGAAAGGACCAATACAATGACCAGGATCACTTCCGCTTTCGCCGCAGCCCTCATCGCTTCGGCTTCTTTTGCAAGCGCCGCTCTCGCTGAGGGCAATTATTATGAAGGCGTCTTGCCGCCGTCCGCCGGCGAACAGCATCCGGCCGCTCACGGCGCGCAGAATTCCGCCCACTACGGCTATACCGGCTCGATCTCCCGCGCCCAGAGCGCCCAGACCGACGCCGCGCAGGCCATCGACAGCGGCGACTACTACACGGGCGCAAACCGCCCGAACTAACCGCAACGCATTCAAGATACCGAAACCACGCCCGCGGCCTGGTCGCAAACTCTACGTCACGGGCACTCTGAAAGGACCAATACAATGACCAAGATCACTTCCGCTCTCGCCGCAGCCCTCGTCGCTTCGATTTCCTTCGCAGGTGCGGCTCTTGCCGACGGCGATTACTACCAGGGCACGCAGAAGAACGTTCCGGCTGCTTCGGCTTCGGTCGACGCCACCCGGACCGGCAGCATCCGGGCCAACCGCAATGAAGGCCAGCTGCTGTTCAGCAACGGCGGCAGCCGCGACAATCGCGCCAGCGATCTCGACAGCGGTGACTACTACGACGGCGTGAACCGCCCGAACTGAGCTTTGGATGCAAGCCAAGAACGATCGCCGCACAGACTACAGGCCCAAGATCACAGGGCGTGCGGGATCAAAAAAAGAATGGCATGAAATCGGGATAGGGGGGAGCCTATTGGCTCCGCCCCTCCCACACCACCCGGCATGCGGGTCCGCACCGGGCGGTTGGAGCAGTTGAGGTCGTCAGGCCCGTAGTTCTCCCGGCCTGGCGCCTGGGT